>Ga0210393_10001313_pt1 | contig 20919 bp, 24 predicted proteins | sample IncBWC27OmetaG_FD_160068 | JGI IMG/M metagenome (GOLD analysis project Ga0210393, IMG submission 160068) | Forest soil microbial communities from Barre Woods Harvard Forest LTER site, Petersham, Massachusetts, United States - Inc-BW-C-27-O ... | reverse complement strand
ATACGACAGAAATAGCGTCAGCTTTTACTCAGGCGATCTGAGCAGGCTGGTAAACGAACAGCTAAAACCGCGCTATAGGAATATTTGGCTCGTCGGAGGAGCGTCGCTCGCCAAAGAGTTCGTTCGCTTGAAACTAGCCGACGACATCAGAATTATGATCATGCCGATAATTCTGGGGGACGGGACGCTATTCATGGCGCACGTCGGTCAGGAACAGCCCTTGCATCTAAAGGACGTGACTGCCTACAAGAATGGACTCGTGGAATTGTGGTACGAGATTCGAAGGGAATAGAACGGGGAATGCGTGGTGTCTCGGGGGGATTTCAAGCTCGACAAGATGCGTCGCCGAATCGGTTTGTTTCGGGACGCTCAATTCTGTGGATAACCCTGTTAACACGCGGAGACTGACACAGCTCGGTGAGCATCTACACTGCGGCCTCAAACGGTCTCGGTGACGCGCGGTTGCGGAGTGACACTCATCAGGAGGAAAGTGACAAAGCATTTTACTAGGTTCAAGGTGTTGAATGCCCTGAGGAAAATCCTTCTAATATCTAGACTCTCTATTACTTAAAAGACATCCAATTGTGCTGTGGATAGCGGGGATAAGACTCAAGAGGAAGAGGTCTTCGAGGAAAATCGGAGCCGATTGCGGATCGCTGAACGAAGCACCAAGGCTCTTACACCCTCAACCAAAGGGGAGCCCTGCCGAAATCGAAGCACCAAGGACTGCAGTAAGGAGAAATCTTCCCTCTCGAGGGTGATCCCGAGGCTGCGGGTTCGAGGCGAATCGAGTTCATCCCCGACACCGCAGCGCTGCAGCTGCGGGTCCATCCGTTGCAGTTGATGTAAGGCCTCACCGACCCACACGCCCTTCTTGCGCGGTCCGTAGCCGGCTTTCTTCAAGTCCTTTTCAAAAGCCTCCGCCAACGCTTCGGACATACGCACCCGAAAAGGTCGAGATGCCATCAGGTGCTCCGCGTGGCTCTCTGTCTCTTCACACGCTCAGTAAAGGCTTTCAGAAACTTCTGCCAGGCCAACTGCACCGATTTGGCATCGGCCCAGTCCACCTCCCCTAAGGAAGCATCGACACCGACGGTTTCCATCAACTGCCGCACGACCTCCAGATCCTTGGACTTTCCCAACTGCACACCGCTCAGCTTTCGGCCGCGGCGGGCAGTCTTCGCAGGAGCGCCCCGAGCCGGCAAGGCCTGCCCGGAGAGCAGTGCGGCGCGTCGACCCGGATCCGGCTCCTGTGCGGCGGTGTACGCGGCGTCCAGGCTCGTGATTTGGTCTTCTCGAATCGCCGCCTTCACGTCTTCATTGGCGTCACGCAGGATGGCCGATGCATGAGGGCCGCCAACTCGTTCAGGCTCTTCACGGACTCGCCGCTGTCTCGAGCTTCATCCAACATCAATTCTAGATTGTTGAGCTGTTGCCCGAGATTCAGATCGTCGCGCAGGACATTGGCGGCGTACTGTTCCAAGCGCAGATATGTGGGCTTTTTGCCGCGCACCTTGGCGTCAAGTTCGGTCCACCCGCAGAGTCGGGCGGCCCAGTAACGCATCTCTCCGTCAACGATGCGCAACAACCCGCGGTCATCCCGATAAACGATGATGGGCTGGAGCTGGCCAATTTTCTTGAAGCTATCGGCTTTTGATGCAATCGACTCTAGGTTTTTGGTGCGCGTATTGCGCTCGCCGATTTCTATCCGCCCTGCTTCAAGATCGGCTAGCCCGGTTTTCAATTCCTCCCACGAGAGCTTGAGATTTCGCGGATTGTCCGGATCGGGACGGACCGATTCGAGCGAGACTCGTTCAAAGACCCCTCGCGTGCGATCGACCGGACGCTCCAGCTGCCGTGTAACTTCCTCGAGATTGCCCGAAACGGCCGCCGTGATCGCGGCCAGCTTATTTCCCGATCCAGCCCCGAGTCGCTTAACGCTCATCGCCCTGCCCCTCCGGTAGGAAAGCCTTTCCGATAACGAAGTTCGCAAACTTGACCATCATCTGACGCGTTTCATCCGAGCGTGCCATGTGAAATATGCTGTTGGGACGCAACCCCCTGACATCGCGCTCGGCGATCGCCTGGCGCCGCTTGATCACGAAGGGCGACAGGTAAGGCGAGAAGGCCGGATTCTTGCGCAAGCTGTCGTAGAAGCCGGTATGCAGAGAACCGCTCGAAACCAGGTTTGGCTGGATCGCAATAATCTGCAGCATGTCCTCCTCGGTGCGCCGGGAATTCTCCTGTCGCCACAAGGACAGCATCTCGTGCAGACCATCAATGCCCTGCTGTTCCATGGTTACGGGAATCAAAAGATGCGTCGCGGCGCGCAACGCGGCACGTGTCAGGGGGTGATCACTCGGCGCCTTATCGATCACGATGAGGGGGTAAGTATCGCGCACATCGGGTTGATGGGCCCAGTCGCGCAGGCGATTCTGAACGCGGTCGGCGAGGTAGGTCCGGTCGTGCTCTTCGACCTCGATCAGCTTGGCCACATTACCCGGCAACAAATCTAATTTGCCGACGCCCTCGATTCGCGTCACCGGGTACGGCGCGACGCCGCCATCGCCGAAAAATAGATCCGCGGAGGATGAGCGCCCATCCCAATCGGTGCTGTCTGTGGCAGCATCGAAATCGGGGTGTAGTGGCGGGCGGGTAAAACCATCCTCAGTGTCGGCAGCCTCCATGCGTAGATACAACTTAGACAAGGAACATTGAGAGTCGAAATCGATCCCCAGAGTCGGGATTCCGTATGCGTCTGGGATGGAGGCGAGTTCACAGATGGTTCGGGCGCAGGTGGTTTTGCCGGACCCGCCTTTGCGTTGGGCCACGGCGATTATTCGTCTGGCGCCCTGCTCAATCGCATTGCGGACTGCGAGGCGCTGATTCGCAGGAACGAGTTCGGCGCGGTTTTGGATGCGGGGAGGTTTGGGGCTTTCAGCCGCAGCGTTTTTTGCCATGCCTTAAAACCACCAAAGGACGGGATTTAACTGCTACAGTATCACATAATAAAGGTTGCTCTTAGATTTTTCCTGGAATTAGCAGAATAATTCAGAATGTCTAAATCAATAGAAATATCAAAGACCTATAAAGGATCTGGGGGGGTGTACGGAGTCCGTACGGCGAGGGCTTTCGCCCTCCTCACCGGTCCAGAAGGCCGGGCGCTCGCCAAGTCACGCCGAGGCGCGCTCTTTTCCCTGGGGGCTGTCGCACCGAGTGACCGTGGCCGGTATAGCTTACCCATTCAGCAGCGTTCCGCCCTCGCCTTCCTCGATGCCTTCTTCGATTTGGCCGGCGCGTCTTCCGACTCGGCCGTCGACATGCATTCGCTGCAAGAGCGTCTCGAGCTGCAGCGGCCCACCATCCTCAATGTGGTCGACCAACTCCTCTCGGCCGGCCTAATGCTGAAGACCGATATCGCCTATTACCCAGGGCGGCGCTCCGTCACCCTGTATGTACTGGTGCCACCGGATGAGGCGCCTCGCCCGGCCGGTATTGAGATCTCAACAAAATTGGCGGCCTCGCAGCTCGAGCTTCCCATGGCGGAGTTGCTGGTGGAAAGAGCGGTGCAGCTGCGCTACGACCCGGTTCTGGATCGGAACATGCCCTGGAAGGGCGAGCGCCTGATCGTATTCAATCTCACGGCGCTGTTGCGCAGCGGACGAACCGGCTCGGAGACGCAGCTCGTCCGCGCGCAAATCCGACAGGGCAAGCGCTACTGTCAGGCCGAAGCACGGGCGGCAGCCGGTACGATGGTGGCAGGGGTCTTGGACCTGCGCCCGCTCATCGTGCTGTTAACCCTGGTTCGGCAACACCTGAAAGCGTTGGATGGACGCCCTGCAGAGAATGTGTTCACGATCGGCTTGCGCGATGTGTGTGAGGCCATGGCGATCGAACCATCCTCGAGCAACATTCGGGCGGTCTTCGCGCAGCTCAAGCGCTGGTGGCAAACGAGTTTCATGATCGTCGATGACATCTATGGGATGTTCGATTGGGCGCCGAATGCCTTCGAGGTTGGGCAGGGTTTCAACGTCATCTCGGGCCTCAATTACGTGAGCTGGGTGGGGCGGGAGGGTGCGACTCCCGAGATCATCCAGGTAAGACTTTTCCAGCCGATCTATGAGGCGCTCCTCGAGAGTGACCGGGCACTCTCGGTTCACAAGGAAATCCTTCAGGACAGAAAACCCCATCCGTTACGCCACAAGTTGTACTACTGGTGCCGCCGCGTGGTGCAACACCAGCATGAGCCGCGCGAGTACTTGCTCGACCATGTCAGAGCGGAAATCCAGCCGGCCAAGTCCCTCAATGCGTTTCGCCGCGAACTCCGTGAGGCGCTGGCGGAAGAATTTGTAGCAGCCGAGCAGGCCTACCGCGCCAGGCTGCCTGGATACATCCTGTGGTACCAGCCTAATCCGAAGCGCCCGAAGCACGATCTCATTCGGGCCGCGGCGGACCCGAGGGATCCGATCGTAGGGGAGGGGAGCGCATATGCAAAGAGACATCTTATGGAGGAGTGAAGCCCCAGGGTTCTGGGCGATTAACTGATACAGTATCCGTTGATACTCATCATTGGCCGGCTAAGCTATTGAAATGCAAGGTGAAGACATCGGCGAGACAGGAGCTTGATGCGAAAGCACTCTGCGGAGGAAGGCCCTACGGCTTGATTTCATTAGGAAAACTGACAGCTCGGCAGTACCTGTGTCAGCCTGGAATCTACACTGGTGTCAGCGCCACGAGATCGGATAGGTGGGCTGCGCGTTTCGACGATCCGAATCAGGGAGAGACTGCCAATCTGCGATTAGCGGGTGGTACCGTGGAACAATTGCGTGGAACAATCATCGAGATTAGTTATTGAATTACCTGGAATTATTTGATTCTGCTGGCGATTTGTCGAGGTGTTTCGACTCTGATGGAGTTTAAGATGCCGTGAAGGGGAACGTGTTCCCCTTACTTTGAGTTTCGTGTAACCTTCGGTGATGAATCGGCGATTGTCGGAGCAGCGAGTTCGCAATACCTGCCGCGAGCTGGTGGCGGAGCGGGGCAGGATCAGCGGGCGGCAGCTGCGCCAGGTGTTGAAAGGCCGCTTTGGTGCGGTCGGAAAGACCGCGCGCATTTTCCGAATTTGGCGGGAGGAGACCGGGCAGGGCGCTGTGATGGCGCCGCAGATGATTGAGGCGCGGGAAATGCAGGAGCGCATGGTCGCGGCGGAGTCTCGAGCCGCGGAGAACTTGGCGCGGGCGGAGCGCGCGGAATTCCGTGAGCAGGCCCACCAGGATCATTGGGCAATGGAGGTGGATCGGTTGCGGCAGGCGGGGTTGGCGCAGGCTGGCTCGGCCGCGACTATCCGGGGGTTGCAAGAGCAGGTGCTGCGACTGACAGCGGAGTTGAACGCGGCGCGGGCGTTGTTGCTGGCGCAGAGGACTTGAAGTGGCGCGGCAGCGCCAATCGAGGCATTAGATCGTTAGGCGTTCAATTCGAGAGTGGCGAGGTTCCAGGTGACCGGGGTCGGTTCGGTTCCGATGGGGGCGTCGTGGTGGGGATCAAAGACTGCGAGCTTGCGCTGCAGCCAAGTCAGTAGGCGTTGGTCGCTCGCTTGTCGGACGCCGTCGCTGCCAGTGCGGTAGTCATCGAGCGCTTCCTCCGAAATCACGATGCGGATCATCCGCGAACGCTTGGTGGGGCGTGCGGGATCCGTACTCAAGCGCCAGGTGACCATGATGACGAGGTCCGGACCGCCCGGCGGAATCACTATGCGCGAATCGGGCGGTAGATGCGGCTCGATGAGCGCGCGGAAGTGGTGGGAGAAGTCTTTCGGCATGAAATGTTTCGTGTCTCGCTTATCGTATGTGCCGCCACTCATCGAATCTGTCGCCAGTGTACCCGTCGCTGCATTGGAGCGGGCCAGTTAGCTTCGGAGCAACTGTGGATCAGAGGAGGCGCAGCGGCTCAGATTTCGACGTTGTCGATCAGTCGGGTCGTGCCAATGCGAGCGGCGCCGAGTACCAGCAGGGGCTCACACAGGGTGGGCTCACCTAGGTCGACGCGGCGGCGAATGGCGACGTAATCGGCGTGCCAGCCGCGCGAGATGAGCGAGGAGACTGCGGCGCGCTCGAGCTCTCGCCAGTTGCGGTCGCCGGCGCGGGTGGCGTTGGCGACTCGGTTGAGCACGGCGGCGAGATGTAAGGCTTGCGGCCGTTGATGCTCACTCAAGTAGGCATTGCGGGATGAGAGGGCGAGGCCGGCGGGGTCGCGGACGATGTCGCCGGAAATGATCTCGATGGGGAGGCCGAGTTGCTTGCACATACGGCGGAGCACGAGGAGCTGTTGATAGTCTTTCTTGCCGAAGATCGCGGCGGTGGGCCGCACGATGTTGAACAGCTTCAAGACCACGGTGCAGACGCCGGTGAAGAATCCGGGGCGCGCGGCGCCTTCGAGGATGCCGGCGAGCTCTCGCGGGGGACGCACGGTGAAGGGCGAATTTTCCGGATAGATTTCCGCTTCAGTGGGAGCGAAGACCACATCGCAGCCGCTGTCGGCGAGCAGGGCGCAGTCGCGCTCGAGGGTGCGCGGATAGCTGGCGAAGTCTTCATGCGGCGCGAATTGCAGGGGATTGACGAAGATGCTGGTGACGACGGGGTCGCCGCGTTCGCGGGCGATCCGGACCAGGGACAGATGACCGGCGTGCAGGTTGCCCATGGTGGGGACCAGGGTGACTCGGGGGTGGACTTTGAGCGCGCTGCGCAGTTCGGCAATGGTTCGGACAGTGAGCATCGGGGACCTCGCGGTGGCCGCGCAGGGTACCTGCTTGGAGGCAGCAAAGGATGCGGTTGAGAGGGGGGAAATCAGGGAAATCTGCTGACAGGGCTACGACTGAGTGGCGGAGCTCCTCGAGCGCCGCGATGTTCCATGATGGCGAGGAGCGCGCAATGAGCCGCTTCACCGCGACGTGGGATATACCCACCATCGGCCGTTCATAATCCCGCGATCTCGCGCACTCGACCTTCCATCATCAGTTCATCAAGACTGTTGGCGCGTCGCATGACGAGCTCGGACGCCATTTCGAGGATGTCGGGGTAGAAGGGGCCGGTGGCGGGATGCGAGCGGTCGTCCATGGATTTGGCTACACACAAAAGAAGGGAGCGAGTTTTCAGTAGAAACTCGAGCTCCGAGTTCAGGAATTCGAGCAGGCGGCCGCGAATGCGAGGAGGGGCGGGGACGGGTTTAGACTTATTTGAAAGCGGCTTGCGATTGCTGCGATTTGTGCGGGGTCGCGGCTTTGAAGGCCGATTTCGGCTGGGGCGGCGCATCGACGTAGAATGGGCGGTAGCCATGGTACACCTCGAGTGATGGCTGGTTAGGCGTGCGACGATGTTTGGCCAGGATAGGATGCTGCTTATGCGACTTGCGTGGTTCGCATACTGCAGTTGTTCATTTTATATGAGTTACTAGTAATTACAATAGAAGAATTTATGGCATCGCAGAAAGGACGTCAGGCTCAAACGAGTGTCTATCTCCCGGTGGAAACGCTGGAACGACTGCAGCAACTGTCCAAACGGTCGCGCATACCGATGGCCTCCTACTTGCGCGAGGCGGTGGATGACTTGCTGAAAAAGTACGAAGAGCCTAGGAAGCGGCCGACGAAGTAGGCACTGGAATATTTTATCTGGGGCTTCGCGGATCGAGTGAAGGCGAGGCAATCATCGTCAACCCGACTTAAGAAGCCGCTCGCGCTCGAGCACCCGTCGTATATCTTCAAAGCGAGCGGCAATATCGTCCTTTGGGAATCTGATCTGCGTGAGACCCTGAATATTCGAAAACTCGGCGCAACCTTCCTCGACCAACAGGATTGCCCGCCGCCGGCCGAGGCGCCCTTGGAAAAGGCCGACTTCGTGTACGACGTTTTCGCGGGCGTGCAGCTTGGTGTCGGCATGCTCGTCTTCCCCCGTTAGGACAAGGAAAGCTAGGGATGCCTGCGAAAGCATCGCGTCGAGTCGCTCGGTGGTGGTGTAACCCGCCGTCGGCTCGCGATTGAACTCGTCCCAGGGCAGATACAGGCGTTCGGAGATGAAGTCCTTGAGGTGGCGCCATAGCTGGGAGCGGCCGTGCCCGATGAAGACGCGATTCCGTTGCAGCGCGGCGCCGCTTCGGGCAGGGACGGCCGCTAAATCGTCCGCGAGTTGTTGGAGCACCGCGAGCCGGAGCGTCAGTTCTAGTCGCGGATCCGGGATGGTGCCGATTGGCGGGCGGGGAAACAGCTGTAGCTCGGCCGTCGTATCCCCGTATATGCGTGTGAGCTGGTGATAGGAGCGTCGAACCCAAAGATGCACAACACCCGACGGAACCTCGGCAGCGGCCAACAGATGGTGGGCCTGTTCAAGTTGCTGCTTCAGTCGCAGCATAACGGGCATATCCGCGGAAGTGGAGGAATCCGGAGGAGGTTGATTCTCGGCCATGGGGAGAACCTGCGTGGAATTGGTGACGTTTGATGTGCCGAGCTGCTCTACAGGGGTGCGCCCTGAATGTGGTATCAACCGAGGTGGATCGTCGTTGACGTCTAGCGCAATGTGCATCTCGGCAAATATGTCGCGCAGGTCGACCAACAAGCTATTGAGCGCCGACCGGTTGAGAGTCAAACAGAGGTGGAGATTTACAAGCAATACTTCCAGTACGCCCAGCCGCTCATAAACCAAGGCGCGCTCGCACTGGCGTAGCCGCGCCGGGCGTGTTTCGGTGGCATGTGTGCGCGCTTGAGACACCTCAATCGGTTCCGGGTTTGACATAGGGGCAGCCGTCGGTGAGGAACGAATGCGCGCCGCTCGTCGCCCGGCCTCCTCCTCGGGGTCATTCAATATGCGTGCCTGCGCTTCCTGGTGCAGAGTGTCGGGATTGAAATACTGATCTAACTCGCGTGAAAGCGGTGTGCCGAGCTGATGCCGAAAGCGGCGTCTGGAGTCGGTTTCGAGCTTTGCGGCGAAGTGATCCTGATTCGATACACCGACTTCGTTAAAGGTAAAAAGCCGACTGAGGAGTTGGCCTATCAGTCCAAAGGCGCCAGGGTAGTTCCCCGACGGCGGGGCCTCGGTTTCTCGTCGAAACCACGGCAGCGGTGGCTGTTCGAGGGTCTCCATCAAGATCGACTTTTCACAAATCGTCGAGTGTCGTCGGTCGCGTGCAAGAAATGTACAGAAAAAGGTTGCCCGCCAAGACCTTTGACGCCTCGGATGACGTTGCGATTGAACAATAGCGCGATCGCAGGATTCAATCGGCGTGGAGACCAGTCATATCGCTGCGCAATGTGTTGTGGGCTGGTGGGAAAAGACTTGTCGTTCACCAGATCAGCAGCGAGTTTCAGTGCGTCCTTTTCTGGATCCCAGTCTTTCCAATAGCGGTCAAACCGAACGTAGAGTTCCTCTTCCGGCATCGCTACCCCGTGGTGATTTCGAATGAGGGAACGTAATTCATGCAGGGTGTCCTTCGTATCGATTTCTGAGAGGCCAGTGTGGTTCATCAAGTCCGGAATTGAACATTGGGTATCGTAAATTAACGCGTTGGGAGATTGATCGACGAAGTACTTGGCGACCGCCGTCGCGGCCGTCGAATAGGCGGTAGGAGTTGGGATCGATCTGGAGGATGAGGCAAGCAGACGGGGCTTGCGAGTAATGCCGTGTATGTCGGCGATCAGTTGCTGAAGGTCTAACGTGGTTTCGTCAATCGAGGGGGAGTACAAACCGGAGAGTAAGGGCGGAAGATCCTTGGCTGAAAGACCAAGTCGTAGCGGTATAAAAGCGCTTCCATCGGTCAACTTACGCACCAATCCAGCGTCCATCTCCTGGTTCACCCATGGCTTAATGACTGAATCCTTCGTAAGCAAGACGATAAAGTGCGTGCATTGGCTCAGGCCCTCGTCGATTTTCTGTCGCAAGCTATCGCCGGCGCGGATCTCCCATTCTGCCCACCAAGTATCGACGCCGTTGGCCTGCAAAGTCTGTGCGATGCGTTCTGCGAGCGTCCGATCCTCTTGAGCGTAACTTAGAAACGCTCGGGGCGGAGTTTTCGGTGTCAGTGTCACGTTGCTTTCTTCCTGGGGGGAAAGGGTTTCACGCACAAGGGCAAGCAATTTGTCCGATCCCTCGACGCGAATCTGAACGTTATCGAGGGAAGTGCCATCGACTATGACGGTCGGGAACTCACCGGTATCCGGATCGCGGAGCGTGCTAAACCGGTCGTGCAACTGTTGCTTGACGCTGTCGAGCGCCGCGGCCAGGAAAGCTTCTTCGATATCATTCGCTTGAACGGTTTTGCCGTTGGAGGTGAATTCGATCACGGCTGTGCACCTCAAGGGTTTGCGAAAAACAGATATTTTACGCTAGGTGTCAATCAGCGTTGTTGCGGATCGGGGCTACAGAATCTTCGAGGCATCAGCTCTCGAAGTGGATTCGAGGATTCATCGGCGCCGGCGGGGAACCTTACTCGGCTGCTTTGACTTGTGCATCGACGAGCCTTTCCGAGCTGCGCGGCTCAAGGTGGCGCTGCCAGGCTTGTGCGGGGGTGGCTGGTGTGTCCGCCGCAGTCCTGGTAGCGCGTTCGGTGCCTTGCGCTGAGTGGGCCCGCGATTCTTGGCGATCGCGGCAGCAATCAGCCCAGCGACTTGCCGGCGGTATTGCTCAATCGCGCTCCCAAGGTCGATGATTCGGATGTCTCGTGCACGGAGGTCGGCTTGTGCTCGGCCGAGCGTTTTCATGACCGAGAGCAGGTGGTCACGAGAGTCCGACAGTGCGCGCTCCCGTTCGCGTGCGATGGTGTCCCATTCCTTTTCGCGCAGCACGAAGGATTGAGCGCGTAGTTCGTTCTCGAGCCGGATCTGGTTGAGGCGCTCACGCGCGGCGTTGTCGTCGTTCTTGGCGGCCTCGCCGGCGAGCTTAAGGGCTCGCTGCCATATGACGTCGGTGAGGTCAGCGATCTCCGCGGGAATCCGAGTGAGGGCGGCGGGGTCGCCTTCGATGCGTACTCCGAGATCGCGCCAAAACCGCCTAAGAGCCGCACCGATGGTTTCGTTCGAGCCGCGGCCCAGGGCTTCGCGCACCGTCTCAACGGTGGGACGGCGCTCCGCTTTGAGGATCATGGTCGCGGCGCGCTCCACTTCCCCATAGGAGACGCTCGTACGCATTCGGCCTTGGCCATAGGCCTTGCTTGGGGGGTCTTGCACAAAACGATTATATGCCACGGAGAGCGTATAATCATGCCACATTAGTAACCATGATAATGAAAGTTATCACCACTATGGACCTGATTGGATTATGATGCTCCAATGGAAATGACCCAGCGGGCCTCTGAATTCGATCAACTGCCAGTTGTTCCGCAACCGGTGCTCGAAGGGCCGTTGGCGGCCCTGCTCGAGTGGCAGGCGATGGCGGAGGGTGCTTACTCGGCCAATACCCTGCGCGCCCAGAAGGCGGATGGCGCGATATTCCAGGCGTTTTGCGAAGCGCGAGGCGAGGCGTATCTGCCGGCGGATCCGAAGACCGTCCGCGCGTTCATCGAAAATTGTGTGAAGGCCGGCAGGAAGCCCGCGACGATCAAGCGCTATGTGGCGACGGTCTCACGCGCGCATACGGCCGCCGGTTTGCTGAATCCCTGCTCAAGCGAAGCCGTGCGATTGGGATTGAAGAAGATGGGACGAGAAACCTCGACGCGCCAGGCTCAGGCGCATCCCTTGAACTGGAGTGACATCAAGGAATTTATCGAGAGCGCGGGTGAAGGGCTTCGAGCCGATCGCGAGCGGGCCATGCTGTGCGTCGCTTATGAGACGATGGCGCGCCGCGGCGAGCTCGTGGCGCTCGAGGTCAAAGATATTGGTTTCCATCCGAACGGTACCGGTGAGGCCCTGATCCGCCGCGGCAAGACCGATGCGGAGGGGCAGGGGAGAGTAGCCTATTTGTCGCGCACGTCGGTGCGATGGTTGAAGTTGTGGCTGGAGCATGCGGGAGTCGAGGAGGGTGCGGCCTTCCGTCGATTGATCGGGCGTGCTCAAATTGGCGGACCTCTGAATTCGGGTAGCGTCGCGCTGATCTTCAAACGGGTGGCACAGTGGATTGGGATGCCCGCGCGATACGTCTCCAGCGTTAGTGGGCATTCGACCCGCGTCGGGGCTACTCAGGATCTCGCGGCCCTCGACATTGATCTTGCGGCAATCACCCAGGCTGGCGGCTGGAAATCGCCGCGCATGCCGTTGCAATATGCGGAGAAGATCAATGCGGCAAGATCAGGAATGGCGAGGGCGGCAGAGAAGGCGGGGAGGGATTCAAGGTGACCATGGGGTACTAACAAGTCATCTACGCATCGTCAGGACCCGCGTGTCCTACCCACATGAGGGGCCCAAGATGTGATTTATCAAATCCTGCTCAATGTTGATTTCAGTCATGGCAACCAATGATGATCGCACAACCGCTGTACTGGATTCCGCGGATGAATCACCTTGGGAAAAATCGTAATGGCGCTCGAAGAGGAAACGGTGACCGCCCGCGCCCTCAATTGCCATGGCGCGGATGGTTCGAGCACTTAACCCAGATTGGAAGTGGTGTTCGACGATGCGGGCGGGCGCCATCGGCCAGGAAGTAGGCGAGATCCGATTGTCCCCACGCGCGTTCACCTGAAATCCTGAACGGCCCTGCGGTGATCCTGGCAGTCAGAGATGGGCCCGGCCCCGATCGTACAAGGGGAGTGGGCCGGTTGGGGAGTTGGCAATGTGCGGCTTGCAAGTCTGGGAGGAGGTCGATCAAAAACGGTTATCCAATAGACCTGAACCATCAAACATGGTACCCAATCTGCGTATAGCGAAATACCGGCATCTGCAATACCCGGGCGCCCGGAGGTAGTCTGCAGCAATCGGGCACTCGTCTTTATGTATTCAGAAACCGTCCCCATGGAATGAGACGTCTGCTAGGAAAAATCGGGCTGCCCTCGCCGATTGCTTTGAGCCCCATCGGAATCTTTTTCCGAAATGGCGATCTCGATATCGCTGAATGCTGGTAGGTGGGTGGCTCCGGTACAATGTCACTGACACGCATCCAGCGAGACACAAAGAGTCGTACGAATTGTCGCAACTAGACCATGCTCGAATTGAAGGAGAGCCAGATCCACCCAGCGGCCTTCTCCAGGCGCGGCGGAAGATCTACGAATTCATTACTGAAGCCGTAGTGTCATCGGCGGTCGTGCAGGCCTTGACACTAGATGGAAAACTAGTCAACAAAGAGTGCGATCTATGGGACTTTAAGCGGGAGATATCCAGCGATGCGATGGGCCTGGCGGCCATATGCCTTGACATCGCCGCATTCCACAATACCTACGGCGGGTTTCTGATAATTGGAGTCGAGGAGCTGGACTCTTCCTTTGCGGCGGTTGGAATGCGGAGAGGTGACATCGACTTCCGGCAGATTATCGACAAGGTGAAGGCCTACACCGACTGCGACATAGATTGTTCGCACGTGGAATTGGATTCGGGATCCGATGCGTTAAATCGGGGCAATGTCTTGGCGATCATTCATATTCCGAAGCGCGCAACCGGGATCCCGCCTGTTGTGTTCGTCAAAAACGGCCCGAACGTTCAGGTGAATAAGCCGCTATTTCGCGCCGGGGAATTTCCAATACGGACCGGCCACGAAACAAAAATTGCAGTATCGAAGGAGGATTTCGCTCTGCTGCAAACGGATCGGACTCCACCGGTTTTCGCCGGAGTTAGTGAGACGACCGAGTTGCTGGCGACAATCCAGAGCACTCGGCCTTTGGAGAACAACCTTCCCGACAAAGCGATGATTTGTGCGCATTTTGTCGGCCGAACGGAGATATTGGCAAAGTTGTGGCAATGGATGTCCGATGCGTTCTCACGGACCAAGGTTTTGGCGGGAGACGGCGGAAAAGGTAAAACCTCCATCGCCTATCATTTTGCGTCCGAGGTGGCGACAGTACGGCCCGGCGAATTGATGCAGGTAATTTGGTTGTCCGCGAAGAGAAAGCAATTCTATGGACTTGCCAATAGCTATTCGGATCTAGGGGATCCGGATTATGAAGATTTGGAGAGTTTGCTTCGGGTGATTTGTCGAAATTCCGGCGTGACGGAGAACGAGCTGTCCGAAAGCGCTTCGTTGAATCGGTTGAAGTCCTTGGCTCGTTCTGCGCTCGAGACGATTCCTGGGTTCGTGGTCATCGACGATGTAGATTCATTGGAATCCAACGAACAGCGGCGAGTCTTTGAAACCGCGACGCAGATCGCCGGTAGCCGTTCACGGTTTCTTATTACCACGCGAGCCAATAACTCCTACTCCTCCGACTTGTGCATCAATATTCCCGGCTTGACAGTCAAGGATTTCAGCCCGTTTATTTGCACGGTGACTGAAAAGATAGGTCAGAAACCCTTTACAAAGGGGGCAATTGAGCAATTACACGCTGCGATCGACGGATCGCCGTTACTAGCAGAGTCGATCGTACGCTTGGTGCGACAGGGCCTATCTTTGTCGCACGCCATCGCGCAATGGCGGACCCACAGCGGGGAAGACGCGCGAAGCGCCGTGCTGAAAAAGGAAGTGGACAGTCTGGATCCGGAGTCGAGACGAACATTATTGGCCATGGCTTGTTTGCGAGAATGCTCGCGTTCCGAGCTTCAACAGCTAACGGGTTATGGGACTGTCAAACTCGGAGACTGTATCGATCGACTACAGGCGCTGTTCTTGGTTGCCGCCCCGATGGTCACCGAGGAAGAGGCACGGTTTTCCATTTCCGACGTCGTAAGAACTTTAATTCTCGAGACTCGTGAGTCGCTGGCCGTCGATAGCAAGAGATTACTGTCGGACGCGAAGGATCTGCAGAGCCGAAAGAAGGTGAGTCCGAACGCGCAAAACTGGATCGTAGGTGCAGCCATCAACCAGGCCAACGCGCAACTAGGCGGTAATCACAGCAAGGATGCGCTTGAAACGATACGAGCAGCGTTAGCGCGAGCGCCGGCGCACCGCGACTTGCTTTCGATGCTTGGCCGGTGTTTTCTTGCAACCACTCCGCCTGACTTAACAGCAGCGCGCGATGCGTTTCGGCTTGCGCACGAGGGGGGAAATCGCAAGCCGGTGTTATTCCAGGATTGGTACCAAGCCGAGGTGACGGCTGAACACTGGCCTGGCGCGGTCGCGGTGGCCGGATATGCATTGAAAGCGGGAATGGAGAGCGCCCAATGGCATCATCATAGAGCGTACGCTCGGGTCGCGCATGCTGCATTGAGGCTGCGTCACAGCGATCGCACGGGAGCTGTATCCGAATACGACGCCGCAGCAAACGATTTAGCAGTCTGTATTCAGGGTTCCAAGGGGTTGATTCGTCAAGATCACATTTCTGAATCGGCCGAGATCAACGACCGGCTGTGGAGTTTGCATTCCACAAGCGCCGCGAGCCCGAGCCAGATGTTCGCGATCGCCGAGCGGGCCATTGCGCGCGGCGACGTGCGGATCGTGATGTTCAAACGATTGGTCGAATCCTTGCGAGCGCACCTGCGGTCTCGTAGCGGAGCGTCGAGCGAAACGGCGACGGAGAGCATTGCTGGGATGATACGATCTGCAAGGGATCGCCTTTCCGCTCGAAAGGAGCAATTGCCGGCATCTGAGACGAGAATCGGAGGCTTCTTAAGCCAAATTGACGATATGGAAGCGCGCCAGAAGTGAGAGGGGCGTTGATGTCACTGTAAAGTTCGCAATACAGATTCGGTTGGGTCAAACGGTCTGACGTGGCCGAGGCGAGAAACGAGCGAGGGACCACAAACAACCGCAGTGAAATTTAGCCGTTCATGGCGGGCGCGGTGAGTGAGGGTACCAGTATTTCAAGTGGCAGGCTTCGCACGCGGCGTCGAGGTCGCCGCCGGCCTCGGTCAGCGCCTCCGGATTTCTCGCGTCGATGGCCGCCAGGGCTTTCCGGGCCGCGGTTCGCAGGGCGAGGACTGCTGTGCGAAACGCGGCGGGATCGGTGTCGATTGCGCGCTGCATGTGTTCCGGGGTTTCGAGCCCCGGAATATCCGCGTCATCGGTTTTCCTGCCTCTCTCCACCACCTGCCTGTGCGGGATGAGGAGAAGGTTGCCCGCCTCGATGAGCGTCACTGCGTAGTGTCGCACCGTGAGCCACTCTGCCGGCGTGCGAGGCTGCTTCTCTTCCGTCCCGATGGCGGTAATGACGCTGCTGACTGAAGCCCAGAGCAGATCGGCGGAGGGGTCCACCTGATTCAGCATGAGATCCTGAATGCTCGCCACGGGCAAGAAGGGCGCTTCGGACGGCGCGGCCGATGCGGCGGGAATCGCGAGCACGATGAGCGCGGTCGCGAGCATGGAGGATGCGGCACCTCGAGCGCATGACATTAGGTTCGGCCCTTCAATTTCAGCAGGTTTCGGCTGTTATCGACGTAAATGAGCCGGCGCTGCTCCGGGGTGAGCGCGCGATCCAGGATGTCGAGCGCCGGCCCGATATCGCCCCGTGCTCCACCGCCGACGCGTGTGCTCATTGAAAACCCCAGTTCACTCCGACCAGAATAAATCGTCCCGACGCGCCATTCGGGGCGATAAACGAGTAGGGATTGATGCCGCTCGAGCGGTTGCCGTCGAAGTATTTGTCCGGATAGCGATCGAGGAGATTCTGCACCGATACGCTAAAGTGAAGGTTCTCCTTCACGGCATAAGCCAGTAAGAGATCGACATAGGTATCGGGGGAGAACTCCTGGTCCACATTGCCGTTGGCTTGGACGGTATTGGGAATGTTTCCCACGTTGTAGCGATAGCTGCTGTAGCGGGTCCCCGTGACTTCTGTGGCCCACGGTCCCACCGCATATCGACCGCTCAAGATCACCTTGGTCTTGGGGGTTCCCGTTTCGGCGTCACGAAAATGCGAATTGTTGAGGACGTTGATGGTGGCGCCGCCGATGGTGACCAGATTGTTGGGATCGGTCACCTGGGTGGTGTGATAGCTGCCTGCCAACGATAGATCCAATCTTCCGGCGGGGAGCACAAAGAATTTCTGACCAAGGATGTCGACGCCATCGGTACGCGCGTTCCAGGCGTTCAAGTAGTACGTGGCCTGGCTGTAGCCGGGCAGTCCTTCTGCATTGAACGCTGCGGTGACCGTCGGACCTTGGATGGGATCGGTGACCGTGATCACGTGATCGATCTTCAAGTCATAGGCGTCGATGGTGATGGAGCTCGACTCCTCCGGGCGAATGACTATCCCTAACGAGTAGGTGGTGGACTTCTCGGGCTCAAGCGGCTTCGCGCCGAAGGCTGCCGCGGCGGGATCGGATGGACGGAACTGAAGGGTATATCCCGGCGTCAAGATACTGATGCCGTTGTTGGAGAAGGTACCTGTGTAGCTCGTTACTTGCTGACCGATTTCGGCGATGCTGGGCGCATGGAATCCCGTGCTCACCGTGCCGCGCACGGCGAATTGGGGCACGAATTCGTAGCGCGCCGTCAGCCGGAAGTTCGTGGTGCTGCCGAAATCGGAGTAGTCCTCGAATCGACCGGTGGCGCCCACGTCGAATTTCGAGGTGACCTGGGAATCAACTCCCAAGTAGCCACCGCTCACGTGACGACTAAAGGTGCCTGCGTCGACCGGTGAGATGCCCGCGGTCGAGGAGCCGGTGGCGCCGATCGATCCTAAGGCTGAGGCGAAGTTGATGCTCGGAAACTCGGAGGCGTACTGGCTATAGAGGCCGGCGAAGCTTCCGGCCACTTGGGCCGCAGTCTTACCAATAAAGGCTGCGGTCTTGCCAGCGTAGAGAGTATCCGGACTCGAGTACAAGGCCCAGAGCGGCAGCCCGGCCAAAGGTCCGGGGGCGTACCCCACGTAATCGCCGAAATCGCCTGTGCCCCAGCTCTCATGACGGAACAGAGCTCCCGCGGAGAGCACCGACGACTGGACGAAGGGAATCGCCAACTCCTTCTTGTAGTCGGCCGTCAGACTGGTCATGTCATCGACCCAGGATCCCAAGTAGAAGCTCGTGGGGCTCGAAGGACCCCAACTGGGGTTCAGGGAGGTGTAGGTGTAGCGCCCGGTTTCATCGCGACCGTAGGACACGCCGACATCGAGGTTTCCCCACTGCGTGTTGCCGAGCTTGACGCCGCCGACCGCATCCCAATCTTTGGACACATAGGTCATCGAGGGTTGATAGCCGTTGGGGTAGATCCCTAACTCATCGGTTGGTGAGAGCTGCGTGCCATTGGTTGCGGTGGTGCTCGAGGTATTGGACGCGACCACTCGCTCGGGATTGACGTAATTGTGGGAGGACTTATTGGCGTAGTTGATCCAACCATAGGCGCGCACCGAATCGGCCAAGGGCAATTCCGCATTGGCAAGCGCGGTCCAGTCATTCTGGGACGCCTGACCCCACTGCCCATAGTCCTTGGGGTATGTGGTGTTGCGCGGATCGCCATTCGGAAAGAGTTGCCGCCAGTCATCGGCGCTGCGATTGACGTTCGCGCTGTCCAGTCGATCGATGTTGAGATTGAGGAACCCACCCTCGCCCAAACGGAAGCCTTGGTTTCCGAGGACATGATAGGTCGCGCCGCCCCCGTCGCTGTAACCGCCGCCGCTGGCATCGATGTCACCGCCCGATGCATTGCTCTTGAGAACAATGTTGATGACGCCGGCGATGGCATCGGAACCGTACTCGGCCGCCGCACCGTCGCGCAACACCTCGATGCGCTCGACCGCGCTCAAGGGAATGGTATTGATGTCGACCACTTGCGTCGCGGGCCAGGGATCGGTTCCCGAAAGCTGGGCCGACAAGTTGCGGCGCTTGCCGTTGACCAGCACCAGGGTATAGCCGGGCCCGACGCCGCGGAGCGAGGCGGCGCGCACGCCCTGACCTTTGACCGCATTCTGTCCCTGAGGGAAATTGAAGGACGGATGAAGCTTCGACAGCGCCTCGTTTAAATTGACCGCCCCCGTGCTCTCCAACTCCGCGTGGGTAATGACATCGACCGGCGCCGTGCTGGTCAATGGGGTGATGTCCGCGCGCGCCGTGCCCAACACGACGAGCTCATCCAAGGCTTCCGCACCGCCCGTGTCCACGCTCGCGATGTCAAGTCGCTGCGCGTGCAGCGGCGTGATCACCGCTGCACCTATGATGGCTGCGAACGCAGCTCCCCTGAAATTCTGCATGATCTGTTCATCCTCCGGCGCGTGGATTGAGGGCGCCGGAGCGATCAAGCAAGACGCATGCCAAGGAACCGCTCCGCTATTTACCGCGCTTTTGCCTCTATGGTTAGTACATCGAGTAGGCGAGGGACGCGATCAAGTGCGGATTTGAACAGCGGCGCTGCTCGATTTGCAGCACTCATCGCGTCCCTGGCAAGTTGCGGCGCTGCTAGTGAGCAACGTTTGCGGCACTCGCCGCAGGCGGCGGCGCGATTTTCGTGAGCTTGCCGCCATCCTTCTCATAGACTTCGGCGCCCACTGCGCCTGCGACCCGGAATCCTTTCGCCGCCAGAATATCCGCCGCCTTGCCGGCGCGCGCCGCATGATTCGACACAGTGACGATCAGGCGATCCTTCGGAATCCAGGCCAGGCTCGAGGCGAGGCTGTCGATTTGCACGCTTAAATACGCGGGAAATCCACCGATATTCGTGATCTCATCGGGCCGTCGGACATCGATGAGGAGCAGGCGCTCGGGTTTCTTCAGGAGCTCGTCGAGTTCGGCGCGCGACAACACGTGCGCCTTCGAGGCGGGCGCCGGTTGTGACAGTTTTGCGTCGGGTGCCTGGGCAAAAGTGCCGGCCGCGAAGAACAAAGGGATCAGAACAAGGAGTTTTTTCATCGAAGAGTTCCTTAAGGTAGAGATAGGGGATGTCAGACGCAGGAGTTAAGGGAGCAACAACTATGCCAAAGGCCCCGGTCCCCCACCTATTCCCACCAAATGACGTACATGCTTATGCCGCACCGATATTGGCCGGGCAGTGGGGTGCTCGCTATGCTGGCATGGCGTTCAAGTGCGCGGAGTGTTCGCGCGCAATGCCTCACAGTGAGAGGGAGCCGAAAGCGGATGTCGCGGCCGGATAACGTGGCCTTGTTTCCCAAAGCACCGGACCTCGATGGAGATTCGGTTGCCGGACCGCTGCGCGCCAAGCATATCGTGTTCGTGGATCCGGGCTCGCAAGCGCTCCTCGAGCTGCTGGATCGAGTCGCGCCGAGCGATGCCGCCGTGCAGATTCATGGTGAAACGGGAACCGGTAAGGAACTCGTGGCGCGTTACATTCACCGCAAAAGCGGCCGCTTGGGACCTTTCTTGGCGGTCAATTGCGGAGCGATCAACGAGCAGCTGGCGGAGAGCGAATTGTTCGGTCACGAAGCCGGCGCCTTTACCGGCGCATCGTCGCGGCGCGAGGGATGGTTCGAGGCGGCGCACGGCGGCACTTTGTTTCTGGATGAAATCGGCGATCTGCCCCTGGCACTGCAGGGCAAGCTGCTGCGTGTACTGCAGGAGGGCGAGGTCACGCGCATCGGCTCGAGACGGAGCGCCGCCGTCGATGTGCGGATCCTGTCGGCGTCAAACGTCGATCTCGCGGCGGCTACTCGAGCGGGTAAATTTAGGCGGGATTTGTTCTATCGCTTGAATATCGTTCCAGTGCAATTGGCGCCGCTACGCGAGCGACCGGGTGACATTGCCGCTTTGGCGGCGCACTTCATCGCCTCTTACAGTCAACGCCTACGCAAGCCGCCGCCGGCGCTGCGTCCCGAGGCCCTCGAGACGTTGCGGCGCTACCGCTGGCCCGGCAATATCCGCGAGTTGGAAAATGTCATTCATTTCGCGCTGCTGCTCGCCACTGGGGATGAGATCACCGCCCTGCACCTGCGGCTGGAAGCCGAGGCGGGCTCGGAGGGCCCGCACTCGGGATTGAGCCG
>Ga0210393_10001312_pt1 | contig 20921 bp, 15 predicted proteins | sample IncBWC27OmetaG_FD_160068 | JGI IMG/M metagenome (GOLD analysis project Ga0210393, IMG submission 160068) | Forest soil microbial communities from Barre Woods Harvard Forest LTER site, Petersham, Massachusetts, United States - Inc-BW-C-27-O ... | reverse complement strand
GGAACGCTCCCAATCGCGCGTGCGGGAGACGGCTTCATTCCAGCGGCGGCGCAGTTGATCCACTTGCGACTGCGGCATACGTGGTACAAATCGGCGTTCCTCCTGGCGTAAGTCAGAAATTGTCTGCATGTCCTTCCAGAAGCCCACGCCCAGGCCAGCGAGAAACGCGGCGCCTAAAGCGGTTGTTTCCGTAATGAATGGGCGCACTACGGGCACGCCGAGAAGGTCTGCCTGAAATTGCATGAGGGCGTCGTTGGCGGATGCGCCGCCATCGACGCGTAACTCTTTGAGGGGAGTGCCGGTGTCGGTTTGAACTGCGTCCATGAGATCGGCGACCTGATACGCGATACTCTCCAGGGCAGCCCGCGCAATGTGACCGGCGGTGGTGCCGCGCGTCAGGCCGAAAATCGAGCCGCGGGCATCGGAATCCCAGTGCGGTGCGCCCAGGCCGACGAATGCTGGGACGAAATAAACCCCGCCATTATCGGAGACAGAATCTGCCAGTGGCTCAACGCCCGATGAAGTGCGAATGATCCCCAGGCCATCGCGAAGCCATTGGACGACGGCGCCGCCAACGAAGACGCTGCCTTCAAGCGCGTAGTTCGTGGTATCGCCGATTTTCCACGCCACGGTCGTGAGCAGACGACTTGTGGATGTAACAGCGCGTGTTCCCGTGCTCTGCAACATGAAGCAGCCGGTGCCGTAAGTATTCTTAGTCACGCCGGAAGTCGTGCACCTTTGTCCAAAAAGTGCCGCTTGCTGGTCGCCGGCGATGCCTGCGATCGGAATCCCATTCAGACCGGGGACGGAAGTTACTTCTCCATAAACTTCGCTAGAGGGCCGGACCGTGGGCAACATTGAGACCGGAATCCGGAAGAGCGCGAGCAGATCATTGTCCCAGCTTCCGGAATGAAGATTGAAAAGCATGGAACGGGAGGCGTTGGTGGCGTCGGTGATGTGCAAACGGCCGCCGGTCAACTTCCAAAGCAGCCATGTATCCACGGTCCCGAAAGCCAGACGGCCCGCGTCGGCGAGCTGGCGAGCGTGAGGCACGTGATCGAGAATCCAGCAAATTTTGCTGGCGGAAAAATAAGCGTCGATCAGCAGGCCTGTGCGTTGCTGGATTAGAGTCTCATGGCCTTGAGCTTTGAGCTCGGCGCAGAATGATGCGGTGCGGCGATCCTGCCAGACGATGGCATTGTAGATCGGCTTGCCTGTCGCGCGATCCCAGACGATGGTGGTTTCGCGCTGGTTGGTGATACCGATGGCGGCAACGTCACTCGGCTGGAGATGGGCTTGAGATAAGGCCTCCAGGGCGACGGTGATCTGGGATGCGGCAATTTCTTCGGCATCGTGCTCGACCCATCCGAGCTGCGGAAAAATCTGCGTGAACTCGCGCTGGGCCACGGAGCGGACTCTCCCTTCGTGGTCAAAGAGAAGGGCTCGAGAACTGGTTGTTCCCTGATCGAGAGAAAGAATGTAGCGCAAGGAGAACTCCTTTTCCTCGGAGCGAGACTCAGGACGAAGACTGAGCCGCCCGCAGAAATCGTCGAATGCCGAAATCGTACACCGCAGCCCCGACCAGTCCGCCCAGCAGCGGCGCAACTACTGGCACCCACCAGACGCGAGGTCCGTCGCTCAGCCCATTGTTTTTGAATCCCGCCACTGCTGTGAAAAGTCGCGGACCAAAGTCGCGAGCGGGATTAATGGGATATCCATGCATACCCCCGAAGCTCATGCCGATCGCGACCACGACCAGGCCGATCATCAGAGGCGCGAGATTGGCTCCAGGAGGGACGTTCAGTTCGTCCGTGATGGCAAATATCAGGAGCAGCAAGAGAGCTGTGCCGATGACTTGGTCGAGAAATCCCGCTTGCGGCCACGCGGGAAACGCCGGGAATGTTGTAAAGACTCCCGCTGTTTTTTCCAGCTGCGGATCGACCTGGTGGAAGGCGGGCAAATAGTTCCTGTACGTCAGCGCCGCAGCGAGGAAAGCTCCGGCAGTTTGCGCGACTGAATAAGGAACAACTTTGCGCCAGGGAAAGTTCCGGAAGACAGCGAGCGCGAGGGTAACTGCAGGGTTAAGATGAGCCCCCGATATTTTTCCCGCGACGTAAATTCCCATGGTCACCGCCAGTCCCCAACCCAAAGTGATGTTGGTATAGCCGCCGTGAACGGTCGCTGCCGGAAAGTTCGGAGGAAAGAGAACGACCATGGCAACCACGCCTGTGCCAAAGAGGATGAGGACAAAGGTTCCGAGGAACTCGGCAATCAACTCGGCAACTAAAGTTGGCGGCTTGCTCATTTCGGATCGCTCCTGCGGCGAGTGGCTTTCAGGCCGCGAGTAGTCTAGCAAGGATTTGCGGTTGCGCTGCTGCTTTCCCATCTCGATCGATGGATGTCCCGCACAGGACCGGGATCTGCCGGGTAACTAAAAGTGCGAAAGCCTGCACATTTCCTATTGACAGGGCGGAGGAGGACTGTAAGATAGAAGAATATTTATTCAGTGCGATGAATAAATATTCACAATGAATAAAGTGCTGCGGCAGCGAGCGGTTCTGGAAGCATTGAGGCAAGGGCCGGTGGCCAGCCAGGAAGATTTGCAGAAAGCCCTGCGCAAGCGGGGCTTCAAAGTTGGGCAGGCAACGTTGTCGCGGGATATTCGGGACTTGAATCTGAGCAAGACGGCGGGCGGCTACAACCTGCCTCAGGGCGAGGGAGCTTCGGGACTGGCTTTGCCGCCGGTGCAGCGTTTGGTCCGCGAGTTCGTGCTGGATGTGCGTCCTGCGCAGAACTTGCTGGTGCTGAAAACGATCGTAGGCAGCGCGCAGCCAGTGGCGGCGGCGCTTGACGAACAGGAGTGGGAGGAGATGGTGGGAACGATTGCGGGAGACGACACCATTCTCATTATTTGTCCGGATAAGGACGCTGCGAGGAAGATAGCGGTTCGGATCGAGGAGATGCTCGGCTGATGTCAGCAAAGCTGAAAAGCGCGGTGCTCGGAGCCAGCGGATATTCCGGACTGGAGTTGACGCGGATTCTCGAGCGCCATCCGCGGTTGGAAAAGCCTATGTTGCTGCGGCGCGAGAGTGGCGCCGAAGGTCCTTCAGACCTGACGGAGATTTTTCCTGAGTTGTCAGGGAACGGGGGATATCCGTTGCGGGCACTTTCGTGGCCGGAGCTGAAGCGTGCGGGAGTGGAGTTGCTTTTTCTGGCGACGCCGCATGAAGCCTCACGGTCGCTCGTGCCTGAGGCGATCGCGCAGGGGCTGCGAGTGATCGACCTGAGTGGTGCGTGGAGACTGAAACAGGAGCAGCATCGCTCCATCTACTCGTTTCAGGATGCGGACGCCGTCACGGCCGCGGAGCTGACGGCGAAAGCGGCGTATGGACTGCCGGAGTTAAACGGTGATTGCATTGCGACGGCGCAGTTGGTGGCGAATCCTGGTTGCTATGCGACCTCGGTGATTCTCGCATTGGTGCCATTGCTCAAGGCGGGCCTCATCGACCGCGAGCGCGGAATTATTTCCGACTCAAAGTCCGGAGTATCGGGCGCGGGAAAGGCGGCTACACCGCGCACTCATTTTGTTTCGGTGGCGGACAACTTTTCAGCATATTCCGTCTTTAATCATCGACATCTTGGAGAGATGGTGGAGCAGTTGGGGCTGGACGATGGGGGATTAACTTTTACGCCGCACCTGCTGCCGATTCCGCGCGGGATTCTGTCGACCATCTACGTGCAACTGAACAAGGTAATGGAAGCTGCGGAAGTGGAAGCCTGTCTGCGTGATTTTTATGCGGGTAAGCGTTGGGTGCGAATCTTTGCGACGCCGACGCTGCCGCAGTTGCATTTTTCTCTGCACACGAACTATTGCGACATCGGCTTTTGCCTGGCGGACGATGGACGGAGGCTGGTGCTGGTTTCCTGCGTGGACAACCTTCTGAAGGGCGCCGCCGGACAGGCGGTTCAGAACATGAATCTGATGTACGGCTGGGAAGAGCGGGAGGGCTTGCAGTGACCATCGTGGTGAAGATTGGTGGAGCGGCGATCGACGATGCTGCAACTCTGCGCAAGTGCGCTCGGTCCATTGCGGAATTGGCTCAGGATGGTCACCGCGTCGCCGTGGTCCACGGTGGCGGCGGGGCGCTGACTCGAATGCTCGAGCGATTGGGTAAGAAAAGCGACTTCGTGGATGGGCTGCGCGTCACCGATGCGGAGACTCGGGATGCGGCCCTGATGGTGCTTGGCGGAATCGTCAACAAAAATCTGGTGGCGGCGATTCAGGCTGCGGGCATGCCCGCGATTGGATTTTGCGGCGGCGACGGCATGACGTTCCGGGCACGAAAAAAATTTGTCCACGGCCGTGACTTGGGATTTGTGGGCGAGATCTGCTTTGCCGAACCCTGCTGGATCGAAGCGCTATGGCGCCAGGGAGCGATCCCCGTGATGGCTTCGCTGGCGCTCGGGGCCGACGGCGAATACTACAACGTGAACGCGGACGAAATGGCCGCCTCCTGTGCGGCCGTCTGCCGGGCCGACAGTTTGATCTTTCTCACCGACGTGCCCGGAGTGAAAGATGCGACGGGCAGCGTGATGCCGTGGCTCAGCACGAAGCAGGCAGCCGAGCTGGCAGCCAACTCAATCATCAGTGGAGGAATGTTGCCGAAGCTGCGCGCATGCGGACTGGCGCTGAAACAAGGCGTTGGAAGAGTAAGGATTTTGCCGGCGACCGAGGTCGAAATGTTGCCGCAGTTTTATTTGACGAAGTTGTCGTCCGGTACGGAGGTTACCTATTCATGAGTTCGTCAGTTATCCCTCGTTATAAAACGCAGCGGGCGGATACGCAGGTACAAAAGAAGGAGTCGAAGTTGAATAGTCAAATGCAAAGTAGAGCGGCGGCTGCCCCGGCGAGAGCGCCGCAGGTGTTCTGGTGTCCGGATTTGGTTTCAACTCGCGACCTTGGACCCGCTGGAGTGGACGCTGTCCTAAGTCTCGCTGGAATGATGAAGTCGCGTCCGGCGGAGTTTCGCAAAGCGCTGGCCGGAAAACAGATGGCGATGTTCTTCGAGAAGCCGTCGTTGCGAACCAGGCTAACGTTCGAAGCTGGCATGGTGGGCTTGGGAGGGACGGCGATGTTCGTCGACCAGACCCATGAACGTCTCGATGCCCGCGAAACGCTGAGCGACGTAGCGCACAATCTGGAGCGCTGGGTGGATCTGATTGTGCTGCGCACGTTCTCGCAGCAGACTATCGAGGGCATGGCCAAGTATGCGTGCGTACCGGTGATCAACGCGCTCAGCGATCTGGAGCATCCCTGCCAGGCGCTGGCGGACTATCTAACTCTGCTGGAGCGGTTTGGGGACATGAAGAATCGTTGTCTCGCCTATGTCGGAGATGGAAACAACGTGGCGCATTCGCTGCTGCTTACGTGCGCGTGCCTGGGATCGTCGATCAGAATCGCGACTCCGGTGGGCTACGCGCCCGATCCACGGATTGTGAGCGATGCGCGTGAGATCGCGGAGGAAACTGGCGCCGGAATTGAATTGATGACCGATGCACATGAAGCGGTTGCGGGAGCCGATGCGGTTTACACGGACGCATGGGTGAGCATGGGCCAGGAAAGAGAAGAAGCTGAGCGCGCGCAGATTTTCCCGCCTTATCAGGTCAATACGGAACTGATGGCTGAAGCCGCTCCCCATGCGGTGTTCATGCACTGCCTTCCCGCTCACCGCGGCCTGGAAGTGACCGACGCGGTGATGGATTCTGAGCAGTCTCTGATTTTCGAGCAGGCGGAGAATCGTCTGCACGTACAAAAAGCGATTCTTTATTTACTGCTGGGCGGCGGCGATCGTCTGCCCGCGAGGAGTGCTCATGCCTGACAAAATTGTTCTTGCTTACTCTGGAGGTCTCGATACTTCCATCATCATTCCATGGCTGAAGGAACATTATTCTTATAACGTCATCGCGATGGTGGGCGACGTGGGCCAGGGCGACGACATCGAAGCAGTCGTCGAAAAGGCTTATGCCACGGGTGCAAGCAAAGTCGTGGTGGAAGATCTCCGCGAAGAGTTTCTGACGGGATATGTTTTCCCAGCTTTGCGCGCCGGTGCGGTATACGAGCATAAGTATCTGCTGGGGACTTCTCTGGCTCGACCTGTGATCGCCAAACATCAGGTGGAAGTGGCGTTGCGCGAAGGGGCGACGGCGGTCGCGCACGGCTGCACGGGAAAGGGCAATGATCAAGTTCGCTTCGAACTAACCTATCAGGCGCTGGCACCGGAGCTTAAAGTGGTGGCGCCCTGGCGGGAGTGGTCGCTGAAATCGCGCGAGGACTGCCTGGATTACGCTGAGCAGCATGGGATTCCGGTGGCCGCGAGCCGCGAAAAAATTCACAGCCGCGACCGCAATCTGTGGCACCTCAGCCACGAAGGTGGTGAACTGGAAGATGCTGCCAACGCGCCGCTGGCGTCGACGTGGCAGATGACGCGGTCACCGCAGGAAGCGCCGGACAAAGACGAGCAGGTCACCATTGGTTTCGAGCAAGGGAATCCCGTTTCCGTCAATGGGATGAATCTTGATCCCGTTTCACTGGTCGAACTACTGAACGAGATTGGTTCACGGAATGCCATTGGCCGCGTGGACCTGGTGGAGAACCGTTTTGTCGGAATGAAGTCGCGTGGTTGTTATGAGACGCCGGGCGGAACTCTATTGATTGCTGCGCATCGCGAACTGGAAGCATTGTGTCTGGAGCGCGAGGTTGCCCACTTTAAACAAGGCGTGGCGTTGAAGTATGCGGAACTTGTTTATTTTGGATTGTGGTTTACTCCCTTGCGCGAGGCGCTCGATGCCTTTGTCGCCAGCACGCAGACGGAGATGACCGGCAGTGTGACGCTATCTTTGTATAAGGGAAATGTTTCTATCGTGAGCCGGCAGTCGGAGCACTCGCTCTATCGCACCGATCTTTCGTCGTTCACCATGGGCGATAGTTACGATCAGAAGGATGCGGAAGGCTTCATCAGAATTCTCGGACTTCCTTCGCGCACGAGGGCGCGGGCACGGGTGGAGGTTGCGCGATGAAGATGTGGTCGGGGCGCTTCCGGCAGGCGCTGGATCCGCAGTTCGAAAGATGGCAGCGGTCATTTGACTTCGACCGCCGGCTGCTGAGTTATGAGCTGGCAGCGAGTGCTGCGCACGCGCGCGCTCTGAAGAATGCGGGGATACTGTCCGCAGACGAACTTATCAGCATTCTTGAAGAGCTGCGGCAGATCGGGAAAATGACTGCTGGATCTGAAGGTTTTGTCGAAGACGACGAGGCTGAGGATGTGCATCACTTTGTCGAGAAACAGTTAGCAGTGCGAATTGGCGACCTGGCATACAAGCTGCACAGCGGGCGCAGCCGCAATGAACAGATCGCTACTGACTTGCGTCTCTATGTGCGGGCGGCGATTGACGAGTTGCGGAAGGCGCTGGCTGACGTTTGCGGAGCCTTTGCTGAGCGTGCCGATCAGTCTGGCAGTGCGGCTATGCCGGCTTACACGCATCTGCAGCACGCCGAGCCGGTGTTGGTGGGGCATTGGCTGCTGGCTTATGTCGAAATGTTTTTGCGCGATGCGGAGCGGTTGGCTGACTGCCGCAAGCGGCTGAATGTTTGTCCGCTGGGCTCGGGTGCGGTGGCTGGCGCGACTTTGCCGCTCGATCGAGATCTTATGGCGGATGAGCTCGAGTTCGTAGCACCCACGGCGAACAGTATCGATGCGACCAGCGATCGTGACTTTGTTCTTGAATTTGTCCACGTACTCTCACTTCTGAGCCTGCACTTGAGCCGGTGGGCGGAGGAGATGATCATTTTCTCCACGCAGGAATTCGGCTTTGTGCAGTTGCCGGAGGCTTATTCCACGGGCAGCAGCGCCATGCCGCAGAAGAAAAATCCGGACCTTCTGGAGTTGGTGCGGGGCAAGACCGGCCGTACGATTGGAAGCGCAACGGCATTGATGGTTGCCTTGAAAGGTTTGCCGCTGGCTTACAACAAAGATTTGCAGGAGACGCAGGAGCCGTTGTTCGATGCGGCGGACACGGCGCTTGGGTTGCTGCCGCTGGTTGCTGGTTGGATGAAAGCGGTGGAGTTCGACTATGCGGGAATGGCCGAGGCCGCGCAATCGGGATTCATGAACGCGTGGGCGGCTGCAACTTATCTAGTCAGGCGAGGTGTACCGTCACGCATCGCGCACGAGCAAATCGGCAAGGCGGTGAAGGTGTGTTTGGAAAAGAACTGCGAGTTGCAGGATCTTGGACTCGATGAGCTAAAGGCTTTGCATCCTGCATTCGATGAGGATTTTTACGATTGCCTGAAACCAGCGGCTGTGCTGGCGATTCACGATGTGATTGGAGGCACGGCGCCTGCGCGCGTGCGGCAGGGGATTGCAGCGGCGAAAAAGAAGATCGAGTCCCTGCGCGAGGAGGTCAATTTCCATGCGCACGCGTAAAGCGATCTTGCCCGATGCCGAGCATATTCATGAGCTGATCTCAGCCTATTCGGGTGATGGCACTTTGCTGCCGCGCACGCTGGCGGAGATTTGCGAGAATGTCCGGGACTTTGTAGTTCTTGAACACGAAGGCCGCATCATTGGATGCGGAGCGCTGCATCTTTACGGCACGCACCTCGCCGAGATTCGTTCGATCACCGTGGGACCGCGGGCGCAAGGGCAAGGCGGGGGAAGCCGGCTGATGAAGGCTTTGTTCGCCGAAGCCAAGCGGCATCGGGTGGATTGCATCTGCCTGTTCACGCGCGCTCCGGAGTTTTTTGCGCGCCAGGGATTCCAGATTGCGCAGCGGGAAGATCTTCCCGACAAGATTTATAAAGATTGCCACGTGTGTCCGCGGTATCACTGCTGCGACGAGGTCGCGATGGTGCGGGGCAAACTTCCTACTTTCGCCATCCTGCCAGAGCCGGCGAACTGGCTGGTGAAATTGCAGGTGTGAAATTTCCGCTATTAGAAATCCACAGACGCGGCTGCCAATGCTATGATTCCGAGCGGAAACCATAACTATGTCAATCGCGCCCCCGAGCCGCTCCACCGCAGCTTCTGAAGATTCGTCGTCGTCCTATGCAGTTCCTCTAGCCGTCGTGACCACGCTGTTTTTCATGTGGGGATTTCTCACCTGTCTGAATGACATTCTTGTTCCGCACCTGAAATCCATCTTCGATCTGAATTATGCGCAGGTGATGCTGGTGCAGTTCGCTTTTTTTGGAGCGTATTTTGTTTTCTCCATTCCTTCGGCCAAGATTGTGGACTGGATCGGCTACCAGCGCTCGATGGTAGTGGGGCTGATCACGATGGGCGCTGGCGCGTTTCTGTTTGTGCCAGCGGCAAGCGCTCCGTCTTTCGCGTTGTTTCTCGTCGCTCTTATTGTGTTGGCCGCGGGTATCACGTGCCTGCAAGTGGCGGCGAATCCTTATGTGACGGTGCTGGGAAATCCCAAGACCGCGTCCAGCCGTCTGAATCTGACCCAGGCGTTTAATTCATTGGGAACTTTTCTAGCGCCTTTTTTCGGTGGTCTGCTGATTCTGAGTGCGGCTCCGAAAGCCATGGAGGAGATCCGCGCGATGGCGCCCGATGCTCTGCAGGCCTATCGCCTGCATGAAGCGGCGACGGTCAAGACTCCCTATGTGGGATTGGGAATTGCTCTCGTAGTTCTGGCAGCGGCAATCGGCAGTTTCAAGTTGCCGAAGATCCCGCAGGCTCAACACAAGGTCGGCGAAAAGGTAAATGATTCGATCTGGCGACATCCGAACTTGATTTTTGGCGCGATCGGCATCTTTGTCTATGTCGGTGCCGAGGTTGCTATCGGGAGCTTTCTGGTGAATTACTTTACTCAGCCGGATATTGGAGGGCTGACGGAAAAGGCGGCGGCGAATCTGGTGGCGTTTTACTGGGGCGGAGCTATGGTCGGCCGGTTTATCGGGTCGGGCCTCCTGCAAAAAATGAAGACCGGACACCTGCTCGGTATATGCTCGGTTTGCGCCGCTGCCTTGGTGGCAGTTTCGATGCTGACTACTGGGCCGTTCGCCATGTACAGCATCATCCTGGTCGGCTTCTTCAACTCCATCATGTTCCCCAGCATTTTTACGCTGGGTGTAGCGGAACTGGGGCCGCTGACGGGAGACGGCTCCGGAGTGATGATTATGGCGATTGTAGGAGGGGCTTTAATTCCCTTAGCGCAGGGTGCGATTGCCGACCGGATCGGGATCCATCACGCGTTCTTTTTGCCGGTGGTCTGCTATCTCTACATTCTTTACTTCGCGCTGAGCGGGTCCAAGCCCAACAGCGAACGCCACGCCCGGAGCTAGATGGGCTAGTCCGGGGCACCTTCAAGTTTTGCACAGCAAAAAGGCGGGGCGAGCGGCATTTGAGACAGCTGCCGCAGGGCGTTAAGCCAGTACCGAAATCAACTCAGGAGTGCAACGGGAGTTCTGCATCACCTTGACGGCATCTTCTGCCGTAAACCGCCCCATGGCCAGAGCCAGCTTTTTGTTGGTAGTGGTTTGAATGGGTGTGCGATCAATCCGCAGGACGTATTCAGCGGCACGCGCACCGCCGCGGTTTACTTTCACGAGAAACTTAGTATTTTTCATGGGCTCCCTTTTGGTTCCGGACAAGTGCAGGAACAAGCGATATGGATGAGGTACGCATCCTGTTGACAGTCACAGAGCGCAGTTCCCTCAGTGACGCGCTATGTGCAAAGAAACAACTTAAGAGGGCTGACTTAGGTCCAAAGGTCTGAAGGAATTAGGAAGAGATATAACTCCATTTCTATGTTAGGCTTGCGGGCTGCATTTGTCAACCGGGGAGCCGCGACGCTGCGATTATGGCTGCAATATCTGAATAGCCTGCGGATGAACCTGCTGGTCTTTGATTTCGCTGGAGTTCCAGCCACCGCCGAGAGCTTTGACGAGAAAGACGGAGCTGACCATTTGCTGGCCTAGCAGTTGGGTCTCGAGGCGGCGGTTGGCGAGCAAAGTGGTTTGGGCGTTGATGACATCGAGATAAGTGGTTACTCCGCCGACGTAACGGTTGGTCGCGATTTCCAGGGCGCGCCGGGCATCCTCGACAGCAGCATGTTGAGTGGCGAGCGCCTGCGAAAACGTGCTCAGGTTGCTGATGCCGTCTTCGACTTCCTGAAAAGCGGTGAGGACGGCCTGCCGGTAGTTCGCCACGGACTGATCATAGGCGGCGCGTGCGGCGGCCAGATTGGCGCGGTTCCGTCCGCCCTCAACGATGGGCTGCAAGGCGTCGGCGCCGAGCGACCAGAAGAGGCTCGAGGCATTCAGCAGCGGTACTAGATCGGTACTCTGCCAGCCGGCGGCGCCGCTGAGAGTGATGTGCGGATAGAAAGCAGTGCGCGCAATTCCTACTTGCGCATTTTCAAAAGCCATCTGGCGCTCGGCGTTGGAAATATCGGGCCGGCGCTCGAGTACCTCGGAGGGGACGCCCAGCGGAATGCGCGGAGGCGTGGCCTGCAAAGGCTCCACAGGAACATTCAAATTGGAGGCGGACTGGCCGACCAGCACTGCGATAGCGTGCTCGAACTGCGCCCGCGACTGTTGCACCAGGGAGAGTTGGGATATCGTCGAATCGAGAAGCGCGGCCTGCTGCGCCACTTCCAGTCCGCTGGCGATGCCGCCGTTGTGACGATCGTTGACCAGATCCAAGCCCTTGCGCTCGTAGACCACGGACTCCTGCACTACGTTGAACTCAGCGTCCAACTCGCGCACTGCAAAGTAGTCGGCGGCCAGTTCGGCGGTGAGCACCAGTTGAACGTTTTGCAGATCAGCTGCGCTGGATTGCAAAGACGCGTTGGCAGCTTCCACATTGCGGCGCACTCGCCCGAAGAGATCGACTTCATAGTTGATGGAGAACGGAACCGTATAGACGCTCTGCGTGTACGGCTGAATGGGCTGAACTACACCATTCACGACGGTCGGAGTCGCGCCGTTCTGGGGACGATTTCCGGAACCGCGCTGGCGCACCGCCGAGGGATCCGTTGATACCTGCGGGAAGAGTCCGGCGGTTGCAACCCCGGCGAGCGAGCGAGCCTGGTCAAGGCGATCGCGGGCGGCCACCAGCGATTGGTTGGCATGGAGCAATTGTTCTTCGTAGACGTTGAGCTCGGCGTCGTTGAATATTTTCCACCATTCGCCTTTGGGAATTGAATCCTGAGGCGCGGCTTGCTGCCACGGCGGCTGCGTCTTCCAAGCATCGGGAGCGGGGGTTGGAGCCGCAGGCCGGCTGTAGCGTGGGCCCACTGTGCATCCAGCGGCAAGGCAAAGCAGCGCGAGAGCGCTCGATAGGGCGGCTGGCTTCACGACGCGCCGCCCTTCTGTTGGCCGGGCGGCGTTCGGCCAGGCTGCTGCTGGTTTGGTGAGGGCTGCGCCACGTTTACCAACTGGCCGTCCTCGAGAGAGTCCGCCGGGTTGACGACGATCCTGTCGGTTGGGGAGACGCCGCCGAGAATTTCCAGCGTGGTGCCGTAATCGCGTCCGATGTTGATGGGGCGCAATTGCACTTTGTTGTCTGGACCGACGACGGCGACGCGCGGCCCTTCGGCGCGGAACAACATCGTGTTCACTGGAATCGTAACCTTATTCACCCCGGAACCGATCGCGAAGTGCACCTCCCCGAAGGAGCCGGGAAGCAGGCGGCTATTCTTATTAGGCACATCCACTTCGGTGAGCAGTGTGCGAGTGGTTGGATCAATGGACTCGGCGGTGCGCTCCACAATGGCCAGAAATTTCTGGCCGGGGAACTCTTGCAACGTGACGTAGGTTTTGGAGCCGATCTTTATAAAGGGTGCGTAGGCCTGGGGAACACTGGTATAGACGCGCAGTGGATCGACGCGAGCGATGTCGAACAATTCGCGGCCAGCCGCGCCGGCGCCGGCGTTGATGAGAGCGCCGGGATCCACGTTGCGTTTCGTGAGGACGCCGGAGAAGGGAGCATAAACGTCCTTGAATCCTTCCAACTGTTCCAGTCGCCGGACGTTAGCGTCGGCAGCAGCCAGATTTGCCTGGCTCTGTTTGTATCCGCTGGCTTGCTGGTCGGCTTCCTGAGCGGAGACGGAATCAGTTTTGCGAAGATTTTCCCAGCGGTCGGCGCTGATCTTGGCCAGCTCGAGCTGGGCCACCATCTGCTGGCGTGTGGCCTTCGTCTGGTTCAATTCCTGATCCACTTCCGGAGTGTCGATCTTTGCCAGCAATTCGCCTTTGGTTATGCGGCTGCCAATGTCTTTGTACCAGCGCACCAGATAGCCGCTGGTGCGGGCGTAAATGGGGGAATCCTCGTAGGCCTGCAATGTGCCGGGCAGGATCAGGTCTTCGTCGGGCTTTTCCGACACGGGGTTGATAACGGCGACGTTGGGGACGGTCTCGCGCTCAGTCTCGTTGGCTAGCGCGTGCTCGTGGCTAACCTTGGCGAGCAAAGTGATGCCGCCTGCAACCAGAAGAATGAGGAGTAATACTCCGACGATGGTCAAAGCTTTGCGGGGCGGCGCCGGAGGGAGTTGCGGTGGCCGCTGGATTCCCGGAGCGTGGTGCCGCGATCGTTTCTGGATCGCTTCAATTTCCTCGTCACGCTGGGCCTGAGCACCTTGAGCATGCGGCTCATCGTTTTCGCCCTGTTGCTGTGCCTGCTGAGCATCAGAGGTTGCTGGCGGCCGCTGCTCATCCGGCGGTGATTTAAATTTGCTCTTTTCAGTCATTCTTAACTCCACTCGGGTCGACCACGATTCTCAAGATTCTTAATCTAATTTTGTTGCGCTCGCGCCCGTTTGGCTTCACGGCGGCCATGGAAAATGGCGAATACACTGGGCACGAAAAACAGAGTTGCGACGGTCGCAAACAGCAAGCCGCCAATGACGGCTCGGCCCAAAGGAGCGTTCTGCTCACCGCCTTCGCCGAAACCCAATGCCATCGGTACCATGCCGATGATCATTGCCAGCGCGGTCATCAGCACGGGACGCACGCGGGTGTATCCGGCAGCCACGGCGGCTTGTACCGCGGGAATACCTTCGTCCAACTGCTCGCGTGCAAAGCTGACCATCAAGATGGAGTTGGCGGTGGCGACGCCCATGCACATGACCGCGCCGGTGAGCGACGGCACGCTCAGCGTGGTGCGAGTGAGCAACAGGAACCAGCAGATTCCGGCCAGAGCGCCGGGTAAAGCGGCGATGATAATGAAAGGATCAAGCCAGGACTGAAAGTTGATGACGATCAGCAGATAAACCAGCAGAATGGCGCCGGCTAATCCCACACCCAATCCGAAGAAGGATGAGCGCATGGTGGCTACCTGCCCGCGTACTACGATGCGCGTGCCACGCGGCAAATGACCTTCGAAGGTCTTGAGAATTTTATCGGTGTCCGAGGCCACTGCGCCAAGGTCGCGATCCTGCGTGCTGGCGTAAACATCGATCACCGGAGCAACGTTCCAGTGGTTGACTGTAGCCGGCCGGGTTACCGGGTTTAGCTGCACCAGGTTGCTGAGCAATTGCGGACCCTGCTGCGAGGTCACGGGAATGGTCATCAGGTCTTGCATGCTGGTCATGCGGTATTGCGGAGATTGCACGGCCATCTGGTAGGTCACTTCGTTTTTTGGATTCAGCCAGAAATTTGGTGAAGTCTGGAAACTGCCGCTAAGCGACACCAGCACGCTCTGGGCGACGTCTCGGGCCGTCAGTCCAACCTGTGTAACGCGCGTGCGGTCAATGTCCATGTGTAGCGTGGGGTAGGAGAGCAACTGCTGTACGTGTACGTCGGCTGTGCCGGGAACGTGGCGCATCTTGTTGGCGATCTGTTGCGCAATTATGTAACTGCTCTGCATGTCCGTTCCGACGACTTGCACATCAATGGGCGCGGGCAAACCAAAATTCAGGATCTGCGTAACAATATCGGCGGGCTGGAAGAAAAATTCCACGCCGGGAAAGCGGCGGGGCAGATTTTCGCGCAGCTGGCGGGTGAGGTCCGCGGTGGGGTGGTGATGCTCGGGATCGAGCGCGATCAAAATCTCCGCATCGCTGGTGCCGATAGTTCCACTGGAGCTATAGGACTGATTGATACCGGAGTTCGGCAGGCCGATGTTATCCAGAACCGTTTGCAATTCGCCTTGCGGAATTTCCTGCCGCAAAGCGGCTTCGATCTCATCGCACAGGCGGGCCGTCTCCTCCACGCGCAGGCCGGGTCGCGCCCGCACATGCAGGCGCAGCAAACCGGCATCTACCTGGGGAAAAAAGTCCTGACCCAGAAAAACAATCAGCCCGAGCGAGAGTAGACAAAAGGCGAGAAACACGATGACGAAGATTCCGCGATGCTCGAGTGTGGTTTCCAGCAGGGCCTCATAGCCGCGGCGGAAATCTTCGAACTTACGCTCAAAGCCCCGCTGAAAACGCCCGAAAAACGACTTGGGAGCTTCTTCACGATGCTCGTGCCCGCGCATGATGTACATCACCAGTGTTGGGATGAGAGTTCTGGAAAGCAGATAGCTGGCCAGCATGGCGAAGCTGACCGCCTCGGCCAGGGGCACGAACAGGAATTTTGCAACCCCCGCCAGAAAGAACATGGGAACGAAAACGATGCAGATGCTCAGCGTGGAGACCAGGGCGGGCACGGCGATCTGTTGGGCGCCGTCCAGAATGGCCTGCCGCATTTCCTTACCCATGGCGAGATTGCGCTCGATGTTTTCGATTTCCACCGTGGCATCATCAACCAGAATGCCGACCGCGAGCGCCAATCCACCCAAAGTCATGATGTTGATGGTCTGACCGATTGCTCCCAGAAGGATGATGGAGACAAAGATGGAGAGCGGAATGGAAATTGAAATGACGATGGTAGGGCGCCAGTCGCCAAGAAAAATGAGAATCATTACAGCGGTGAGGGCGGCTGCCGTCAGAGCTTCGCGGATCACGCCTTTGATCGAGGCGCGCACAAATAACGATTGGTCAAAGAGCGATGAAACCTTCAGCTCAGGAGGCAATGCCTGGGCCGCCTGAGCCACAATGTTCTTCACCCCGGCAACAATCTCCAGCGTGGAAGCTTTCCCATTCTTATAGATGGACATCAGCGCGCCCCGGTTCCCGTCCTGCCGAACAATGTTTGTTTGCGGGGAAAAACCGTCACGAATGTGCGCAACATCCCTCATGTAAAGAGTGGAACCATTGGCCGTCTTCACCGGAAGATCGTTCAGCTCTGAGATGGTCTGCGGGGTGCCGTTCATCTCAACGTTGTATTCCAGCGATCCCAATTTCACCGTTCCGCTGGGAAGAATGAGATTCTGCGCATTTACGGCGTTGACGATGTCTGTCGGCTGCAGACCGTACGACTGGAGCTTGGGCAGGTCGAGATCGACTTGAATCTGGCGGACCTTGCCGCCATAAGGGAACGGCGTGGCAGCTCCCGGCACCGTTGCCAGATAGTTGCGCAGGAAATTTTGACCAAGATCGAACAATTGCTGCTCGGGCAGCGTTTTGCTGCTCAATCCCAGCTGAATGATCGGAGTGGTGGAGGCGCTATAAGAGATGATCAGCGGCGGCGTAGTGCCGGGCGGCAGCCCGCGCACGGTGGTTTGGGCGATCGCCGTTATTTGCGCGATCGCTCCCTGAACGTTTGTTCCGGGCCTGAAAAAAACTTTGATAACACCCAGTCCGTATACGGACTGAGACTCCATGTGTTCAATGTCATTGACTGTGGTGGTGATGCCGCGTTCGGAGTTGGCGACGATCCGGTCGGCCATGTCTAGGGGAGACAGGCCGGAGTAGAACCACACTACCGATACCACTGGGATGTCGATATCGGGGAAAATGTCGGTGGGCGTACGCAGAATCATGATCGGCGTCAAAATAATGATGACGAGCGCCATCACAATAAACGTGTACGGACGTCGGAGAGCTAACGCTACGATCCACATCGCTAAGGCACCACCCAGAGTTTAAATAAAACAAAAGAGGGCAGCCTGCCGGGATGCGAAGCCCACCCATCGTTTAGAGTTGAATTCGATACTGCTCGTATTGGATTCTAAAGCGCAGCCCCGATTATATGTTAGGGTAGGCAGATGCGCCAGAAGTCTCCACCTCGCAGGAATGGCGATGAGGACAGTCGCAAGAGGTCTCCAGGGCGGCCTCGCAGTGAAGAGGCGCGGCTTTCCATCCTGCGCAGCACGCTGAAGTTGTTGGCGAAGAGAGGCTTCTCGGAATTGACTATTGAGGCTGTTTCCGCTCACGCCGGCGTCGGGAAGGCAACGGTTTACCGCTGGTGGCCGGACAAGGCTGCGCTCATCGCAGACGCGTTCGCCAGCAGCACCACCAGCAAACTCCACTTCCCCGATACCGGCTCGGTCCGCACAGACATGAGTCAACAGATGCGTCAGCTGGTAAAGATTCTGCGCAGCCGGCGCGGACGCATCGTCTCTGCCATGCTGGGCGCCGGTCAGAGCGACAGCAGCCTGATTGCAGCTTTCCGTGAACGCTTCATGAAGCCGCGCCGCCGGGAGGCTTACGCCACGCTCCGCCGTGGAATTCTGCGCGGCCAGCTGCGTAACAACGTCGACATGGACTTACTTCTCGACTCGCTGTACGGTCCCATCTACATGCGATTCCTCATTCGCCATGACAGTTTAACCCCCGAATTCGTCGAGGGTCTGTGCGACCTGACGCTAGGCCGTACTCCTCCGGCCGCAGATTTGCGGCGCGCTCACCGCCGGTCTTCATAGGCATTCTTGAGCTCTGTACAAACCCGACGATTTGTATAGAATTTGATGCTGCCACAGGTTCGGGAGTTCATTTGCGAGGGATCCCCTGTTCTTCAGGCCCAACACGCTTTCCGAGGCAGTACAAGTCCTTGCCAGTTCCGGCGGGCAGATTCTGGCAGGTGGTACCGACTTCTTTCCTGCTCTTGCCGGGCGGCCGGCCACCGGGACGGTGGTCGACATTTCGGCTGTGCGGGAACTCAAAGGCATCGTTCGCGAACCGGAATATATAAGGATCGGCGGGCTTACCACCTGGACCGAACTTGTCAAAACTCCACTCCCGCGCTGCTTTGACGGATTGAAGGTTGCTGCCCGCGAGATTGGCGGGATACAAATCCAGAACCGTGGAACTGTGGCCGGAAACCTCTGCAATGCTTCTCCCGCCGCGGATAGTGTTCCGCCACTGCTCGCGCTCAATGCCGAAGTTGAGATTGTTTCGCCGGCGGCTACGCGCCGCATTCCGTTGGCGGATTTCATCGTGGGCAATCGCAAAACCCTGCGGCGAACAGAAGAAATTCTGTCCCAGGTATACGTGCCGCGCGTCGTCGAGAACGCTGCATCAACATTTTTGAAGCTGGGCGCCCGGCGCTATCTGGTGATCTCGATTGCGATGGTTGCGGTTGTAATCGACAAAGATTCGGACGGCCGAGTTCGCGAAGCGCGAGTCAGCGTGGGGTCCTGCTCGGCCGTGGCGCGTCGGCTTACAGAATTGGAGCTGGCGCTCGTTGGCATGCCTGTGACATACGGGCTAGGATCGCTCGCCAGCGCGGAACACCTCAAGGGGTTGTCACCGATCGGCGACGCTCGGGCGACTTCGGCTTACCGGCGCGATGCAGCTTTGCGGCTGGTGCAGCGCGCGCTGGATGGATGCGCAGGGATCTCTTGATGGCAACCATTGCGTCCACGCCGGAAACCAAGTGCCTGCTCACACTGATAGTAAACAACCGCGATGTTTTGGTGGCCGCTCCGCCGACGCACAGGCTGTCGCGCGTGCTGCGCGAGCAGCTTGCTCTTAGCGGAACAAAAGTTGGCTGCGATGCCGGCGATTGCGGCGCCTGTACGGTTCTGCTGGATGGAGAACCGGTTTGCTCATGTCTGGTCGCGGTCGGCCAGGTCGAAAATTGTTCGATCACTACCGTCGAGGGATTGAAATCCAGGCCTCCGTTATTTGACCGTCTGCAACAGGCATTCCTCCGTCATGGCGCAGCGCAATGCGGGGCCTGCACTCCGGGCATGCTGGTCGCGGCGACGGCACTTCTCGAGCGCAGCACCTCGCCGGCTGAGACCGATGTGATGGATACTATTGGCGGAGTTCTCTGCCGGTGTACTGGTTATCGGAAGATTATCGACGCGGTTCTCGACACTGCCAACGCCACGCATGCGGGAAAAGAAGAGACCGGATGGCCGGTGGCAGGAGCTTCAGTTGGGAAACGCCTGGTTCGCCTGGACGGAAAGCGCAAGGTTGAGGGTACTGAAATTTATGGGGCGGACGAAATTCCTGTTGGGGCGCTCAGCTTGCGTGTGATCCGTTGCCCGTTTGATCGAGCGAAGTTTCGCTTTGGAGATTTGGCCGCATTCGTCGCGGATAATCGCGGAGTCATCAGAGTGCTAATTTCCAAAGATGTTCCGGGTGAGGATTGTTACGGCGTGATCGGACGCTTCGCCGATCAGCCAATTTTTGCACACGTGGAAATCGGAGCCCGGTACCGCGGGGAAGCAGTTGCTGCGGTCGTGGGCGAATCGGACGCGATCGAAAACCTTGATCCGGCAACCTTCCCCGTTAGCTGGGAGGAACTGCCAGCGCTGCGGACAATGGATGAAGCTCTCGCGCCGGGCGCTCCGCTGATCCATCCAAGTCGGGCGGAGAACGTGCTGACGCGCGGCCGCGTTGTGCGGGGAGATGTCGACAAGGCGTTGGCCGGGGCGGACGTCGTCGTCGAAGGCGAGTTCGAAACCGGTTTCGTGGAACACGCGTGCATTGAGCCGGAAGCTGGATTTGCAAGGCGCGTCGGCGATCGGATCGAGATTCAGGCCTGCACGCAGTCACCTTATATGGATCGCGCGGATATCGCAAAGCTGCTGGGAATACCCGCTAAAGCGGTGCGGATCATTCCAACGGCGGTCGGCGGCGGATTTGGTACTAAACTCGACTTGTCTGTGCAAACTTTTCTGGCGCTGGCAGCGTGGCATCTGCGGCGGCCGGTGTACATGGTGTATTCGCGCAATGAGTCGATGATGTGCACCACGAAGCGGCATCCCGCGCGCATGCGTTGCCGTGCGGGAGCAAGCAAAGACGGCAAGCTTCTTGCACTCGATTTCACCGCCGATTTCAACACGGGGGCCTATTCCTCCTGGGGGCCAACCGTTGCGGCGCGGGTTCCAGTGCACGCTTCCGGACCTTATGTAGTGCCGCATTATCGAGCACTGACGCGGGCCGTTCATACTAACCTTGTGCCAGCGGGCGCATTTCGCGGTTTTGGCGTGCCGCAGACAGCTATCGCTCAAGAGCAACTCTACGACGATCTCGCTGTTCGTGTCGGGATGGATCCGCTGGAGTTTCGGATTCTGAATGCGCTGGAGAATCACACTCCGACGGTCACGGGGCAAGTGCTGGGAGAAGGAGTTGGAATTCGAGCGTGTTTCGAAGCGTTGCGAACTGATTGGAAAGCAGCGCGCGCGGACGCCGAGAATTTCAACGCGACCGCAGATGGGCCGATTCGCCGCGGAGTTGGGGTTGCAGGAATGTGGTACGGATGTGGAAACACTTCGCTGCCCAATCCCTCGACGGTTCGTATCGGATTGAAGCGCGATGGCAGAATTGCGCTGCATCAGGGAGCGGTCGACATTGGGCAGGGATCGAATACGATCGTGGCTCAAATTTGCGCGGACGCTTTGCAGGCGCCGATCGAACGCTTCGATTTGATTTCGGGCGATACTTCGATCACGCCGGATTGCGGCAAGACTTCAGCCTCGCGACAAACGCTGGTCACCGGGAGAGCGGCGCACATGTCAGGAAAGGAACTACGCCGTTCGATCTTGCAATTGGGTGGCTTGCGCGGCGACGAAGAGGATGCAGTCATCGAGTTTGACGAAGGCGAGTTGACGATCCGTAGGGGCGCGAAGCAGTGCGAG
>Ga0210393_10001309_pt1 | contig 20952 bp, 13 predicted proteins | sample IncBWC27OmetaG_FD_160068 | JGI IMG/M metagenome (GOLD analysis project Ga0210393, IMG submission 160068) | Forest soil microbial communities from Barre Woods Harvard Forest LTER site, Petersham, Massachusetts, United States - Inc-BW-C-27-O ... | reverse complement strand
ACGATCCGCGTTACACGGGCGCGAGCATCCTGGTTGCGGGAAGGAATTTTGGCTGCGGGTCGTCGCGGGAGCATGCGGTATGGGCGCTGGCGGATTTCGGCTTCCGCGCGGTAATTTCTTCTTCGTTCGCGGACATTTTCGCCAACAACAGCACGAAAAACGGTTTTCTCACGGTGAGCCTGCCGGAGAAAGAAGTCGCGGAGTTGATGCGGCGGGCTACAGAAATCAAAGATTACGAGTTGGTTATTGATTTGGAAAAATGTGAGGTCGTCGACGACCGGGGTTTTAAAGCCAAATTTCCGATTGACGAATTCGTGCGCGATTGCCTGCTGAACGGGTTGGATGACATCGGCCTCACCCTGCAACATGAGGCGGAGATTCGCGCCTACGAAGTCCTGCATCCGGCGCCGGCTGCGCTGCAAACGCAGCGCCAGTAATGAAGGGTCAAAGCGAGTAAAGATTTGTAAAACCTTCGCCCTGGGCTTGACCAGCCGTGACACCACAGTTGATGCTTGCTGTGTACGGTTCTACTATTACAACTGCGTTCCAGTTCCTACCTGAGCCTCTCCAGCGGGAGGACCTTGGCGTAAGAAGACCAGCTGCCGTTTCCCGGCAGTAATCCGCAACCGAGTCGAAAATGAATACGTCTAATGAATGGCAGTTTCATCGCCGGTCTTGTGAAATGTCGCATCCAACAAAAACTGTGAACCCAACTTTTTCGATTCTGCGAGCGGCTTTGCCGGTTCGCTTCCGATGCGGTCTTTCATTGCTTACCGCCGTGGCTCTGGGCGTGTGCACGATCCTGTCCGGGTGCAGCAGCAGCAGCGCCGACGGGAAGCCAGGAAAAGCGCAAGCTGCGGCTCCGCGCGCGGCTTCGGTTTCAGTGGCCAAAGTGCAGCGGCAAGATGTGCCGGTTTATCTGGTCGGACTGGGATCGGTGACGGCGTTCTACACGGCGAACATAAAGAGTCGCGTTGACGGCCAGATCATGCGGGTCAACTTCAACGAAGGGCAGACCGTACAGCAAGGCGAGTTGCTGATCGTGATTGATCCGCGGCCATTCCAAGTGCAACTGGAGCAGATGCAGGCCCAGCTATTCAAGGATCAAGCTACGCTGCGCGATGCGAAATTGAATCTGGACCGCTATACCACTCTGATTCCTTCCGGCAGCATTGCCCAGCAGCAAGTGGACACACAGAAGTCACTGGTGGATCAACTCGATGGCCAGGTACGCACGGATCAGTCGCAGATTGATAACGCCAAGCTGCAGCTTATCTACTGCAACATTACGGCGCCATTCACCGGTCGAGTGGGGCTGCGGCAGGTGGATCCGGGAAATATTGTGCATGCGGCCGATACGACTCCGATGCTGATCCTTACTCAGTTGCAGCCGATTGCAGTGATCTTCACTCTGCCGGAGGATCAGTTGCCGACCGTGGCGCAGCACATGAAGAACTCGACGCTGCAGGTGGAGGCTTACAGCCGGGACGATCAGACCAAACTGGCGACCGGCAAGCTGCAGACGATTGATAACCAGATCGATCAGACAACGGGAACCGCCAAGCTGAAAGCTGTCTTCGATAATAAAGACAACCAGCTTTGGCCGAATCAGTTCGTCAACGCAAACCTGCTTCTGGAAACTCGCAAGAACAGCACAGTATTGCCGACGGCGGCGATTCTGCGCGGCCCTCAAGGTGCTTTCGTCTATGCCGTGAAGTCCGACAACACGGTCGAGGCACGCGCGATCACGATCTCGCTTACCCAAGGAAACACCACGGTGGTGGCCAGTGGGCTCAACCCCGGTGACACCGTGGTGACTGATGGTCAGGACAAATTACAAACCGGCAGCAAGATCGAGCCGCGCGCAGCCAGCCCTGGCAACACTCCGAACGGAAAAAATGGGAGCGGTGCCCCAGATTCAGGAACCCCGGCGTCATGAGCCCTTCCCGCCTATTCATTCTCCGGCCGGTTGCGACCACTTTATTGATGGTGGGCGTGCTGCTGGTGGGGTGGGTTGCGTTTATGCAGCTACCGGTGTCGGCTCTGCCCGAGGTCGATTACCCGACCATTCAGGTCGTAACGTTTTATCCAGGCGCGGATCCGGACGTAATGGCGTCATCGGTGACTTCCCCGCTGGAGCGCCAGTTCGGGCAAGTTCCCGGACTGAGCCAGATGACATCGACAAGTTCGCTGGGCAGTTCGGTGATCACGCTGCAATTTGCCCTCGATCAGAACATTGATGTTGAGGAGCAGCAGGTACAGGCGGCGGTAAATGCCGCGGCAACCTTCCTGCCGACGGACTTGCCAAATCCTCCGATCTACAACAAAGTTAATCCCGCCGATTCTCCTATCCTGACGTTGGCACTGACATCCGATTCCCTGCCACTGTCCAAAGTGGAGGATCTGGCCGACACAGCGCTGGCCCAGAAAGTCTCCCAATTGCCTGGAGTTGGATTGGTTTCAATCAGCGGCGGGCAGAAGCCAGCCGTGCGGATTCAGGTGAACCCGACCGCGCTGGCTTCTTACGGGCTCAGCCTAGAGGATATTCGCACCGCGATGGCGCAGGCGAATGTCGATCAAGCCAAAGGCGTCATCGACGGAGCACGGCAGTCATACACCATTGGCGCCAATGACCAGCTTTTTTCCAGCGAGCAATATAAGCCCATTGTGATCGCCTATCGCAACAGCGCGCCGGTGCGCTTGAGCGATGTGGCCAACGTGATTGACGGCACGGAAAACAAGCTGCTGGCGGCGTGGATGAATCAGACTCCGGCGGTGATCGTAAATATACAGAGACAGCCGGGCGCGAACATCATCAGCGTGGTTGACCGGATTAAGAAGCTACTGCCGCAATTGCAGGCGTCGCTGCCGTCGGCGGTAAAAGTTCAAATTCTCACGGATCGGACCACGACGATTCGCGCGTCGGTGAAAGACGTTGAGTTCGAGTTGGCACTGACCATCGTGCTGGTAGTGATCGTTATTTTCTTTTTCCTGCGAAACTTGCGGGCCACTTTCATTCCCAGCGTTGCCGTCCCGTTGTCCATCATTGGGACTTTTGGAGTGATGTACATCCTGGGCTACAGCCTCAACAACCTGACGCTAATGGCATTGACCATCTCCACCGGATTCGTCGTGGACGATGCCATCGTCATGATCGAGAATATCGACCGCTATCTGGAAGCGGGGGATTCGCCGCTGGATGCCGCGCTAAAGGGCTCCGGACAAATCGGGTTCACCATCGTCTCTCTTACGGTTTCGCTGATTGCCGTTTTGATTCCACTGTTGTTCATGGGAGATATTGTTGGCCGCTTGTTCCGTGAGTTCGCGGTTACATTGGCGGTCACCATCCTGGTGTCAGCAGCAGTCTCTCTGAGCTTGACGCCGATGATGTGCGCCAAGCTGCTGAAGCACCGCAAAGAAGGTGAGAAGGGCCGCTTCTACGAAGTGACGGAGGATTATTACAACCGGGTCATCGCGTTTTACGGCCGCACCGTGAAATGGGTTCTGAAGCACCAGACCGCCACTCTCTTTGTGACCTTCGGAACTTTGATTCTCACTCTGATTCTTTACGTGGTCGTGCCCAAGGGATTTTTCCCAGTGCAGGATACGGGCGTGATTCTGGGAATTTCTGAAGCTCCAGACAACATCTCGTTCGATGCGATGTCCGAGCGCCAGCAAGCACTGGCTAAGGTGATTCTTCAGGATAAAGACGTAGAAAGCCTGTCATCCTTTATTGGCGTAGATGGCACGAACACAACTCCGAACAGCGGCCGCATTCAGATCAACCTGAAGCCGCGTGATGAACGCAAGGATGACGCTTCCGCGATTATCCGGAGGCTGCAGCCCGCATTGGCGAACGTGGACGGTATCACTCTTTACATGCAGCCGGTGCAGGACTTGACGGTTGAGGATCGCGTGAGCCGCACACAGTTTCAATATTCGATTGAAGATGCGGACGCACAGGAGTTGGCGCAATGGACACCCAAGCTGGTGGAGAGGCTGCGCAAGGCGCCGGAGCTCAGCGATGTCGCGACCGACCAGCTCAACGGCGGGCTCAGAACAAATCTTACGATCGATCGCGATACCGCTTCGCGCCTGGGGATCCTTCCTCAAGCCATCGACAACACGCTCTATGACGCTTTCGGGCAGCGGCAGGTTTCGACCATCTTTACGCAGTTGAACCAGTACCATGTGGTGCTGGAGGTTCTGCCATCCTTCGCCAAGAGTCCCGATGCAATGAGCGACGTGTATGTGCGTCCCGCCAGCACGACCCCGAACTCTGGCGCACCGACCGCGAACGCAGCCACGGCGGCCACCAGCGGAACGCCGGTCCCGCTCTCAACGTTCACGAAGATGCAGTCGATTAGCACATCCCTTGCGGTCAACCATCAGGGACAATTTCCGGTGGTGACCCTCTCATTTAACCTGGCTCCCAATGCTTCGCTGGGCGAGGCTACAAAAGCCATCCAGCAGGCGGAAAAAGATATTCAGTTGCCGCCGAGCATTCACGCTTCGTTTCAGGGTACGGCGGCTGCATTCCAGAACTCGCTTGCCAGTGAACCTTTTCTGATTCTGGCTGCAATCATCACGGTGTACATCGTTCTGGGAGTGTTGTATGAGAGCTACATCCACCCCATCACAATTCTTTCGACCCTGCCATCAGCGGGCGTGGGCGCGATCCTGGCGCTGCAGATTACCGGCAATGACCTCACGGTGGTGGCCCTGATCGGCATCATTCTGCTGATCGGCATCGTAAAAAAGAACGCCATCATGATGATCGACTTTGCTCTCGAGGCCGAGCGGGTGGAGCACAAGCCGCCGGAAGAAGCGATCTTTCAGGCTTGCCTGTTGCGCTTCCGTCCCATCATGATGACCACGATGGCAGCGCTGCTTGGCGGATTGCCGCTGGCACTGGGATCTGGGACGGGCGCGGAGTTGCGACGTCCGTTGGGTATTACCATCGTGGGCGGTTTGATCGTGAGCCAGTTGCTGACGCTCTATACCACGCCCGTAATTTATCTGTGGTTTGACCGGCTGGCACACCGATTTGAGAAGTACAAGATCGGCAATCCGATTCCGCAACAAGCAATCCCGGGAGATGCATCGGCGGATTAGGCTTTGCCCCTTCAAACATGAGTATCTCGGCTCCATTTATTCGGCGACCGATTGGCACGTCGCTTCTGGCGGCGGCGCTGCTGCTTTCTGGGATTCTTGCCTTTAATTTCTTGCCCGTGGCATCTCTCCCCCGAGTAGACTTCCCTGTAATTCAGGTGGGCGCCAGTTTACCGGGCGCCGATCCGCAGACCATGGCTTCCGCGGTGGCCACGCCGCTGGAGCGCCAGTTCGGGCGCATCTCGGCGGTGAACCAGATGACGTCCACGAGCCAGCTCGGCTCGACCAGCATCGTCCTGCAATTTGATCTGAACCGGAACATCGATGCGGCTGGGCGCGATGTCCAGGCGGCGATCAATGCGGCGCGCAGCCAGCTTCCCGCGAACCTGCCGAGCAATCCAACCTATCGCAAGGCAAATCCGGCGGACGCTCCCATTCTGATTCTGGCGCTGACTTCGGATACGGAAACCGTACCGCAAATGTACGATGCCGCCGACTCGATTCTGGCGCAGAAACTCGCGCAGGTCAGTGGCGTTGGACAGGTCTTTGTGGGTGGAGCGGCGCAGCCCGGAGTGCGTGCCGAGGTCAACCCGATGTTGCTCAACAAGCTCGGGGTTGGATTGGACACGGTGCGCAATGCGCTCAACTCCGCGAATGCCAACCGGGCCAAAGGACAATTGTCGAGCGGCACGACCTCTTCGACTCTCAGCGATAACGATCAACTCTTTACCGCGGATCAGTACCGTCCCCTGATCGTTGCCTACAACAACGGCGCTCCGGTTCGACTCGGAGACGTGGCAGACGTCCAAGATTCGGTTGTGGATGTTCGCAACCTCGGGTTGGCGAACGGCAAACCCAGCGTCCTGATCATTGTTTTCCGGCAGCCCGGCGCCAACATCATCGATACCGTCGATCGCGTTACCGCCTTGATGCCCTATTTGCAGTCGTCGATCTCCCCGGCGATTGCGCTCACCATTGCCATGGACCGCACCGTCACGGTCCGCGCTTCGGTGAAGGACATTGAATTTACGCTGATCCTTTCAATCATTCTTGTGATCCTTGTGGTGTTTGCGTTTCTGCGGACAGTGCGAGCGACAATCATCCCCAGCATCGCCGTGCCGCTATCTTTGGTCGGAACATTCGGAGGCATGTACCTGCTGGGTTATAGCCTGGACAATCTATCGCTGATGGCGCTGGCGATCTCCACCGGATTCGTGGTGGATGACGCCATCGTGGTGCTGGAGAACATTACGCGTTATGTGGAGCAAGGCATGGATGCGGTCGAGGCGGCGTTCAAGGGAGCTGCCGAAATCGGATTCACGGTACTGTCGATGAGCATTTCGCTGGTCGCCGTATTCATTCCGTTGCTGCTGATGGGTGGAATTGTAGGACGTCTGTTTCGTGAGTTCGCGGTTACGCTTAGTATCGCAATCGGGGTTTCGCTATTGGTCTCACTAACCACTACGCCGACCATGTGTGCGAAATTCCTGCGTCCTCCAGCGAAAGATGAGAAGCGCAATCATTTCTACCGTGCCAGTGAATGGGTTTTCGACAAGACTCTGGCAACATATCGCCATGCGCTTAGGTGGGTTCTGGACTATCAGCTGGTCACGCTGGTCGTGACAATTTTGGTGGCGTGCCTCAGCGTTTACCTTTACATCATCGTGCCCAAAGGATTTTTCCCTCAGCAGGATACGGGACGAATCATGGGTTCGGTGCAGGCCGCGCAGGATATCTCTTTCCAGTCGATGCGCGACAAGATGCAGCGTTTCGTGAACATCGTGATGAAGGATCCCGCAGTCAGTACCATCGTCGGCTTCGCGGGAGGAAACACGGTTTCCAATCAGGGCCGTTTCTTTATCATGCTGAAACCGCTGGCGGAGCGCGGCAAGTGCCAGAATCTGCATTTCTGGCAATCGTGTCCCACGGTTACCGCCGACAATGTAATCACCCGGCTTCGCGGGAAACTTTCAGTGGTGCCGGGAGCCACGCTCTATCTGCAATCAGCGCAGGATCTGACCATTGGCGGCCGCCAGAGTAACGCGCAGTATCAATACACATTGCAAGGCGAGGATTTGAACGAGCTCAACACCTGGGCGCCACAGCTGTTGGCGAAGATGCGTGGTCTGCAAGAGCTGCGCGATGTGAACACCGACCAGCAGGATAAGGGATTACAAGCTCAGTTGGTGATTGACCGTGATACCGCCAGCCGCTTGGGCGTAGCCGCGCAGGACATCGACAATGCACTTTACGATGCGTTTGGACAGCGGCAGGTCTCCACCATGTATCGTCCGCTCAATCAATACCACGTGGTGATGGAGGTTGCGCCACAGTTTCAGCAGACCACAGAGGCTTTACAGAATATCTACTTGCGTTCGAGCAGCGGCGCGCCTATACCGCTCGCTGCCTTCACTCATTACACGCCTTCCAACATACCGCTTGCCGTGAATCACCAGAGCCAGTTTCCGTCGGTCACGATCTCCTTTAACCTCGCTCCCGGACTTTCACTGGGCCAGGCGACCCTAGCCATTAACAATGCCCAACGCTCGATTGGATTTCCTGCCACGATTCAGGCAAGTTTTCAGGGCACGGCGGCTGCATTCCAGGATTCGCTGTCTAGCGAGCCCGTCCTGATTCTTACCGCGCTCATCACGGTATATATCGTGTTGGGTATGTTGTATGAGAGCTACATTCATCCCATCACGATTCTTTCGACGCTACCGTCGGCTGGCGTCGGAGCGCTGCTGGCGTTGCTCTTGACGCATAACGAGCTCAACGTGATTGGGACGATTGGCATCATTCTCCTGATTGGGCTGGTCAAGAAGAACGCAATTATGATGATCGATGTAGCCCTCGAGGTGGAGCGCACGCAGGGGAAAAAGCCGGCTGATGCGATTTACGAAGCCTGCCTGCTGCGCTTCCGGCCCATCATGATGACGACCATGGCGGCTCTGTTAGGTGGGCTCCCGCTGGCGTTGGGCACGGGAACCGGCTCCGAATTACACCGCCCTCTGGGCATTACAATTGTCGGCGGGCTTATTGTCAGCCAGGCGCTGACATTGTTTACCACTCCAGTCGTGTATGTTTATCTCGACCGCCTGCGGCTGGCTTTGCGTGGTGGAGAAGAGCTGTCGTTGGCGGGCGCTCCTCGACCAAGCCCGGCCCACTCGGCGGATTAGCCTTTAAAGCCTTGAAATGCAAGATACGGTCGCGGAAGAGTGCCCGCGTGCAACCTGATTCAAAGGGCTCTGCATCGCAAGGGTCAAGGTCTGCACAATTTGAAAGAAGGATCAGGCGAAGCTGAACGCGCTACTTCCGCGCATGGAAGGCTCCTGCAAGAGTGCCGTCCCTTTTAGTTGGGCTGACCGTTATGATAAAGAAATGGTGGGATTCGGTGCCGATTTCCCGGCGGCCCGGTATTATTGTTCTTCATATTGTAGTTCTAGGCTTTCAAATTCTCTCAGGAGTTAAGGATGCTTCAGAAGGCACTGGTCGTAGCATTGGTAGTCGCAAGTGTTGCCGGTTTTGTCAGTTGCGGAAGCACCTCGAGTCATTATGTCTACGCCACCATTCCGGCTGCGAGTCAGCTGGCGGTCTTTCGGGAAGATCCATTTTCCGGAGTACTCACGCAACTCGCAGCGAGCCCGTATTCGGTGGGTAACGGAGCTCAATCGGTGGTGATCCACCCTTCCGGAAAATTTTTGTACGTAGCCAATCCTGGCCAGGGGGAGAATGATGTTTCTCTGTTCGACATTAATAGCGACGGAACTGTGAGCGAAGTGACACCGAGGACTCCGACGGGCACTCTGCCCTTTGTTCTGGCGATGGACCCCGCCGGCAGCTTTCTTTACGTTGCGAACGCCCTGTCGAATAGTATTTCGGTTTTCTCGATCGCCGCAAGCACTGGGGTGCTGACGCCGGTAGCGGGCTCTCCCTTTGCGATCAACCTGTCCCCCAAGAATATGCAGATCTCGCCGTCGGGAAGTTTTCTCTACGTCAGCGCCCCCAGCCAGCCGACGGGAGTGGTGGCGGTGTTTAGCGTGAATGCCGGAGCGCTGACTTTGGCTGGCTTCACGAATACCGCGGACAATGATCCTTTGGGGCTCGCCATCGATCCGAGCGGCTCTTATCTATATACGGCGAACGCATCTGCGAATTCCATTTCCATCTTCTGTATCGTTCCCGCCACGTCTTGCTCATCCGGCACGCCTGGCTTGTTACAGGAAGTTCCTCAATCTCCACTGGCGGACCCCGAGGCAAACCCGGTCGCACTCATTGTAGACCCCAAGGGGGGCTTCCTCTATGTAGCGAACCAGGGATCCAATAACATCGGGACGTATTCGATTACGTCAGGCACCGGATTTCCGGTGGTCATTACCGATTCGCCATTCGGTTCCGAGCAGCAGCCAAGTTTTCTGGCAACCGACCCGAATGGAAAATACCTGTATGTGGGAAACCAGAGCGGAGGGGCCGGCATTCAGGCATTTGGCATCAGCAGCGGAAGTCTGAACTCCATCGCTACTTATTCCGTGGGAAATACACCCACATCGATCGCGGTATTACAGTAAAGGAACCTGTACACTATTAGTATCGCGCAGAGAACTGGAGAGACATCGCAGTGGATGCGACGAGAGGATAATTCTGTTTTCTATCTTTGGGACCAAAAAATCCTGAACTCTGCGACAATATCTACGCCGGCACCAGGCATCCCGTTGCAACCGCCACGGGAGCCCCGCCACTGGATCGGGAGAAAGATTTCTCAGATTCGGTCGACTTGGGGGGTCCGTGCCGAGACCAAAGGTCAGGACTCTAACCCATGAAAATCGCAAGCGCAGCAAGCGCCTTCCCCAAGCATTACTACACTCAGAAAGTTCTTTTGGAACGCCTTCAGGATTACTGGGGAGACCAACTCAAGAATCCTCTTTTGTTGGCGCGGCTGCATCGGAATGTGACGGTTGACGGCCGCTACCTCGCGATTCCAGCCGAACAATATGTGGACATCAAGACCTGGGGCGAGGCCAACGACATATGGATCAGGGTGGCGCAGGAGTTGGGCGAGCAGGCTCTCTGCCGCGCGCTTCAAAGTGCGGGCATGGAGCCCGAGGACCTGGGCTGCCTTTTGTTCACCACAGTGACTGGAGTCGCAAGCCCCTCCATCGATGGAATGTTAATCAACAAAATGGGGCTCCCGGCAAACATCCGACGCACGCCGATCTTTGGGCTGGGATGCGTCGCTGGGGCCGCTGGAATCGCGCGCGCATCAGACTATGTTCGAGCCTATCCTAAGAAAGCTGCGGCCCTGGTTTCGGTCGAGCTCTGCTCGCTGACTTTGCAGCGCGAGGATCTTTCGGTGGCGAACCTTATCTCCTCTGGACTCTTCGCGGACGGCTCTGCGGCTGTGATTGTAACCGGGGACGAGTTTGAATCGTCGCAGCCGGAGAACTCTGGCCCGAGCATCCTCGCTACCCGCTCGGTCTTTTATCCCGACACAGAAGACATGATGGGATGGAAGATCTCCGAGAAGGGTTTTCGCATCATACTGTCTACGGAAGTTCCGAATCTCATCCGGCAAAACCTGGGACGGGACGTGGATGCGTTCCTCGCGGACAATGGGTACCAGCGAAGCGACCTTAAGAGCTTCGTGCTGCACACCGGAGGACCCAAGGTGCTGGACGCTTCGGCGGACGCGCTCGGATTACACAACGGAGAATTGGACGCTTCGTGGGATTGTTTGCGCAAGGTAGGAAACCTTTCGTCGGCGTCGGTGCTTTGTGTGCTTGAAGACGTGATGAAGAACCGGCGCCCTGAGCCAGGAACACTGGGGCTGCTAGCCGCGATGGGGCCGGGATTTTGTTCCGAGCTTTTACTTCTGCAATGGTGAGGTTGGGTAGTTGTTGAGAAAAGCCGGACGTAGATTTCTACATACCTGGGCAGGTCGGTTGTCCGTTGCGATTACGCTTTTCGCCATTGCAGGAATTAGAGCTGACGCACAGGAAGTAGCTTTGCAGGTCGACGCTCAGCACAGCACGGTTAATTTCACTCTCGGCGATGCGCTGCATACGGTTCGCGGAAAGTTCCAACTGAAGGAAGGCGCGCTACGACTGGATCCCGCCTCGGGCAAACTGACGGGCGAAATCGTGGTGGATGCCAGAAGTGGCGAAAGCGGCAGTGGAATGCGAGACCGCAAAATGCATAAAGAAGTTCTGGAGAGCGACCGCTACCCGGAAATTAAATTCCGTCCCGATCACGTCGATGGAGGGGTGACGACCCAGGGAAAGTCCGCTGTGCGCGTACATGGAATTTTCACCATTCATGGATCCGACCATGAACTCACCGTGCCCGCTGAAGTACAGATGGCCCCGGGATACTGGACGGCAACGATCCACTTCGCCATACCTTATGCGCAGTGGGGGATGAAAAATCCGAGCACCATGTTCCTGCGGGTCAGTGAATCGGTTGATATTGACCTTACGGCCGCGGGAAGCACCACTCATCCTTGAAGCATTTCGCTGCGCATCAATATCCGATCTGTGGAGATAGACCCTTTCCTTCGGTGCATTCGTAGCATCGCCCTGCAGCCAGGTTCGTGAACTCTTCCGTTCTGCCGCTTGGCCAAGTGATCACAGCGCGGTCGACTCGATCGCGCTTTTCCAAGCCAAACGTTACTGGAAGTTCGGATTGCGACAGATAGCTTGAACCGCTCTTCACCATGCGCGACTGGTTGAAACCTCCGCTGACAATGCGGACGATTGCGCCAATTCCGTCGCGGTTTGATTTTGTGCCAACGAGGCGGAAACGAATGCTGCGATTTCCCGCTAGCTGGTCGTTTCGATAAAGATAGGCCGGACCATTGTTGGTGGTGAGCAAGAGATCGAGATCGCCATCGCGATCAAAGTCGGCGCAGGCGAGTCCGCGGCCAACTTTCGGCTGATCGAATCCGGTACCGAGTTCCGGGGCAACATCGCGAAATTTGCCCTCATGGTTGAGAAACAGAAGCGGAGACTGGGCATAGCCAACGTTTCCGCGAATGTTGCGCACGGTCTCGTCGATGTGGCCGTTGGCGACTCCCAGATCGAGCCAGCCGTCGAGATTGGCGTCGAGAAAAGCGCACCCGAATCCCAGGCTGTTCTTGGAAGCCAGCCCCACTCCCGACTGCGCCGCCACGTCTTCGTAGGATTTTCCGGAGAGTGAGTACAAGCCCATCATTTCATTGTCGAAGTTTGTGATGGCCACACCTGAGTTCCCTGAGTTCATGAAATCGGCGACATCCACACCCATGCCGGCGCGGGCCTTGCCCTCGCTGCTGAAAGCCAAGCCAACCTCGACTGCAGCATCTTTGAATGTTCCGTTGCGCTGGTTGCGATAGAGCTTGTTGGGTTGAGTGTCGTTTGCCACCAGCAAATCGGGCCACCCGCTCGCCTTGTCATCCAGCATGGCCACTCCAAGGGATTTGGAGCTGCTGTCAAAAATGCCGCTCGAGGCGGTGACATCTTCGAAAGTGCCATTGCCGCGATTGTGAAACAACCAGCAGGTCTCCCCGCGATAGGCTTCGGGAGTGCAATAGGACTTATGCTTGCCATCTAGGCTGCAGAATACATCCTGGTCTGGCGACCACTTCACATAGTTGCAGACAAAAAGATCGAGCAAGCCGTCGCGATCGTAATCGAACCACAAGGCTGATGTGCTGAAAGCCTGGTGCTTTCCGAGACCGCTAGTGTTGGTTACGTCGACGAACGTCCCTTTGCCGGTATTGTGGAATAACCGATTCTGGCCGACGCAGGTGATGAGGATGTCGGGAAAGCCGTCATTATCATAATCGCCGACGGCCACGCCCATGCCATACATTTCAACGTCCAGCCCGGCGCGGGATGTGACGTCGGCAAACGTTCCGTTGCGGTTGTTGTGATAGAGGCGCAGGGTTGAGCGTCGCTGTTTGTGGCCGGGCCAGTCCATCCCGTTGATCAGAATAATGTCCTGCCAACCGTCGCGGTCGTAATCGAGGAAGGCGCAGCCGGATCCCAGAGTTTCAGGCAGGAATTTCCCCCCGAAGGAGCCACTGTTGTGCTGGAACTGGATGCCCGAACTGGCGGTTACATCCACAAATCTGAAACCGGGCGAAGCCGGGGGCTCGGCAGCGCCGCCCAGAGCCTGCAACAGCGGCAACTGTGAGATCGACGCCAGCCCCGCCATATTCCGCAGAAAGGATCTGCGATTCACGGAACGCTCACCAGCCCGGCGCGAATCGCATAGGTCACAAGCTCCGCTGTTTTATGAATGCCGAGGGCGTTCATGATGTTGGCGCGATGAACGGCGATGGTGTTGGAGCTGAGATCAAGCGCCGATGCAATCTCTTTGTTTGATTTGCCATCGACAATCATCCGTAAGACTTCAAGCTCACGGGGAGTGAGACCGCTGCTGCGTTCGCCTTTGAGGGCGGACTGCTGCTCGACCTGCGGATCAAAAATAGTCTCACCTCTGGCGACACGCCTCACGGCGGGACCGAGTTCCAGATTCATCGCATTCTTCAGAATGTATCCTTTGGCGCCCGCATTGATGGCCTGCCGCACCCATGTGTTTTCCGAATGCATGCTAAGCATGAGGACTGCGGTTTCAGGGAGATCGGCAAGAATTTGCCGGGTAGCGTCCAAACCATTCATCGTGGGCAAAGCGCAGTCCATGATGATGACTTTGGGCTTTAACTGACGCGCCAAATTGATCGCCTCTTCACCGTCCCCGGCCTCGCCCACAACCGCCATATCGGGTTCATCTTCCAACATGCGCCGGAAGCCGCGACGCACCAGGCCGTGATCATCGACCAGCAATACCGTAATCTTTTTTGTCATGATCTTTTTTCAATAATCTTAAATCTTTTCGTTCGGATCTTTTTCCCGCGACTGCACTTTCTCCCGCGGTACGCTCAGGTGCAACACCGTACCGCCGTCGGGAGGGGTGGAAAATACGATTTGGCCTCCCATCAACTCGGAACGCTCCCGCATGGCTACCAACCCGATGCCATGTTTCGCCGGTCGTCCGTTGAAACCTCCGCCGTGGTCCTCCACCTCCATTTCCATAACATCAGGAAGGAAACGCAATCGCACCCACGCTTGTTTTGCGCCGGAGTGCCGCGCCACGTTGTTCAGCGCTTCCTGCAGGATGCGGTAGACCTGTACCGCCGCGCTGCCTTCCACTGTAAAGGGTATACCCTGCTTTTCATAGGATATGGCAATTCCGGTTTGCCGTTCGACGTTCGGGATGTACCAGTCGAGGGTGCTTTCGAGCCCCGCCTCGTCCAGCATGACTGGATGCAACGCTTGCGACAAGGTTCTGACCCGGTCAAGCGTGTCCTGCGCGATTTGGCGAACCTCGTGCAAGTCAGCGCGCAGCGAAGAACCTTCGGGAGCGTGTGTCCCGGCGCGGCCAAGCATCGCTCCCATGGCCGTCAGGATCTGGCCAAATTCGTCATGCAGCTCGCGCGAAATGTAGCGCAGAGTTGATTCCTGTGTGGCAATAAGTTTCTGTGCCAGTTCACTGCGGCGCTCCGAAAGCTCTGCCATGCGCGCAAACAGCCGCCGGTTCCAGCGAATCATGGAGAATCCTGTAAGCAGGATCGCAGTCAACGTCCCGGCCAGGAATACATACACTTGCCGCTGAACGCGGTCATAAATCTGAAGGATGCGCTCCGCGGCCCGCTCTTCGTTTTCACTATCCTGCACCAGCAGGCGAGCGACCGTCGTACTCAAAGCCGCTTGGCGCGCCTGCAGCGAAAGTTGTATCTGGGCTCGAGCATCCTTCTCTTTCTCCTTGCCTGAAGCGGCGAGTTCGAACACACGGTCGACGGCATCCCAGAACTGCGTCATCGAACTGTTCAGAGAGGCGCTTTGCTCGGCCGTGCGACTGGTCGGAGCCAGACGGGATTCAAGCTTCATAGCATCATCCAGATCGGTTCGGATGCGTTGAAACTGTACCGACCAGGCGGTGAGAGGATACGGTTCGTCGTTGTCGATCATGTCCCGCATGGCGACCGCGAGCAGGTTGAGGTCGTTTTGGATGCGCAGCAACTGCAGCGAATCCTTCCGGTTGCGATCGATCAGCTCGGATTGAAGCTTGCGCAAACCCGCGACTTGCCACGTAATGTACGCTGAGTAGGCGACCACCGCGGCGAGCGTAATGATCAAACCCAGCAACAGCCCTGAGGTCGGAGAATGCTCCGGAGAAAGCGAACGTGCCACGCCCCGAGCATACAACGACCGGCCCGGACGTGTCACAATGCAGTAATAATGAAGCGAATTCAGCTCCGGCGGAGTCCAACAAGGGATTGAGTACTGACCCTAAACCAGCCCAGAAGAAACCCAAAGTCGAGAGGCTCCGCGCGATTCTTCCCGAAGTCTGGAAGCTCATGCGCCCCCGGCGCTGGCTGCTCGCGCTGGGTTTTGTCCTGATGGTGATCAACCGGGTTGCAGCCCTGGTGCTGCCGTATTCCACGAGATACCTGATTGATACCGTCATCAACAAGCACCACATGGATAAATTGCAGCCGCTGGTGCTCTTAGTGCTGGCGGCTACACTGGTGCAGGGCGTCACTTCTTTTTCTCTGACGCAGTCATTGTCGAAGGCGGCGCAGCGACTGATCACCGAATTGCGCCAACAAGTGCAGGTCCACATTTCGCGCTTGCCCGTGGCTTTTTACGACACCAATAAGACCGGCAGTCTGGTCTCGCGCATCATGAGCGATGTGGAAGGTGTGCGCAATTTGCTGGGAACGGGTTTGGTGGACTTTGCAGGAGGTCTGGTCACTTCCGGAATTGCACTCATCCTATTACTACGCACCAGTCCGCAGATGACGTTGATTGCTGTCGGCTCGTTCGTCTGTTTCGGCGTGGCGCTGAATCGAGCATTTGCAACCATCAGGCCGATTTTCCGCGAGCGTGGCAAGATCAACGCCGAAGTCACTGGCCGGCTTACCGAATCACTGGGCGGAGTGCGCGTGATCAAAGGCTATCACGCTGAGCAGCGCGAGGAAGCGGTCTTCGCCACCGGCGTTCGCCGCCTTCTCGATAACGTTATGCGGACGCTTACGGCAACCTCGGTGATGAGCTTATCGGCGAGCGTTCTGCTGGGATGCGTGGGCGCAGTCACAATGTACGTAGGTGCGCACCAGATTGCGTCGGGCACTCTAACTGTCGGCGGATTTGTTTCCTACACGTTGCTGCTGGGGTTCCTGGTCGCACCTATCATGCAGATCGTTTCCATCGGAACTCAGCTTACCGAGGCTTTGGCGGGACTGGAGCGCACGCAGGAAATCATGCGAGAGCGGCCTGAAGATCAGGATCCTAAGCGTTCAAAACCCCTGCCCGACATTGTTGGACAGATTGAATTTCAAAACGTGAGTTTCACTTACGATGGAATTCACGACGTGCTGCGTGATATTTCTTTTCGCGCGGATCCGGGCACGGTGACAGCGCTGGTGGGCTCGTCCGGCTCGGGCAAATCAACCACCATCGGTTTGATCTCCGCTTTTTATACTCCGACGAAAGGCCGAATTATGGTCGACAGCACCGACCTCAGCACGGTGCGGCTTGATTCTTATCGCACCCGCCTGGGAGTCGTGCTGCAGGAGTCTTTTCTCTTCGACGGAACGATTCGAGACAACGTTTCATTTTCCCGTCCCGATGCCACCGAAGAAGAAATCCTGCGCGCCTGCCGCATAGCGCGCGTGGATGAGTTTGCGGAATCCTTCGCGGAAAAGTACGAAACGGTGGTCGGCGAACGTGGCGTTAAACTTTCCGGTGGACAACGGCAGCGGATTTCGATAGCGCGAGCCATTCTGGCGGAGCCGCGCATTCTGATCCTTGATGAGGCTACCTCGAGCCTGGACTCGGAATCGGAGCAGATGATCCAGCAGGGACTTTCTTATCTGATGAAGGGGCGCACCACGTTTGTGATCGCGCACCGGCTTTCGACGATCCGCCGCGCCGACAAGATCCTGGTTATGGAGCAAGGGCAGATCGTGGAGCGCGGCACGCACGAACAGCTTTACGCAGCGCGTGGCCGCTATTACGACTTGTACACCCGGCAGCATGGAGTTGAGGATAACCTGTTCCTCGCGCCTGGCGAGGGAGACTCGGCCGAACTGGACGCCCCCGGAAACGGCACCTCCCGTCCCGCGCGGAACGGCGACGGTAAATCCGCAGATGCACTGCGTGTGCTTAAGGGAGAGGTGCGCTAGCAAGTGAGTGTCTCGGATAAATCCCAAACAAACGGCGCTCCGGCGATTCGCGCGGAGCAGCTTTTCCGCCATTATAAGATGGGTGAGACTGTGATTCGTGCCGTCGATGGCGTGTCTCTCGAAGTGTTCTCCGGAGAATTCGTTGCGCTTCTCGGCAGTTCCGGCTCGGGAAAATCTTCGGTATTGAATCTGATTGCTGGCCTGGATCGACCTACATCGGGCAGTGTAGTTGTTAACGACCGGGATCTCGCGCAGCTTTCCCGCGAAGAGCTTGCACGATATCGCTTGCACACTGTGGGGATGGTCTTTCAGTCTTTCAATCTGATTGCCAGCATGACGCTTGCCGAAAACGTGGAATTGCCCATGCGTTTTGCCGAGATTGAGCGGGGAAAGCGTGACAGTCTGGCGCGCGAGGCCCTGACCAGAGTGGGTCTGCAGTCGCGCATGAGTCATCGTCCAAGCGAACTTTCCGGCGGTGAACAGCAACGGGCCGCGCTGGCCCGGGCCCTCATCAATCGGCCGCAACTCCTGTTGGCCGACGAACCCACGGGGAATCTCGACAGTCATACCGGCACGGAAATCATGGACATGGTCCGCGAATTCAACGAGAAATTAGGAATGACCGTCGTGATGGTAACGCACGAGCGTGCCTTGGCCGAGCGCTACGCGCAGCGCCTGATTTTTCTTGCGGACGGCAAGCTGGTCAGCGATGAGACGAATGCAAATGCGGTCGGAGCGGAGCGAGGGCGGCTATGAAGCTTCCTGATCTTGCCGAGCTCGCGTTGCGCAACTTGCGGGAATCGGTTCTGCGAAATTCACTGACCACAATCGGGATTTCCGTGGGAGTGGCGTCGCTGGTGGCCATGCTCTCCCTGGGCATCGGCCTGCAACAACTCGCGTCGCGGCGTCTGATGAAATCTGGACTGTTCGATACGGTTGTGGTTACCTCCAGACGCGATCTGCGCAACTTCGGGCGTGATGACGAACGGACTGCGCCTCTACCAGGCGAAAGCCGCATTCTGGATGAGCCTACCCGGATCGAGATCGAGCATCTGCCAAACGTGATGGAAGCTTATCCCGATATCCGTTTCATCACTGAGCTACGCTACGAAGACAAACCGCACTTAACCATGGTCGCGGCACTGCCCTCTTCGGCAAAATCCAACGATGCTTTCGAAGCCGTACAGGGACAATTCTTCTCGTCGGACATTGCTCCCGAAGTGGTTATTCAGAAGACATTCGCAGAGGAATTGCTGGGGAAGACGCCGAAGACTGGCCTTGATGAAACCAACGTAGCGGTAGTGGCGGCTCCGCTGCTGGGCAAGGAATTAACCATGCGTTACGCGCAGCGCGAGGCTGCGCCTTCGACTGCTGGGAACGCTGGTGCCAGTAGCGACCAAGGCGCGGCAGGCGCAGCTTACTCCGTCGTGTCGCGCGAACTCAAACTACAGATTGTTGGAGTCGCCGATCTTGATCCCGAGAGCATGCGCGGGCCCACACGGGCGCGGGTTTTTCTTCCCCTCAAGCTGGCGGAGAGTCTTCACGTGATGCAGCCTACGGATTTGCGAGAAATTTCGCGTGCTGCCGCGGGAAGCCAGCCGGTCTACTCTTCTGTCAGCGTGCGCGTTAAAAATCCCGCGGAGATACGCGCCATCGAGGACGCAATAAAGAAAATGGGATTCAACACGTTTTCCATCCTCGATGCAACTCGCAGCTTGCAGCAATTCTTCGCGGTGCTCGACGTGTTCCTGGGAATTTTCGGCAGCCTGGCACTTGCGGTTGCGTCGATCGGTATCGTGAACACGCTGGTCATGGCCATTCTGGAACGCCGCCGCGAAATTGGAATTATGAAAGCCATTGGCGCCAGCGATGGTGACGTGAAGAGACTTTTCTTCGCGGAGGCCGGCGCCATGGGAATTCTAGGCGGCATCCTGGGAGTAATCCTGGGCTGGGCCATCGGCCAGGTCATCAATCTGGGAACGAACATCTATCTCAAGCGGCAGTCGCTGCCGCCAGAGCATTTCTGGGCCGTGCCTTGGTGGTTGGTGGCGTTTGCTCTCGTGTTTGCTTTCGGGGTAAGTCTGGTCTCAGGTTTATATCCCGCGGGGCGCGCCGCTCGCCTCGATCCCGTGCAAGCCTTACGCTACGAGTAAACTGGATCGATGCCTCATTGTTTCCGAATCGTAATTCTCTTCGCTGTCTCTATCGTGTCATTACCGGCCCGAGCTCAGGGCCGGATTGAATGTAACGCGCTGACCAGCCTGATTCTCAAAAATACCGTCCACTACTGCGTGTACCTGCCAGCAAGCTATGACGCCGGCGCCACGAAAAATCCTCCGCAGCACTATCCAGTGCTTTATTTTCTGCACGGACTTGGTGACAACGAGAAAACGCTTTTAAATACTGGCAGTTGGACGATGCTCGAGGACTTGCGCCGGCGGCATCAGTTGGGCGATTTTCTGATCGCCGCTCCCGAAGGCAGACGGACTTTCTACATCAACTCAGCCGATGGTACCATCCGCTACAGCGATTTTGTTTTGCAAGAGTTCATCCCACTGATCGAAACGAAATACCGGGTCAGCAAGGGCCGAAACAATCGTGCGATCAGCGGCATCTCCATGGGAGGTTATGGCGCGTTGCGGTTTGCTTTCAGTCAGCCCGGAATGTTTTCTGCCGTCAGCGCCCAGAGTGCGGCGTTAATCACGGACTCGCCCCAGGAACTCGACACCGCCGTGCGGTCTGGCGCTCCTCTGGGAAAGTTACTGTCTGAGGTTTTCGGGCACCCGATTGATGGTTCACATTGGAAAAATAATAGCCCGTTTGTCCTGGCCCACAAGAATGCCGCGGGCTTGAGAAAGCTTGCGATTTATTTCAACTGCGGTCAGGATGACAACTACGGGTTCGAAAAAGGCGCCGCAGCACTGCACGAGGAGCTACAGAAAGAGGGTGTGAAACATGAGTATCATCCTTATCCCGGCGACCATAGCCTCAACTATTTCCTGGCTCACTTTGCCGAGGTCATGGAGTTTCACTCCCGTGCGTTTGGCCTGGGACCGTAAGTGTTTCCAATCGTGGCCACCCCATTCAGCTCTAAAGATTTTGGGGTGAAGTGTAAAATATCTGTATTCCGCTTACTGGCTCGGAGGGATGTGTGAGTGGTTGAAACAGGCGGTCTTGAAAACCGCTGTACCTGAAAGGGTACCGGGGGTTCGAATCCCTCTCCCTCCGCCATCACTCAATTAGCAGAAAAGCACTTAGCCCGTCTCACTGGACGACTGGCCCAACCTTACTTGACTCATCTGGAGCACAAGTGGAGCACAATAAGGCTTCCGAGAACTGCCTCATCGCTGCGATCGCATCGGGCGATGCGGTCTTGATGTAGTGGTTTTGTGTCGTTGCTACCGTGCTATGACAGAATTCTCTGGATCACCGGATCATCAACGCCTAGGCGATTCAAATTCGACGCCAAGCCTCTGCGGAAACCGTGCCACCCATGCCAAGTCCCAGCACGTTTGAGCACGTCTTTCATTTCCCGCTGATAGCACGCATTCAAGTCGAGCGGATTTCCGACCGAGTTACGGAAAATCGGGCCCGCCACCGGATTGCCGCACTTT
>Ga0210393_10001307_pt1 | contig 20959 bp, 19 predicted proteins | sample IncBWC27OmetaG_FD_160068 | JGI IMG/M metagenome (GOLD analysis project Ga0210393, IMG submission 160068) | Forest soil microbial communities from Barre Woods Harvard Forest LTER site, Petersham, Massachusetts, United States - Inc-BW-C-27-O ... | reverse complement strand
TTTGTCACCACGCCAATCTCCGGCTGCGCAATTTTCGCCAGCGCCCGGATCTCGCCCGCATGCGACATCCCCATTTCAATGACCGCCACGTCATACTCCGGCTCCAACTTCAGGAGCATCAGCGGCAAACCAAAATGATTATTAAAGTTGCCTTCCGACTTCAGCACCCGAAATCGAGTACTCAACACGTGCGCAATCGCTTCCTTCGTCGTTGTCTTCCCGGCTGATCCTGTCACCGCGATCAGCGGCTTACCCCACAGCTTCCGCACTGCTGTAGCCAGGGTCTGGAGCGCGACCAGCGTGTCTTCGACCGCCAGTAGCCGGGTCTCACCCTGATAGCGCCCTGCCTGATCGCTTCGCACAACGGCGGCAGCCGCTCCTTTTTCCAGCGCCTGTTCGACGAAATCATGTCCATCCAACCGTTCCCCCCTCACCGCAAAGAAAAGCTGCCCCGGCCCTACGGTGCGCGAGTCGATGGAATACCCATTCACCACAGCTTCCGCGGCAAATCTCCCCGTCGCGGAAATGAACTCTGCAACCTTGGTGAGCGATAGTTTCATCTGGTCGCTCCCGCTCGGGTGGCACACTCGTATCCCGCCGCCTGCAGCGCGTCGCGGGCTACCTGCAAATCGTCAAATGGAGCCGCACCCTGCCGCGTAACCTGGATCTTCTCGTGTCCCTTCCCTGCCAGCAGCACAATGTCGCCTGGGCGAGCCTCGCCAATCGCGACCGCAATCGCCTTGCGACGGTCGACCTCCACGCTGTACTTCACACCAGTTTTCTGCAGTCCCACTACCGCATCATTGATAATCGCCAGCGGATCTTCGCTCCTCGGGTTATCCGATGTAAGCACCACGAAATCACTTCCCCGCCCCGCCGCCTCGCCCATCAATGGACGCTTCTTCCTGTCCCGGTCCCCGCCGCATCCAAACACCGTTAACACTCTTCCCTTCACCGCAGAAACCAACTCCCGCGCCAGCGCCGTCAGATTTCGCAGCGCATCATCCGTATGCGCATAGTCCACCACCACGGTGAACGGCTGGCCGCAGTCCACTCGCTCAAACCTTCCGGGAACGCACGTCAGTTTGTCGATCCCCGCAGCAATGGCGTCCGTCTTAAATCCCCGCGCGAAGCACGCACCCGCCGCGGCCAGAATGTTGTACACATTCACGCGTCCAATCAATGCCGAGAATATTGCGACCTTCCCATCCGGCGTGACCAAATCAAACCGCGTGCCCCGCGTCGTAATCTCAACTTTCCCCGCGTGCAGGTCGCCGCGGTCCCATCCATACTTAAGCACCAGCGAACTGCGCTTTCGGCTGAAATCCGCCAGCTTTGCGCCGTATTCATCATCCACATTCGTTACCGCTGCTCGCGGCGCATCCGTTCCGCAACCCTCGAACAGTACCCGTTTGGCCGCGAAATATTCTTCCATCGTCTTGTGATAGTCGAGATGGTCGCGCGTCAGATTCGTAAACACGGCCACATCAAAGGGCACACCGTACACCCGCTCCTGCGCCAGCGCGTGAGAGGAGACTTCCATCACCGCATCCGTCGCTCCGTACCCCAGAGCCTCACTCAAAATGCGATTTAGTTCGAGCGCCTCGGGCGTGGTGTGTGGCGCCGGTAGAACCTTTCCCGCAAGGTGATATTCGATCGTGCCGATCAGCGCGCTCTTGCGTCCCGCTGCAGTCAGAATCGACTCCACCAGAAATGCCGTAGTGCTCTTCCCATTGGTCCCCGTAATTCCGGTGACTGCAATTCGCTCCGCCGGCTTTTTATAAAAGTTCGCACTCAGGCGCGCCAGCGCCCGCCGCCCGCTCGGAACCACCGCCCAGCCCACATTCGGACGCGGTTTTTCCTCCGCCGAATCCGTCACCACCGCTACCGCTCCTGCTTGAATCGCCTGATCGATAAATCGATTGCCGTCGCTCGATTCGCCCCGCATCGCCACAAATACGCACCCCGGCCTCACCCGCCGCGAGTCATATTCCACACTGCTCACGCCCGGATCCCCGCTCTGTGCGAGGACTTCCGCGCCATCCAGCAACTGTTGGAAGGTCATTGCTCAGGATTATATGGTATGGGCCTGCGGCCGCAGGCACGATGCGGCTACGGAATGCCGCCGCGAAAGCTTACTTCTTGCTCGCCTTACCCTCCATTACGGTGGACCATTTCGTTCCATCTTCTGACATATCGAAGGTGAAATTGTACGAGGTGGCCGAAGTCATCTTCATCGTGAAGCGCCCCTTCATGGTCATGCCGCCCATCTTCTCGTCGTTGGTCCAGGTCCAGGTATCGCCATCGAGCCCGCCTCTGGAATCATCGAATTCGCCGAAGCTGTTGAACTCTCGGTAGGTGTATGCCTTATCGTCGGTGGAATATCCCAGCACGGACAAGCCCACGCCATTGCCCATCGAACTTTTATAATCGGAGTGACAGACGACATAAAAGCCGCCCTCCATCCACTCGCACCTTTCGCTTTCCGTCATCGAGCCGCCAGGCCCCATCGATCCCGGTTTCATGTTGCCGTCGAGAGACCACGCACCCACGAACACGTCCAGCTTCTTAAGTTCCGGTCCGGGCTTCGGAGCCTGCATCTGAGCCGTCGCCACGGCCGACAACATTAATGCGGAACTCAGAATCATTCCAAGTCGTTTCATGCGCGTCTCCTTAGATTTTTTTCGCATGTCGGTTACGGCTGACCGACATTCTACTGCTCATTTGCGAAGCGCAAAGGCAATTCTACAGCGCTCCGCTTACCAGTCTCCCCAGTGCGCCGCCGTGGCCTGATGAAACTTCAGCTTCCACTGCTCCCCTTGCTTGAGCCATACCGAGCTGAAATGCTGATAGCGCGGCGGTGGGCCCTGATCTTCTTCGGGTTTTTCCCGAACGATTGCGTCGTAGCTGACGATTGCGCCATCGTCCCCCAACGGCACGACTTTTATGTCATAGGCCGTGAGTTCGACTAGGCCGGAGTCGCCGAGATTGTCTGCTGCTTCTTGGCTCTGCAGCAGCTTGCCGTCCACTCCGACCAGCGAAAAGTCTCCGCTCAATGTCCGTCTGAAAAATACGGCGTCGTCTTTTTTCTTGGCTTCGATCAAAGCTTTCTCATTCGTGATTGCGTTTTGTTCCAACGTGCCCGAGCCCTTGGTAGCGCTCCTAGCTTGCGCCACTATTCGCGGTGCGACTGCAAGACAGGCGAGAACAGCATAAGCAAGCCAAAGCGATTTCACACCGCCTCCTTCTAATTCTGTCTTAAAGCGAGACGCCAGGAAGGCCGTCGATACTCTGTTTATTCTTCTGCTCACGGTAATCTCTCAAACCTTCAGGCCCCTTCTTGCGGGCCCAGGCGTGGAGCTGTTCACGCTCACCCTCGTATTTGAAACTCGGAACGCCGTAGCCGCAAGAATCGGTGACGCGCGTCAGGTCCACGACGATGATCGAGCGGGCGTTATCGCGAACTGGGAAGTTTTCCGCAAGGGTCGCAAACTCGGCGTCGTGCGGTTCGACGACGCGTCCGCAGCCGTACAGGCGGAAAACATTCGGCGGACCCTGGAATGCGCAGAACATCAGAACGATTCGCCCATTCTCTTTCAAATGAGCGATGGTCTCCACTCCACTGCCGTTGAAATCAATGTAGGCGACGGTGGTTGGATTGAGGATGCGAAATGTATCCAACCCTTTCGGAGACAGGTTTACATGGCCGGTGGCATCCAGCGGGGCCGAGGCCACGAAAAAGATATGCTGCTCTTCGATGAATCGGCGGGCAACGTCATCGATCATGGAACGCGTTTTGCCCACGGCTACTCCTGGATTCTCCGCACCAGATCCGCGCGCGGCACCGAGACCTGCTCGCCGGTTGCAAGATTTTTCAGGGCGAATGCGTCAGCTCTGATTTCATTTTCCCCGACGATCAAAATGTATTTTGCTCCCGCCTTGGTCGCGGTCTCAAACGATTTCTTCAGCCGGAAGGTTTCATCTCCCAAATCCGCTACCACATCGCGGCGGCGGAGTTCGCGGGCCAGCCGGGCGGCTTCGGCGTTCATGGCTGCGCCAAGGGGAGCTATATACACGTCCGGTTTGCGCAGCACACTTTCGGCCGGGGTTGATTCCTGCAATGACATCACCAGACGGTCTTCGCCGATGGCGAAACCGATACCGGGAGCTGCCGGACCACCGAGCGCTTCGGAAAGCCCATCATAGCGGCCACCTCCGAGGATTGCATTCTGCGCCCCCAGCGCTCCATGGGTGAACTCGAACGCGGTGCGGGTGTAGTAATCGAGTCCGCGTACCAGGCGGTCATTCAGGCTGAAGGCAACGCCAACCTTGGTGAGAATTCCTTTTACCGCCTCAAAATGCGTGCGGCATGCCTCATCCAGAAACTGGCTGATGCGGGGCAGAGAGTCGATGATGGGTTGATCGGCGGGGACTTTGCAATCGAATACGCGAAGCGGATTCGTGACCGCGCGGCGCTGGCAATCGACGCACATTTGACCGACCACTGGCTCCAAAGCCTTGCGCAGAGCCTGGTTGAACGCGGCGCGATCATTCGAGCATCCGACAGAATTCAGTTCGAGGTTCCAGCCGGTGATTTTCAGGCGATCCAGCAGCGTAGCCAGCATCTCCAAAACCTCCGCATCGCGCGCCGGAGACTCGCTGCCCGCCGAAGCTGGGCCAATCACCTCAGCGTCGATCTGATAAAACTGACGATAGCGGCCCTTCTGGGGACGCTCCCGCCGGAACATCGGTCCGATGCAGTAGAGCTTATTCAGTCCGCGATCACCCAGTTTGTGCTCAATGTAGGCTCGGACGATTCCGGCTGTGGCCTCGGGGCGAAGCGTAAGCGATTGCCCTTTATCACTCTCCGCTCTTCCCCGATCCTCCCAGGTGAACATCTCCTTGGAGACGATGTCGGTTTCTTCCCCGACTCCGCGCGCGAAAAGTTCGGTCGACTCGAAGATCGGTGTACGAATTTCCTGGAAGTTGTAGACGCGAAACACATCGCGCACCGCGGATTCCACAAAATTCCAGAGCGCAGTTTCGGGCGGGAGCAGGTCGCGAGTTCCCCGAACAGCCTTGATCATTTAATTTCCAGTCTTGATATTCAATTTGTCGCTTGCCGTGACCCGCAGGCAACCAGACAAACCCATAAGCCCCCGCAGGGACCTCTGATATCGCCATTTCCTGTGGCGGGCAGGCAACACTGGGCGACTCTTGGTTATTACCCAGGCTCGAACCAGCTGCGTCATCGTTCCCGCAAATACTCTTCCGTATATCCCAGATAATTCCTGGCATACATCATGATCATGTCTTCTTCACTCTTATCGAGTTTGCGACGGAGTTTTCCGGGTGATCCCATCCATAGCGATCCTGGCTCGACGACGGTGCGCTCTGGAATCAGCGTGCCTGCGGCAATGATCGATCCCGCGCCGATCTTCGCGCCATTCAAAATGATAGATCCCATGCCGATCAGACAGCGGTCTTCGACTATGCACCCATGCAGCGTCACCGAATGACCGACTGTCACGTACTCACCCACCGTCACGCCATAGGAATTTTTCATGCCGTGCAGCACACTGCAATCCTGAATGCTCGAATTGGCGCCGATGCGGATGGCATAAACGTCGCCGCGCACCACTGCGTTCATCCAGACGGATGCATGCTCGCCGAGGACAACATCACCAATGATTTGCGCCGACTCATCCACATAACAGCTTGCCGGAATTGTCGGGTTCATTCCCTTAAACGATCGAATCATTCATCACTCCCAGGACAAACAGCACACCGACGGTGGTCGAATCCCCTTGAAGACAAGAATAAATACTATCAGCACCCTCTCGGCCACCGCCTGAAAATGCGGGATAGAGAGAGTGTTCCGCCTTCTGTACATCCAGAATCTTTGCCTTCCGCCGTGCCATCTGCGAAACTGGCCTTATCCCCGAAAACCGCCGAAGACTCACAACGAGAACTGTTCATGGGCCGCATTCACGTACTTTCCGAGCAGGTTGCCAACAAGATCGCCGCCGGCGAAGTGGTGGAGCGGCCTGCGTCCGTGGTGAAGGAGTTGCTGGAGAACGCTCTGGATGCGGGCGCGACGCGGATCAAGATCAGCGTGGAGGCGGGCGGGAAAAAGCTGATCCAGATCACGGATAATGGGTGCGGCATGGTGCGCGACGATGCCATGCTGGCATTCGAGCGGCATGCGACGTCGAAGATTAAAGACGCGGAAGATTTGCTGAGCGTGGCCACGCTCGGATTTCGAGGCGAGGCGCTGCCTTCGATCGCGTCGGTTTCACGGCTGCGGCTGGAGACATGCGCGCTGGAGTGGTCGGGAGCGCCAGCGACGGGAACTGTTATCGAGATCAATGGCGGCAAACTGGCGCGGGTGGAAGAGGCAGGGCTGCCAGAGGGAACGTCGATCACGGTACGGGATCTCTTCTTTAATACTCCAGCGCGTAAAAAGTTCTTGAAAGCGGAGTCGACTGAGTTGTCGCATATTGCTTCGCTGGTCACGCACTATGCGCTGGCGCATCCAGAGAAGCATTTTGAATTGCACTCGGCGACGAACGCCATGCTGGTGGCGCCTCCGGTGGCGGGATACAGCGAGCGCGTGTATCAAGTGTTTGGCAAGGAGACGCTCGACCAGTTGATTGCGGTGGCGGCAGCACAACCGCTGCAGCATGTAGGATTACCGCAGCCTCCGCCCTGGCGGCGGGAGGCGACCGAGGATGCGGCAGCGCCTGTCGATCCGGGCCAGATGCAGCTGCACGGATTGGTTTCGAAGCCGGAGATTCAGAAGCTGAATCGCAATTCGATTTATGTGTTTGTGAATGGGCGGCTGATTCGCGACCGGCTGGTTCAGCATGGGCTGACCGAGGCTTATCGAAATATTATTCCGCCGACGGTGTATCCGGTGGTGCTGCTGTTTCTGGAATTGCCCCCCGGCGAAGTGGATGTGAATGTTCATCCCTCAAAGACGGAAGTGCGGTTTCGGCAATCGACCGTGCTCCACGACTTTGTGCGGGACACGGTGCGGGCCGCTTTGATGAAGGCTCGTCCGGCGGCGCACTTCGCGACGGAGATTCATGCGCACGCTACCGCCGCTTCCGGTCTCACGCCGGGGGCGCGGGAATGGCAGCAGCTTTCGGACATGGCGGTTCCATCGGGGCCGCCGCCGCGTGCGTTTTACGAGCCGTCGGGCGGGGCCGGATTTGCTTTGCAGACGCCGATGCCTCCGCCGTTGTCGGCCCGGTTTCAGTTCGAAGGCGGGGTTGCGGTCGAGGCAAATGCAGCGATTCCCGCGGCGCGAGGGCTAGAGACGCGCGGCTTCGAAACAAGACAAGTTGACGCCATTCCGGATAACGGTTGCGCTCCGCCACTCGACATGCAGGAAGCAGAGCCCACTCTGGCTGCCCTCTCAACGCTGCGTCCGCTGGGTCAGATTCGCAATTCTTTTATCCTCGCCGTGAATGAAGATGGACTCTGGATCGTCGACCAGCACGTGGCGCATGAGCGCGTGCTGTTTGAACGCGTGCTGAAGCAGCGCGCAGCGCAGAAAGTAGAGAGTCAGCGACTGCTGATGCCGATCGTCCTGGAGCTCTCCCCGGCGCAGCGGGCCGTGTTCGCCGAGATTGCCGAGGAACTGCAGCATAACGGTTTCGAGGCCGAACCGTTTGGCGCGCGCAGCGTGGCGGTGAAAGTTGCGCCGGCGGGAGTGGATACGGCGGCCGTCGAGAACATGTTGCATGAATTGCTGGATCAGATTTCGCGGGAAGAGCAGTCGCTCAACCTGGAAAAGATTCGAGGGCGCATCGCCGCGTCGATTGCATGCCATGCGGCGATCAAGGTCAACATGCCGCTGGAGCAAAACAAAATGGAGTGGCTGCTCGCGGAACTCGCGAAAACGGATCATCCCATGTCGTGCCCGCATGGCAGGCCCGTCGTCTTGCGCTATTCTGTAAAGGACATTCAGAAGGCATTTAAGAGGATCTGAGACGCGGGCCCCGGATTCGGCTCCGCGAACCAACCGCTTCGTGGACCGCCGAAAGCTGAAAGCTGACAAACCGATTCTTATGACCGAGCAGGAGTTACAGCAACTGCGGCGCGAAAAGTGGCGGCTGGATGGGAAGGCCATCCGCACCATCGAACAGGCGCGCGCCTTTGTTGAGGGCGTGGGGTTCTGCCTAATGTATCCCGTGCGGCCTTCGATGCCGGTGCCTACATTTATTGGCGCCTTCGTAGGTTCCGATCACCGGCTACCGACCTGGCAGCACGCTTATTCCGATCCGCGTGCGGCCGAAGCGACGGAGTTCATGGTGCGGCTGCTTCGCGAGCGGTCGGCTTACGAGGCCAATCTGTTCGAAGAGAACAATGCATTTCTCGTGGCCGCTTCGGTCTTTCCATATTTTTATGCGCTGGTGGGCGAACGGAATCCCAAGCTGGCGCCGAAGCAGGGGCCGCGGTCTCCTTATTCGCCGCTGGCGTGCGATGCCTTTGAGCTGATTCGGCGCGATGGCCCCATCTCGAAGCAGAAGCTGCAGGAAGCGCTGGGGGGTAGCGTTTCTTTGCCGGCGCTGGATAAGGCTTTGGGAGAGTTGTTGGCGAAGTTGCGGATTACGCGCGTCGATTACAAGGTTCCCGAGGGATCGTACTGGGACGAGCTGAATCGCTGGTCGCCCGATGCGGTGCGCGAAGGCGTGAATCTGTCGGTACAACAGGCGCTGTCGGCGCTGTTGTCGAAATATCTGGATTGCGTGATTGCGGCGGAGCAGACAGAGTTGGAGTCTTTTTTTGGAAAATTTGTGGCGCGCTCGCGTGTCAAAGAAGCGGTGAATGCTCTGCTGGCGGCGCGCGAGCTGAGCTTCGTGCATGTAAGCGGGCGGTCGATGCTGCAGATCACTCCGGAGAAGGAAGTGGCGGTTCCTTTTGTCGCGAGCCCTCGCCCGCCGAAACCGAGAACAGAGGAAAATCCTCGTCCGCGCAAGACTTTTCGGCCAGGACCGAGGACAAGCATCGGCGGGACTCGACGGCCATCCTTCTTCACTGGTAAACCTAAGAATTGAACCTCCCCGCCCTGAAGGGTGGAGATTCCTAGACTATGCACAGCGTCACTCCGGAGCCGATATGTTGACGGCTGCGTTGTGGTCTGCAGCGGGAGGGATTCTCGCGATGAGGCCATTACTGATTCATTCATCTTCAAGATCACAGGCCGAGGCGGACCGACGAGTTCTGCACATCGGGTATGCAGCGTCCTCGTTGATTGCAGCCCCTCTGAATTTGGCCGTCACCTAAACCACGTCCATCGCGGTTTCCGAGCATAGGCCAGTCGCGAATCGAGCGATCGTCGAATCCGATCCAGCGCCTAAGGCTGATCTATCGTGCTGCGCCACCGCTATACCTGAAGGCATACCCTGACATGAATCATTTCTTGCACAGACCGAGCAGTATACGGCGCCCCCTGGCGGCCGATTAACTTGCTTTCTCGAGTTCGTAACGATCGCAGATTTTGTTCGTCGCTTCCCAAACCCAGTCGAACTCGCTCCACCGGTAAGCCATGATCCTGCGGGCCAATGCCTCAATGATTTCATCCGACCCCTGATCGATTGGGGTTACTTCATTCGCCACGATGACCTCCCAGTTGCGGCTAAACAGCAATGTTTGGTTCGAAATCCCGGTTCACGTGCAGTTGATATTCATTTTCAGGCCCGCCCGACTCGAGGACGGTGCGATAAAAAATGACCCACATCGGTGCCGACGTCGATTCATCGGCCCGCACTTCGGCAACCCGCAGATTTCTGCGTGCCGGCGGGCGCGGATTGCGCCATACGATCTCCAACATGCCGACCCTCCCACTCCGTCCGGGCTTGCAACCGGGCTGCCGCATTACAGCGGGCAGGTTCGCCCGGCTGTGCTCTGCGTCACCGCCTCTATTTCTGGCCTCTGCAAAGCGCGTACACTCTACTCGTCTTTCTATGTATGCCTATTGGACGCGGCACTCGATAGGAAAGTGCTTTCCGGACTGTCACATTTTTGTTAAAGGTTTGTCTGTCGCGCCTGACAAAGAGCGACTGATGCGGAGGCAAATCAAAGTCTTTTAAACACCGTGGGCCACAGAGGGGCACGGGGTACGGCGGGTTTGTCTTGGCTACAGACTGACACCCGGATCCCTCGCTGCTGGAATGACGAGGAGGTTCTGAGTCGGTGTCTCCTCCGTGTACAATCTAGTCGCGATAATGACCGACAACTCTAGCCCTGAACACACTCCACGCAAACTGATCATTGCCATTGACGGCCCGGCCGGAGCGGGCAAGAGCACGATTGCCTCCCGGCTGGCGCGCAAGCTGGGCTATGTGAACCTGGAAAGCGGGGCGATGTACCGGGCGCTGGCGCTCAAGGCCATCGAAAAGGATACGTCGTTCGACGATGAATCCACGCTAGTGAAGCTTGCGCAGGAGTCGCGCATTCAACTCGAGCCTACGCGGGACGGAAACCGAACCCTGCTCAACGGCCAAGACGTTTCCTCCCGCATTCGCGAACGCGATGTCACCGAGGCAGCGTCGCGGGTATCGGTGCATCCTGCGGTGCGCCAGTGGATGGTGGCTCGTCAACGGGAAATGGGTACCGGCGGTGGCGTGGTGATGGAGGGCCGCGACATTGGAACGAAAGTTTTTCCCGACGCTGACTTGAAAATTTTCCTCGACGCCGATCCCGTAGTGCGCGAGCAGCGCCGCATGGAGCAGCAAAAGATCAAAGGGGAAGTGGCGGCGAATGTTGCCGCGGATCTGCGCGAGCGCGATCGCCGCGACCGCACCCGGGCAGCGTCTCCGCTGATGGCGGCGGAGGATGCGGTGGTGATCGATTCGACCAGCATGCGCGAGGATGAAGTGCTGGCGCAGGTGGAAGAGTTGACGAGGAAGAAATTGGGGAATTGAGTCGATCGCCAGTCGATCTCGGCGTTCGATGAATGTAATTCACTAACGAATCCACCGGGCTGCGCCCGGGGACAGCCGAGGGCGCTGATCGCCACACTAAAAACCTTTCTGGTTGTCTCCGGGCGGCTTCAGTTATCCGACGGCTCCACTTTCGCCTTGGGTGCGGGCAAGGACTTGGCCGGCCTTGCTGGCGGCGCCGGAGGCGCGGGCGGAGCGGCCGTCGCGGTGGCCGAGGTTTTACGTATCTCGATGCCGTCGTGCTGATTGTTGATGACGATGTGGGAAGCGCCATTGCCCACGCTGCCGCTGGCCGTGGCCTCGTGGTCTCCATTGTCGATTTTCAACTCCGGGAAATCCGATTGGATTTCTCCGTCGCGCGTGCGCGCGTCTACGCGGAAGCCGGCTTTGTCAGGAACGCTCACCTGCACATCTCCATTGCGACTGTCGATCTGCACATTGCCTGGCGAACGCAGCGATACTTCTACTCCGCCATTCTCATTTTGCAGCCGGACATCGCCTGATACATCTTCCAGGCGAATCTGCTTGGAGCGCGTGGTCAAGCGGATGGGACCGGTGATCTTTTCCGCGTGCAGGTCGTCGGAGTCGAGATCGAGATCGCCATCGATGCGGGAAAACTCCATATCGGTGCGGGAAGATTTGAACGCAACATTCTTGCTGATGTGGCTGAGTTTGACGCTCTCCTGGAATTCGCCGTCGAGTTGAGCCGAGCCCTTCACATCCATTACCGAAACCTCATTCAGGTGGCCCTCGATGTGGACGTCGCCGGTAACTTGCTCAACCTTGGCCGAACCCTTTTCAAGATTCAATTTTACGTTCCCCGTGATGTCCTCCGCGGAAGCTTCGCCGTGCTGCGCGGCGATCTCGACTTGTCCATCTCGTCCAGCGACGGAGACGTCGCCTTTGCGCGCTGTGATGTGGACCTCCATCTTGCGAGGAATTGAGATATCCAGATCGCTTTGCACGGAATGGTCGCCGGCGGCCTGGGTCCTGGCCTCGAGAACCATTACATTGCCGGCGAGTGCGATCTCGGGCTTGGTCTGCTGGTTGTATTTGTCGGCGTCATTCTGGCTTTCAGCGCCGACGCGTTTGTGGACCACAACTGTGATTTTGTTGTCGTCGGCCACACCGACATGGACGGCGCCATGATCGTTGTTGACCCGCAAGCTGCTGACCGAAGGCGGTAGATCCCGTTCGAGATGGTCATCGAAGTTGTAGCTGTGGCCGAAAATATTATCCAGATCGTTATCGTCGATGCCCATGTTGTTGCGGATTTCGTCCCAGTGGAAGCGGGCTACATGGGTAGCGATAAGTCCGAAGAAGACGATGGCAATGGCCAGGAAAACTCCGCCCGCACCAATGCCGCGGGGCGATAGGCCATCGCGTTGGGCTTGCTGGTGCTCGATCAGCTTGATCACTCCCCACAGGATCAGCAGCAGCGGCCAGTAATGGGCGAACCAGAGGCCCAGGTGCTGCCAGGAGAGCATGTGCATGTTGCCCAGCAGAAAGATAATTCCGAGCACGATCAGCACGAAGGGCCCGGCGTAGGAACGGCGACGACGCGGCGGAAGCGGAGCTTGAACTGGCGGCGGAACGGGATAGGACACGGGGCTAGACATTGCGCACCTCCCCGGAAGATGGCGCTGGTGCAGGATCGGAAGATGGTATGGGTGGAGAAGGCGGCATCGGCGCGGCGGCAGGAGGCAGTGGCGGGACTATGTGTCCGGCTGACGAGGCGTTACTCTGCAGCAGCTTTACAACCCCAACCACCAGCAGGATTGCGGGCCATGTGCGATCGAAGCTGGCGACGTTGAGACTCTGGAGCAGGAACAGCGTGCCGATCGTCATCAGCATGGCCGGGCCCATGACTTTGCGCATGCGGCAGCGATCACAGAGACAGTGCATCCCCACGGCCTTACGCACGCGGCAGGTTGTGCAGGTACAGCCTGCGGGGTGAACTCCGATCATTCCCCACTGCCGCGCGAACATCCACCCCCCAAGAAAAATCAGGATGAGCGGCCAGAAACGGTCAAGCCCGAACTCGAGGATGTTCATGGTGTGCAGTAGAAAGAGCACGCCCAGTCCGATCAGTACGACGGCGACGACGGGAATATTCTTCGACTCGCCCTTTTCTCCCATACTGAAAACTTGAGCCAAGCCGAACGGATCTGGCGGAGGCTGGCCTTCCTGCAGAGCACGCGCCGTGCGCACGGCATCGATAATCTGGTAGACGTAGAAGAACGCGATGCCGATGCCGAAGACGAAGTCCAAATTTCCGGCGTGATCGGAGGCGAAGATAAGCAATCCAAAAATCAGCAGGTGGGCGAGTCCCTTGGCGTATTGCGAGCAATAAACGGCGCCGACGCCGAAGGGAAAAAATCCTGCGAGGATGCCGGCGACTGTAGGATTGGGCCCAGAACCTGTATGCCGGGGGCCGGCTGGCATTCCGACCGGGGGATATGCAGCTTGCGGAGGCAGGTACGCGGCAGCCGGGGTAGTGCCTTCCAAACGGGCTGCGAGGCAAGGCTCACAGTAGACGACTCCGCGGACGTCGCGGGTGCAATTGGCGCAGAGCGGCTTGCCGCAGGTGCGGCAGAACGCTACTGCGGCCGTATCGTTGTGCGTGGCGCAGTTCATACGAACCTCCTGTACGTGGTCACCGACACTACAGGCAGATCGTTTACAGATGGACCCAGCGGAGCACCAGCGAGAATGAGATGGTTCTCGGTCTGGCTGTAATTGCGCTCCTGCTGCTGCTCGGGCTGTTGAGTTGTGTCGTTCTTGTGGTCTTTCTTTTCCTTGTCCGTCTCCGGCGCGGGCTCGGCTGGGGTCACGTTGCGCTTGAATTCACGCACTCGCGATTCCACCTCGTAGACGAACCGGATATTTTCGTAGTACCGGACAACGCGGGCTTGCGCATTGTAGTAGGTGTGCCGTATGGCGACGGGACGCAAACTCACCTGGCGGAAATCGGCCGGCTTTACGCCGAGCACGCTCAACGCCACCGACAGGGAGAAGAATGCCATGCCGAACGACATGGCAAACCGCGGCTGCCGGACGGTTGCCCAAATGGGTTGCATGGCCCCCGAGGCCCACGCCTGCACTTTTTCCAGCCAGCCGATGCGTGGCTGTGGCGCAGAAACGTTTACCCGCAGGCGTTGGGTGTCAACGCCCGTTGTGGATGCCAGGATATTCGTAACCAGACTGACTGGAGGCTCCACCTCCGTGAGATCCTTCAGCCAGTTGCGGCCCGCCTCAACTTCGGCGAACAGCGGCCCACAGGCGGGACAAATCCGCGCGTGAGCCTGGAACCGGTCGAGCTGAAGGCTGGTTAGAACGCCATCGAGCGCGTCCGTGAGCAGCCCCTCAAACTCGTGACACTGCATTCCGTTACTGGTCAGGTCGTTTTTGGTGTGATCTGGCATCACATCACCTGCCTATAGGTACGTTGTAGAAGGCGCGCAAGTTCCGCCCGCCCGCGATTTATTCGACTTTTCACAGTTCCCTCCGGCACCCTCAAAACGGTGGCGATTTCTCGGTAATCCATATCCTGTAAGTCTCTTAGAATCACTGCCTCACGAAGCTCTGGCGAAAGTTTCGCAAGCGCCGCATGAACGCTTTCTCCGACTTCCCGGCTGCGCACGTGCTGGTCGGGAGGCGCGGATTGGTCCTGAATTTGCTCACTGAGCGGCGGGGCATCCTCATGGGAGGAAGATGCGGCGTCGAGCGAGTCGGTGATGCGGTCCTGCTTGGTCTTGCGGAAATGATCCACCAGCAGGTTGCGGGTGATAGTGGTCACCCACGTTACGAACGCACCCTTCGAGCTGTCATAGCTCGCCAGCGTGCGGTACATCTTGATGAAAACTTCCTGAGCGAGGTCTTCGGCGTCGTCGGGAGATCCCGCGAAACGATAGCAGATGTTATAGATACGCCGGTTGTAGGTCTGGACGATTTCCTCCCAGGCAGCCGCATCGCCGGCAACACATCGGCGTACCAGCATCGCGACTACCTGCACATCTTCCAACCGAAACTCCTCCGCAAGCTAGACTCGCTGGGTCAAAAAAAACTGGGTCAAAAAAACTGCTCATTGCGACACGAATGCGGAAGGCTTTGTCATTCCCGACCGGAGGAGAAACCTACCACTTCCCCTGCGGGCACAGCTCTCCCTACAAGACAGTACGCGGATGTGCTCCCGTAAGTTCGCCACCCACAGGACGCAAGCCGGAACTTCGTCGAAACAGGGCATTGTAGCAGTGAAGATATTTTCATCGCAGACTGGGGCAATTACGACTTAAGCATTATTCCGGTCACTGTCACCCTCAGCTGTATACCATCCGAAAAAGTCAAGAACTGAGCTATAATCCGGCTCCGGCTTCTGGTGCGCCGTCTCCGTTCATGCCTTCTCTGTGTACAACAAAGCGCCGCGCGGCTGCCTTCATCCTGCTATCCCTCTGCTGCATTCTCTCCTCGCGGTATCGGGCAAATGCACAGGGGATGATGACTCCGAATACCTCCATGAATGGGTTCGACCCCACGCGCCTGGACATGGCGTTACAGACCAGCGAAGACAGATGGCAGAGGAGTTTGGACAATCTTTCTTCTTCCTTCTGCAAGCTGGATCGCAAGGCTCCCGCGGCGGCTCGTCGCGAGTATGAAAAAGGGACGCGATTCCTGATGGTGAAGAATTACAGTGGCGCCGTGGAACACCTGACCAAGGCGGTCTCAATTTATCCAAGTTTCGTGACCGCGCACAACGCTTTGGGCTCCGCGTACCTGAACCTGAATCGGAGTGAGTCGGCTCAAACTGAGTTTTCCCTGGCCGTGGCTTTGGACAGCCATCTGCCATATTCCTATCTCAATCTGGGCTGGGCGCAGCTTGCCCTCAAGAATTTTGCTTTCGCTCAGGACTCCATGCAGAAGGCAGCGAAGCTAGCGCCTCTTGATCTGCAATTGTTCATCGCCCAGTCCTATGCCCAGCTTCTGAATAAAGACTACGACGCCGCGATCGCTACTTCGCAACAGGTGCACAGCCGCAAACACGAGGGCGCGGCCATCGTGCATTACTTTGCCGCAGCCTCATGGCAGGCGCAAGACAACCTCCAACAAGCACAAACCGAATTGGGAATGTTTCTCGCCGAAGCCCCTACATCTCCCTTCGCCGACGCGGCTCGACAGATGATCGCAGAAATAAAAGATCAGCGGGATCATCCTCCTGCCCCGGCGGTCGAAATTTCCTTCACTACGGCGCCGGTTGATCCGCATGCCGCTGCTGGCGCCATTCCCTTTGCAGCGCGAGCCGTCTTGCAGCGAATGCAGCAGGAGAACCAGCTCGCAGAGGTAGAGGCGGAACCGGAACCAGGATCAGTGTGTGACCCCTGTCCGGAACCGGCCCGCGCAAGCACGACCTCGTCTGGATCAGGCCGTTCCCTGCCGAATAACCCCTACTTGTTGCGCAGTAGCGTGAACGAAGTTGCGGTGTTTTTCGCAGCTACCGACCATGGCAAGTCCGTGAGCGATCTCACCCGGCAAGATGTGGTTATTCAGGATGCGGGAAGGCCACCGGCGGGGGTTACGAATTTTCGTAACGAGTCCCAGCTCCCGTTACGGCTTGGCCTGGTCATCGATACCAGCGCTTCGATCACAACCCAATTTGCCTTCGAGCAGAAAGCGGCTGCCTCATTTCTGAGAAAGTCTTTAACCGACAAGCATGATCTGGCCTTTGTCGTGGGCTTCGCGAACACCGCGCTGCTAGTCCAGGATTTCACTGCAGATGGCGCAAGCATTACCTCGAGCATTGATCAATTGGCCCCCGGCGGTGGAACTGCTCTGTGGGACGCCATCAAGTTTGCCTCCGACAAGCTGGCTGGCATCGCGGAAGAAAAGCCCAGCGCGAAAATTCTAGTAATCATCAGCGACGGCGAGGACAACTCCAGCAGCGCAACTTTGAAAGAAGCTATCGAGAGTGCGGAGCGTGGCGGAGTGACGCTGTATACCGTGAGTACACGAGCCTTTGCAGGCGGAGATGATCTCGATGCCACGATCGCGGACCGCGCCATGAAAGCCCTAGCCGGGCAAACCGGCGGGGCTGCACTTTTCCCGGGTTCTCTCGGAGACTTGGACCATCGCCTCTCCGACCTGCAGGAAGTGATCCGCAGCCGGTATCTCATTTCTTATAAACCCGCGGAATTTCAAGCAAATGGTGAGTATCGGTCGATTGCCGTGGTCGCCCGCAAATCCGGACACAAACTACGCGTCTACGCCCGGCGCGGATATTACGCTCCAACCGGAGCTGGCGAAGCCCTCGCCGGCCAAACTTCGCCTACTCGCTGGTGAAGTAATCCACCGTCACCGGGTTCTCGAACAGCGAATAGTCGCGCGTGACCACGGTGATGCCGCTATCGGTAACGAAGTAACGGGAGCGGTCCGCCTCAGTGTCATAGCCGATGGTGGTGCCCTCAGGCAGATGCACGTTGCGGTCGATGATGCAGCGGCGGATGCGGCAATGGCGCCCCACGGCGACGTGCGAAAACAAAATGGAGGCGTCCACTTCGGAATAGGAATTCACCCGCACGTCGGGCGACAGCACCGAGGTTTTGACCAGCCCGCCCGAAACAATGCAGCCGTTCGACACGATAGAATCGAGCGCGGTGCCCATCCGGTCTTTCTCCGCAAAAACAAATTTCGCCGGCGGATACTGCCGCTGATGCGTGCGGATCGGCCACTCCTGATCGTACAAATTGAAGATCGGCGACACTGAAACGATGTCCATGTTGGCTTCGTAATAGGCCTCGAGCGTGCCCACATCGCGCCAGTACAAAGCTTCTTTCTTGTTTTCGTCGATGAAGTCGTAGGCGAAGACGCGATAATCGTCGACCATCTTAGGCAAAATATCTTTTCCGAAGTCGTGGCTGGACGCGGGATCTTCAGAATCTTTCAGCAGCACTGGGATGAGGACATCGGCATTGAATAGATAGACGCCCATCGATCCAGCGACTTTCTCCGGGTTCCAGGGGGAACGCAGTGCGGTCGTAGCCGGCTTTTCTTCAAAGCCATTGATGCGGCCGTCCTTGTCGACGTCGACAACGCCGAAGCGGGAAGTCTCCTCGAGATCGATCTGGATCGTGGCCAGCGTAACATCGGCAGCGGAATCCTGATGCTGCTTCAGCATCTTGCCGTAATCCATTTTGTAGATGTGGTCCCCGGACAGGATGAGCACGTACTTGGGCTGCTCGGAGCCGATGGAATAGATGTTCTGATAAACCGCGTCGGCTGTGCCCTGATACCACTGATCGCTGACCCGTTTCATGGGGGGAAGGACTTCGACGAACTCTCCCACTTCGCGACCCAAAATGTTCCAGCCTTCGCGGATATGGCGGTTCAGCGACAACGCCTTGTACTGCGTCAGGATGTAAACCCGGCGCAGATCAGAGTTGAGGCAGTTGGAAAGAGTGATGTCGATGATGCGGTACATTCCGCCGAAGGTGACGGCGGGCTTGGCGCGATCGCGGGTTAAAGGATAAAGGCGCTCTCCGGCGCCGCCCGCTAGAAGGACTCCGAGTGTGTCTTTCATCGGACTGCCTCTGACTCGTGTGCGAATCCCAGGAAAAAGAATGAAGCTCTTAATTGCCCACGGAAAACAGTAGATGGTAGCACGGCCAGGAGAGTTGCCGCGTCGTCCTCCGAAAGTCAGCTGGCGGAACCTTGATACCTCCAGCCAACATCCCTGTCTGCCCTCAAGGCTGGATCGGGTGTTGAGCGAGCAAAAAACTTTTGACGAGGTCCGGCAGACCAAGGTGCCAGGGGGATTATTTTTCTTCCTCGATCTTGATACGCAGCGATTTGAGAAACTTGAGATCCTGATCGTTGATCTTGAATTCGGGATTTGTCGACAAAGTGGTGACCAGCGACGTCTTGTCGGAGGTTTTCTCGCCCTGCTTGCTGACCCCAATGGTGGCCTCAAGGACTAGAAAGATGTCGTACCCTCCCTCTTTAATGCGAGATACAACCTCGGCGATCTGTTCAGAATCGGAGAGAGATTCGTTGATGGCTTCGCCGAGTTCCTTCATCAAATCCTTGAGTTGTTGGTCCACGTAATCCCCCGATCATTGTCCGTCCGAAACGTCGGTCGTCCGTCTGAAACGCCGGTCCCAAACCTGCCACTCAACGTTTAGATGCCTGCAGCCGCTGAACGGTTTCGATGGCGGCGACAGGTTTGCGTCATTGTAGCGCCAGAGACTGATAAAATCGAGGCCGTGACTAAGGTTTCTACTGCACGGAAGTTGGGGGTGGTGGCGCGCGTGGCCACCCAGCAGGCCAAGCGCAGCCGGACGGTGCGGGCGGCAACACGCGCCGCGGCCACCACCGCGACCGCATTCGGGCGAGTGCTGCACCAGCTCTGGCTGGAGATTGCGGGAGTTGTTTTCCTGATCATGGCTCTGGGTTTCGCTGAGGCCACGGTAAGGGAGTATGGGAAATATCACGTGGGGCAGGCGGGGTTAGGACGCGTGGTGGTTGCAATCTGCTTCACCGTGGCCTTCGCGTGGTTTGGAGTGAGTTCGTTCTGGAGGGTGAGGCGGAAGGAAAAAAAGGGGTGAAAGGCGAGGTTCCTTCGCAATACGGCGGTCCAGGCGATTCCTCGCTAACCGATGCCGGTTCGAAGCGGCAAATATTTTCCAGGCGGGAACTGATGCGGCGACAATACTTGTTCATTCATGGCTAACAGAACCAAATTCGCGGATGAGAAAAGCATCGGAGTTGTAGAGACGTCTTCTCACATTGAGGTGAAACCGCTATACACTGCGGCGGATCTCAAGGGCTCAGACTACGAGAGCGAAGTGGGCTATCCCGGGGAGTATCCATTTACGCGCGGAGTGCAGGCGACAATGTACCGCGGGCGTTTGTGGACCATGCGGCAGTATGCCGGAATGGGCGACGCCGAGGAATCGAATAAACGCTATAAATATTTGCTGGCCAACGGAACAACTGGGCTCTCTGTGGCGTTCGACCTGCCCACGCAGATCGGAATGGACTCGGATCATGCCCTGGCCGCCGGCGAAGTCGGCAAAGTCGGGGTGGCCATCGATTCCATCGAAGATATGGAGCGCCTGTTCTCCGGCATCGAACTAACCAAGATTTCAACATCGATGACCATCAACGCAACGGCTTCGATTCTGCTGGCGCTGTACGTGGCGGTGGCGCGCCGGCAGGGTGCGGACATCCGGCGCCTTGTAGGCACTGTGCAGAATGATGTGCTCAAGGAATACATTGCGCGCGGAACCTATATTTATCCGCCACGGCAGGCGTTGCGCGTGATCACGGACATGTTTGCCTGGACGAAAGAACAGGTGCCGGAGTGGAATACGATTTCGATTTCCGGCTATCACATGCGCGAGGCGGGGTCGACGGCTGTGCAGGAAGTGGCTTTCACTCTCGGCAACGGCATGGCTTATGTCGTGGCGGCGATCCAGGCCGGACTGGAGGTGGACGAGTTCGCTCCTCGCCTCTCCTTCTTTTTTAACGCGCATAACAATTTCCTGGAAGAGGTTGCCAAGTTTCGCGCCGCGCGAAGAATGTGGGCGCGGATCATGCGCGAGCATTTCAAGGCCAGGAATCCGAAGTCCTGGATGCTGCGCTTTCATACCCAGACAGCCGGGTCGACGCTGACGGCGCAACAGCCGGAGAACAATATTGTGCGCACGGCGATTCAGGCGCTGGCGGCGGTGATGGGAGGGACGCAGTCGCTGCACACCAACTCCTATGACGAGGCGCTGGCGCTACCCACCGAGCAGGCTGCCCGCATTGCCCTGCGCACTCAGCAGGTGATCGCCTACGAGTCTGGCGCAGCGCAGACCATCGATCCGCTGGCGGGGTCGTATTACATCGAAGCGCTGACCAATGAGAGCGAGAAACGCGCAGCCGAGTACTTGGGGAAGATTGAAGTCATGGGCGGAATGCTGATGGCGATCGAACGCGGATTTGTGCAGCAGGAGATTCAAAACGCGGCTTAT
>Ga0210393_10001303_pt1 | contig 20980 bp, 15 predicted proteins | sample IncBWC27OmetaG_FD_160068 | JGI IMG/M metagenome (GOLD analysis project Ga0210393, IMG submission 160068) | Forest soil microbial communities from Barre Woods Harvard Forest LTER site, Petersham, Massachusetts, United States - Inc-BW-C-27-O ... | reverse complement strand
TGGTCCTTCTCGTTGGCGCCGCACACGAAGTCCGCCAGGACGAGCGCACTGTGATCGGCATACACGCGGCACTTCAGGCCCACGACCCCGACGTACCCCGGCTCGGTACCGCTCGCCCGCAGCACCTGCTCGGCGCTCGCCATGGTCAGGGGACTCGCCACCCCGGGCAGCTTCTGCGCCTTGACCGCGTTCAGCTCGTGGTCCCCGCGCACCACCAGCGCCACTCCCTCGCCGTCGTTGCCGGCGACGATCAGCGTCTTCACGCAGCGCGCCGGCGCGACGTTCAGCTGCCGCGCGAGCTCCGTGATGGTGCGCGCGCCCGGCGTCGCCACCTTGCGCAGCGGCTCGGCGGGCGGCGGCCGGGCAGCGGCGGGCGGCAGCGCGGCGGCGGCCTCGAGATTGGCGGCATAGTCGTCTGCGTCGGAGAACACGATCGCATCCTCGCCGGAGGCCGCGAGCACGTGAAATTCCTGCGAGACGTCCCCGCCGATGGCGCCGGAGTCGGCGCGCACCGCGCGGAACGTGAGGCCGGTGCGGGTGAAGATGCGCGTGTAGGCCTCGTACATGGCGCGGTAGCCGGCCTGCAGCGAGTCGGCATCGAGATGAAAGGAATAGGCGTCCTTCATGATGAACTCGCGCGCGCGCATCACGCCAAACCGCGGCCGCACCTCGTCGCGGAACTTGGTCTGGATCTGGTAGAAGTTGACCGGCAGCTGGCGGTAGCTCTTGAGGTCGCGCCGCACGATATCGGTGATCACTTCCTCGTGCGTCGGGCCCAGCACGAAGTCGCGCTCGTGCCGGTCCTTCAGGCGCAGCAGCTCCGGGCCGTACTCGTTCCAGCGGCCCGACTCCTGCCACAGCTCCGCCGGCTGCACCACCGGCATCACCAGCTCGAGCGCCCCGGCGCGGTTCATTTCCTCGCGCACGATGCGCTCGACCTTCTGCAGCACCCGCAGCCCGAGCGGCAGCCAGCTGTAGAGCCCGGCGGCGAGGCGCCGGATCAGCCCGGCGCGCAGCATCAGCTGGTGACTGATGACCTCCGCCTCGGCGGGGGTCTCCTTCATGGTGTTGACGGGATACTGGGAGAGCCTCATCGCTTGGGGTTCGCTGGCATTGCGCGCTGACGTGAGGCATCTTAGCAGGAGGTGCCTGCTAAGATTGTCGCCGTGGCGACCGAGACCCAGGAATATCCGCGTCCCCGCGGCAAGGGCATTTACCTGCTGCCGAACCTGCTCACCACGGCTTGCCTGTTCTCGGGCTTCTACGCGGTGGTGGCAGCGATCGACAAGCACTTCGATCACGCCGGCATGGGGATATTCGCGGCGATGATCTTCGACACGCTCGATGGGCGCATCGCGCGCCTCACGCGCACCGAGAGCGCCTTCGGCAAGGAGTACGACAGTCTCGCCGACATGCTGTCCTTCGGCGTGGCGCCTGCGATCGTCGCCTACCAGTGGGGCGTGGTGCGCATCGCCGAGTACGGCCACCACTGGGACCGCTTCGGCTGGCTCGCCTGCTTCTTCTACGTGGCGGCGGCGGCGTTGCGGCTGGCGCGCTTCAACGCGCGCCCGGCCACCGCCGACAAGCGCTACTTCGAGGGACTGCCGAGTCCGTCCGCGGCCGCGATCGTGGCGGCGTTCGTCTGGTTCGTCAGCGACTGGCACGAGCCGGGTCTTCCCGGGCTGATCGCGGCGTTCGCGATCACCGCCAGCGCCGGCGCGCTGATGGTGAGCCGCTTCAGCTATCCGAGCTTCAAGCAGTTCGATCTCGACCGGCGCATCCGCTTCGTCTACCTGCTGCTGGTGCCCATCGCCTTCGCGCTCATCGCCGTCGATCCGCCCACCATGTTGCTGTCGATGTTCGGTACCTACGCGCTGTCGGCGCCACTCTTGTGGGTGGGACGGCGCCTGCGGCGCCTGGTGCGCGCTGCGCCGGCCGGGGGCGGCTGACCGTGCAGACAAAGCGGCGGGCGCAGTACCTGGAAGCGATCGGCATCGACGTGTGGGTGCCGCGTGGTATCAGCGCCGACAGCGTTGAGCCCATCGTCGCGGCCGAACCCATGCCGGCGGCCGCGCCCGACCCCCACGCTGCGCAGCGCGCAGATCCTGCGGCGCAGTGGGCGACGCTGCTGCAGGAGGTACGCGGCTGCACGCGCTGTGCGCTGCACGCGACGCGCACCCAGGGCGTGCTGGGAGTGGGGCCGAAACGCGCCGACTGGCTGGTGATCGGCGAGGCTCCCGGTGCGGAGGAGGATCGGCGCGGCGAGCCGTTCGTGGGCGCCGCCGGACAGCTGCTCGATGCGATGCTGAAAGCCATCGGGCTCGATCGCACGCGCAACGTCTACATCGCCAACGTGCTGAAGAGCCGCCCGCCCAACAACCGTGACCCGCGGCCCGAGGAGGTCGAAGCCTGCCTGCCGTACCTGGTGCGGCAGATCGCGCTGCTGCGGCCGAAGATCATGCTGGCGGTCGGACGCATAGCGGCGCAGAACCTGCTCGGCACGGATGCGTCCCTCGGGCGGCTGCGCGGCCAGGTGCATCATTTCGGCGAGGAGCGCACGCCGCTGGTGGTTACTTACCATCCTGCCTACCTGCTGCGCACTCCGGGCGACAAGCGCAAGGCGTGGGAGGACTTAAAGTTTGCGCGCAGCGTGTATCAGCAACTCACCGGGAGCAGCGGCTAGCGATGGCCACCGCGGCTGAACAGCTGCTGCCGGAGGTACTGATTCGGCCGATGCGCGCGACCGACGTCGCCGAAGTGGTCGCGATCGAGCGCGCCGCGTACCAGTTTCCCTGGAGCGAGGGGATCTTCCGCGACTGCCTGCGCGTCGGCTACCTGTGCCGCGTGGTGACGGTGGACCGGCAGGTGCTCGCCTACGGCGTGATGAGCTTCGGTGCCGGGGAAGCGCACATCCTCAACCTGTGCGTGAGCGAGGCCTATCGCTGCCGCGGCGTGGGCAAGCGGCTGCTCGGCGCGCTCATGGAGCGTGCCGCCGCCGCCGGCATGGCGGAAGCCTTCCTCGAGGTGCGTCCCTCCAACACCGCGGCGATCCGCCTGTACCTGGCGCTCGGTTTCGAGCAGGTCGGTATGCGGCGCGGCTATTACCAGGCGGTCGGCGGACGCGAGGATGCCGCGGTGCTCAAGCGCGTGCTGCGCGCACCGGGCGCGCCTTCCGCCTGAATACATCCCCCGCCATGAACGATGAGGCTGCCGAGATCCGGCGGCGGCGGACGTTCGCGATCATCTCGCACCCCGACGCCGGCAAGACGACGCTCACCGAGAAGCTGCTGCTGTTCGGCGGCGCCATCCAGATGGCCGGCACCGTCAAGGGGCGCAAGGCCGCGCGGCACGCCACTTCCGACTGGATGCGTCTCGAGCAGCAGCGCGGCATCTCGGTCACCTCCTCGGTGATGCAATTCCCCTACGGCGGCTGCGTCGTCAACCTGCTCGATACTCCCGGGCACGAGGATTTCTCCGAGGACACCTATCGCACGCTCACCGCGGTGGACTCCGCGCTGATGGTGATCGACTGCGCCAAGGGAGTGGAGGAGCGCACCATCAAGCTGATGGAAGTGTGCCGGCTGCGCGACACGCCGATCATGACGTTCATCAACAAGCTCGATCGCGACGGGCGCCCGGCGCTCGAGCTGCTCGACGAGATCGAGAAGGTGCTCAACATCCGCACCGCCCCGGTCACCTGGCCGATCGGCATGGGGCGCGAGCTGCGCGGCATCTATCACCTGCCGGAGGATCGCATCTACGTGTACACGCAGGGCGAGCGCGGCCGGCGCGGCGAGAACCGCACCATCGCCGGACTTGGCAGCGAGGCAGCGCGCGAGTTCCTGGGCGCCGCCGGCGGCGCGTTCGCCGAGGAGATCGAGCTGGTGCGCGGCGCCAGCGAGCGCTTCGACGTCGCGGCGTACCGCGCCGGGCGCCAGACGCCGGTATTCTTCGGCTCCGCCATCAACAACTTCGGCGTCGAGGAACTGCTGGCGGCGTTCACCGGCTACGCGCCGGGGCCGCTGCCGCGCGCGGCGCGCGAGCGCAGCGTGCTGCCCGAAGAGACGGCACTCGCCGGCTTCGTGTTCAAGATCCAGGCCAACATGGATCCGGCGCACCGCGACCGCATCGCGTTCCTGCGGCTGTGCGCCGGTCGCTACGCGCGCGGCATGCGGCTGTTCCACGTGCGCCTCGACAAGGAGGTGCGCGTCGCCGATGCACTGACGTTCATGGCCGCCGACCGCGCGCAGGCGGAAGAAGCCTGGGCGGGCGACATCATCGGCCTGCACAATCACGGCACCATCAACATCGGCGATACCTTCACCCAGGGCGAGCGGCTCACCTTCACCGGTGTGCCGGACTTCGCCCCAGAGATCTTCCGCCGCGCCGTGCTCAAGGACCCGCTGCGCGCCAAGGCGCTGCAGAAGGGCCTGGCGCAGCTGTGCGAGGAGGGCGCCACGCAGCTGTTCCGGCCGCTGCGCAACAACGAGATGATTCTCGGCGCGGTCGGTCCGCTGCAGTTCGAGGTGGTGGCGTTCCGGCTGCAGGACGAGTACGGGGTGCAGTGCGTGTTCGAGCCGGTAACGGTGCATACCGCGCGCTGGGTCGAGAGCGCGGATGCGCTCAAGCTCGCCGAGTTTCGCGCTCGCGCCCATGACCACCTCGCGATCGATCACACCGGCGCACTGGTGTATCTGGCGCCCTCGCGCGTCAACCTGCAGCTGACGCAGGAGCGCTGGCCGGGCATCGTGTTCCGCGAGATCCGCGAGCACGCCGCGCCGCAGTAGGCGCACACCGCGCCGCCGCCGGCGCGGGCGCCGCGGCCGCGGCGGGCGCCTTCGGGGGGATGGCGCGCGCGCGCGATTTGTGCGACATAGGCGCACCAGAGGCCCCATGAACGACGTCCCCGCCACCGCCGCTCCGCTCCTGCAGCGCGAGATCCTCGTCAACAGACTGTACGAGGCTGCCGAGCTCGAGCACGACCTCATGTGTACCTACCTGTACGCCGCCGCCAGCCTGAGGAGCGGTGCGGATGAGGGACTGCAGCCCGCGCAGGCGGCGAGCGTGCGCCGCTGGCGGCAGGTGCTGCTGACGGTGGCGATCGAGGAGATGGGGCACCTCGCGGCGGTGTGGAACATCACCTCCGCGCTCGGTGCCAGTCCGCGCGTCGGGCGCAGCAATTTTCCGCTCGACCCCGGCTACCTGCCGGCGAGCATCATCGTGAAGCTCGCGCCCTTCAACGCCGAGACGCTGCAGCATTTCGTGTTTCTCGAGCGGCCGCAGGACTCCGACGAGCGCGAGGGCGAGGGCTTTGCCTGCGAGCGCCCCTACGTGCGCGGCACCGAGCGCCCGCACCTGACACCCATGGCGCGCGACTACGCGACGGTCGGCGAGTTCTACGCGAGGCTCAGCGAGGGCCTGCGCGCGTTCGTCGCGCGCCACGGCGAGGCGGATGCGTTCGACGGCGACCCGGCGCTGCAGCTGTCGCCTACGGAAGTCAATCTCGCCGGCGCGCGGCCGGTGCGCTGCCTGAAGACGGCGCTCGAGGCGTTCGCGGCCATCGTCGAGCAGGGCGAGGGAGCACCGCGCGACTCACGCGACTCGCACTTCCAGAAGTTTCTCGGCGTGCGCACCGAGCTGCAGGCACTCATGGCGCGCAGTTCCGCCTTCAACCCTGCGTTCGCCGCAGCCACCAACCCCGTGCTGCGGCGCCCGCCGCGCCCGGAAGGGCGCGTGTGGATCGAGGATGCGGACGCGTTCGCCACCGTGGATCTCGCCAACGCCAGCTACGGGCTGATGCTGCGCCTGCTCGCCTATGCGTACACGCTGCGCGGGCCGCGCGCCGAGAAAAGTCTCACGGTCGACCTCGCGGTGGGCCTCATGCAGGCGCTGATGCCGCTCGCCGAGCGGGCGGCGCGGCTGCCCGCCGGTCCGTCCAACCCGCACTGCAATGCGGGGGTGTCGTTCATCGCGCTGCGCGATCCGAGCCCGCTGCCGCCGGGGCGGGCAGCGCGGCGCCTGTTCATCGAGCGCTTCGCCGAGCTGCGGGAGGCGGGTGCCGCGCTGCGCGCGGGCGGCGATGCGCGCGCCACGCAGGCAGCCGAACGGCTGGCCGCGCTCGCCGCGCGTGCCGAGCGCGAGTTCGAGCTGTCGGCGGCGGCCGCCGGTGGTGCGGCCACGGCAACCGCGGCCGGCAGCGGGGCGGGTGCATCATCCGCGCCCGCGCCCGCGCCCGCGCCCGCGAACGCGAGCACCGCAGCGGCGCCACCACCCGAGGGCATCGAGACGGTGCGCGGTGAGACACTCGAGCTGCAGTTCGAGGCGCAGCGCTGCATTCATTCGCGCTTCTGCGTGACCTGGGGGCCACGGGTGTTTCTTGCCAACGTGCCGGGCGCTTGGATCCACCCGGACGCCATGCCGGTGGAGCGGGTGGTCGAGGTGGCACACGCCTGTCCCTCGGGTGCCATCCGCTACCGCCGTCTCGATGGCGGAGCCGAGGAGTCAGCGCCGCCGGTGAATCTCGCCAGCGTGCGCGAGGGTGGACCTTACGCTTTTCGTGCCGAGCTGCGCATCGACGGGGCGGCCGCGGGCTATCGCGCCACGCTGTGCCGCTGCGGCGCCTCGAAGCACAAGCCCTACTGCGACGGCTCGCATCACACGATCGGCTTCAACGCCACCGGCGAGCCGCTTTCCGGTCCGGCGGAAATGCTCGCCGTGCGCGACGGCGTGCTGGCGATCGATCCGCAGACCAACGGCCCGTTGCGGGTGCGCGGCAATCTCGAGATCACGAGCGGTACCGGCCGGGTGGTGGCGCGCGTCACTTCGACTTACCTGTGCCGCTGCGGCGGCAGCGCCACCAAGCCGTTCTGCGACGGCACCCACGCGAAGATCGGCTTCAGTTCCGGTTGAGCGCGGCGGTGCGCGCGCTTCAGCGTGGCGCTGCGCGCCGCACGTGCAGCCGTGCCACGGCGCGGCGGAACTCACCGATGTCGCGCGCGCGGCTGGCGGGAGCGGGGCGGCCGTAGCGCAGCTGCGCGTAGCGCGCGAGCAGCGAGTGCACCGGCTGGTGCAGATCCGGTCGGCGCGCGCTCACGGCGGCGGCGAAGCTCAGCGGTCCCTGGTGCGCTTCACGGGCGGCACCGGCGCGCGCCAGCTTGCGGCATAAGCTGAGGTAGGCACGCGCCAGCGGATCGAGAGCGCCGCGGCGCGTCTGCCGGCCGATGTGCCAGGCGATGATCGCCAGCCAGCCGCACAGCGCGAGCATGAAGCCCCAGCCGAGGTAACTCGCGTCGGGCGTGCGGATGCCGAGCCGCCCCAGCAGCTCGAGCTGTGCGGCGTAATCGAATTTCACCACGCGCTCGCTCCACCAGTTGTTTGCGGCGTCCCAGCGCTGCAGCAGCTGCGTGAGCCACGGCGATCTGTGCAGCAGCCACGCGGGCGTGGAGAGCGCTCCAGGCATCAGGTCGAGGATCCCGCGGCGCAGCCGTTCCGGCGCGACCACCGCGGTGGGATCGACGCGCGTCCAGCCCCGCCCGGCGAGCCACACTTCCGCCCAGGCGTGCGCGTCGGACTGGCGCACCACGAAGTAACGGCCGATGGGGTTCCATTCGCCGCCGAGATAACCGGTTACCACGCGCGCCGGCACACCCGCGCCGCGCATCAGCGTCACGAACGCCGAGGCGTAATGGCCGCAGAAACCCTCGCGCGTGTCGAAGAGAAATTCATCGACCGCGTTGGCGCCCAGCCGCTCGGGGGTGAGTGAATAGACGAAGCCGCCGTGCGCCAGGTGCTCGAGCACCGCGTGCACGAAGTCCGCATCGTCGGCGGCACGCGCGCGCAGCGACTGCGCCAGGGCGCGTGTGCGCGGGTTGGCGCCGGGGGGGAGCGCGGTGTCCTCGTGCCGCGCGGCCGGATCGAGCGGCAGCGAGGTGCCGGTGTGCGTGTAGGAGACCACCTCGTAGGTGACCGGCTGGTTGACGCGCTCTTCCGCGAGCAGCTGGTAGTCGTAGGTCAGCAGCACGTGCGCATCCGGGGATGCGAGCGGGGTGTCGAGCGCCAGCCACCAGCGGCGATGGCTCGGCTCGAGCGCCACCTCGTAGCGGTAGGCGGTGCCGAGGTAAGTGAGCGGCTCGCGGGTGCGAAACACTGCGCCGGCGCGCCACGTCTGGCCGTCGAAGTCGTGCAGCACCGGGCCGCGCCAGTAGCGCTCCGCGGACGGCGGGAGCGCCGCGGTGAACTTCACGCGAAACGCGGGCTCGTAGCTGGCGATCAGCGCGAGGATGCTGCCCGGGCTCATGCTGTCGGACAGCCCGGTGACCGCCTGCTCGCCCTGCGGGATCGCCCAGAAGGCTCCCGCCAGGCGCGGGAAGAACAGGAACAGCGCCACGGCGAGCGGCAGCGACAAGAGCAGCGCACGACCTGCGAGCTTGAGCGCCGCGCCGCCGCCGAGGCCGGGTGCGGCAATGACGGCGAGCGCCGCGCAGCACAGCCATGCCTCTCCGGCATACAGCGGCGCGCGCACCAGCGCCTCGCGGTCGAGGCAGGCGGCCAGCAACAGGAACAGCGCTACGCCGAGCATGACGCCCTCGTCGCGCGCGCTGCGCGTCTCGAGGAGTTTCAGCGCCGCCATCAGCAGCAGCAGCGTGGTACCGGCGGCCAGTCCGTTGAGCGTGTGGTACCTGGCGACCACCAGAGCGACGAGTGCCAGCGCCAGCAGCGCGCGCGCGATGACGCCGGGATACCAGCCGCCGCGGCGCGCGGTGGCGAGTCGCCAGGCGACGATGACGAGCGCGGCCCCCGAGGCCCACAACGGCAGCCGATCGACATGCAGCAGCACCCCGCCGGTGAATGCGGCGCAGGTCCAGATGAGTCCCGGCAGTGCCGCTGGCGCGGCCGGTGCGGCGGCGGACACGCTTAGCGCGCCTGCGCTGTACCGAACAGCGCCAGCGCCGCGAGGCAGCGGTGGCGGTGCTCCGGGCCGTGCCCCGCTGCCAGGCGCACCCCGGGGAGTGTCAGGCCGTAGCGCTCCCCGTGGGCCTCCGCATCGACCACCCAGCGCGCCAGCTGCGACAGCCGCGCCTCGGAGTCGGCAAGCGGCAGGCGCGCGAAATCGAAGTCGCGCAGCTCCGCGGCCCCCTGCGTGTATTCCTTCACCAGCAGCGGCGCTTCGCGTGCGTACGCCTTCCAGTCCACGTGGCGCGGCGAGTCGCCGTCGCGAAACGGCCGCAGCCCCGCCCACTCGTCGGTACCGGCGGCGCTCGCCGCCTGCGCGCCGTGCCGCACGCCCGGCTGCGCCGGCATCGGCAGCGAGCCGCGCGGCTGCGGGTACACCAGCATCTCGATGGGCGTGTGCACCCAGGTCCAGGCACGAAACAGGCCGAAGGGGTGCGCGGTCGCGAGCCGCAGCCGCTCGAGGCGCACCAGGCCGCGCGTCGGCGCGGGCAGCGGCAGCTCGAGGCGCTGTGCGCCGTCGGGCGGCACGTCGAGCGGTTTCTGCGGCGAGTGCGGCAGGGCGGCGGTGAGCTGCAGACGCGCTCCGCCACCGCCGCTGCCGAGGGTGAGCTGCACCTTGCCGCAGGTGCCGGCGAACACCGGCGGGGCGCTGACCGCGAGCAGCTCGGTGCCGAGCAGGTTGCGGTGACACTGCTGCATCACCACCAGTGCGAACCCGACGAGCACGAAGGTGAGCAGCAGCGCCAGGCTGTTGCCGTAGTTGAGCCCCGCGAGCAGCATCAGGAACAGCAGCACCGCAAACGCCAGTCCGGCGCGCGTCGGCACAATGTAGAGACGCCGCCGCGCGAGCCTCACCGGCAGCTGGTCGGGCCCCTGGCGGCGGCGCATCCATTGCGCGGTGCGCGCGCGCAGCCACTCGCCGCCGCGCAGCAGCACGCGGGGCCGCTGGATGAGCACGCTGCCCGCGCCGCCCACTACGGCGGCACCGGCACGGCGCGCACGATCTCGGCGGCGACCTCCACGTCGGCGGCTGCGGCGGGGTCGCGCCGCTCCAGGCGATGGGCCACCACCGCCGGCAGCACCGCCTGCACGTCTTCGGGCAGCACCGCCTCGCGGCCGTCGAGGTAGGCCCACGCCTGCGCGGCGCGCACCAGTCCCTGCCCGGCACGCGGCGACAGCCCGAGTTTCAGCTCGCCCGCCTCGCGGGTACGCGCGATGAGGGCCTGCGTGTAGTCGAGCAGCGCGTCGGCGATGTGCACCGCGCGCACCGCGCGCTGAACGGTGAGCACTCCCGCGGCGGACAGCACCGGGGTGATGGCTGGCAGCAGCTCGCGCCGCTCACCGCCGCGCAGCAGCTCGCGCTCGTGGGCGGCATCGGGGTAGCCGAGCACCACGCGCATCAGGAAGCGATCGAGCTGCGATTCGGGCAGACCAAACGTGCCGAGCTGCTCGTGCGGGTTCTGCGTTGCGACCACGAAAAACGGCTCGGGCAGCACGTAGGTGGTGCCGTCGGCGCTCACCTGGCGCTCCTCCATCGCTTCGAGCAGCGCGCTCTGCGCGCGCGGGCTCGCGCGGTTGACCTCGTCGGCGAGCAGCAGCTGCGTGAAGATCGGCCCGCGGCGGAAGTGGAACTTCTGGCTGGCGCGGTCGAACACCGACACCCCGATGATGTCCGCCGGCAGCAGGTCGCTGGTGAACTGCACGCGCTGCCACACCAGCCCCAGCACGTGCGCGAGTGCATGCGCGAGCGTCGTCTTGCCGACGCCCGGCACGTCCTCGATGAGCAGGTGGCCGCGCGCCAGCAGGCACGCGAGGCACAGGCGGATCTGCCGCGGCTTGCCGAGGATCACCGTCTCGAGCGTCGCCAGCACGCGCGCGAGCGTCGCGGCGTCGACCGTCGCGGCCGCGGCGCTGTTCACGAGTGCAGTCCGCGCACGCGCTCGAGCTGGCTGGCAAGGCCGCTGGCGGTGCGTTCCAGCTCGCGCGCCCGCTCGCGCTCGAGCGTCACCACCTCCGCCGGCGCGTTGCGCACGAAGTTCTCGTTAGCGAGGCGGCCGCGCGTCTTCTCCAGATCGACCTGGGCGCGCGCCAGCAGCCGTCCGAGCCGCTCGGCTTCGGCGTCCGCATCGATCAGTCCCGCCATCGGGACCAGCACCGTGAGCGTGCCCACCAGCGCCGAGGCGGACTGCGGCGCGCTCGCCCCGGGGGCGAGCAGCGTGAGGCTGTCGATGCCCGCCAGCCGCTCGAGCCAGCGGCGGTGGCGCACGAGCCGCGACTCGTCCTCGGCGCCGGCGTCCCTGAGCAGCACGCCGATGCGCCTGGCCGGGCTGATGTTGAGCTCGCCGCGGATCTGGCGCACCGCCAGCACCAGCGCCTGGACCCAGCCGATCTCGCGCTCGGCCTCCTCGTCGGCGGGGAAGTCGCCGGCGTGCGGATAGGGCTGCAACATCACGGTGTCGCCGCGCACCTGCGCGAGCGGCGCGACGCGCTGCCAGATCTCCTCGGTGATGAAGGGCATCAGCGGATGCAGCGCGCGCTGCAGCGCTTCCAGCACCTGCGCCAGCGTGCGCTGCGTGCCGAGCCTGGCAGCCGGGTCGGCATCGCTCTGCAGCAGCGGCTTGGCGAGCTCGAGGTACCAGTCGCAGAAGTCGTACCAGGTGAATTCGTAGAGCGCGCTCGCGGCATAATCGAAGCGGTAGTCACGCAGCGCGCGCTCCACCGTGCCGAGCATGCGGCCGAAGCGCGCACATATCCAGCGCTCGGCAACCGACAGCGCCGCCGCGCCGGCGGCCGGCGGCGGCGTCTCGCCGAGCGCGAGCGTGACGAAGCGCGCCGCGTTCCACAGCTTGTTGCAGAAGTTGCGATAGCCGGCCACGCGCCCCAGATCGAAGCGGATCTCGCGACTCGGCGAGGCGAGGGCGGCGAAAGTGAAGCGCAGTGCATCGGTGCCGTGCGCGGCGATCCCTTCGGGATACTGGCGGCGGGTGGTCTTCTCGATCGCCGGCGCGAGCTGCGGCTGCATCAGGCCGCTGGTGCGCTTGGCGACGAGGTCCGCGATCGAGATGCCGTCGACGATGTCGAGCGGATCGATGACGTTGCCCCGGGACTTGGACATCTTGTCGCCGTGCTCATCGAGGATCAGTCCGGTGATGTACACGTCGCGGAACGGCACGTCGCCCATGAACTTCAGCCCCATCATCATCATGCGTGCGACCCAGAAGAAAATGATGTCGAAGCCGGTGATCAGCACGCTGCCCGGGTAGAAGCGCTCGAGCTCGCGCGTGGCCTGCGGCCAGCCGAGCGTGGAAAACGGCCACAGCGCGCTCGAGAACCAGGTGTCGAGCACGTCCTCGTCCTGGCGCAGCGCCAGGTCCGGGGCGAGCTGGTGCTGCGCGCGCGCCTCCGCCTCGCTCCGGGCGACGTAGATGTTGCCCGCGGCGTCGTACCAGGCAGGGATGCGGTGTCCCCACCACAGCTGGCGGCTGACGCACCAGTCCTTGATGTTGCGCATCCATTCGAAGTAGGTGCGGGCCCAGCTCTCCGGCACGAAGCGCGTGCGCCCCGCCTCGACCGCCGCGATCGCCGGAGCGGCGAGTGCCGCGATCCGCACGTACCACTGGTCGGTGAGATAGGGTTCGAGCACGGCGCCGCTGCGATCGCCGCGCGGCACCACCAGGCGGTGCTTCTCGACGCGCTCGATCAGGCCGGCGGCGCCGAGCTCGGCCACGATGCGCTCGCGCGCGACGAAGCGGTCGAGCCCGCGGAAGCGCTCCGGCACGTTGTCGGCGAGCGTGGCGCGCGGGGTAAAGATCACGATCAGCGGCAAATGGTGCCGCAGCGCGACCTCGTAGTCGTTGAAATCGTGAGCCGGCGTGATCTTGACGCAGCCCGAGCCGAAGGCCGGATCGACGAAAGCATCGGCGATCACCGGGATGTCGCGCTCGGCGAGCGGCAGGCGCACCCGCCGCCCGACGAGGGCGCGGTAACGCTCGTCCTCGGGATGCACCGCCACCGCCGCATCGCCCAGCAGGGTTTCCGGCCGGGTGGTCGCCACCACCACGTGACCGCCGCCGCCGACCAGCCGGTAGCGCAGGTGCCATAGCTGGCCGTCCTCCTCCTGTGCCTGCACCTCCAGGTCCGACAGCGCGGTGAGCAGCACCGGGTCCCAGTTGACCAGGCGTTTGCCGCGGTAGATGAGCCCCTCGGCGTGCAGCTGCACGAACACCTCGACGACGGCGCGCGTCAGCTCCTCGTCCATGGTGAACCGATCGCGCGACCAGTCCACCGAATCGCCGAGGCGGCGCATCTGCGCGGCGATGGTGCCGCCGGACTGGGCCTTCCAGGCCCAGACGCGCTCGAGAAAGGCCTCGCGCCCGAGCGCGCTGCGCGTCGTGCCCTGCGCGTTCAGCTGCCGCTCCACCACCATCTGCGTGGCAATGCCGGCGTGATCGGTACCCGGCTGCCACAGCACCGCATCGCCCAGCATGCGGTGGTAGCGGATGAGGGCGTCCATCAGCGTGTGCTGGAACGCGTGCCCCATGTGCAGTGTGCCGGTCACGTTCGGCGGCGGGATCATGATGCAATACGGCGTGCCGCTGGCGCGCGGCGCGAACCAGCCGTGAGACTCCCAGCGCTCGTAGCTGCGCCGCTCGATGTCCTGCGGCGCGTACACCTTGTCCATGGGCGAGGAATTTCCGAAAGAGACGCGGGCGATTATAGCGGCGTACGGGTGCGCATCGTCGCGCGAGCGGACGCGGCGCGCGTGCCTGGCGCGTGCCTGGCGCGCGCTTCAGCGCGCCGCGCGCTGCAGCAGGAACTGCGCGAGCAGCGCCGTCGGGCGCCCGGTGCTGCCCTTGGCCGGCCCGCTCTGGTACGCGGTGCCGGCCACGTCGAGGTGCGCCCAGGCGAGCCCCTGCGTGAACTTGGCGAGGAAGGTTGCCGCGGTGATCGCGCCGCCGTCGCGTCCGCCGACGTTGGCGAAGTCGGCGAAATTGCTCTTGAGCTGCTCGGCGTATTCCTCGGTGAGCGGCAGCTGCCAGCAGCGATCGTCGGCGCGGCGCCCGGCTTCGAGCAGCTCGCGCACCAGGCCTTCGTCGTTGCCCATGACGCCGGAGTGATGATGGCCGAGCGCGATCACGCACGCCCCGGTGAGGGTCGCGATATCGATCACCGCCGCCGGGCGAAAGCGCCGCGCATAGTGCAGGGCGTCGGCCAGGATCAGCCGACCCTCCGCGTCGGTGTTGAGGATCTCGACTGTCTGTCCGGAGGCGCTGGTGGCGATGTCGCCGGGCTTCACCGCCTTGCCGCCCGGCATGTTCTCCACGGCCGCCGCCAGGCCCACCACGTGCAGCGGCAGGCGCAGCTGCGCGGCCAGGGTGAGCGTGGCGATGACCGCCGCCGCGCCGCTCATGTCGAACTTCATCTCGTCCATGCCCGGCGGGTCCTTGAGCGAGATACCGCCGCTGTCGAAGGTGACGCCCTTGCCGACCAGCACCAGCGGCGCCTGCTCCTTCTTCGTGCCCTGGTACTCGAGCACGATGAAACGCGGCGCCTGGTGGCTGCCCTGCGACACGGCGAGCAGGCAGCCCATTTTCTCGCGGCGGATGGCGGCCTCATCGAGCACCTTGATGCTCAGGCCGTGTCGCTTGGCGAGCGCGCGCGCTTCCTCCGCCAGGTAGGTCGGCGTGCAGACGTTGGCGGGCAGGTTGGCGAGGTCACGCTGCACGTTCATGGCGGCCGCGACGGCTGCGCCGTGAGTGAGGCCGCGCTCGGCCGGCGGCGCCTTGCGCACCGGGCCCGCCAGGATCTTGCGCAGCGCCGGCGGCGGCGGCTTGCGTCCGGTTTTCAGATCGTTGACGCGGTAGAGGACCGTGCCGGCGATCTCGGCCACCGCGCGGCCGAGGTAATAGTCATCGAGCTGCCGGGTGTCGGGGCGGTCGAGGGCGACGGCGCAACTGGCGATGCGCGTGCGGTTGAGCGCGCCGACGGCACTTGCCCAGGCCTTGCGCCACGCCTTGCGCTGCCACTGCTTGCGCGCGCCGAGCCCGGTGAGCAGCACGTGCGAGGCCTTGAGCCCCGGCAGGTCCGCGAGCAGCAGCGTCTCGCCCGCGCGGCCGGCGAAGTCGCCGCGCGCCAGCAGCTTCTTCAGCCTGGCGCCGCAGGCGGCGTCGACGGTGCGTGCCGGCGCGCCGAGCTCCGCCTCCTCGAACACCCCGACCACCAGGCACTCGACGCTCAGCGTCGGCAAGCCCCTGGTCCAGACCCCGAATTCCATGCAATGTCCCCTTGCCGTTGAGGCGTGCGCGCGTGATGCTTTACCTTATTCGCGCTACCGGCGCCGCTGAAGCCTGCGGCGCGCTCACTGCGCAGCCACTGGCGTAAGCGCGGCAAGTGTAACTCAAGAGCCCGCCGGGATTGTGGACGGGTGCGGACAAGGGGCGCGTTGGGCAACATCTTCAGCCGTTATGTTCTGCGCGAGGTGGTGACAGCCTGGGTGGTCGTGACCCTGGTGCTGCTCGTCATCCTGCTGGCCAACGAGGTGGTGAGCGTGCTCGAGCGGGCCGCCGCCAACCAGTACCCGCAGAGCGTGGTGCTGGAGCTGATCGGGCTCGGAGCGCTGCAGTACCTGTCGATCCTGCTGCCGGTCGGACTGCTGCTCGGGGTGGTGCTCGCCTTCGGCCGCCTGTACCACGACAGCGAGTTCACCGCCGCCTTCGCCTGCGGCGCAGGACCCCGGGATGTCTACGTTCCCGTGGCGCTGCTCGCGGTGGCGGCGGCGGCGCTGCTCGCCTGGCTGACGCTGGTGGTCGCGCCGCAGGCTACCGCCGAGGTGCTCAGCGTGCGCAATGCGGCGCTGCACGCCGGGCAACTCGCGCCGCTCGCCCCGGGGAAGTTCCGCACCTTCGGCGGCGGCGCCAATGCGGTGGTGTACGCCGAGAGCGTGGCGCGCGACGGCACGCTCGGCAAGGTGTTCGTCGAGCGCAACAGCGGACCGCTGGTGGAGGTGGCGCTCGCACAGCGCGCGCGTCATGCGGTCACCGCCGACGGCATGACGCATATCCTCACGCTCTACGACGGCGAGCGCTTCGAGGGCGTGCCGGGGAGCGCGGAGTTTCGCATCGTGCGGTTTGCCGAGCACGTGGTGCCGGTGCAGGTGCCGCCGCTCACCGACCTGGTGCGCGACCTCGAGGCCCGTGCCACGGCGAGCCTGCGCCAATCGCAAGACCCGGCGGCGCGCGCCGAGCTGCACTGGCGTGTCACCATGCCGGTCATGTGCCTGGTGCTGACGCTGCTGGCCGCACCGCTCGCGCGCCTGCGGCCGCGCCAGGGACGCTACGCGCGCGTGTGGGTCGCGGTGCTGATCTTCTTCCTCTACTACGACCTGGTCGCCATCGGCAAGACCTGGATCGCGCGCGGCACGGTGCCGGCGGCGTTCGGGCTGTGGTGGACGCACGCGGTAGTAGTACTGCTCGCCGGCGCGGTGATCCTCGCGCCGGGTCTGCGGGTGCGCCTGCGCTACCGGCGGCGCGCGACATGAGCATCCTCGACCGTTATATCGTGCGCGCCATCCTCGGCGCGGTGCTGCTGGTGATGATGGTGCTGCTGGTGCTCGGGGCGCTGTTCATGTTCATCGACCAGCAGGACGATGTCGGCACCGGGCATTACACCGCGCTCGCCGCCTTCGGCTACACGCTGCTCAATCTGCCGCAGCTCGCCTACGAGCTCTTGCCGATCACCGCGCTCATCGGTTCGCTGCTCGGCCTGGGCTCTCTCGCCCGCGGCAGCGAGCTCACCGTGGTGCGCGCCACCGGCGTATCGGTGGCGCGCCTGGCGGGTATCGCGCTGCTGGCGGGGCTGCTGCTGATGCTGCTCGCCATACTGCTCGGCGAGTTCCTCGCCCCGCCGCTGCAGCAGGCGGCGCGCGAGCACAAGGCCTTCAGCAAGCTGAACGGCGTGAGCTTCGGCGGCGGCGGCGCCTGGGTGCGCGACGGCGACATGATCCTGAATATCGCCGGGCAGTCGAGCCTGCGTCGGTTCGGCAGCATGCAGCTGTTCGAGCTGTCGCCGCAGCACCGGCTGCTGGCGCTCGGCCATGCGCAGCGCGCGGTCGCCGGCGCGCGCGGCGGCACCTGGTCGCTGAGCGGCTACACCGAGTCGCGCTTCGCGGACGACACTGTCACGACGAGCCCGCCGGCGCCGCGCCTGCTCGCCTCCCACGTCTCGGCCGGCTTCCTGGGACTGGCGGTGGAGGATCCCAAGCAGCTCACCAGCCGCGCGCTGCGGCGGCTCATCAACTACTACCATGCCAACGGGCTCGATGCGCGCGAGTACCTGTTCGCCTTCTGGTCGCGCATCGCGCGCACCGTCGCGGTCGTATTCTCGGTGCTGCTCGCGATCCCGTTCGTGCTCGGCTCGCTGCGCTCGGCGGGCGCCGGCGCGCGCATGCTGCTCGGCATGATTCTCGGCATCGGCTTCTTCCTGCTGCAGCGGCTGATCGAGAGCGGCACCGTGGTGTTCAACCTCGACCCGGTGCTGCTCGCCTGGCTGCCCACCGCGCTGCTGGCGCTGGTGACCTTCACGCTGCTGGCGCGCGCGCGTTAGCGGGGCGTTGCCGCACCGCGGCGAGCGCGATCGTTGGCGCGCGCGCGTCGCGAGGCCTAGACTGTGCGTCACCGGCGCTGCCCGCCGCCCGGGCCGCCCCACAACAACACGCAAGGGGACAACACCATGAGAACTACGATTGCGGCGCTGCTGCTGCTGCCCGCCACGGCACTCGCTGCCAGCTCCTTCGACGGCACCTGGAAGCTGCGTCCCGACTCGTTGAAGGTGAGCGGCAAGCCCGAGGTGTTCGTCGTCGCCGAGGGCATGTACACCTGCTCGAGCTGTGTTCCGGAGATCAAGGTGAAGGCGGACGGCACTGACCAGAAAGTGACCGGCCACGCCTATTACGACACGGTCAACGTCAAGATCGTCAGCCCGACCTCGATCGAGGTAACGAACACCAAGGCCGGCAAGCCGGTCGTCAGCGTGACATACACCGTCTCGGCCGACGGCAAGACGCTCAGCAACAAGTTCGTCGACAACACCGGCGCCAAGACCGCCACCGGCTCCTTCTCGGAGACCCGCGTCGCCGCAGGTCCGAGCGGGGCGCACGCCGTGTCCGGCTCGTGGCTGGCGGGGGCCATCAGCGATGCGAACGATGCGGCGCTCACTTACCGCTACGGCATGACCCCGGATGCCTTCACCATGCAGTGGAACGGCCAGCGCTATGACGCGAAGTTCGACGGCAAGCAGTACGCGGTTAGCGGCGACCCGGGACACACGAAAGTGATACTGAAGCGCATCGACGACAACACGGTGGACGAGACCGACTATCGCATGGGCAAGGTCACGGACGAGATCCACCTGGCTGCGGCGAAGGACGGCAAGACCGTCGACGTCACCGACAAGGACGTGCAGCACGGGCAAACGACGACGTTCACGCTCGACCGGCAGCAGTAGCGACCGGCAGCAGTAGCGGCTATCCCCGGGAGTGGCCGGTGCCGCTCCCGGGATCCGCGCCAGCCCGCGGCAGGGGAGGGTAAATCCCGATCCGTGGTCTTAGGATGTGCTCATGGCCGCAACACGCCCGCGGGGCCGCCCTGCTTATGCCGACGTTCTGACGCCCGCCGAGTGGCGGGTCGTGCACGCCGTGCAGCACGGCCTGAGCAATCGCGAGATCGCCGCGCGCCGCGGAATCAGCCGCGATGCGGTGAAGTATCACGTGGCCAACGCCATCGCCAAGCTCGGGGTGGTGAACCGCCGCGGGCTGCGCGGCTGGTTTCGCGAGCCGCGCCACAGCGCGCTCAGCCGCAGGGAGAAACCGCAGATGAGCACCGTGACACTCGGCCCGCTCGCGCAGATCGCGCGCAGCGTGCGCGACATCAAGGAAGCGGAAGCGTGGTACGGCAAGACGCTCGGCCTGCGCCACCTCTACACCTTCGGCTCACTCGCCTTCTTCGACTGCGGCGGCACGCGGCTGATGCTGTCCGCGCAGGAGCAGCCAGGGCCTGAGTCCATTCTCTACCTGCGCGTCGAGGACATCCGCGCGGCCTACGAGCTGCTGCGCTCGCGCGGCGTGCAGTTCGGCGAGGCGCCGCACATGATCCACCGCCATGCCGACGGCACGGAGGAGTGGATGGCGCACTTCAGCGATCCCGAAGGGCGTGCGCTCGCGATCCTCTCGCAGGTGAAGCCGTAGTAGCGACGCTTAGCGCGACGGCAGCGGCGCGGCGGCCGCGTGCCCCTTGGCGGGCTTGTCCCTGGGTTTGGTGGCCGGCGCCGCCGGCTTGGCAAGCAGATCCTCAAGCGGCGTGAAGATCAGCCCGTACTTGTAGTCGGGTATCTCGAATTCCCAGCCGCTGAGGCGCGCGCTGAGCGTCTGCGCTTCCGCCGCGGTGACCGGGGCGTTCGAGCGCGCGTTGATCGTGACCAGCGCATGTGGACCGTCCTTGCGCCCGGCGAGCTGCACCTCCAGTCCGTCGAAGGTGCGGAAAGTTGCGTGCGCGAGCGCCGCGCCGGCCTGCTGCGTAAGCGCCGCCCCAGCCGGCTGCGCGAGCGCTGCCCCGGCCGGCTGCGCTGCCGCCGCCCCGGCCGGCGGCGCTGCCTTGCGGACGTCGTCGAGCGTGAGCGTGCTCAAGGCCGCGCCCAGCCCGTCGGCCGCCCCGGGGCTGCTGAGCGCGCGGCCCTTGGGCAGCGGGCTGACGTTGAAGTTGGCGTCCTGCGCCTTGTCGCGCGCCGCCTTGTAGGAGGCGCCCTGCGCCGGCTGCTCCTCGATCTCGCGCACACGCTGCTCGGAGATGTCGAGCAGCTCGTGCGCCAGCCAGACCTTCGGGTCGGCATCGACGCTCAGCTGCGGCGCGGCGAGCAGGCTCGGCGGCGTGCCGGCGATGCGCACGTAGCCTGACTTCGCGCCCGAGGACTTGCCGACGATGAGCGCCCAGCGGTGCGCCGGTGCGGTGAGCTCGATCAGCGTGCCGCCCGCCTTGGGCGAGGCGACATCCTCGACCCCGAGCTGCGGGTAGTTGGCCGGCAGGCGGGTCTTCTCCTCGACGATGTTGAGCGCACCGAGACCGAGGACCAGCTTGCGTACCTTGCTCAGGTCGGCGGGCCAGTCGCGCTCGGCGACCTGCCAGCCGTGCGCGTCCTTGCGCAGCGTGGTGTGCGTGTCGTCGCCGCGGCGCAGGCTGACGCTGGTGAGCGCGTTCACCTGCTGCTCGAGCCCGGGCAACACCAGCTCGCCGGCCGCCAGGTCGCGCTCCAGGTGGCGCCGCGAGGACAGCCAGATCGCGAACGCGATGACCGCGATGCCTGCGACCAGCAGCCAGAACGCACGGCGGGCGCTCATGGCGCACCCCGCCCGGCAGCGGCGGCGCTGGTGCGCCGTCGCCGGCGCCAGGTCGCGATCAGCAGCACCGCCAGCGCGAACACCACCGGCACCACGACGATGTTGAGGATCTTGAGGGTGGTGCCGAGGCGCTTGATCTCCGCATCGAGCCCGGCGCGCACCGCGCGCAGCTCCTTGCGGATGCGCAGCTTCTCCGTCTGGAAGCGCGCGAGCGCCGCTTCCTGCTCGGGGGTGAGGATCAGCACGCCGTTGTCGTTCTTGCCCTGCAGCGCGGCGAGCTTGGTCTCCGTGTCGCGCAGCTGCTGCTCGAGCTCCTGCTCCTTGGCGCGGAAGCGCTCGTCGGCGGCGCGACGCAGCTTCTCGACGCGCTCGAACGGACGGGTGAAGGTGGCGCGGCCGCGCACACTGATGAGGTCGGCGCTGCCGGCGAGATTGTCGAGTGCGTTCTGCACCAGGTCGCCGTTGCTGGCGACCGCCTGCGTCATGCGCTGGCCAAAGAAATTCTGCTCGCGCACCCACAGGTAGTCCGACAGCAGGTCGGTGTCGGCGAACACGACGAGGTTGAGCGGTTTCACCGACGCCTTGAGGTCCGTCTGGCCGGCGGGCAGCGTCACGCCCGGCGGGGGACCGGCGGGGAAGGCG
>Ga0210393_10001302_pt1 | contig 20983 bp, 25 predicted proteins | sample IncBWC27OmetaG_FD_160068 | JGI IMG/M metagenome (GOLD analysis project Ga0210393, IMG submission 160068) | Forest soil microbial communities from Barre Woods Harvard Forest LTER site, Petersham, Massachusetts, United States - Inc-BW-C-27-O ... | reverse complement strand
CTGCCGTATCGATCAACGATCGCGTCACCTTGTTCGCCGCGCGAGGCTAAGGTACTTCTGTCTTCTGTCGCACCGCTCGCCCCGGTAGTGAAAAGGACATCACGGAGGTCTCCGGAACCTCAGGTCCGGGTTCGATTCCCGGCCGGGGCATTCAGGCGTTCACTTTCTCAAGCGCTGACCTTTACTTTGCCGAGCTCCTCGCGCAGCACGGAGCGGACTTCCGCCCCCACTTGTTGAACGATGTTAGGACGACGCAAGTAATCGCGAAGTGCGTCGTTGATCAGGGTTTGATAGTTGCCGCCATGGGCCTTTCGAACCTTGTCGCGAAACTGGTCGACGATATCCCGGTCCAGGCGAATCGTTATGCGAATCTTCTCCGGAGCCACCGGAAAGACCGGACCGCGTTTTCCTTTGCTGAGGTCATACTCGCGTTTCATATTCTCTTATCCTCGTATTGGGCTCGCTCTCGGGAGGTGGCTTTACGCGCTGAAATTATCCGAATGGTGGTGCCGCGAAGCGCGTCGGAAACCGCCAGCACCCGTCCTTGGGCGTCCATCCCAAAGGTCACGTAGCGTTCTTCCGTAGGGTTTTCATCCAGCAAAGTGATTGCGCGCTCGTCATCGAACACGATGACCGCATCAAGAAACTCGATTCCGTGCTTGCGCCGGTTCGCTTCCGCCTTTTTCGCGTCCCACTCGAACTCCACCGCTCACCCCTCATCCTGTGCACAGTGTACACCCCGCGCGGTCGACCGTCTATTCAAATTAAGCTTGTGGGGAAACAGGAATGAAGTCTGACTCCTGAACGATGCTGGTCTGTGGTATAGCTTGCCCCGCACGACGATCCCGAGTGGATGGGCGGGCATCCGTAGGCTCATCTACGCAAAAAATGTCGAAACTCTCACGACGACTGTTGCAAGCAATCGTTGCCATTGCGGTGATTGCTGCGATTGGATGGTGGTTGATTCATGCGCCGGCGGTGCAGGATGCGATCTTTCGGCGCGTGATCGCTAGCACCCTCACCTCGACGCGGAACGACCTGCTCGCTCCGGACGCGCTGCGAGTGGTGTTGTGCGGCACCGGGAATCCGCTGGCCGATCGCGAGCGCGCAGCAGCCTGCACGGCTATCTTCGCGGGCGGCAACATCTACCTGGTGGATATGGGGCCGGGCGCTTGGAAGAACCTGTCACTGTGGCGAATTCCTGCGCCGCAAATCGCCGCCGTGCTGTTCACACATTTTCATTCCGATCACATCGGAGATCTCGGCGAGGCCAATCTCGAGTCGTGGGCGCAGGGCCGCGATCATCCGCTGCGCGTGTACGGACCGCCGGGCGTCGACCAAGTGGTGCACGGGTTCCAAGAAGCATACTCGCTCGACGAGGGCTACCGCATCGCGCATCATGGCGCGGCGCTGATGCCTGCGGCGAACTGGCAGATGCAACCGCTGGCGGTGAAAATCGAGGCTCCGCCGGGAGCGTTGCCATGCGCCGGCGGCAGCGCGACGGTGCTCGACGAGAACGGACTCAAGGTGACCGCATTCACCGTCGACCACACGCCGGTGGCTCCCGCCTACGGCTACCGCTTCGACTACCAGGGACGCTCGGTGGTAGTCAGCGGCGATACCAAGACGTGCGCCAACCTGGTCGCCGTCGCGAAGGGCGCCGACGTGCTGATTCACGAGGCGCAGGCGGCGCATCTCGTAAAGCTGATCGCGGAAGCGGCGGAGCACATCGGCAACGCGCGCATCGCGAAAATCATGTCCGACATCCGGCGCTACCATACGACGCCCGTCCAGGCTGCGACCGAAGCGAACGAGGCCGGCGTCCAATTGCTGGTGCTGAGCCACATTGGTCCGCCGACGCCCAATGAGCTGGCTAAAATCGCATTCATGCGCGGTGTCTCCGACGTCAGGCCGGATGGTGTCGTGCTCGGCTACGACGGAATGCTGCTGACGCTGCCTGCGGGTTCGAAAGAGATCCAGTCGTCGAGCCTCCGCTAGCAAGTTTGTGTGCTGGTTTCTCCAGCCAAATTGACCGCCGGGATGCCAACGGTCATTTCCTTACCGTGAGTAGGATTTCGTTACAGTTTCGTTCCTAAAGCATACTGTAGGGATATAATTCCTACTGTACGCTTATTCTATTGGATTTTATGACGTTCCTTACAGGCGTTATAACTGCCTATACATCTCACGTCTCCTTTAGTATTGCTTTGTGCCGTGTTTGGCGGCACAATCTCTCTCCATGAAAGATTCACAAGAGCGCACTGACTTGGCATTGGCCCCGCGCGACGAACGCGCCATCCTCGATGAGATTCGCAACGACCGCGACCTGATTGCACGGCTCAAGATAACCCCCAAGGAACTCGAAGCGCTGTCGAAATGCGCACTATTGGGAACGCTGACCTGTAAGCAGGATATGCTGTTCATCCTGCGGCAGATTCGCGAGGCGACCACCCCGGCTATCGATGACGCCAACGTGTTTGCACAGCCCGCGATGGTCGAGGAACCTGAAGAGGATCCGATCCCGGACTTCCGGCGTTTGCCGCTTCGCCCCGCCGCTAACACGGTCATACCCGCGCCGGGCTCGTTCGACAGTGTCGCGAGCCGGCGCCTAACCGAGCAGTTCGGCATTCTTTTCTGGGCAGTGATCCTCGTGGCCGGCCTGATCTGGAACGCCTGGATCATAATGTCGCACATGCGCGACAATCTGAGCCCGTCGGTGGCCGCAAACGCCATCGCGCAAGCGCCAGCTCCGGCGACGGCAGCATGGTTCGACAATTTGGACCACTTCAACGTTCTGATGGGCTGGGAAATATTATTCGTGGTCGTGCTCGCCGCCGGGTACTACCTGAAAACCCAGAAGGCTTCGCGCCGCTTCAAAGTCAGGCCGGGAGGCTCGCGCTCCCGCTAGACTATCCAACCAGACTGTCCGCCGCGCTTGATGCGCCGCGGTCCGTTACCTTAAGATTCGCCCGTCGTACTTACTCTCGAGGTAAGAGCGGGGGACGGATGGCGGATAGCGACAAGGCCGGGCTTCGGCAGATGATGCCGGGCTTGTTTAATGGGATCGCGACCGCGATCGCCGCCATCGCTGGACTCATCGGCGTACTCCACCAGACCGGATATCTCGGCAACCACCCGCGCATGCATGCAGGCATCGAAGCGCGATCCCGAGCGCAGATGCGAGTGCCCGACGAGACCCAGCTCGCGGCCGTCGAGTCGCCAGCTGCCGCTTCGGTGCCTGCGACGAGCACCCCGAATGGCGACGCCGCTTCTGCCTTGCATCACGCCCGGAACTTGACCGGCGCCTGGCGCGACAAGGGCTCGAACTGTCATCTCATCAAGCAAACCGGTCACGAGCTGACCGTTACGACCTACTTCGCCGAGCAACATCGATCGGCGGTCGGGAATGGAACCGTCAAAGGACGCATCGTCTCGATGCGAATAAACTCGGCGAATCCCGAGTCGCTGCAGGCCGAACTGAACCTCTCCGACGACGGCCGCGAGTTGTCGGGAATGGTCAAGGGGGTGAAAGGCGCGCACGCTGCGATGTGGAGATTCATCGGGCCCTCCTGCAGCGAGGTCGCCTCTCGTCCCGCCTCAACCAACTGAATCGCGCGCCCCGATTTACGCGATGCTGCGCCAGAACTCCCGCAGCAGCACGCTCATCAGCCTGGGATGCTCCTCGGGGAAGAACAACTTCCCGCCCGGCACCATGATGAGGCGCTGGACGCCGCTGATATTGTCCTTGAGCCATTGCGCTGATTTCAGATCGAAGGCCGTGTCGGCCTCGCCCCACACAATAAGAGTCGGCACCTTGAGCTCGCGCAGTTGCGGCGCGATCGAGGTCAGCACCTTCAGATTGCCGAGGTTCAGAAAGCGCCGCATCGCCTCGCCGCGCGCGTCCGACGAAACAAGAGGCTCGAAGTAGGTCTTGAACGCTTCGTCGGGGATGCGCTCTGCATCTTCATAGACCGCCGCGAACGCCTGGCGCGCCATGGCGGGCGCATCGACCATCAGTCTCATGCCCTCGATGACGTTAGGATCCGCAAACTGATCGAACGCCGCCTTCAACATTGCGTTGGGCCACAGGTCGTGGACTTCGCAGTTGGTGAGAGTGAGGCTGCGCAGTCGCGACGGGTATCGCGCGGCGAACACCTGGCTGATGCTGGCGCCGCTGTCGTTGCCGACGAGATCGACCTGCAAGATTCCGAGCCGATCGAGGAAGCCTGCGATCATCTTCGCTTGCTCGCCGAAGCCGAGGTCCTGGGCCGGCGCGATTTCGCTGTGGCCCAACCCCATCAAATCGAGTGCGATACATCGGTGCGTCCCCGCCAGATCGTCGAGCGCGCCGCGCCAGGCGAAGCCGTTCAGCGGAAAGCCGTGAACGAAGAGCGCCACGGGGCCCGAGCCCTTCTCGACATAGGCAATCCGGCCGAAAGTGGTGTCCGCGAATTTCCGCGCCTGATGGAACTCTGCTGCTTTCATTGCTAACCTGCCTCCTGTTGATTTCGAATGAGAGGTTTACATACTGACGGTATGTATGTGACATGAGAACGGTATGACAGTCAAGAGCCGCAAGCTCGAACAGTCCGAGGCTACCCGCGCCGCACTGATCAAGACCGCGCGCAAGCTGTTCGGCCGCCTTGGCTACGCCGCTACCGATATCGAGACCGTCGCACGCCGCACGCGAGTCACCCGCGGCGCGCTCTACCATCATTTCAAGGACAAACGAGACTTGTTTTCTGCTGTGTTCGATCTCGAGCAACAGAAACTCGCTCAAATCGGTGCCGAAGCCGCTGGCGCCGCCCTATCCGGCTCTGGCGTCTGGGACGGGATGCTGGCGGCCACCAACGCCTTTCTCGACGCATGCCTCGACCCTGCCGTGCAGCGTATCGTGCTGATCGACGCGCTCGCCGTCCTGGGATGGGAGCGCTGGCGCGAGATCGATGCCAAATACCATCTGCGGCTGGTCATGGCCGCGCTGCAGGCCGCGATGGATCAAGGAATCATCGCGCCCGCGTCGGTCGATTCATTGGCCTATCTGTTGATGGGCGCGGTGACCGAGGCCGCCATCTTTATCGCCCATGCTGAAGACAAGCCCGCCGCGCGCCGCGAGGTCGGCCACAACGTCGAGCAACTGCTCTCGGGCCTTCGCATCGACAGTCACCCGAAACGATGATCGCTGCACCGGTGTCAGGATTCGGAGCGTGGACGCAGCAGTGGCGGGATTGCGGACAGCAACACTTCGGGAGCGACTGGTTTGCGCAGAAATCGGTCGGCTTTAATTGGCTTGGCTATCTCGGTCACTGCCGAAAACACGATAACCGGGATATCTCTCAGCCTTTTGTTTCGCAGCAGAGCCTCGCGAAATTCCCATCCGTCCATCCGCGGCATCATCAGGTCCAGCAGGATGAGATCGGGTAACTCACCGGCGCGAAGCATCTGCAGAGCAGCGATACCGTCCGCCGCCTGCGAAGCGCGATAGCCTGAGATCGTCAGGATTTCGCAAACGGCTTCGCCGAAGTCCAGGTCATCTTCGACAACAAGGATGTTGGCGACTGCCGCTTGGTCGACAATCTCTTTGAGATCGACGCGCGAAGAGAGAGGTTTGCGTTCCGTAGCCACGGCGAGGTCGTCACAGAGTTATTGCCTGGCGCGGGTTGCGTGCTTGAGGTTGCGGGGTCGCTACTCTTTTCCTTTCGACTTCGAATTTGTCGTGTGGGGCAGTTCGATAACGATGCGCGCCCCGCCGCCGGACCGGCTCTCAGCTCTTATCGATCCGGCATGCTGTTCGATGATCTGGTGGGCGATGAAAAGTCCGAGCCCGAGTCCGCCGTAATTGCGGCTGACCGCGGTGCGCTCGAAGCGTCCGAAGATTCGCTCCAAATCCTCGACTGGGATACCGATGCCGCGGTCTTGCACAACCAGCAGAGCCTTGTCGCCCTTGGTCTTGAGCTGGATGTCGACTGGCTTCCCGCCGCCGTATTTGATCGCGTTGGAAATGACGTTGCCGATCGCTTCGTCGAGCCGGAATTTATCCGCCCGCGTATGGATTCCGTCGGCGACGGTCAAGCGAAGTTCGGTGCCGCCGTTCAATGCGTCCTCCAGGAATCGCTCCGCAGCGTCCTTGATCACATTGCTCAAGTCGCAGGGCGCCAGGTCAACTTTGAGTTTTCCGCTGGCCAGTTGAGAAACGTCGAGCAGGCGATCTACCAGGCGGCGCATTCTCTCCGTCTGATCTTCGGCCCGCCGCACGCTCGATTGAACTTGTTTCATGTCGCCGTTTTCAGCGTGGCGCTCGAGCAGCCCGAGGCGCAGCACGAGCGTGCTCAGAGGAGTGCGCAGTTCGTGCGAAGCTATCGCCAGGAACTCGTCGCGCATTCGTACGGCGGCCTCCGCCTGCTCGTTGCGTTTGCGCTCGCTCAAGTCGGTGACGACGACTCCGATCGAGGAGCTCTCCTCGAGGTTCACCGGATTGAGCGACAATTGCGTCGGCAGACCGTCGCCCGAAGTCGACACGAGGGTCATCTCTGCGCGCACAGATTCGCGACACCCCTGTGCGATCAAGCGCTTGAGCGCGTCGCGCTTACCCTCGGGCACGAAGTCGGAGAAATCGTGTCCCATGATCTGATCCAGAGCAACACCGATCATCCGCGCAAACGCGGAATTGCAGTACAGGACGGTGCCATCTTTGGAAAGTGAGATGGCGCCTTCGTTCATGCTCTCGATCAAAACCCGATAGGGATGCTCCGCGCCTTGCAGGGTGAAGACCTTTTCGCCGTCGGGTCCCGACACCACCAGCGCATCGACTTCACCGCTGCGAATAGCGTCGAGGGTTTCTTCCGTTTCCTGAAGTCGCTGGCGGAGCTCCTCGATCTCGAGGCGGGCCAAGGGTTTAACATTGGTCTTCACTTCGATCCGACCTCAATCGCGAGGTTGAGAAGTACTTTAGGTCGATCGGAGAGGTCGCCGATCATACGCCGCCGCGGAAGCGGCTCGTCCTTGATCAGAGTCGGCGCCGCGATGATGTCCGATTCCGACGCGCGTCCCGGCTCCTGGTAAATATCGATCACTTCCAGGTAGTAGCGGCCTTTCAGGGAGGATTCGCAAATATCCCGCAGGTTTTGCAGCGCCCGGGTCGATTTGGGAGTGGTTCCGGTGGTGAAAAGCCGCAGCAGATAACGTGCGGGTTTATCCGCCTTTGCGCGCCGCCGCTCTTTGATGTGATGAATCTTCGCCACGATTTTACTCACGCGTGAGCCAGTTCGAGGCTTTGCAATACCTTTTCCGTAGCCGAAAGGTCGCCGATGATCCGCTTGATTGGTTGCGGGAGTCTTCTGATCAGCGTTGGGATAGCCACGATCTGGTCGAGCTTTGCGAGCTCAGGATTGCGCATCAGATCAATGACTTCAATCTTGCTACCCGCTGGCACGTGCTTGTCGCAAATGCGGCGCAGATTGGCGATCGCCGCAAGCGACCGCGTCGATTGCCCGGCTACATACAAACACATTGTCCAGGGCTCCTTCGCCTGCGCGTTTTTCTTTTTCAAAGCAGGCGTCTGTTTAGAGCGCGACTCTACGGAATTCTTCGGTGAAAGGTTTTTTTTCTTCACCGACCAATCTCATCTCTCATTATTTCCGCTCTGGGGTTTGAGGCAAGCGAGCTTTTACTCTGCGGCTCCTTGCCATCGCCGTCTGATTGCTGGCCAGCTGCTCTTCGCGTTTGCTGTCGAGCGCCGCCGCTTTCTCTATTTCGGCCGCGTCGGCCTCGAATTCTGCGCGCAGCGCTTCGATCCGCGCTTCCATGGCCTTGCGTTTGTGCTCGAGCTGCTCGAGTTTGAGCTCTCGCTCGTCGGCCAGCCGGGTTGACGCGTCGCGTTCCTGTTCCTCGATCGCTACCCGCGCCGAACCCGTGAGCATGCCCGCCGGCCCGAGGTAAACCTCGATCAGCTTGATCCCCTGCTCGCTAAGGGTGAACTCGCGAATCTGATTGGAATGATTCATCCCGCGGGACTTCAGGACATAAAGGCCACGATTGCGTTCGCCCGACACTTCGATATCGCGGGCCAGCATCCAGGTGTCGATGAGCGAAGAAATTCCGACATCGGTAGCTTCCGAGCGTCCGCCATTTTCGGTCAACACAGTAAAAAAGGCTGTGATGCCCTCAGTCTTCAGAAAATCGATGAGCAGCGTGAGCATCGCATTTGCTTCGCGCAAACTTCCTGCCGCGATCAGATTGGAAACCGGATCTACCACCACCACGCTCGGACGGAACTGAGTGACCTCTTTCTGAATCGTGACGAGATGCATCTCGAGGTTGTAGAGAAATGGTCGCTGCGCCACGATTCGCAGGAGTCCGCTGTCGAGATGAGGCCGCAGATCGATGCCGATCGACTGCATGTTACGGACGATCTGGTCGGGAGATTCCTCGAAGGCGAAATAGAGCGCGCGCTCACCACGCTCGCATATCGAACGCACCAGTGCAGAGGCGAAGCTGGTCTTGCCCATGCCCGCCGTACCCGAGATCAGCACGCTGGTGCCGCGAAAATATCCGCCGACGCCAAGCATCGCGTCGAGGTCCGGGACGCCGGTGGAGATCACGTCGCTCGAGACTTTATGGCGCAGGCCCATCGACGAAACCGGCAGCAGCGAAAAGCCCCGCTCGTCGATGATAAACGGATACTCGTTGGTCCCGTGGCCGCTGCCGCGATACTTCACTACCCGCAGGCGGCGGGTGGTGACCTGATCGGTGACGCGCTGATCGAGCAGGATAACGCAGTCGGCGACGTACTCCTCGAGACCGTAGCGGGTCAGCGAGTTCTCGCCGCGTTCGCCGGTGACGATCGCTGTCACACCGAAGGACTTCAGGAATTGAAACAGCCGCCGAATCTCGGCGCGCAGAACCGCCGTATTCGAGAAACCGGAGAACAGCGCTTCGATTGTATCGAGCACTACCCGCTTCGCGCCGACCGACTCGATCGCATATTTCAGCCGGATGAAAAGCCCTTCGAGGTCGTACTCGCCCGTCTCGGCGATTTCATTGGGATCGACATGCACGTGATCGATCGCCAGCATGCCTTCGCGGGTCAGCTGGTCGAGATCGAATCTGAGCGAAGCTGCGTTAACGGTCAGCTCGTGCGTGGTCTCTTCGAAAGTGACGAACACGCCCGGCTCCCCATACTTGCGCGCGCCGTTGACGAGAAACTCGACGCCCAGCATGGTCTTGCCGCATCCCGGACTGCCGCAGATGAGCGTCGCACGTCCGCGCGGAAATCCGCCTAGGGTTATCTCGTCCAGGCCGGCGATACCGGTGGGCGCCTTTTCGACGCGCTCCGGCTCTTTGAGCGATAGGGGCTCGACCAATTTCGGTTTTTCGAATTTTTTGTTTTTCGACTTGGTACGGAGGACCGGGCTCATTGGGAAAACAACCCCATCGAGGAATAGGAGTGCAGTTGAACGTACAACCGTGCGCTTTGCAAGGGTCACGATTTGCGCTGGCCTGAGGGGCCCGGCTACGACTACAAATTAGGCAGGGACAGACCGCAGGAGAGTCGCGATGGAATATCGAATCACGCCCGGCAGATTGGAAATCGGCAAGTTCTCGCTCTACTACGAACGCGTCGGCACCGGCGCGCCAATCGTCTTCCTGCACGGGCTGGGCGGAAACCATCTCTCGTGGTGGCAGCAGGTTCCCTACTTCATGCGATCGTTCGAATGCATCACGGTTGACCAGCGCGGCTTCGGCCTTTCGCCGGATACCGAGGGCTTGTTCAATCGCGCCCACGCAAGCGACCTCGGCGCTCTGCTCGACTATTTGAAGATCGGCAAGGCGGTGCTGATTGGGCAGTCGATGGGCGGATGGACGATCGTCGGCTATGCGCTCGAGCATCCTGAACGGGTGGCCGCGATGGTGATGTGCGATACGCCCGGTGGAGTCTTCACGCCCGAGATGAAGTTCGAGCGGCCGCGCGAGCCGCTGCCGGTCGACGCGAGCCCGCCGATTGGATCCTTGCCGACATACGCCGCCGATTACTTCGCCCGACGTCCCGAGATGGCGTTCCTATACGACGAAATTCGAATCCACGGCGCGCGCCCTCCCGCCGATGCCGGCGCACGGATTGTCGGGATGCGCTATGACCTCGCGGCGGTGAAGCAACGGCTCACGATGCCGATACTCTGCATGGTGGGCGAGGAGGACACGTTGATTACGCCCGACATCGTCCAGGCGCTCGCGGCGACGCTGCCGAATTCGCAGCTGCGTACGGTACCCGGTTGCGGGCATTCGATCTATTTCGAAAACGCTGCCGCGTACAATCAACTCGTGCGCGATTTTTTGCTCGAAGTCGGCTACGCGAAGTAGCGTTAAGTGCCGACGGGGCCGCTCGATTCGTCGAACAGGCTGCGCTGGATCATCGGGAACAAGTCGCGCTCTTCGCCGTCGATCAGATCGTCAAGGCATACGGCGAACGCGGTGAGCGCCGTTCCTGCTTTGGTTACTTCGTCGTTCGAGCCTGCGATGAAGGAGGTCTCATCGACGGTTCGTGCAAGCTCACGCAAACGCAAGTGCTGCTCGCAGGTGCGCAGGATCAAATCGGCCGGGAAATTCTCGCGCGACTTCATCCACGGCAGAACGATATCCTCTTCGCTGGCAAGGTGATGCGCGATCACCATCTTGATCGAGTTCCATGCTTCTGCAGCCTCCGCCCGAAGAATAGTATCCGCCGGCTGGCGCGCCACGACCGCACCGGCGACGGCGGCGCTGAGCAGGCTCTCGCCGAGTTTCGAATCTTCAAGACTCAACCGCTTGAGCGCGTCCACCACTCGCGTCGACGCCGCGCAATTTTCGGTTCGAGTCGGATTAATTTTGTTGGTCAACATTGTCATTTCCATTAGCTCTCGTTCTGACGAGTAACATTGCATCGAATGTGCCATCAAAAAGCGTAGGCCGGGCGCAAGTTCTTCTCGCAGAATGTGTATCGCATTCTCGCAACGCGAACCGTCTCTCGCGAAATGAAACGAAATAGACCCGAATTCGTCGATTTGTTAGGTGGATGGCGCAGGACTATAATCCGACCAGTATGAGTCGCATCATAAACGCCCTCGCAGCCTTCGGGCTGGCCGCGGCTCTCGTGGGATTGGCCTCCTGCGAGCCGGTGCAGAATCCTTATGGTGTGACCAAAGGGACGCAGGTCGGGAGTTCGAGCAGTTTCGATTCGGGCTCGGGCATGGCCGCGCCCTCCGCATCCGGCACCGTCGCCGGCGGCACGATCGATTCGCCCCAAAGCCAGGGTCTCTCCGATTATCTGAAAGCGCACTCGCTGCCGCTGGTCGGTGCGCAGGTCGTTACCAGTTCGAGCGGCGGCAAGCAGGTGATTCTGTTCGGTTTCGTCGCGAGCGACTTTGGCAAGACCGACGCCGAGCAGAAGGCGCGCCACTACCTGAAGGATCCGACGCTGGTTGTCGACAATCGAATCAAGATCAGTCCGGAACTGGCCGGCGGCCACGGCAGCTCTCACTCGACGGTAAATGGCGTCCCGTCAGGCAACGCGATGCCGTACGACAACAGTAACAGTGCGGATCCATATGCTTCGACCGGCTCGGTCCAGGATTATCAGAACAACCTGCCGCCCGGCGCGCAGGCTTACGCGGCGCAGGGTCAGCAAGTGCAGCAGATGCAGCAGTATCAGCAGTACGGCGGCGGCTCCTCGCCGAGCATGCTGACGATGATCCTCCCGCTGTTGATGGGCGGAGGCAGCATGGGCAGCAGCGGCATGACGATGGGCGGCGGCATGGGCGGAGGAAGCTTCGGAGGTATGGGAGGATACGGCGGAGGCTATGCGCCCAGCTACGGCGGATACGGCGGCTATCCGTCATACCCGTCACCGATGCCGAGCTCACCCTACGGCGCGCCTTACTGATTTCGGCCCGCGCTCTACAATCGAAACAATTTTCTCGTCAGCTTGCCTGGCTTGCCAGCTTGAAGCGCTCGCCCAGGAACACCTGGCGCACCGCATCGCTGGCGACCACGTCGCGCGGCTTGCCTTCGAACAGAATCTTGCCGGAGTGAATGACGTAGGCGCGATCGATGATCGACAACGCCGCGTGCACGTTGTGATCGGACATCAGCACGCCAATGCCGCGCTCCTTGAGATAAGAAATGACGCGCTGAATCTCGACGACTGTAATCGGATCGATTCCCGCGAACGGCTCGTCGAGGCACAGGTACACCGGATCGAGCACCAGTGCGCGCGTGATTTCCACGCGGCGGCGCTCGCCACCGGAGAGCACGCCCGCCTTGGACTTCGCCAGCTTCGCGATACCCAGCTCGTCGAGCAGCGTCTGCAGGCGCGCCTGACGCTCCTCCTCGTTGAGCGGCAGCGTCTCGAGCACGGCCAGCAGATTCTGCTCGACAGTCAGCTTGCGGAAGACGCTTGGCTCCTGCGGCAGATATGAAATCCCGCGGCGCGCGCGCTGATAAAGCGGCAGCGTCGTGATGTCCTCGCCGCTGAACATGACGCGCCCCTTGTCGGGCTTGAGCAGTCCCACCAGCATGTAGAAGGTGGTGGTCTTGCCGGCGCCGTTGGGGCCAAGGAATCCCACCACCTCGCCCGGCTTGACGACGACGTTGACGTTGTCGACCACCGCGCGCCCGCCGTAAACCTTGATTAGGCCCTCGCCGCGGAGTTCGAGATTTTCAGCCCTCTCGGCCGCGCCGCCGATTTCGCCCGATTTAATGCTTTCGACTTTCGCCATCGAGATTAGAACTTATCGGCTTTGACCCGGATATGGTAGATTGCGGCGCGACAGCGAGTTTAATCGATCGACGGTTCCAGGAGTAAGGAGCTTGGTTGTGGTCAAAGGATTATCTTTCGCCAGCGGTGTCATCTTCGGAATCATAATAGCCTGCGCCGCGTGCTCGCAGGGCCCCGTCTACGGCTCCGGTCCGTACGGTCCGGGAGGCGGTCCACCGCCGCCTGAAGCCGGCTACTACGGAGGACCTCCGCCCCTCGGCCATCCCGAAATCTCGAAGGCGATGAACGAGTTGCAGCATGCTCGCTATGTACTGACCAATGAAGCGGCGAATGACTATCACGGGCACAAGGCTAACGCGATTGGATTCATCGATAACGCGATCGGCGAATTGCAAACCTGCATGTCGATGCCATAGCCAGTCGATTACTCAGTCGCGAGCGATCCGATCAGCAGCGTGACGGCCAGATCCGAGTCGCCGAGCACCGATCGATTCCACAGAAGACCGCTCGCCGGAAAGGTCAAGCCCTCGCCGGGCTCGAGGATCACGCGAATCTTTCCGGTCTCAGTGCCGACAGCGATCGCAGCGTTCTCGTCATCCAGGTTGATCGCAGCGGTCAGCGTTCCGGCTCCCTCGGCGAAGCGCATCGGATGACTTGGCACCAGCGCTTCATCGCGCTTACCTCCAGCAGCTACCACCGACATCAGAACGTCGACGGTCGGGATGCTCCACTGCTTGTATTGAAAATATTGCGCGATCTCGAATGAATAGCTTTTAAACTCAGCGGCGGTATCTTTCGATTCGGCCATACCCCACCATCGTTTCAGCAGATGACGGGGGAGGTTTATCACCGACACGTCGCCGTTGTCTGCGCACATCGTCGCGAGCTCGTTCGCGTCGGCAGATCGCCAGCCAGCGGCCTCGAAAACCTGGATGCGCTCGGCCAACGTCATGCGGCCCTGGTAACGCGCCGCATTACAAATTCGAAAATGATGCATTCGTACGCGTCAGGCGGCGGGCGTCGTGACGCCCAGCGGACGTTGCAGCTTCTCGACAATTACATCGATCAGCACTTTGCGATTGAGGCGGCAGAACATCGTCTCGGTCGAATCGAAGGTGCCGTTCTCGAAGTACTTGTTCACGGGAGCGCCGCCGCCGCACAAACTGTAATACTCACATGTCGCGCGGCACTTACTCAGTCCGCGTGCGATGTCACTACTCATATTCCTGAATTTGTCGCTGCTGAGCGCCGCCGCGAGCGTGTCCATATTCAAATTGCCTATTGCGAAATCACCGTAATGACTACTCTTGAGACCGAGCAGTTCCGGCGAGTAGGTAGTGAAGTTGCCTTCGCAGTCCACGCTCAATATCGCGCAGGGTGAATTCTCCTGCGTTGGCGGAAAATCGTCACCACTGTGACCGCCGAGAATCATCGGCACCATCGAGTCGAACTCGCGCACGCTGATAGCCAAATCGTCGCGCGCCACCAAATCGAAAAATCTGCCGATGAAGCGTCGAAATCGATCTTCGACGCCCGCGCCGCCGAGCGTCGACGCGGCATGCGGACCTTCGATTTCCTCGATATTGAACGCAACCTCCCGAATCCCGCTGTCGAGGTAGAAATCGTAAAGCTCATCGGCGTAGTCGAGCGACTCTCCCGTGAGCACCGAGATGACGTGGAACGGCACGTCATGGCTTTGCAGCTTTCGTATGCCTTCCATCACACGATGCTGAGTCGCGGCGCCTTTGCGCGTCTTGCGATTGCGATCGTGGATGAACGCCGGGCCGTCGACGCTGACGCCGACATTGACGTGATGCCGCTTGAAAAACTCGCACCAGTCGTCGTCGATCAGCACGCCATTGGTCTGGAACGAATGCCGCACCTGCAAGCCGTCGGGATTGTGCGCGGCTGCAATTTCAATCGCGCGTTCGTAATACGCGACCGGCAGCACCATCGGCTCGCCCGCGTGCCACACAACGGTGAAGCCCTTCTCGACGATGCCGCTGGAAAAGACAGAATGAAAAACGCGACTCAGGGTCGCTTCGGACATCCTGCGCTTCGAGTCGCGATCGGGAAGATAACAGTAGGTGCAATCGAGATTGCAGAACGGAGTCGGCTGCAGGACGAGCAGCTCGAGCGGCCCGGCGATACGCCATCTATTGCCCGCAGCCATCTTGAACATTTGATGCCGCGTGACGCACGCCGGACTGCGTCATCCGGCAGGTTTTACAGATTTACCAGTTGCCCCAGTTGCGCCAGTTGTGCCAGTTCGGCCAGCCCCATCCGCGCCATCCGCCGTTGCGCCAATTGCGCCACCACGCGAGCTGGACATTGGAATCGCCCTGCCGATTCAAATTGGCGTTGGCGTCCTGGGCCTGCGGGCGAATTTTCTCGACGCGATTCTGGAGAGTATCCGCGGTACTGGTATCCGCGATATTGGCATCGGCCGGAAGCGCGCTGAGTATCGTCGTCGCCAGCACAATAGTGCTGGCGCCTGTCCCGATGATCGTGCGAAGCCGTTCCTTAAGCTGTTTCCGGATAGCGGGCTTATCGGATTCCACAGGTCTCTCCTTCAGGCAAAAGTAAGTCCGGGTGTTGTCGGCCGTCGAAATCCCTGCACTCTGATCGATCTAATGATCCCTGAACACCAATGTCAAACCGAGCGCCGGACCTATAGTAAGTTACGCGAGGCCGTCAAAATCGGTTACAGTTGACAGTGGTAATTTTCATTCGTTAGGATTTGTCGAGGCACAACTACCTGTTCTCTCGGCGACTGCTTAAGTCGCTCTGGAGGTCTCATCATGAGTTTCCGGCCGACCCTTTCCGCGGCAATCCTGAGTTCCACCCTTCTTGCGGCAAGCATGTTCCTGATGGCCGCCGATGATGCCCATCCACCTGAGCCTGCCAATCCGGAGTATGCGCAGTGGGCTCACTTCAAGCCCGGCACCTACGTGACTCTCGAGCGGAAGTTGCTCGAACATCGCGAAAACAATGTCGGTGTCGTCGAAGCGATGGCTCATCCGGCGAGCGCCCAGATCGTGCGCATAAACACCAAGCTGGTCGATCTCAATAAGGACAAGGCCACCCTCGAGGAAACCAGGGTCGATATCGACGAAGGCAGCGAAACCGAGATGCCGCCTGACAAAGTGACGCTCTTCGCTAACGGCGAGATCAGCAATGCCAGCGACTCGCTATATGTGAAGCCTGAGAAGCAGCCAACCATCAAGGAAAGTCAGGGCGACGAAGAACTGACCGTGATGGGCAACAAGCTCAAGACCCATTGGGTCGAGACCACGATCAAGATCGGCCACGAGACTTCCTGGTCGAAGGACTGGTTGTCGGATGACGTGCCGGGCGGCCTGGTCAAGGAAGAGACCAAGAAGACCTGGGATGGGAAGACGCTGGTGGAATCCGCCAGCAAGGTGATCGACTACAAGCTGGGCAGCTGATCGCTTAGCAACGAATTGTTTACCGCGAGCCGGCGATGATCGTTAGGAATCATCTCCGGCTTTTTCTTGTGCCGCTTCTCCGCGCCTCCACGAGATGCTAACTCCTAAGAGGTGGCCGACGAGAACGAATATGACAGCGAGCGGTTCCCCGGTAACTTTTACCAGGGAATGATCCTCAAGCTCGATCGCGCACGCGGCCGCGGCATCGTGCGTTCGCACAGCGGCAAAGAAATTCTATTCCAGTTTCCCTTCGTCTCGGTCGCCGGCGCGCCGATAGGCGGCACAATGCCAGGAATCGATTTGATTCGCGAAGGCGACATCGTCGGCTTCGACGTCGGCTGGACGTCGAAGGGACTGCGCATCACGACCATTCATCCCCGCAACGCCACCGCGTGATCTACCGGCTGCGCTGATACATCCGCCACGTCCTGACGCCGAGCGGATACAGCTCGCCCAGGATTTCGTAGCCCCTCGAACTGTAAAACGCGACGTTCGCTTCGGTCATCGTCTCGAGGTAGACGCCAGCTATCTCAGGCCGCGCCTTGGCCTCGAGCGCCAGCCTGTCCACCAAAGCCTTGCCGTAGCCTTTGCCCTGGAACGGCGGATCGCAGCCCAGCACCTGCAGGTACAGATGCGGTTCCTTGGGATGGTTGTTGGAGAGGACGCTGACCAAGTTGAGGCCGCGCCAGAGTCCGCCCAACCCAATCGCGCTGATCATTCGCGGCATCTGTCCGAGCCCGGTGGTGATCATGCCGAGCGCGCCCGCATGCGCGACGCCTTCGGTCAATGCGGCCGCGACGACGCGTCCGTTGTCATCGATAATTCCGAACACCGGCTGTCCAGCGCGACGTTCAATCGCCAGCATCCCGCGGAACAAGTCCGCCAGGTGCTTGGCGCGCGCGATCGGCTCGGTGATATCCGGAATTATCGCCTTGAAAGTCGGATCGTTGATGAACGCGCGGCCGAGCGAGTCGGCAGCCTGGTTGTCCTGTTCCGGGTAGAGGGCGGTCACGTAAGGTTTTCCGTTTTCGGGCATTGCTCTTGATACCTCGACTCAGTTCGATTTTGTCAGCGTGCGCGAGACTGCTTCATGCCATCCGGTGAGCAGTCGTTCGCGCTCAGCAGTTTGCATTTTCGGTTTGAACACATCCGCGGCTTTTATGATTGCGTGCATCTGGTCCGACGATTTCCAAACACCCATCGCGAGCCCGGCGAGCATCGCCGCGCCCATCGCAGTCGTATCTGCGATTTTAGCGCGCCGCACCGGCTTGCCAAGAATATCCGCCTGGAACTGCATCAGGTAGCGGTTCGCGGTGGCGCCGCCGTCGGCGCGCAGCTCGCTCATCGGATGTCCCGTGTCGGATTCCATCGCAACTATTACGTCGCGGACCTGGTAAGCGATACTGTCCAGCGTCGCGCGGACGATATCGGCGCGGGTGGTGCCGCGAGTGATACCGACAATTGCGCCGCGCGCGTTGGCGTCCCAATGAGGCGCGCCGAGTCCGACGAAAGCGGGCACCACGTAAGGCTGCGTGCGATCTTTATTTTTCGCAAGGCTGGCGCGCGCTTCGGCGTCGGAGTCGGCCGCAGTGCGCACAACCTTGAGGCCGTCGCGCAGCCATTGGACGGCCGCGCCCGCGATAAACACCGAACCTTCAAGCGCATACGCGGACTCGCCTTCGGGGCCGAGCGCGGCGGTCGTGAGCAATCGATTTTTCGACGGCACCATCTGGTCGCCGGTGTTCATCAGCAGGAACGCACCCGTGCCATAAGTCGCCTTCGAGTCGCCCTTCGCAAACGCGCCTTGCCCGTACAGGGCAGATTGTTGATCGCCGATCATGGCGGCAATCGGAATCGCGTGCGAAGCAATCGTCCCCGGCGCCGTCTCCGCCAGCGGGCCGCGCGAGCTAACCGCGCGCGGCAGCATCTCACGCGGAACGCCGAGCATCGCGAGCATGGCTTCGTCCCATTCGAGGCGCGCGAGATTGAACATCATCGTTCGCGACGCGTTGGTGTAGTCGGTCACGAACTCGGCGCCGCGCGACAGCTTATGCACCAGCCACGTGTCGATCGTGCCGAAGCATAGCTCGCCGCGCGCACCGCGCTCGCGCAGTTCCGGTTTATCGTCGAGGAGCCACTTGAGCTTGGTGCCCGAGAAGTACGGGTCGATGAGCAAGCCGGTTCGCTCCGCCACTTCGGGCTCGCGTTCGCGCAGCGCGTCGCAAATCGCGGCGCTCCGGCGGCATTGCCATACGATCGCGCGATGGACGGGGCGGCCGCTGCGCCGCTCCCACACGACGAAGGTCTCGCGTTGATTGGTGATGCCGACGCCGGCGATCGCGGCGGCCGATACTTTCGCAGCCGCGATCGCTTTTTTTGCGAGCGTGACTACCGAGCGATAGATTTCCTCGGGGTCGTGCTCGACCCATCCGAGCTTCGGATAGAACTGCCGTATCTCGGCGTAGGCGCGTCCGCGGATTCGCCCGCGCGCATCGACGACGAAAGCGGTGGTGCCGGTGGTTCCCTGGTCGATGGCAAGTATCAGCTGAGGCATCGCCGAATTTCTCCCGCGCCAATCTGACACGTTTTTTGCGCGGATTGAACGCGGAACCCACCGTGGGTTCCGCACCTCCTTGGGCAGGGGTGACCCCTGCACCCGGTATTAAGAGAATCGCGAAATGTCGAGGACGCCATTTCGCTCTCAGGCTCCTTCGGGCATACAGGTCAGGCGACCCTCTCTACGAGAGCTGGGGGCAACCGGCGCTTCGCGCCTTCTGTCTCCTCGCCCTGTTAGGGAGAGGATGAAGGTGAGGGTACCGATTACAGCGCCCTGCGCGATTCAGTATTCTGCTCCTTCCCGCCCCGGAATAAACACAGCGCCCCGCCCTCGATCGTGCTTGCCTCGGGGGATTTGCGGGGCCATTATAAGCGCGCTGGCGGAGCTTCTTTTCAGGGTTAGTCTGAGCTATGAGCGAGTTGCTTGAAAAGAAAGAGGACCTGATCCGCTACTTCCAGACCGGCGCGAAACCCCGCGCGCAGTGGCGAATTGGCACCGAATACGAAAAGGTCGTCGTCCGCACTGCCGATGGTACCGCTATCCCCTACTCTGGCGCCGGCGGCGTCGAAGCTCTCCTGCATCGGATGGCCGCCGACTACGGCTTCGAGCCTGAAGACGAACACGGCCATGTCCTCGCGCTGAACGGCGCGCGTGCTCGAATCACGCTCGAGCCGGGCGGTCAGATCGAGCTGTCGGGCGAGCAGTGCGAGACTATCCACTGCGCGCGCGAAGAGTTTGCCACTCACGTCCAGCAGCTGATCGAGGTGACCAGCAAAGTTGGCGCGACGGTGCTCGGCCTCGGCATGCAACCCGTCAGCCGCATTGACCAGATCGAGCTGCTGCCGAAGGCCCGCTACCACATCATGTACCCGTACATGGCGCGCAAGGGGACGCTGGGCCAGCGCATGATGAAGCAGACCGCGGGGGTGCAGGCCAACCTCGACTACAGCGACGAGGCCGACGCGATTCGAAAGCTGCGCGTCAGTATGGGAATCGTGCCCCTGCTCTACGCCATCTTCGCGAACTCTCCGCTCAGCGACGGCGGCCTCAACGGCTATCACAGCTTCCGCGGGCATATCTGGACCGACACCGACAATGAGCGCAGTGGCGTGCCGCAATTCATCTTTCGCGACGATTGTTCGTTCGAGGATTACACCGAGTACGCGCTCGACGTGCCGATGTATTTCCTTATTCGAAACCATGAGTACATCGATCTGACGCAGCCACCCGGTTTCACCTTCCGCCAGTATCTCGAGCGCGGTTACGGCCCCGAGCGCGCGACCGTCGAGGACTGGACCAATCACCTGACGACGATTTTTACCGAGGTGCGCCTCAAAAAATACGTCGAGATCCGCACCGCCGACAGCCAGCCGCCGCAGTTCATGCTCGCGCTGCCCGCGCTGCTCAAGGGCATGCTCTATAATGATGACTGCCTGGCGGCGTCGTGGGACCTCGTCAAGAGCTGGAATTATAGGCAGCGGCTCGAGATCGCCGACGCGGCCCACAAGAACGGGCTTGACGCTCGCGCGGGCCGGTTCAAACTGCAGGAGCTCGGGTACGAACTGATGCAGATTGCGGCCAAGGGACTCGAGCGCGCGCGGGCGTTGAACAATCTCGGCCAGGATGAGAGCATCTACCTGCTGCGCCTGATGGACTTGGTCCGCAGCGGTCACAGTCCGGCGAGCCTGATCATCAGCCGTTGGAAGGGTGAATGGAACTACGAGGTGGGGCGTCTAGTGAAGGGGTGCGCGTACGAGGCTGAGTCGATACTGTAGAAGCATTTCACCGGCGGGGAGCCGATGAAGATCCCAAAACAACGTTTGCCGAAGTCCATCGCGCGCCAGTATGCCGAGTCGATCAGTATAGCGCTGATACTGGCAGTGGTGATGCGTTCGTCGTTCGTCGAGGCGTACGTGATTCCGTCGGGGTCGATGGAGCCGACGATCCTCGTGGGCGACCATATTTTCGTGAACAAGGTGGCGTATGGCCTGAGGATTCCGCGGACGATCGCAGGCCTGCCCGTGCCGGGGCTTTCAAGCGGGAAGTACCTGGTGCATCTCGGGGCTATTCATCACGGCGATATCGTTGTGTTCGAGTCTCCGCGCGAACGCGGGCTCGATCTGATCAAGCGGGTGATCGGCCTTCCTGGCGACAAGGTCCAGGTGATCAACGGAGCGGTGTGGCGCAATGGCGAGCGGATCGCCGATCCGCATGCGTTCTTCTCGA
>Ga0210393_10001300_pt1 | contig 21021 bp, 19 predicted proteins | sample IncBWC27OmetaG_FD_160068 | JGI IMG/M metagenome (GOLD analysis project Ga0210393, IMG submission 160068) | Forest soil microbial communities from Barre Woods Harvard Forest LTER site, Petersham, Massachusetts, United States - Inc-BW-C-27-O ... | reverse complement strand
ACGGCGTACCGGCCAGTCCAGTCCTCGTCAGCGGCTGGATACGCGAGGGCCACCCAAAAACCGAGGTCACGCGCCTTGCCACCGAAATCGGCGCCGCCGTAACCCGGATAACGGGCGTCCCCGCCGAGCGGGTACTCGTAGTCTTTGAGAGCAGTCCGGCTAGTTTCGCTGTCGAAGGCGGGCGGGTCCTGCCCGAGCCCGGCGAGGAAGCGGCCTGGATCGCTGGCAGCTGAGGAGGCAGGCCCGGCTTGTACACAATGACACCTAATTCCTCCTCGGCTAGCGCCTCCACATTCCAGTCGCGACCAGGACGTGCGACGGTGCAGGTCGGCGTGGGCGCGACGTTGAACGCAGGCGAACTCACGTGATGGGTTCGCCGCCTTGGGTTTCGGTGGCTGGCTGGTAGGGCGGATAGTCGGTGTATCCGTGCGGACCGGGTGCCCGGCAGGGTGCTCGGCGTGCTCGGTCTGGGTCGTATCGGCGGCGAGATGGCGTGCATCGGAAGGGCTTTCGGCATGGGTGTGACCGACTGGAGTCAGAACTTCACCCCGGACGACCGGCGTTCGATGGGTCGGCCAGACGCAGGAGGCTTACAAGTTCCTCTTGCCTGCCGATCAGCCCGCATGACTCGTCCATCGCGATCACCGCCGCAGATGTCGTATGGCCGCGCCATTCCTTACCCCGATCCGGTCTGGCGTATCCGTCACTTCAGATCATGCGTCGCCGGACAGGGCCGACAACAGATGCGCAGGCCAATCCGAAGATGAAATATCAAGCATCACCAGAGGTAATACATTCGGCACTACATGACCCAGTACCGGTCAACTTCTAAGATTGCATCATTACGGCGGTCCCGGCCGGCCAAACACTTTCACAAACCAAGGAAGAGGAAGCCCTTGCCAGGTATTCATCATGCCGCGATCTGCACCGCCGAAGTCGAACGCTCGATGAAGTTCTGGCGCGACGGCCTGGGATTCACCGAACTGTTCGACCAAACCTTCACCGGGGATTGGCCAGAACTGTTCGGCACCAAAAGCGATCGGCTGCGATCGATTTTCCTTGGTGATCCGCAGGCACCCGACCGCGGCATCGTTGAACTGGTTGTCTTCGAGGGTGTCGATGGCGCGTCGGCTCCACCCCAGCGACCGCGGCATGGATTCTTTTTGCTATCGCTACAGCGCGAAGTCGATGCGACACTGTCCACCCTGGCCGCCCTGGGTTTCACCGACGGTGTTCGTCGCATCAGCGTTGCGGCCCCTGGCGGAAAGACCGTCGCGATGGCCGTCATCACTGCACCGGACGGCGTACTCGTCGAATTGATCGGACCTGCGCAATGACAGCCTTAGTGACCGGCGGCGCATCCGGAATCGGGCGTGAAGTCGCCGCCCGACTGCGCGATGCGGGCCACGACGTTGTGGTGTGGGACCTGTCCGGTGGCGATATCGTTTGCGATGTCAGCGATCCCGATGCGGTGTCGACGGCGATGGAACGAACCGTGCGCGAGCATGGCGTCCCCACCCGGGTGGTGACCTGCGCCGGAATCGGTGCGTCGGGCATGCTGCTGAAACAGTCACTCGCGGAGTGGGAACGGGTGTTGGCGGTGAACCTGACCGGCACCTGGCTCACGCTTCGGGCCGGCGCGCAAGCCATGGTCGACGCCGGGGTGGGCGGTTCGATCGTCGCCGTCTCCAGCATCAGCGGCACTGTCGCCGACCGGGATATGGGCGCTTATTGTGTGTCGAAGGCGGGGGTGGACATGCTGGTGAAGGTCGCTGCCGTGGAGTGGGGCGGTTACGGCATCCGGGTGAACGCCGTTGGACCGGGTGTCACCCGGACACCGATGCTGCCGAACCCGGAAGCGCTCCCCGGCTGGGTGGAGGGCATGTCCGAGCGAACCGCGCTGGGCGGCTTGGGCGCGGCTAGTGACGTGGCCGGGGCCATCGTGGGTGTCCTCGAGTTGCACTGGGTGACCGGCCAGATCGTGCACGCCGACGGCGGCTTGGCTCTGCACAGTCCGATCGACGCGTACGGCCAACTCCAGCGGGTGATGGCGCAGAAAAGGGATGAACAACGATGACTGGTAGTGGTGGCGGGTCGGACGATTCAGTCGATCCCGAAATCGATGATGCCCCTGATGATTTTGCCGTTCCGGAGATCGTCGTAAGCGTTGTTGATCTCGTCGAGACGATAACGCCTGGTGATCATCTCGTCGAGCTGGAGCTGCCCGGTCTGGTAGAGCCTGGCCAGCCGGAAGATGTCCGACTTCGGGTTGCAGGAGCCGAATATGGTGCCCGCGAGCGTCTTGTTCATCAGGATGAAGTCCTGCAGATCGATGTTGACTGACCGAGTCAACTGCGAAGTCATGCCGGTCAGCACGCAGGTTCCGCCCTTGCGGGTGAGCTTCACCGCATCGCGCACGTCGTCCGCGGTGATCAAGGAAGGCGAGACCACGACAGCGTCGGCCATGACCCCGTAGGTCAGATCCCGGACCAGGTCCAGCGCCTCGGCGACCGTTGCGGCACTGTGGGTCGCACCGAACTGCAACGCCGATTTCTGTTTGAAGTCCACTGGATCGACGGCGACGATCTGTGCGGCGCCGCCGATCCGGGCGCCCTGGATCGCGCCCGTTCCGATCCCGCCGACGCCGATCACGACGACGGTATCGCCCGGGCGCATGTTGGAGCGGTTCGCAACCGAGCCGAAGCCGGTTGGAATCGCGCACGACAGCAACGCGCTGGGCGCCAGTGCCAGATGGGGCTCGATCTTCACCAGCGAACTCTCCGCTACCACAGTGTGTTCGGCGAAGGCTCCGACCTTCGCGAGATGTCCGAGGGGCCGGCCATCGCTGGTGTGATGACGGAACGTGCTGTCGGTGGGCATTCCCGGAGTCAGGGTGAAGGCACCGACATCACAGATGTATTCCATTCCGCTCGCACACCAGCGGCACTGTCCGCACACGGCGACGAAGGACATCACCACATGGTCGCCGACGGTGAATTCGGTGACACCTTCCCCGACTTCACGAACCGTCCCAGAGCCTTCGTGTCCGCCGATCGTCGGAAACATGGTTGGCAGCCCGAGCGATCGCATCACCTCATTGGGCGCCGACATGTCCCCGGTGAGAATGTGGTCGTCGGAGTGGCACAACCCCGCGGCGGCCATCTCGACTAGGACTTCGCCGGCTTTCGGCGGATCAAGCTCGAATTCCTCGACAGACCAAGGCCCTCCGACATCGTGCAGGATGGCCGCGCGGCTTCTCATGCGGCTGGGCTGAACGTCACCGGAAGTTTGTTGGGCGACCGGAAGGTGAGCCCGACAATTTTGGATTCCTCACCGGTTCCGTCGTCGGGTACGAACGCCAAGTCCTTGACGCGGTCGAACAGACTGTTCAACATGACCCGCGTTTCCAGGCGTGCCAGATGCATGCCGAGGCACATGTGAATGCCGCCGGCGAACGCGATGTGAGCCTGCCGCGGCCGACGAATGTCGAACGTGTTGGGGTCGGTCCAGCGGCTGTCGTCGCGGTTGGCCGAGCCCATGCACATGTCGATTTGCGCGCCGGACGGTATTGTCTTGCCGCCGATTTCGACCTCTTCGGTCGTGGTCCGCATGACCATGGTCAGCGGCGTTTCGAACCGCAGACCCTCCTCGATGGCCATCGCCATCAATGACCGGTCCTGGTAGACCAGCTCGAGCTGCTCGGGGTGGGTCAGCAGCAAGTACAGCAGGTTGCCCGACGAGCGATAGGTGGTCTCCAGTCCGGCGGGCAGCAGCAGGCGCAAGAACGCGATGATCGCCTCGTCGCTGAGCTTCTCGCCGTCGATTTCGGCGCCGACCAGATCGCCGATGATGTCGTCGGTGAGTTTGCGGCGCCGCTGTTCGACTTGATTGAGGAAGTAACCGTGCAACTCGGTCGCTGCGTTCAGCCCTGCCACGATATCGGTCGGAATCGAGATGAGGTCGAGGGACAGTCGCCGGAAGAGGTCGAGATCCTCGCGGGGAAGTCCGAGCAGCGCGGAGATGATCCGGGTCGGGAACTCGAACGTCACCGCCTTCACCAGGTCGGCCTGACCATCGTTTTTGATTTCGTCGACCAGCTGGTCGCACACCGGCCCGATGACCGATGGCTCCCAGCGCTCCAGCGCGGTGGCGCGAAAGGCCTTGGCCACCAGGTTGCGGTGGTCGTGGTGTTCCTTGCCGCCCATCGCGAGGATGGTGTGGCCCATCACCAAACCGATGGTCTCGTCGTATTTGTGCGAGCTGAAGATGCGGTCGTCGCGAAACGCCTGGAACAGGGCGTCGTAATCGAACAAGACCCACTCGTCGTTCGGCCGCAGTTCCTCCGGCATCTGTGAGTGGTCCGCCAGGGCACCGTGCCAGACCGGATCGGTGCGCCGCATGTATTCGAAGAACGGGTACGGACTGGTCTCACCAGTGAAGTCGAGAGTGACGGGCTGGCCGCCGGGGTCGGTGCTGAGCGTCATCAGCGCTCCTCCTGAACAGCCGGTATAGCGGGTTTGTATCGAGGGAAATGTCGCTATCATAGTATAAATAGCAACGAAGCCCAACGGCTTGTGGTGGTTACCGTAACGGGCACAGTATTGACCCTGGTGTGTCAAGGAGGCGGTGATTTAGCAAATGCCCACGCGGCGATTCGTGTGCTCCCTCGACGAGCTGCCGCCCGGCGGGATGAAACTGGTCGACGTCGGGAAGTTCGGCATAGGTGTGTACAACGTGCGCGGTGCGCTGTACGCGATCGTGAACTACTGCTCGCACGAGGGCGCGCCGCTGTGTCTGGGTTTGATCGGCGGCACCAACGAGTCAGCTCCTGAATCACCGGACCGCATGCGCCGGGTGCGGGACGGGCAGATCGTTCGATGCCCTTGGCACAATTGGGAATTCGACGTCACCACGGGTCAAAACGTCGCCGATCCGCAACGCCGCATCCGCACCTACCAAGTCGATGTCACCGAAGGGGAGGTGTACCTGACCGCATGAGCGACACAATTCCGATTATCGATACCAATGTGCAGCCGCACTTCCGCTCCAACGCCGAGATCCGGCGCTATCTCCCCGATGCCCACAAGCTGCGGTCAATCCCCGACGTCGAGCAGCAGTGGTACCAGGCGCCGGGCGGCGACTACCGCCAAGACCTCTACGGAGAGAACTACCCGGGTTCGGATCCCGAGACCGTCAGCCGGCATCTGTTCGACGACACGGCGGTCGACTACGCGATCCTGAACCCGATGACCCGCGGAAACATCGCTGATTACCTGCTCAACAGCAGAATCTGCGCCGCGGTCAACGACTGGCTGCTCGATCGGTGGCTGAAGCCCGACACCACCAACCGCTTCCGGGGCACCATCCGCGTCAATCCCGAAGACCCCAAGGGCGCGGTCGCCGAGATCGAGCGCCTCGCTGCTCACCCCAAGCTGGTGCAGGTCGGTGTTCCGATGCAGTCACGCGAGCCGTACGGCAAACCGATGTTCGAGCCCATCTGGGAGGCCGCGGCCGCCCACGGGCTGCCCGTCGCGGTGCACATCAACGGCGGCAACGGCGTCGACCATCCACCCACGTTCGCCGGGCACGCACACACCTACCCGGGATATGCGGCGTTCATGCCGCTGAACTATTTCGTGCACCTGGCCACGCTCATCGTCGAGGGCGTGTTCGGCCGGCACCCGAGCCTGAAGTTCGTGTTCGCCGACGGCGGCTATGACATCCTCACCCCGCTGATGTGGCGGCTGGACACCTTCTGGTTGTCGATGCGTGACCAAACGCCTTGGGTGGACCGCTATCCCAGCGAATACCTGCCCGGCCATGTCAGGTTCTGCTCGTCGGCATTCGACGGGCCGGTCGACGCCGGCACGATGCAGCGCTGGATGGAGTTCAGCGGCAAGTCCGACCTACTGATGTACGGATCGAGCTACCCGCACTGGTCGACCTCGTCGCCGGAGATGATGGCTTCTGATCTCGCGGGGCTCGATGCTGCGCAACGCGACAAGGTGTTGTGGCGAAATGCCAGTGAGCTATATGGGCTTACGGTTCCGTCCAAGGCCCGGCCCCATAAGGAGAGTGTGCTATGACCACGATCGAACAGGTCGAGTCGTCGACAGGTCAAGAAGACGAAATAGCGGTCACCATCGTCGACACCGATGTTCACCCGTTGCCCGTCTCGGCCGACGTGCTCAAGTCCTACGCGCCGGCCGAATGGGTGGACAAGATCTGGCCGACCGGAAATGCGGTCACCCCGGTGCCGCATTTCTACGACACCCCGGATTCGTACAAGACGATGTCGCTGCGCCTCGATGCGGCTCCGCCCAATGGGGGATTCGCCGGCAGCGACCCGGATTTTGCCGCCAAGCAGTTGCTGCTCGATGCCGGTGTCAGCATCGCGACGCTGGAGCCGATGTGTGACGCGCAGCTGCCGCAGGCCGAGCATGTTCTGAAGTCGACCTACAACGACTGGCTTGCCGACGTCTGGCTCGACAAGTACAACCGGCACGGCCGCTGGCGCGGATCGATCAGCGTCAGCGCGCAAACGCCTGAACAAGCGGCCCGCGAAGTCGAGCGGTGGGCGGGACATCCGTATATGGCACAGGTGCTGATGACCCCGCAGACGCGTGGGATCCCTTTCGGCAACCCGCATTTCGACCCACTCTACGAGGCCGCATCGCGCAATGGGTTCCCGGTGGCCACGCACCTGATGGGACAGACGCCCTTCGAGTTGGTTCCGCTGTACCCGGTTGGCAACCCCGCGCACTGGCATGACTTTTTCGCGTCCTGGCCGCTGCTGTACGTCTCGCACCTGATGAGCCTGGTGTTTGACGGCGCGTTTGATCGCCACCCCGACCTCCGGGTGGTCTTCGTCGAAGGCGGCTTCACCTGGGCCATGCCGGTGATGTCACGGATGGACAGGATTTGGGAAGCCCGCCGCGGTGACCTGCCGCACGTCCGTCGCCGCCCGTCGGAGTATGTGCGCGAACACGTTCGGTTCACCACCCAGCCGCTCGAAGACACCGACACCGTGGAATTCCGCGAGTACCTGGAGATGATGGACCTGGGAGACAATCTCATGTTCTCGACGGACTACCCGCACTGGAGCTATGACTCCCCGGCCTACGCGATCAACCGGTTCCCCGCCGACCAGCGCGAGCGGATCATGCGCGGTAACGCGACCGCGCTCTACGGCTTACCCGCGACCGTCAAGGCCCTCCCCGGGGAACGGTGAGGCGGTGGCCGGTCTGGCCGCCAAGTTGAGAGCTCTGATCAGCGAATATGACGCGAAATGGTCGGCAGTGGATGTCGCCGGTATAGCCGACCTCTGGGAGCGTGATAATCCGCAGCCGATGTACATCGGCGACGAGTACGCGATGCCGCTGATCGGCGCCGACGAACTCGACCGGCACTGGGCCCGGTTAGCCGGCCGCCTGAAACGAGCGTCGGTGTCATCGCAATTGTGGTCCGCCGATCCACTTGCCGGCGGCCTTGCTCGTTGCGTCCTGCTGAGCCGATGGAGCATCACCGGAGAAGAATCCGACATCGCGCACACCGGCGCCAGCTGGATCACCTGGCTGCTGACACCTCGCGGCGACAAGTACCGCATCTTTCATCACATGGAATCACAGGTCTACCTTGAAGAGGGTTTCCGACATGGCCCCCTGCCGGGCCCGGAGGATGAGCGCGGAAGTTGAGAGGGTATGACACAAACGGATCTGACACGGCCGCAAGGCCTTAACCGCATCGACCCAGTGCTGCGCGAGGCCGCGATCGACCAAGGAATCGCCGAATTCCAGGTCGAAACGCTTTCCGCCGAGCGGGAACACGCCAACCGGCTGGCCGCCGAGCGCGCTGCGGCAGTCGACACCGACGGTGTGGCCATTGAATCGCGATCCATCGCCGGCCCGGGCGGCCAGCTGCTCGACCTTCGTTTCTACCGGGGCCCCTCCGAAGGCGCATCGGGTGCACCACTTGTTCTGTATGCCCACGGGGGCGGCTTCGTGACCGGAAATCTCGACACCGATCACCCGCAATGCGTGAAGCTGGCCAGAGACGCCAGATGCCTGCTGGTATCGGTTGACTACCGGCTGGCGCCGGAAAATGCGTGTCCGGCGGCATTAGACGATGTCGAGGCGGGTTTTTACTACGCCATCCGGAACTGCACCGAGCTGAACGTTGATGTCAGTCGCATCGCGGTGATGGGCCGCGATGCCGGTGCCGCACTGGTTGCGGGCTTGACCCAGCGCATGTTCGATGACGAAGGTCCACAGATCCTGGTGCAGATCCTGCACCAGCCGATGCTCGACTCCGACGCCACCCAGTCGCGGCGCGAGTTTCGGCGCACGCCGGGCCTCAACGGCCCCGCGGTGAGCCGGGCGTGGAACCACTACCTCAGTCACGCCGGCGCTAACGGTCAACACGTTCCGGCGCATCGGGCGAACCTGGAGGGGCTGCCGCCTACCTTTGTCAGCTGCTCTGAGATCGACCCGTGCCGCGACGAAGCGATCGACTATGCCACCAGGCTGTTACACGCCTATGTTCACACCGAGTTGCACGTTATTGCAGCGACTTTCAATGGCTTCGACTCGCTGGTTCCGAATTGGATTGTCTCCCAAGAGAGCCGAGCCCTGCACGCGCAGACGCTGCGCCGTGTGTTCGCTATGTAGCAGCTCTGTGAGCCCGAGTTCCTAGATCGGGTCGAACTTGTTGATCAGCCAGTTACTGTTGACCCGGGTCAGGCTCACCCGCACGTTGCTGGCCGCCATCGACGGATCGGGCTTGTCCTTGCTGGTGGTGCTCTGGTCGACGAAGACCAGAACCACGGCCGAATCCGGATGCAACTCCGACACCGCGGCCCCCACGACGCGAGCCGTGGTTTTCAGCGACTTCTGTTTGGCGGCCGGAGCCACGATCTGCTCGGTGAACTGGTTGTAGTAGGACAGGAAGTCCCCGGCCAGGTGCGACTTGGCGGCGGCGAAGTCCTTGTCGAGCGACTCCGGCGAGTAGGACAGCAACGCAACCGTTCCGTCCGATGCCGCACTGACCACCGCCCGGGCGACGTCGGGGTTGGTCTGCTGATCAGGCTTGTACTGCTTGAAATACATCCAGGTCGCCGCGGCGCCGGAGACCAGCAGCAGCACGATCAAAATCACGGGAACGAGTTTCACGTTGCGCAGCATGCGTGACGAGTCACGCCGTGGGCGTTTGGTACGCGTGGGGGAGTCTTGTTCTTCAGTTGCCTCTGGATCGTCCTCGACGGCCCTAGCGGTCTTGGTGGTTTCGATATCGCGGGTGTCGGGCTTGTGATCGGTCACGGTATGAAGTCAACTTTCGACATCTTGTATTGTCCGCCGTCTTCGGTCACGGTCACGCGCAGCCGCCATGCGCGTGGTTCGTCCTTGGCGCCTGCGGAATTGGTGATCTTTGAGGTCGCAGAGACCAGTACCGACGCGGAGCCCTTGCCCATGGATTCGATGGCCGCTGCGTTCACTGTTCCTTCGGTGACGACTTTGGACTGCTCGACCACCGTCGTGAAATCTTTGGCACGCTGTTGGAAGTCGTCTCTGAACTCGCCGGTGGAGCTGTCGAGCACTCGCTGGACGTCCTCCTTGGCTTTGGTGAAGTCCAACGAGGTCATGTTGACAATGCCCTGCCTGGCCCCGGCGACGAACCTGGCGGCGCGCTGCTCTCGCTCGGTGGCGTCATGGTGTTGCCACGCCATGTATCCAATGGCCCCGGCGAAGCAAATGATCAGGATGATCGCGGCTACTTTCCACGTCACCGACAGTGACGGCACCCAGCGCCGCGATCTGGCCGGCCTGGATTCCGATTCTGCGGCTTTGGCGGTCTCGTCGGAGGCTTCCTCATCGGACTCATCGGACTCATCGGACTCATCGGAACGTTCGGCCGATTCTTCGGCTTCCGCGTCGGCGTCCGGGGCTTCCTCATCTGCGGCCTCGGCGGTAGCGGTGTCGTCCTCGTCCTCGGCGTCCTCGGCGTCCTCGGCTTCGGCCTCGGCCTGGGTCTCAACCTCGGCCTCGGCGTTGGTCTCGGCTGTAGCCTCGGCCTCGGCCTGAGCCATCACCTCACGGCGCAGCCGGGCGGCGCGGGCGCGGGCGCGGGCAGCGGCCGCAAGTGCTTCAGCCTCGGCAGCTTCGGCCTCGGCCTCCTCGAGGAGCGCCATCGCGTCGGCTTTCGAAGTGGCCGAATCCTCCGGCGGCTTCTTCGCCTCAGCCATCGCGCTCACCGCTCGTCAACATCATTATCGACTGGACTCCGGTATCTCTTACGGTATTGCTCATTGATAGCATCAGAGTCTCCAGCGAACTCCGACGAGGACCGATCAGGCGGATGATCACCCACCCAAACTTTCCACCTTGCATCCTTGGCAGCGGCGATCGAATGCCCAGGAAGGCCTTGTCGACACCATGACCGCCGTCGACTCTCCCGAAAAGATACTCTTCGCCTCAACAACCCAAGCCTTTCTGCAAAAAGAAGCGCCGCTGCGTCATGTCCGGGAGCTGAATGCCGCGGGTGTGTCCTTTGATCCTGCATGGTGGCGGCGGGCCGCTGAACTCGGGTGGACGGGTCTGCTTGTTCCGGAGGATTTGGGCGGCGGCAGCGTGTCGGGCAGTGGTGTTGCGGATTTAGCCATGGTCGCTGAACAACTTGGCAAGACGGTGGCACCCGGACCGCTGTACCCGGTCAGCATCGTGCTCGCGGCCCTCGCCGAATGCGCCGAGTGGCAAGCGCACGCTGCCACCATCGATTCGTTGATGTCGGGTGAAACGGTGGCCTCATGGGCGGTTTCTGAGCCGGGCCGGGCATGGGCGCCGCTGGATCCGTCGGTGACAGCCACCGAAACCGACTCCGGCTACCGCATCGACGGCACCAAAGAGGGTGTTGAGGCCGGCGCGCAGAGTGGGCTGCTGCTGGTGGTGGCGCGATGTGGCGATGAGATTCGCCAATTCCTCGTCCCGACGGACGCGCCGGGCATACGGATTGTGCCGCAGCAGTCAGTCGACCTAGTGAAGCAATACGCGCGGGTGCAGTTCGATGGTGTCGTCGTGGAGCGGTCCGCCGTGGTGGGCAGCGCCGCCGAGACCCCCGCGCTGATCCAGCGGCAGAGCCAGATCGCTCAGGTGCTGCAGTGCGCCGAGGTGGTTGGCATCCTGCGAACGGTGTTCGACTTCACCATCAAGTGGGCGCTGGACCGGCACACATTCGGCCGTCCGCTGGCGTCGTACCAAGCGCTCAAGCACGGGTTCGCCGATATGAAGCTGTGGCTGGAAGCATGCCGTGCCACCACCGCCGCGGCGGTCGCCGACGTGGGCGCGCGCTCTCCCGCAGCCGGCCTGTCAGCCAGCATCGCCAAGTCCTACGTCGGAGAGATGGGCGGACGCATCGTTCAGGGTTGCGTGCAGATGCACGGTGGCATCGGCGTCACCTGGGAGCACGACTTGCACCTCTACCTGAGGCGAGTTGCGTTGTACCGCTCCATGTTCGGAACTCCAGAGGAACACAACCTAACGGTTTACCAGGCGGAGAGAGCGGGTCGTTCCGCGAGATGACAGCAGAACAGATGCCATCCACCGAATCCGTTCCTGAGTCAGTCAGTGAGTTCGCCGCCCGGGCCAGAGCGTGGATGGCGGACAACATGCCTGCCATCAACCCCGACTCTCCGCCAGCCGCGCCACGCGACGACGAACGCTCCTGGCTGCGGGCCCGCGAACTGCAAAAGCGGCTCTATGAAAGCGGATTCGCCGGTATCTGCTTTCCCCGCGAGTACGGCGGCCTGGGTCTGGATTACGAATACCAGAAGGCATTCGATGAGGAATCCGTCAACTACGAGATGCCGTTGATCCTCAACACCCCGACGTTCACCATTTGCTGCGCCACGCTGCTCGACATGGGCAGCGAAGACCAGAAGAAGCAGCACATCGCCGCCGCGCTGCGTGGCGACGAGATTCTGGTGCAACTGTTGTCCGAGCCCAGCGGGGGATCGGATCTGGCCGGTGTCATCACCCGGGCCGAACGGCAGGGCGACCGGTGGGTGCTCAACGGCGCCAAGACCTGGAGCACCAGCGCGTTCGCCGCTGATTACGGACTGTGCCTGGCCCGCACCGACTGGGATGTGCCCAAGCACGAAGGCCTGACGATGTTCCTAGTGCCTATCGCTCATCCGGGAATCACGTTGCGGCGCATCACCATGCTGAGTGGTTCCACCGAGTTCTGCGAAGAGTTCCTCGACGAGGTTGACGTCGGTGACGACGGCGTCGTCGGGGAAGTCAACGGCGGCTGGGCGGTGGCGTCGCGGCAGCTCTATCACGAGCGCCGGGCGGTCGGGCAAGGCTCGGAATTCGCCAGCGGCAGCGGCAGCGAGGGCGGCACCGCGAATCCCGTTGACTACGTTGGCCTTGCGGAGAAGACGGGCCAGGCTGACAACGAACGGGTGCACGAGATGGCCGGCCGGGTGTTGGTGCACCGCGCGGTGGCCGAGCAGCTGATCGATCACGTATACCGCAACGTCAGGGACGGCGTACTGCCCCCGGCCGCCGGCACGCTCATCAGGCTCTTCCACTCCGAGACCGTGACCCTGGATATGGACACCGCGCTGGCGATCGCGGGAACGGCCGGTGTCGTGGGGGAAATCGGCGAAGGGCTAGAGGCCGGGCTGCGGTATCTGTCGCGGCAGAATGTCGCCATCGGTGGCGGCACAACGGAGATGGCCCGCAACGTCATCGGTGAGCGGGTGCTGGGCTTCCCACGGGAATATGCCGCCGACCGCGGGGTGCCGTTCAATCAGGTGCGGCACGGCCAGGCGCGCTGAGCTAATCTTCGGCGAAGACGTTCTCGACGTTGCCGCTCACAACAGGTATCTGGACCAGTGACAAGACGTGGTGGGCCGGGCTTCCGGGCGGGGCCACCAGCACACAGTCACTACCCTGCCTGCGTGCCCGCTCCCGCGCGGCAGCCAGCACGCTGACACCCGCCGATCCTAACTGGGTGACCCCGCTGAGATCGATCGTCAAAGATGTAATGCCCGAGCGGCTTTCGACCGCAATCTGGCGGTCCAAGGTGGATGCGGTGGTGGCGTCGACATCGCCGCTGACGATGATGTGGCCGGCCAGTTCACCTGAGCCGACCATGGAGACGAATTCGGAGTTGACTGCACGCTGGTAGGTTGCCCGGTTGACCATCGTGTCGGTGACGAAGTTCGCCGGTCGTGACAGGCGGTGCGTCAGACTGGCAGTCGTCCCGTCGTCGCCATGGCTGACGAGCGCCCGCGATACCAAGGCTTCGGCCATCGCGAGTCCGCGTCCGCGGCCCTGTTCACCTTCGCGGTGGTCCTTCCACTTTCCGTGGTCGCTCACCGAGGCATGCAGGTTGCTATCGGCCGCCCAAAACGCCTCGACGACAACACCGTCGGAAACTTCGGTGGCGTAAGCGTGTTCGACCGCATTCTCGACGAACTCTGAGATTGCGTGCACCACATCGGAGATGTCGTCGGAGTCAGCGCCGATCTCCGACAGCCACTCACGAAGTCGGGAGCGAATGGCGCGTGCGGCGTTGATTGTCGCATCCAGCGTCATGTGCAGCGGCGACGGTGGCGTACGCCGTTGCACCGCAAGCAGTGTGACATCGTCGTTGTAGCCGGTTGACCGGAGCAGCAATTCAAGTGTCTCCGAACAGATGCGGTCGATCGGGCGCGCCCCAGCATCGATCACAAAGCCGCCGCTGCCGCCGGCGATATGGGCGGCCAAGTCGGCGAATTCCGCAGTGCTGGCGGCCAGCGGCCGGCCGGGACGTTCAATCAGACCGTCGGAGTACAGCAGGATTGAGTCGCCAATGTTGAGGATCTCGGTGCGCACCGGAAATCCTGTTCCGCTGCCGAGCGGGCCCGCGCCCGACGGTTCCACGTACCGCGAGTCCGCATCGGCGCTCACCAGCAAGGGTGGCGGGTGTCCGGCCGTGCAGTACTGAAACTCGCCCGTGGCGTGATCGAGTGACCCGACGCACAAGGTGGCCGAATTCGATCCGGGTACGTGCTCGTGAAAGCCGTCCACCGCCTCGAGCGCTTCACCGATGGTGTGGCCCGCCAAGATCTGCATCCGCAGTGCGGTGCGCAATTGCGACATCACCGCTGCGGCTTCGACACCATGGCCGACGACGTCGCCGACGATGAGAACGAGCCGATTCCCGAGGGCTATTGCATCGAACCAGTCGCCACCGGCCGCGGTGTCCTCCGCGGCGACGAGGTACTGCGCGGTGATGTCGGCACCGGGAACAACGGGCACAGACGGGGCCAGTAACGCCTGCTGCATAACGGTGGCGGAATCGCGGACGTTGCGGTACCGCTCGGACAGCTCCTCCATGCGCGCCTCGGCGGCCAGCCGCGCCTGCACCCGGCTGGTGACATCGTCGAAGACGAGCTGCACACCCTCGATCGATCCGTCCTCGCAGCGGCGGGGTATCACGACAAAGTCGAAGAACCGCTCCTGGACTCCCGAACCGTCGTAGTCGGCCTGTAGCCGCCACTCTGACCCGGATTGTGGTTCACCGGTTTGATACACCCGGTCGAACATCTGGTAGATCTGCTGGCTCTCCAGCTCGGGGAAGACCTCCCGCGCAAGCTTTCCCACGGGGTTGCCCGTCGGATTGAAGGCGCGGTAAGCCGCGTTGACTGCGACGAAGCGATGTTCGGGCCCCTCCAGGCCAACGAGCATCGCGGGGACGTTCTCGAAGATGCGGCGCACATCGTCGGCCGCACCCACAGTTTTGTCCCAGTCCTTTTCGGCGATGGCCGTCCCTCCTCTACGGACCGAGCCAAAATTGCGTGCCAATTCGTCACACGCAGGTAATAAGACTATCAACGGGCGTCAGGGGCTACTTGCAACAGTTTGCTAACGGCCTGCAACCGTCATCGACAGCGCGGCGTCCGTGGTGGGATGCAGGGACAAAACGTCGCGGAGATTGCACGCTTCGACGACCCGGGCGACGCCAGGGTCACAGCTCACCAGGCGAAGTTCGACGCCGCGACGACGGCACCGCTCCGATTCGGCGGCCAGCACGGCAAACGCGCAGCAACCCATGAAACCGAGGCCATTGACGTCGACGACGAATGGCCCGGGTTGGCTGGCGACCGCGGCCGCCTCACCGACCAGCCGCTGCCAGATGTGCTCGTTGGAGGCGTCGATCTCACCACCCGCGCGGACTATTACTACCGGTCCGTTGCGCTGAGTGGTTGCCCGTAACGTGCTGTGCGGATCGCCCAGCTCCGAGAGCAGACGAGGGCTCAACATGACCTGAGCGGGAAACGACTCCGCGGGAGCCAGGTTCATCGTGCGCTCCTAATCGGCCGCCTCGGCGAGGCCGCGATGGATGCCCGTCAATGTCTGAAAACAAACCGTGGTGTTGCGTGGGTTCTTTTCTATAGCAACACGGGCGGGCCCGTCTATAGCCCGAGCGTCCACCAGGCATACGAAACGCGGGCGCTATGCGTATCGGAGAAGGCCGGTCAGGCAGAGACGGGTTTCTTGGCCGGCTTCGAGACCTTCATCAGCTTCATCAGGTTGCCGCCCATGATCTTGGCGACGTCTTCTTCATCGAAGTCGGTGAGCTCGTCGACGAAGGTGATGGGGTCCTTCAGGCCCTCGGGGTGCGGCCAGTCGGATCCGAACAGCACTCGGTCGGTGCCCACCATCTTGACGATCTCGGTGAATCGGTCTTCCCAGAACGGGGTGATGTAGACGCAGCGCTTGAACGCCTCGATCGGATCCTCGCTGAAAGACTGCGGCATCTTCTTGTAGACGCCCTTGAGGCCCTTGAACAGGTCCGGCACCCAGTCGGCGCCGTTTTCGATCGACAGGATCCGCAGGTCGGGGTTGCGCGACAGCGCGCCGTGGCAGACCAGCGCACCCATTGCGTCCATGATCGGCCGATGGCCCATCGCGAAGCTGCGGAAGGCGGTCGGCTTGAACGGCAGGAACTCGTCGCCGGGCTCCCACACGTTCGCAAACTCGGAGTAACCACTGTCCGAGGCGTGCATCGAGACCGGGAGTTCGGCTCTGATGCAGGCCTGCCAGAACGGGTCGAACTCCTCGAGGCCGAACGACCGGCTGCCTCGGTAACCGGGCACCGGCGCCGGGCGGACCAGTACGGTGCGGGCGCCGCGCTCCAGGCACCATTCGAGTTCTTCCAGCGCGCGCTCGACGATCGGCAGGGTGATCACCGGGGTGGCGAAGATGCGGTCCTGGTAGTTGAACGTCCAGGTCTCGTGCATCCATTCGTTGAGCGCGTGGATGACGTCGTGGGTCATCTCCGGGTCGTCTTTCATGCGCTCTTCGACCAGGCTGGCCAGGGTGGGGAACATCAGGGCGTAGTCGATGCCGAGCTCGTCCATGACCTCAAGTCTTGGCCCCGGTTCGCGAAAGGCGGGGATGGCCTTCATGGGCTCGCCGAGGATCTCGCGGTAGGTCTTGCCTTGCGCGCCGTTGCGGAAGTAGTCCTCCTGGGCGCCCGGCTTGGCGACCTTCTCGAACGTCGGGTTGGGGATGTACTCGCTGATGTGGCCGCGCACGACGATCTTGGTGCGACCGCGGACCTGGACGTAGTCGATAACGTTTTTGCGCTTGTCCGGGAGGAACTTGGTCAGCGCCTCCTGCGGCTCGTACATGTGGTTGTCGGCATCGAACACCGGGAAGGAAAGTTCGCGAGACGGCATGGCGATCTCCTTGCAGAAGTCTTGATTCTCCGTGGGTGGTAATGACGTTACCACTTTTGCGCAACAACGTGTAGCCGGGCCCCTGCCGTCTAAGCGTCCGGCCAGGTGGGAAGCATTGGTGTCGTTCCATCGATCACGGCGAAGTTCACCGTCGCCGTCGCGAGGAGCTCGTCGCCGTCGCCGTAAATGTCGACTTGCATGACCATCGTCCGACGGCCGGACCGCAGCATCCGGGGCACCGCAAATGCCGAGCCTTGCCGAATCGGCCGCAGGTAGCGGACGAACAGGTCGGCGGTCGTCATCGTCGTGCCCGGCCGCAGATATTCCAGCCCGAACTGTCCTCCCGCCACGTCCACCAGCGTGGCGATCAAGCCGCCCTGAAGCGCCCCGGAAGTATTGACCACCTGCGGGCTGACCGGCATCGTCATTGCGAATTCGCCATTGCGGGTGCCCGGCCGCATGCCGATCTGCGCGAATAGCTCGGAGAGCGAGGGCGCGGCCGACTCCTCGTCGGTTTCTCGGATGCCCAGGGCGCGGCTGCAGAAGTCATACAGCTGGCCGGCGTCGATCGGTGTTCCGTTCAATTCGCTGCCCAGCCAATGCAATCGCTGCGCACCCACCATCGTCTGCATGACGATCGCGGCCGCGGCGCCGACATCGAGTCCTGGGTTGAACACGCCCTCGGTGATGCCCTGCCCAACAATGTCGCGAATCAGTTGATGCAACGGGGAGAGCACCCGGGCGTATTCGCGGGGACGGGTCTCGGCCAGGTGCTGGTTGTAGAGATTCAGGGCCCGATTCAGGCTGTCTTGGGTGCTCGATTCGGGTTGCTGGCTGATCCGGTCGATCACCAGCTTGAGCGCGGCGGTGCTGTCCAGGCCGGTGGTCTCGGCGCGCCACATCTGGGCTGATTGCGCGATGGTCCTGTCGAATAGCGCGAGCAGCAGTTCGTCCTTGCTGCTGAAATGCTGGTAGAAGGCCCGCAGCGACGTCTTGGAGCGCGCGACGACCTCTTGCACGGTGAAGTCGGTGCGTCCGGTTTCGCCCAGTATCGCGACGGCCGTCTTGATGAAGCGATCGCCGCGCGTCACTTCAGTTTCATCGCTGGGGCCGGTCATGTGCGCTTTGTCCCCTTCCGTCGCGCAATGCATGCGCTCCGAGAATGAGGTTACCGCGCTTCGTTACGGATCCGCGAAGTAAAGGTTCGCCTGTCGTCGTCGACGGGTGTCGGCGCCCCGCTGGTGGGCACAGAAGCTCGGGAACAACAGCGCGCGGTCCGGGCTGGTCACATGGGCGTGCGCGCCGGGCAAGCTCCAGATCACCGTCCCGGCGGGGAGGTGTTGGTCTGTCGGTCCAGAACGTCTTGAGCAGGTGGTGACACCGATTGTCCGAAGAACCCTTTAGCGGGATCCGTCACCAATCGTTCGGCGAACCGCCGGCCGCACAGCTCCTCGTCGCCCGCGCCGTCATTCCGCCGCCTGGCGCGGCGGCGCATGCATGGCCTCGAGCCCATCTACGGCCGTCGCGGAAATCGTGCTCCGCACCATGTAACGCGGCTCCCGCGCCGGCCACGGCCGGCCACGATGCATGGTCGCGCGATTGTCCCACATCACCACGTCGCCCTTGCGCCACGAGTGCAGATAGCTCGCGCCGGGGGCGGTCACCGCCTCCGTCATCTCGGCGAGCAACTCCCGCGCCGCTTTCAGCTCCATGCCCTCGATCGCGTAAGTGTGCGAGGCCATGTACAACGCCTTGCGGCCATTGACCGGGTTCTTCCAAACAAGACGCCAGCATTGCGGCGGCAGCGCCGCCCGTTCCGCCGGGCCGGCAAGGTCGGGCGCGATCTTGCCGCGCGAATAGGCGTATTCGTGCCAGGCGAAGGATTTTTCCAGCCGCCGTTGCAATGCCGGATCGAGGCGCTCGAAGGCGAGCCGGGTGGAGACATACTCGGTCTCGCCCCCCCGCCCCGGAATGATGCGCGACGACAGCACCGAAGCGAGCGCCGGCATCCGCTTGAACGAACTGTCGGTATGCCAGAGCTGGTTCGCCTTGTTTTCCAGGGCGAGCCGGTGATCTTCCGGCACTACGTTGCCCTTCTCGTCGAGGGTCTGGAGAATCACGAGGTTGGTGCCGTAGCCCTCCGCACCCACCTTGGTGACCTCGAGCGGGCCGAAGCGGCGCGAGAAGGCAAGCTGCGCTTCATGGGTGACGTCTTGGTCACGAAGGACCAGAACCGAGTACTCCTCGAACGCCGCGCGCACCGCCGCGTATGCGGCCTCGGTTGCCGCAACGTCGTGGATGGTCACTCCGCGCAGTTCCGCGGCAAAGCCCGGGCCCGACGGCACGATTTCCATCGGCGCCCTCCATCGCATTCCACGTTTGAGCACGACTGTCCACCAAAAACGAGCCCCCGGCAAGCAAGCTGGACACGGGTTTTTTGCCTCGTCAAGCTTCGAGATTGGTGCCCTTGGTTTCTGGCGTGCGCAAGACTGCGCGATGAGGGCCGCCACTTGCGAGGCGGACGCGAACCATTCTCCACATCGATTTCGTCGCATTCTTTTGGGGGATGTCGTCAAGCGCCAATGAGTTTCAGGCGTTTTCAACAGGCGGAGTCCGCCAGTCGATCTGATAAAGCTGGATCGCGTGTTCAAAGCCTTTAAAATGGGCTTTGCCTATATCACTGAAGGCGCTATCCAGGTGTTCCCCCTTGCACAGCTCAAAAATGATCCCGGAAACCAGCACCTGCTCCGGTTCACAATGGCTGCATACCCGCGCCGCCAGTTGAACGGTCATCCCGAACAAATCATCGTTGCGTTCGACGGGTTCGCCAGCATTTAGCCCGATTCGCACATGCAGAGGCAAGCGGGGATTGGCGCCGTTAAACTGCTGAAAAGCCCGCTGGATGTCGATGGCGCAGCGAACCGAACTGGGGACATCGGTGAAGGCCGCCATCATGCCGTCGCCAGTATGCTTGATATAGCGGCCATGATTGGCTTCCAGGGCCTTGCGGATGATTTTGTCGTGCAGTTCTAACAACTCAATCGCGGCGGCATCGCCAATTTTGCGGGACATGGCGGTTGAATCTTGCAGATCGGTGAACATGATGCAGCGAAAAGCGCTGTCGAAGTGCAGCCGTTTTTCGCCAGAGGCGGTCGTTTCCGGTTCGGGGTCGCCACTACGACCCAGAAACGCCTCTACATTTGTCAGATCAACCAGGATAATCTCGCTTGGGATCAGCCCATGTGATTCACTGTGGACTTTGCGGATAACCTCTTCGTCAGGCGCGTCAATCAGACAAAAGACACTGCAGTCTCGACTGTCAAACCAGTAAGTCAAGAACCGCAGGTGATATTTATCCTGAATTTCGAGGTCTTTTTGGTGTGCGGCTTGGACTGCATCATCCGTTGCGCCCTGTACGATGTGGCGATCCATGAAAATCGGCATTGAATTCCTCCAACCTGGCATCTATCGACTGTTCTACGATGTGCTTAGAGAAAAATCCACACCCGAGCTTTAAATTCGTGCAATTCTTTTTGATCCGGCGATAATAGAACATATGACTCGAACGATTCTGCACCTCGAATCTCGACGCCTTCTTCTGCGCCGTCGAAGGCAGTACAACCCGACGGCGGCGATCGTTAGCGCCGCAACAGCCCCAGCTTAGACCGGCAATCTAGGGGTGTGTCTTCCAAGACTGCGCGTGCCATCGGGCCGTTGCTCGTCGTGCCAACCTGTCCAGAAAGTTTTCACCAAGTGATGGCACCGAATTGCCGAAGAACATTTCAGCTGGCACCTCACTTAGTCCGTGTGACGCCCCCTGCTTCGTGCGCCAGCGCCGCCGCTAGGCGCGTATAGGAGGCACCGAGCCTCGACTCCATTGATTTCTCGAGGCCGCCGAACTTGTGCGCGGTGTGCGACCCCGCGACGCCGCCGCCAAGACGCTGCGTGCCCTGGCGATGGATCCGGTCAGCGAGGTGCGCCAGCTCGATCGCCGGATCGCCAAGGCCGCCAATGATATCCAGATGGCCGTCCGTGCATCCGGCGCCACCTTGACCGCGTTGCCTGGTCTCGGCGCGCTGACCGCCGGCAAGATCCTCGGCCGCGTCGGTGATGTTAGTCGCTTCCGCTCGGCCGCCGCGTTCGCCAGCTACACCGGCACGCCCCCCATCGAGGTGTCCTCCGGCGAGGTGGTGCGCCACCGGCTTTCCCGCGCCGGCGATCGCCAACTCAATTTCTTCCTGCACGTCATGGCCATCACCCACGTTCGCCAAGACACCCCCGGCAGGGGCTACTACCTG
>Ga0210393_10001295_pt1 | contig 21054 bp, 18 predicted proteins | sample IncBWC27OmetaG_FD_160068 | JGI IMG/M metagenome (GOLD analysis project Ga0210393, IMG submission 160068) | Forest soil microbial communities from Barre Woods Harvard Forest LTER site, Petersham, Massachusetts, United States - Inc-BW-C-27-O ... | reverse complement strand
GTGCGCAGCGAGACGTCCGACTGGAACATGTCGTTCTCGCACACGATCAACAGTGTCGCGTCAGTGGTCCTGACCGCCGCCGACACCGTCACGCTCACGGGTGATACCCTGACGACCGCCTACGGGAACTGCGTGCAGTTCACGGGAACCGCGGGCTATCTGACGGTGTCCTCAGGCATGTTCGTCGACTGCGCGCCCGCCAGAACTGGCGCGCCGGCCATCGCCATGACCTCCGTCGAGGGGTCGGTCTCGGTGACGGGCGTCACGTTCATTGGCGACTGGGCGCGGGCGGTTGACGTGAAGCAGGGTCACAACGTCTCTCTCCGTGGCAACACGGCGCTCTTGAGCACGTCGACGCCGACGTACCCGGGCAGTATCAATGGCGGCGTATTCGATCTGGCGGCCGACTCGTCTACCGTAGTGGGGAACACCATCGAGGGGCTCAACGCTTTCACGGGCGTGTTCGTCGATCAAGGGCTGACCAGGGTCGACAGCAACGCAGTGACCGAGAATGGCCTCGGGCTGGCGGTGGGGAACGTGGCCAGCTTCGAGGGCAGTGGAAACGATATTTTTGACAATGACACGGCGGGCATCGTCGACAACACGGCGTCGCTGGTGAACGCGACGAATAATTTCTGGGGGGATTCGCTGGGGCCGCGGCTGTCGACCAATCCGCAGGCGTCCGGCGATAGCATTGTTGGCTCGGTGACATTCGCGCCGTTCAACTCGCTCCCGACCTACGCCGGCGGGCGGTTGACCGCCATGCGCGGCGTGTGGGGGTATGGCCAAACGGCGACCGCGGGGACAACGTTGCCGGAGCCATTCGACGTCCGCGTCGTCGATGGGAATGGGAGGCCGGTCTCGAATGTGCAGGTTACGTTCCAGGTGACAACCGGTACCGGAACGCTCAATGGCTCCGGGAGCACCGTGATGGTCACGACGGGCCATGACGGGCTCGCGCGAGCGACGCTCACGCTGGCCGCGAGTCCGGGCACCAACGCGGTCACGGCGAGTGTGCCAGGACTGGGCTCCATCGTCTTTACGGCCACGGGTCAGTGATCACCTGTCCTGGATGCGAGACTTCGAACGCGGCCGACGCGCGCTTCTGCGAGCGGTGCGGCGCCGCGCTCGCCGGTCCGTCCGATACCACACAGCTGATCGATCCGGCCGAAGCGTCGCTCGTGACGTCGGGCGACCCCGTGCCGGTCGACGACGGGGCGCGCCAAGCGCTGCTCGACCTGGCGCGCCGCGAATTGGCCGACGACTACGATGTCGACCGAGAGATTGGCCGCGGGGGCATGGCCGTGGTCTACCGCGCCAACGAGCGCGACCTGCGCCGCTCCGTCGCCCTCAAGGTGCTCCCGCCTGGCCTCGCGCTCGGCGCCTCAGTCGTCGAGCGGTTCAAGCGCGAGGCCCAGATGGCCGCCTCGCTCGACCACCCGAACATCATCCCGATCTACCGCGTCGGCCAGACCGCCTCCATGCTGTATCTGGCGATGCGGTACGTCGAAGGCCGACCGCTCGACAGCGTGATCTCGCAACAAGGCGCGCTCGCCATCCCCGCGGTCGTGGCCGTGCTGCGCTCCGCGGTCGCCGCGCTGGCCTACGCGCACGAGCACGGGATCGTGCACCGAGACATCAAGGGTGCGAACATCTTGATCGACACGTCGGGGCGCGTGATCGTGACCGACTTCGGCGTCGCGCGCGCCATCGAGAATGCGTCGATGACGACGACCGGCTCCGTCATCGGCACGCCATACTTCATGAGCCCCGAGGCGTGCGCGGGCAAGGTCGCCGGCCCGCAGAGCGACCAGTACTCGCTCGGTGTGGTCGTGTTTCAGATGCTCACCGGCGCGGTGCCGTTCCACGCGGACACGCTGGCGGCGATCATGAATCACCACTTGATCACGCCCGTCCCCGAGATCACCGGCGTCCGCAAGGACGTGCCCGCACCGCTCGTCGCCGTGCTCAAGCGCATGCTCATGAAGGATCCCGCGCAGCGCTACGGCACGACGCGGGAGCTGCTCGTGGCCGTGGACGCGATTCCGCTTACCGAGATGGAGCGCGCCGAGGGCGAGGCCGTGTTGCGCGAGCTGGCGCAGGGCAGCTCGGTCGACTCGATCGCCACGCAAAAGCTGCCGCCGTTGGCCGACACCATGGGGATTGTGGCCGCGCACGATGCGCTCCTGCGGTCGACCGAGCGCGCCCGCCGCAATCGGCGGCGCCGCTACATCGTCGCCGCGGCGACCGTCGTCGTGCTGGTGCTCTATATGGCGCTCCGCACTCGCGCCAACGCCGTCCCGCGATCCCAGCCCACGCTGCCGCCGGTAACGGTCGCGACGACCCCCCCGGTCACGGCTCCGTCGCCGCCAGCGATCACGCAGCCCGCCGCGACCAAGCCCGCGCCGAGCGCCGGCGACGATGCGCAATCGCGCCGTGCGCGCGCCGCGCGCCGGCGGGCCGATTCCATTGCAGCGGCGACCGTCGCACCAGTCGATACGACGCCGGGCAAGATGCGCATTCGCGTCCTCCCGCTCGACGCCGTCCTCTACCTCGATGGCCGCGAGCTCGGCACGGGCGTTGTCATTGACGCGCCAATCCCGCCGGGTCGCCGCGCGTTGCGCGTCGTCGGCCAGGGGTACCAGGAGTTCGACACGGTGCTCACCGTGGTGCCGGGCCAGACCATCAACCTGGGCACGATCACGCTGAAGGACGCGGGCGCCAAACCGTGAGGGTGAGCTCCGCCGCCTGCGCAGTCCTAGTCGCGCTCGCGACGCCCGCTCTGGTTCAGGCACAAGGCAACACCGACGAGACCCTCAAGAAAGCCGTTCAGCTTTACGAGGAGCTTCAGGTCGAGCGCGCGCTCGTGCTCCTCCGCCAGGTGATCTCGCCGAGCTCCCCATTCGTCGTCTCGAGCGCCCAGCGCGTCGAGGCCTACAAGTACCTGGGCGCCGCCCACGCGATTCTGGGCCAGTCCGACTCGGCCTCCGTCTACTTTCGCGCCGCCATCGAGCGCGATCCGTTCGTCGATCTCGACGCCCAAGCGTTTACCACGGTCGAACGCGCCGCCTTTGCCGAGGCGCGCCAACGGACCTTCGCGGTCGCCGTTCGCCCCATCGTTCGGACGCGCATCGATCCGCGCACCGAGCGCATGACGTTCGTTCTGCTTTCGACGCACGCGTGCCTGCTGCACGCCGAGCTCCGCGACGCGAAGGGAGTCGTCACGCCGATCTTCGAGTCGGAGAACGAGGGCGTGCGCGAGATCCAATGGGATGGGTTGCTCGCCGATGGCCACGTGGCGCCGGCCGGGCGCTATGAGCTCGTGATTCGTGGCCAGAGCCACCTCACCGACAACGTCGACTCGGCTCGGCTCTTTCTCGACGTCGCGCTCGACCGTCCGCCGCTCGAAGACACGCTCCCATCTCTTGGCGCCGCCGACCTGCTGCCTGAGCACTATCCCGCCTCCGCCTCCAGCATCGAGCTCGCCAAGGGCCTCGGCATCGCCGTCACTGCCCTCGCCATCCCTCTCGCCGTCGGCGACAATCACCTCGGCACCGGCGCCCGCGGTCTCGCCGGCGTCATGGCCGCCGGCGGGATCGCCATCGGCGTCGGCGGCTTCGTCTGGCGCCGCCAACACAACGAGATCGCGGCGAACATCGCCGAGAACACGCGGCGCAAGGCCGAGCGCGACGCCAAGAACGGTGACATCGAGCGCCGAAACGAACAGCGCGTCGCCGTCACCGCTCTGATCATCACCCCCGCCGCGGGGGTGGGTCCATGAGCGCAAAATCGTACTCCTCGCGCGTCGCGCTCGTCGCCACCCCAGCTGTGGTGCAATACTGCCATCAAGTTGTGCGACGAGCGCGAAGCGCGAGGAGAATAGTCCTGGCGCTCGGCCTCGTATGCGCGCTGCCAGCAGCGGTTGCCGCGCAAGTCCAATGGACGGCATCGGGCGTGGTGATGGTCGTCTCAGACGAGGTAGAGTTCGGCGGCCTCCCGAACCAGCGTGAGACGGGCGTAGCCGTCGGCGCCGAGCTCGTCGCGGTCCCACTCCGCATGACGGAATTCCGCGCCCAGATCTCCGCCGGCCACTTGAACAACGACACGCCAGCGACCGACAGCCGCGGCTGGACGGACGTCCAACTCGGCGGCAGCGTCTTCGCGACGAGCTGGCTCGCGTTCCAACTCGGCGCGGACGCCCGCGGCTACTCGACGACGATCGGCGATCAACGCTGGCTCTCGCTGTCGGCCGGCGCCGAGGCGCGCGCGCCGTTGTTCGACAACGCCGCGCAAGCGATTTTCAGGGCGAGCTTCCTTCCGCTGGTGAGCGTCAGCAACCACACGAACCCGGACTTCGCCGTCTCGGCGGCCACCGGCCTGCGGTTCGAGCACAAGAAGCTCCAGGGCGCCGTCCTCTTCTCCCTCGAGCGCTACAGCTTCCCGAGCACGTCCTTGGGCGCGCACGCCGAGGAGGTAGCGATCCTGAGCCTCCAACTCGGCGTGCGCTTCCCGCGCTAGCCCTTGGTCGTGACGTGAACCGTCACTGACATCCCGGGACGCAGGGGACGATCGGGGCCGAGTCCCTGCGTGATGCGAATACGCACGGGCACGCGCTGCACGACTTTCGTGAAGTTGCCGGTCGCGTTGTCCGGCGGAAGCAGCGCCGTCTTCGCTCCTGTGGTCCCGGCGAGACTCTCGACGATGCCGTGAGCCGTCGCGCCGCCGTACGCGTCGACGTCGAAGTCGACCGCTTGCCCCACGCGAATGTGATCGAGCTGCGTCTCCTTGAAGTTCGCGGTCACGAACGCCCCAGTATCGGTGACGAGCGCGAACAGCGACTGTCCGGGCTGGACGAGCTGCCCGGACTCGACGCTCTTATTGCGCACGACGCCGTTCGCCGGCGCCACGATCTTAGTGTAGAACAGCTGCAACTGCGCATAATCGAGCGCGGCCTTCGCCGCCGCCAACCGTGCATCCGCCAACCGCACGCCCGCCTGGGCATTCGACACGGTCGAAATGCCGGCGGCCGACTGCTTCTGCGCGGCGAGCCACGTCGCCTCGGCGGCATCCGCGGCCGCCTGCGCCCCGTCCAATGCCTGGCGGGACACAATCTGCTTGTCAGCGAGACTCTGGAACCGGGCCAGGTCAGACTTGGCCTTGTCGTAGTTTGCTTTCGCGGCCACGATCTCGGCGTCGCTCGCCGCACTCTGCTGCTGCGCCGTCTGCACGTTCGCCAACGCGGCGCCGGTCACACCACGCGTCCCGGACGCGGCCAACGCCCCGGCGTAATCGGCCTGCGCCTGCGCGATCCTCGCCTTGTACTCGGCGGTGTCGATCAACACGGCGAGCGTGCCTTCGGCGAGGTGCACGTTCTCTTCCATGTGCACGCCGTCGATATACCCGCCGACCTTGGCGAGCACGGGAATGATATGCCCGTCGACTTGCGCGTCATCGGTCGTCTCATGGGCGCGTGAGTACGCGAACGCGCGCACGCCCCACACGATGCCAATCACGGCCAGCACCGCGATGACCGGCACCATGAGATTGCGCTTCTTCTTCGGCGGAGCAGCAGGTGGCGCCGACGGAGCCGTCTGCAGCGGTTCGACGCGAGGCTCGGGACGAGCAACAGTAGCCATAATCCTGATGGTTCCAGTTAAGGAAGGTCTTGTACCGCGCCGCTCGCGTTAGCGAGCGCCACGCGCGCACTTTGGTACTCTTGCAACGCATTGATCTCGGCCGTGCGCGCACTATCGAGATCGAGCGATGCCGTGATGACGTCCGCATTGCCCGCGACGCCAGCCCGGAACCGCTCACGCGCCTGATCGACTTCCTGCTGCGCCAACCGCAACCGCTCTCTCGCCGCGTCGACTTGCTGTCTGGCTGACGCGAGATCGAGGTACGCCTGTCGCACCTGGATCGCGATCTTCTGCCGAAGGTCGCGCCGCCGCACTTCGATCTCCCGCACCGCCGCGTGCTGCTCCTCGAGGCGCGACTCGCGACCCAGTCCGTCGAAGATCGGCATCGAGATCTGGAGCGCCCACGTATAGGTGCGCAGGAGATTCTCGTATCGCGTGCCGTCCGCCGCATACGCGCCCGCCGCGCTGAAGCTCGGCAAGCGCTCCGCGCGAATAGCCGAGATCTCCCGCTCGGCGGCCTCGAGCCTCAAGTCCGTCGTCCTCAAATCGCGCCGCCGCTGAATGGCTTGCTCGACGGCAGCCGTTTCGGGCGGCAGGGTATCGAGGAGCGGCAGGGTACCGAGGGAATCGCTCAACATGAGACGCGCCGAGAGCGACAGCCCCAATGCGCGCAGGAGATCGAGCTGCGCCCGGTCAAAATCGTTCCGCGCTTGAATGAGCTGCGCGCGCACCGTGGCCAGCTGCGATTGCGCGCGCGTGACGTCGAGCGCGATCCCGACACCGGCGCGCAACTGGTCCTGCGCAATGCCGAGCAGATCGGCGGCCAGCACCGAGTCGGCGAACCGTGCGCCGACAATGGCTTGAGCCGCTTGGGTGCGCAGATAGGTATCCGCGGCGACGTTCGCGGCCGAGTCGGCCTGATCCGACGCGTCGGCCTCGGCGGCTTTCTCGCTCGCTTGTGTCGCCCGGATCCGGGCGATGGCCCCAAAGCTGAACAGCGTGTCAGCCGCGACCGCTTCGTACGTGATATCGTGCGCCGGCCCGACGATCACGCCGGTCGGCGGGAACAGGTTCTTGCCGTTCAGTTCGAAGTTGAAGCCGAAGAGTGGAGCGGTATTGTAGGTCCGCTCGCTCTGTGGCGTGCCGCGGCCCTCGATGTACGGAAGCAGCGCGGCGCGCGACTCGCCAATGCGGGCGCGCGCTTGCTGCGTCCGCTGGTCGGCCGCCAACGGCCCGGCGTTGTGTCGCGCCGCGAGACGGGCGGCGGCGCCCAATGTCAGCGGTGGAATGGCTGTCGTATCCTGCGCCCGCACAGCCGGTCCAACCACCAGGATCGCAAAGAGAGCTAGTCGTCGCATGGGCGAAGAGCGTGGAAAAAGAAGTCGCGGATTTCCGCGGTGACGCGCTCGTCGGAGTACTTCGCGATCTCCGGCACGTAGTCCCGCATGCCGCACCACACACCGTGAGCATGGAACAGCGCGAACAGGAGTCGTGCCGCGACCGCCGGGTCGACCTGGCGAAACTCGCCGGCCTCGACGCAGCGACCGATGAGTCGCGTGACCAGTCCGTATTTCCGTCGGACCACCTCGTCCATGTAGAACTGCGCGAGCTCGGGAAACCGTTGCAACTCGCCGATCACCAACCGCGCGATCGTGCGCACGACGGGCTGCCGCACGAATTCCCAGTGCTCGGCCATGTACGACTCGAGCTGCTCGATCGCGGTCCCGGTGTGCTGCTCGAGGGTGCGCTCTTCCTGCTCGATGCGCGCAATGAGCGTGAGGCGCACCATCTCTTTGAACAGCGCCTCTTTGTTGGGGAAATACAGATAGATGGTGCCTTTCGACACCCCAGCGCGCTTCGCGATGTCCTCCAGCCGCGCGCTCGCCAGCCCGCGCTCGCCGAAGACCTCGATAGCCGCATCTATTATCTGGTGGGGGCGCTCCTCGGGGAGCCGCCGCCACTTGGGTTCTTGGAGTGTCAATGTGGGGGCCTAGAGACCGTAGTGACCGACGGGTCAGTTAGTACGGCCAAAGGAGGAGAAGTTCCTTCGTCGCCCGCCTCCTGGTAGGGCCGCCGAGCAAGCGCTCGTCGGCCCGATTATTTGAACTGGATCCGGGCCATCGCTGCAGATTCCGATATCGGGCGTCGATCTTCTTCTGCGCCGCAAATCTGCCCGGAACGAAGTCGTTAAGTTTGGGTCGGAACGTGAGAAGCACGGAGGCGCAACGGATGGCACGCTACAGCAAGAAAAAAAAACAGCAACGGTCCCAGCACCAGACGGCCAGCCAACAGCGGGTGTTTATAAACGACTTTGTTCTGCCGAGCAGACTAGTCGTCAATTACCGTACGATCTTTCCCCTGAAAGAGTGGGAGGCACTCGCTCTTTGTCACAACCGCGCCAGGAAACTCGCCGGAAACGCCGTTGTGGATCGCATGGAGCGCAACCCGCAAGAGACGTATGGGTTTCTTGTGTCGGGTCCCACGGGCCGCTTTGAGCCGACTGCGACCGTTTCGGAAGTGGAGCTGAACGATTTGGTGACGCGCCTAAGACCGTTCATGCTGCAGGGCGAGCCGACTCACGTGCCGCTGGTCTGCAAACACCTCAAGCGTCGAATTGAGATCCAAGCTGTGAGAGACTGGCTGGACATCGTCTGCGATGTCTTCGAGGGCAGGGCGCTGCAGATACACCTCGTGGTCCCTGCCGGTGCCGAGATCCTGAACTCGAACGAATTCCTCATGAAGTGGCTCACGAGCAAGGTGTTCCACGTCGAACCTGAGCTTGAGAGGGAAGTGGACGCGGCGCTCGCGCAAGTCGATCCGGAACTCGCGCGATACTTCCTCGTTCTGATGCTGAAACTGAAGTTGGCGGCTCTCACTTATGTGTGTGAACTCATCGCTGCACTAGATGGAGGCGCAGCGTACACTGTCCCCAATGCGGCGATCGCTAAGTTCACAATGGAGCGGCGGCCCGATCCGGTGACCTAGATGACCATAAGTGCCGCCGGCGAGCGTGGCCAAACCGCGCCAGCTCGCGGCAAACCCAGCTGAGTTTTTAAACCGCAGAGCGCCAACGCGTCTTAGGACGTTGCCGCTGGTGGCGTCTCGCTCTCGTAGTGCTTATTCGTCACGACGACGATGGAGTAAAGCAGCGCGAACAAAACGATCGCGCCGAGGATGAGGCCCGTGTATGCCGGCCGCGTGTCCGGCCCGCCGCTAGGCGCGGCGTCGTGATGTTCGCTCATGCCACCCGTACCTTGGTCATGTGATCGTTCTGCTTGATCTCCCGCATGACATCGAGTCCTTGCGTGATCTTGCCGAACACCGTGTGCTTGCCATTGAGATGCCGCGTACTCGCGTCGTCGAGCACCAGGAAGAACTGTGAGCCACCAGTGTCCTTCCCGGCATGCGCCATGGACAGCGCGCCGACTTCATGCGTACGCGGATTGTCCTTCGTCTCGCACTTGATGTGGTAACCGGGCCCACCCGAGCCAATGCGCGGATCGCCGACCGGCAAATCGCGCGACCCCGGGTCGCCACCCTGCACGACAAAATTGGGCACGACGCGATGAAATTTCACGCCGTCGTAGAATCCTTGATTCGCCAGCTTCTCGAAGTTCGCCACGGTCCCCGGCGCGTCCGCGTCATAGAGCTCGGCCACGATGGTCCCGCGGTTGGTTTCGATGGTTGCGTGTTTCGTCATGGGCCGAAACCTATACCCGGAACGCCGACGGGCAAATGTCGGCCAGGACGCACCCCGCACAGTTGGGCTTGCGGGCGAAGCATACCCGACGCCCATGAAAGATGAGCAGATGCGAAAAGATCGTCCAATCGCGCCGCGGCACGGCCGGCATGAGATCCTGCTCGATCTTGACCGCGTCGGTATTCGCGGTCAACCCGAGCCGCTTGGAAAGCCGGGTCACGTGCGTGTCCACGACGATGCCCTCGTTCTTGTCGAAGGCGTTCGCGAGGACGACGTTCGCCGTTTTCCGGCCGACGCCGGGCAAGCCCACCAGCTCGTCCATCGTGCTCGGCACCGCGCCGGCATGGCCATCGGTGACGCCCTTCGCCGCGCCGATGATCGACTTGGTCTTATTGCGAAAGAATCCGGTCGACTTGATGATCGTCTCGACCTCCTCCGGGTTCGCCACGGCGAGATCGGCTGGCGTCGGATACCGCGCAAACAACCCCGGGGTCACGAGATTCACGGTCCGATCCGTACTTTGGGCGCTCAGGATCGTCGCGACGAGCAGCTGCCACGGCGTCGTGAAATCGAGCTCCGTGTGCGCGTCGGGATACGCCTTCTTGAGCCGACGGACGACCTCGCGGATGTGCATCTCGAGCGACTTGCCGCGGAACACCTTCACGCGGGCCACTTTCGCGCGCGTCGGCATCAGTCCTCGACGCCCGCGGCGTCCCGCAACCGGTCCACCATCTCGTGCAACTGCCGTTCGGCCAGCTCGATCTCCTGCGCCGCACCCTCCATATCCAGCAAACCGGCGCGTATGGAAATCGACAGCTGATTCATGTAGCGGATTCTCGCCAACATTTCATCCGTGACCTTGCGCAGCGCATGAAATCGGCGCTTCTCGGCGACCGCGCGATGGTAGCGGTGCACGAGATCGTCCGGCGTCAGCTTCTGCGCGAGCTCGAGGGAATCGTCGGGCGTCCGCCCGCAGAACGCCGCGCGATCGGGAATCCCCGCGTCATCCCACGAGGTCTCGGTGAACCACAGGCGCCCGACGTATTCGATGCCGTCGTGCGCCACGCGCAACGTGACATCGATCTCCCGGCCGTCGACGGTGATCGCCGAGACGTGGGGCGGCTGCTCGAAGTGCGAGATCGTCACGGGTCGGACTCCGTGGCATCGAGGAAGCGATCGACAGCGGTGAACAGCGCCGCGGGCTGCTCGACGTAGGGCACGTGCCCGCAATCGTCAATCGTGACGAGCTCCGCGCCGAGGTCCCGGGCAACGTCCTCCGATGACGCGAGCGGCACCGGATCCTGACGCCCGTGCACGACCAGCGCCGGGCAGTGGATGTTCGAGAGCTTCGGCCGGATGTCGTAGTCCGCGAGGCTCTCCCAGACCGATTGCTGGACTCGTCCCATCACTCGAAATGGTGTCAGATCGTGGGCCCGCGCCGGATTCGCGAAATACCCGGCTACGCTCAGTTCGAACGCCCGCTGGCGGTAGGCGTCGGGATCCCGTGCCGCGAGTCCCGACTGTTGCAGCGCGGTTCGCTCACGTGCGACCGCCTGCTGCCGAGCCGCCATGTTGGCTTCGAACTCCGCACGATACTGTCGTGTGATGGGCGCCGGGTCAATCAGGACGAGACGCCGCGGCCGAACCGCGCCTGTTCCCGCGGCCAGGAGCGCCAGGAGCGCGCCCCACGAGAATCCGACGATGGAGGGCGACTCCAACTGGAATTCGGCGACAACGGCCGCCAGATCCTCGACCTGGGTGAGCCAGGTTATCGCGCCGGGCGCCGGTGATCGGCCGCCGCCGCGCTGGTCGTAAAAGAGCGTCTCACGCTGCTCGGCCAGATGCAGCAGCTGGGGCTGCAAGTAGCGCTGGTCAGCCCCCGGGCCGCCGTGCAAGACAACTAAGCGCGAGCCGCTTCCCCAGGAGGCCCAATACAGCGGCACGGGCGTGGACGTCGTGAAGCCCTCGGCGCGCGGGGCCGGGATCGGGAGAGGCACCCGGCCAAAATACTATCGGCCGAGCCAGTAACTGAACTTGATGATGAAAATGTCGTCCGGGATCGACCGAAAGAGGGCATTCTCACCGTGCCCGAGCGCGAAGTCGGCGGTCGGCGTGTAGAGATTCGTGTTCGCCCGGGTCTGCTGCCACACCAGATAGATGGTCGACCCGCGCCGATACTCCCACCGGAGCACGGCATTCCCGCGCAACAATCGCGTATTGAAGTCGGGATTCAGCGTCTGATACGCGGTGGCGCCACCAACGGGACCGATCTGGACGTTCCCGTTCGACAGCAACGTCGATGGATCGACCGTCATGGCCAACTGCCGTCGATGCGAGAACTCGCTGAAGTCGTAGTAGTGCCCGGTGCCGAGCAAGGGCTGGGCATAGACCTGCAGGGAAAGCGACGGCGTAAACGTGACGTTGACGCGCGTGTCCATCGACAGCGTCGACTGATGCAGCGACGAGAAGATGTACCGGCTTCCATAATACACCCGCGGCGACAACACGTCTTTTCCCGTAACCGCGATCGTCGTGTCGTACTGGTTGTTCGTCCAGAAGAGGTCCAGCGTCGGACCAAAGCTCAACGTGACGTTCGATGCGGGCTTGAGGAGCAACGTCACCTGCGGCGTCCACTCGCGCTCGGGCGCATTGACCCCCACGGAGTGCTCGACGTTCGCGCTCAACACCATGGCCTGGCGATTGTCCGTGCTGGCGAAGACGTCGAAGTCGTTGATGCCGCGCTGCTCGAACACGGGCCCGCCACGCGCGATCTGGTCACTGAGCGTCGTCGGCCGGTGGAGCACGAAGCCCTGGACGTGCCAGAAGTTCGGCAGGTCCATGCCGATGAACGCGTGATATTGGGCCGCGGTGAGGTCGCCATCGGCGTTGTACTGCCGCTGCGTGCCGAGGGTCGTATAGATGTTCCGATACCACGAGTGCGGATGCGTCCACTGGCGGCCGATGTTCGCGCCGAAGTATTCGTAGTCGGCGCGCCGTTGGAACGCGAGGTCGTTCACCTCGAACCCCGGGCTCCGGATGTTCGTCGCGGCTTCCCACAGCCAGTCGCCGTTGTCCTTGGCGAGGCGGAGATAACTGCCCCAGCCCCGGAGCGACGTCATCGTCGTATCGTACCGATCGCCGAAGAGCCCACCGACGAGATTCTTGCGATCGGGCCGTTGGAAGTAATGCGCGCTCGACTGCATGGTGTGCTCGATCGCCGTGGGGCTGCCGGCGACGTCCGTGACGGCCACGCTTCCCATCAGCGAGTAGTTCCGATTGTTCCACGTATGCAGGAAGTCGATGCCCGCGGCCTCGGCGTGCGTGTGCAGGCTGTCGCGAAGCGTGTCCGTATCGAGCCTGCGCGCGGTCGAGGTGACCATCGCGCCCACGACGGTCGCGCCCTGGCGGAACTCTTGCTTGACGCGGCCGACGAAATAATTGCTCAACGGCTCGACGATCGTGCGCCAGATCTCGTTGGGATTCGTCGGTGTGCCGACGAAGTGCGCGCTCTCTTGGTTGGTGAGCGCGTCGAGCATGCCGACCGAGAGTCCGTCTTGCGTCCGCCCCGTGATCTTCGCGGCGCCGAGAATTTGCGTGTTGGACGGGACGCTGTAGTAGGCCGTCGATGAGCTGTTGATGATGTTCCCGGACAGCTGCGGCGTCCGCCCGATCCGGCGCGAGTAGAAGAGGCCCATCGACTCGACGTTGCTGCAGAACATGCAGTTCAAGCCGCCGTAGTCGAACGCGTTCGCGCCCGACACGAAAAATGGTCGCTTCTCCGGATAGAACGTCTCGAACGGGCTCAGGTTGATGACGGCCGGGTCCAGGTCGACCTGCCCGAAGTCCGGATTGACGGTCGCGTCGAGCGTCAGGCTCGAGCTCAAGAGGTACTTGAGATCGCCGCCGGCGCGGATCTGTTGCCGGTTGACCGGGTCGATCGGGTTGCCGCGATTGAGGCTGGTCGCCTCCTCTTGGGCGAGTGTATACGGCAGGAGCTCGAGCTGGCCCGGGCGGTGGTCGATGATGAGCCCGGTGAGATGCCCGAATCGCGACGCGCCGCTCGCTTCGTTGCGCCTGTAGAACGCCCATTGATCGCGCTCGTTCAGCCGATCGATCACGCGCACGATCTGCAAGCCCCACGTCTGATTGGTATCTCTGGAAAACCGCAGTTGCGAAAACGGGATGCGAATCTCGGCGGTCCAGCCCAGTGAGTCGATGCGGGTGGCCACCTGCCAGATCGGGTCCCACGACGGGTCGAGGCAGTTCTGACCGACCGCGTACTGGTCGCCGATCACGCCCGAGGGGTTCACCTCGAACATGTCGCGCGTCAGATGATCATGATATGGGTCGAGCGTGATCGTGAGCTTGTCCGACGTGATCTGCGAATTGGGCCCGCAGTCCGGATCCAGCTCATCGTCGCGGCGCGCCAGCCGCGTGCGCACGCCGCGCGCCCCGAGCGAGTCGTACATGCGGGCGCCGATGTAGAGCGCGTCATCATCGTAGAGAAAACGCACCTCGGTGCGCTGCGTCCCGGGCGGGCCCTCGGCCGGTTGCGTTTGCTGGAACGTCGTCGCGGCCGGCGCCGTCCGCCACGCGGGCTCGTCCAGCTTGCCGTCGAGCGTGATCTCACCCGTGAGTCGTACAGCGCGCACTTCAGGCGGCGGCGTAGCATGGACATATCGGCTCCCGGTCTGAGCGGCAACGGATGACCAAGCGCAGACCAATACTAAACACGCAGTGTTTCGGAGCACGCCAACTTGGACGCACGAAACAACTAAAAGGTTTGATAGCGGTGGGGCGCCGGGGCTGTAAATTGGACCCCATGTCGACCTCCCTCTCATTCGTCGCCGCCTCAGTTTTGACGTGCGCGCTGGCGGCGCAGCCACCGAGCGCCCCGGTTGTCACCGTGCTCCACGCCGCCAAGCTGTGGGATGGCACCGGCGCGCCGCCGATATCCGATGCGGTCATTGTCGTGACCGGCGACCGTATCACCGCGGTCGGCCCGGCGTCGAAAGTGTCGGTTCCGGCAGGCGCCCATACGCTCGATCTGGGCTCGGCCACACTGGTACCGGGCTTCATCGATGCCCACACGCACATCATCGGCCGCACGCTCAGCGACCCGGCCACGGACGATGCGGTCGTCAAAGACTATCAGAGCTACGGCGCGATCGTCGGCGTGTCCAACGCGCGCAAGACGCTGCTCGCCGGTTTCACCACCATCCGCAACGTCGGCGCGCCGGGCTTCGATGACATGGCGCTCCGCGCGGCCGTCGATGCCGATGTCGTCCCCGGCCCGCGAATGGAAAACGCGGGTCACGCCACTGGCATCACGGGTGGCCATTGCGATGAGAACGGGTTCCAACCGGGCCTCGAAGACCGCGACTATCGCGATGGCGTCGCCGATGGCGCCGACGAGGGACGCAAGGCGGTGCGCTACCAGGTCAAGTACGGCGCCGACGTCATCAAGATCTGTGCGTCGGGTGGCGTGCTGTCCGAGGGCGACGCCGTCGGCGCCACGCAGTACACCCTCGAGGAGATGAAGGCGATCGTCGACGAAGCACACAAGCTCGGGCGCAAGGTCGCGGCGCATGCCCACGGCGCCGAGTCGATCAAGCTCGCCGTGCAAGCCGGCGTGAACTCCATCGAGCACGGCTCGTTCCTCGATGAGGAAGGCGCCAAAATGATGGTCGCCCACGGCACGTATCTCGTCCCCACGCTGTCAGCCGGAGAGGTAGTCGAGAACGCGGCCAAGAGTGGCCGGCTCAAAGGCCTGCGGGCACAAAAGGCCATGGCGGCCGCGCAAGCGATCCACAACTCGATCAAGCTCGCCGTCCGGTCAGGTGTCCTGATCGCCCTCGGCACCGACGCCGGGGTCGGGGAGCACGGCGCGAACGCCCGGGAGTTCCGCCTGATGGTCGATTGGGGCGGCATGACCCCCACCCAGGCCCTCATTGCTGGCACATCCAGCGCCTCCAAACTGCTCGGCTGGCAGGACCGGGTCGGCACCCTCGAGGCAAACAAATACGCGGACATCGTCGCCGTCCCCGGCGACCCCACGAGCGACATCACGGTGACCGAGCGCCCGGTGTTCGTCATGAAGGGCGGGAAGGTCTACAGGGCTCCCGAGGGCGTACAGACGACGGCCCTCGTTCAGTAGCGTTACTTCCCCCCGTGCCCGAGCGTGTCTCTTGAGGCATGGATTACTCGGTCACGTTCGCCCGCCACTTCTCACGGCTCGTTTGGCTCCTGGCCCACGAACCGGAGTCAGTCGACGAGCAAAAGGCTGCCTTGCGCGCGGCGGTTACGGTCTCCCGAACGGGGGTCGTAACCCTCCGCGCTGAGAGCGGTCAACTTGTCGTCAACGGTGCACCGTTACCGGAAGCGCTGACCGGTGTGCAGGACCTTGTCACGACCTTCACGGGGCACGCGGTCAACGAGATGATCGTCGATATGGGCGCGCTGCCGGCTGACATCCTCGGTACTGCCCGTATCCTCGGCTCCGCGCCGGTCCAAGCGGGTCCCGACCAGGGGAAAGAGGTCGATGCCAAGCTCCGGGCGCTGGCACCCCGCACCGTGCGGGTGTCGCTGCGCCGCGCGCGCCGGCAATCAACCCCCCTGGGTGTCCCGATCATCCCGCCGCTGGCGCCTCCTCAGCAGGTTCCCGCCGCGGTAGCCGCCCGGGTCAATGGCCTCCAGCCCGCGACGGTCTCGAATCGGGTCAGCGATTTCACCCACGATGTCACGAGTGAGATCGTTCGCGAATTCACAACGCTCGAGCGGCAGAAAGAGTCCCCTGAGGAGCTCCTGGCGAAGCTCGACGGCACAAACTCGGTGTCCGCGACCTCGCGACTCCTCGACGTTGTCGTTGGCATGATCGAAGGCGCCGCGCGCGAGTCGAAACCGCTGATGGTCGCCGATCTCTTCCTCCGCGTCGTGCGCGGTGAGGCGAGCAAGGCTGACCCCGAGGTCAAGCGCGCGTATGCCGCGGCCATCCGCCGGCTGTGCAAGCCGACGACGCTCCGCAGCGTGGCTGGCATCCTGCCGAAGCGGAAAGACCGCGTGAATGACTACCTGGCCATCCTCGCCCGGACCGGCGAAGAAGGCGCCGAGGCGCTCATCGAGCAGCTCACCGCGGCCCAATCGTTGTCCGAGCGACGCATCTTTTTCGACGCGCTCGTCACGCTCAAATCCGGCACGTCGACGCTCACGCACATGCTCGGCGACGCGCGCTGGTACGTCGCGCGCAACGCCGCGGACCTGCTCGGCGAGCTCAATTGCCTCGAGGCCGAGGGAGCGCTCGCCGATTTATTGCGACACGACGACGATCGCGTCCGCCGTGCCGCGACGAACGCGCTGGCCAAGCTCGGCACGCCGCAGTCCCGTGTGGCTCTCAAGAAGGCGCTCAAAGACACTTCGCCGCAGGTGCGCGCCACCGCCGCCGCGGGGCTCGTGGGCAAGAACGGCAAGGAGACCGCCGCCACATTGCTCCGTGCCCTCGACAGCGAGCCAGATCTCGAGGTCCAGATCGCCATCCTCGGCGCCCTCGGCCGCATGGCCGACCCCGAATCGGTCGATCGCTTGATCAAGGCCGCCGAACCCGACGGCCGGCTCTTCAAGCGCAAGCCGGCCGCCTTCCGAATCGCCGCGGTTGCCGCACTCGGCGACGCCCGCACGCCCGCGGCGTTGACCGCTCTGCAAGAGCTCACGAACGATCGCGACAAGGACGTGCGCGACGCCACCGCCCGTGCCCTGGGGCAGCGCGCTAGCGAGCCGAGAAGTCTGTCTTCGGCGTAATGGCGCGGCAGGCGGCCGCGATCAGTGCCGCGGTGCGATCGAGATCCTCCAAACTCACGGTCTCATTCGGCGAATGCATGTAGCGATTGGGCACTGAGACCAGTGCCGTCGCGACGCCCTCGCGCGCGAGGTGTATCGCGTCCGCATCGGTGCTCGTATCCCGCCCCGCGGCATGGACACTGTATGGAATGCCGTCGCGCTCGGCGGTATCGCGAAGCAGCGAGAAGAGCACCGGCGAGATGATCGACCCGCGCGCCAGCACCGGCCCGCTGCCGAGCTTGTGGTCGCCGTACTCTTTCTTCTCGATGCCAGGATGATCCGTCGCGAACGTCACGTCGACGACGATGGCGGCCTGCGGGCTCACGCCGACGGCGCCGACGAGCGCGCCGCCGCCGTGGTAGGCGATCTCCTCCTGCGTCGTCGCGACGGCAACCACGCGCGCCGCGCCCGGTGACTCGGCGTAACGCCGCAATGCCTCGAGCACGATAAACGCACCAATGCGATTATCGATGGACCGCGACACCAGACGCCCATTCGGAAAATCGACGGCGCGCGCATCGATGACACCGGGATCGCCGACGGCCACCCGCGCCTCGGCCTCGGCACGCGAGGCCGCGCCGATGTCGACCCACAGGTCGGTGATCTTCGTGGCTTTGTCCCGATCGTCGTTCTTGATGAGATGGATGGGCTTCCGCCCAACGACTCCCACAACGTCCCCAGCGCGTCCGAGGAACAGGACACGCTGCCCCACGAGCACCTGCGCATCCCACCCACCGATGTTCGAGAAGTAGAGATACCCATCGTCGTCGATGTACGTGACAATGAGCCCGATCTCGTCGACATGCCCCGCGAGCATGATCGTCGGCGCGCCTTTCGCGTTCACGGTCGCGATGCTATTCCCGACCACGTCACCTCTCACGTCCGCAAAACCCTTGGCGCGTTCGCGCCAGACCTGCGCGGGCCGAGCTTCGAAGCCCGACGGTCCTGGACTGTCCAGCAGATGCTTGAGGAAGGCGATAGAATCGTGATTGAGCATGTCAGGCTATGGGTAGAGCGCTTTCGGGGCGCGGGGCACCAAACAGCGCAGGGTGAAAAATCGCGGCCAACGTTTCGACTCCATCTATGAGCCGTGGGCCCGGCCGGCTCAAGAGCGAGTTTGCGTCAACGGCCCACACCGGGACCTCGGGTAACCACGCCAACTCGCGCGCCGCCTGAGCGGCACGGTGTACATCATAGCCGCACGGAGCCACAAGCACGATGTCTGGTTGCGCCGCCATGATCACGTCACGGGGTACCACCGTGGAATGAGACCCCGGGATGCCGACGACGTCGGAACCGCCCGCGCGGCGGATCATCTCCGGCACCCAGTGCCCGGCGACGAACACCGGATCGGTCCACTCGATGACGATCACGCGCGGCCGCGGCGCCTTCGCTGCCTTCAGTATCTGATGAACGGTCTCCATCCTCGCCCGCAGTGAGGCAGTCAACGTCCCGCCGGTTGCCTGGTCACCGGATGCAGCGGCAACGTCGTGAATGTCAGCCAGGACGCCATCGAGAGTCGACGCTGAGAGAGTAGCGATGCGCGGTCGCGGCGTCAGTCGCGCGGCGTACATGCGACACTCGGTCTCGCTCACCGCGCAGACGTCACACAGCGCTTGCGTGACGATGAGATCTGGCGCGAGATGCTCCACGAGATCCCAGTTGACTGTATACAAGGGGTGACCTTCGGAGACGTGCGTGCGAACACTCGCGTCGACGCTAGCAGCGTCGGCCGTGTGATCGATGGCTGTCGACGTCACTCGCGGCAGGTTCGTCACATGAGCCGGGTAATCGCACTCATGACTCACGCCGACGAGTTGGTCAGAACGTCCGAGCGCGGCAACGATCTCGGTGCCGCTGGGCAAAAGCGAGACGATATTCATGTATTTACAGCGCCGTGACTTTACGATACCGTTTATCCGATCTTCACGGAGGATACATGACTCACGTTCGTCCGCGCGCGTTGGCCTTGGGTTTCGCGCTCGCTCTCTTCCCCGCGAGCACCTGGGCCCAAGGATTCGGGCTGAACGAGATTGGAACCTGTGCGGAAGCGCGCGGGTTCGCCAATACCGGCGCTCCTTGCCACGATGCGTCTTCGATTTACTGGAACCCGGCTGCAACCCCCTCGTTGCCCGGGTTCTCGATCTATGGGGGCGCTTCCGCCATTCGCTTGATGGGCGGATTCAGGCAGGACACGACGGGCCACCAGTACAACTCGAACGTGCCCCTGGTCGTCCCACCGGCCGTCTTCGTGAACTTCTCCAACATGATCGGCCCGAACAAGTACGCGCTCGGGTTCGGCTTCTACGTCCCGTACGGTTTGATCTCGCAGTGGCGCGATGATTTTCCGGGCCGGTTCGCCTCGTCGCGCGCCTCGATCAACACATACTACCTGCAGCCGAACCTCGCGATCGAGATCATTCCATCGGTCCTCTCGATCGGTGGTGGACCCGTGATCGGGATCTCGTCGATCCGGCTCGACCAGGCGCTGGATCTGTCGACGTTCCCGGTCCCCGGCGCGCCGCCTGGCACCGCGTTCGGTCAGCTCGGCATCGCGCCTGGCACCGAGGCCGGGACGGTGACGCTCAAGAGCGCCAATGAGGTCGCTCCCGGCTTCAATGTTGGCGTGCACGCGAATGTGCTCCCGTCGCTACAGATCGGTGCGCGGTACCTCTCGCATCTCGTGTTCGATTACAAGAACGGGACGGCGTCCTTCCGTCAGGTCGGCACTGGGCTGGTGCTCGCCGCGAACAGCCCGCTCCCATATCCTGGGGGCACGCCGATCGACAGCCTACTCGCCCCGTTCTTCCACGGCACCGGGCCGTTCACGAATCAGGGCGTGGCGACGAAGATCACCCACCCATATCAGTTCCAGGTCGGGCTCGGGTACACGGGCTTGCCCCAGACGACGATCTCCGTCGACTACGCGCTCGTCGGTTGGTCCGAGTTCCAGTCACTGCCGATTGTCTTCCAGGGACCCGCCGCCGCGAGCAGCCAGACGATCCTCGCCAACTACACGAACTCGTGGTCGATCCGGTCCGGTCTGGAGCACGTGTTCGGCGACCCCGTCATCGGATTCATCGGACGGCTGGGATTCAGCTACGCCAAGACTCCGGTGCCGCGCGACGCCGTCGTTCCACTCCTCCCCGACATGAATCGCTTCAATTACTCGGCCGGTATCGGCTATCCGCTGAGCAAGCATACGGCGATCGACCTCTCGTACATTCACGTCGGCACGGAAGGCCGGCGCGGCCTCATCGTGCAGCGCACGACGACGTCGAACACCAATCTGAATTACACGCAGCTCGACGATGGGTTCTACACGCTCGCCGCGAATGTCGTGTCCTTGAGCCTCAAACTCGGTTTCTAAGCCATGACTCGATACGTCACGATGAGCTTCGCCGCCGCGATGATAGCGCTCGCGGCCTGCGATTCCGACAAGATCGTCAATCCGCCCGCGACGTCCCTCAACACCGGGATCTTCAAGAGCTACGTCGCGATCGGCAACAGCATCACCGCCGGCTACCAGTCGGGCGGCATCCTGGACTCGACGCAGCAGGAGAGCTTTGCCGCCCTCCTGGCGCACGCGGCCGGTACACGATACGCCTATCCCGCACTCGTCGCGCCCGGCTGCCCGCCGCCGATCGTGAATTTCCAGACCGGCGCGCGGCTGTTGAATGGGACGGCCACGACCTGTCTCGGGCGCGACCCGAGCAAATTGAGCGCCATCCTGAACAACGTCGCGGTACCCGGCGCGGCCGTCGCCGACTTGACGGCGCTCACGACCGCGAACGCCAACGCGCTCACGACATTCATCCTTGGCGGCAAGACGCAGATCCAGAAGGCGCTGGACGCCCAGCCGACGTTCGTTACCGTGGAGATTGG
>Ga0210393_10001294_pt1 | contig 21055 bp, 22 predicted proteins | sample IncBWC27OmetaG_FD_160068 | JGI IMG/M metagenome (GOLD analysis project Ga0210393, IMG submission 160068) | Forest soil microbial communities from Barre Woods Harvard Forest LTER site, Petersham, Massachusetts, United States - Inc-BW-C-27-O ... | reverse complement strand
GTCCACCGACGTCCACCAACAGCCACGCGATTTACGGGTCAAATTGAGGGTAGCTCTTTTCGAGCTCTCGAAAATCGCTTTAAATTCAGCAAGCCAATAGCCGTTTCAATCCCTCCCTGGCCACCAAGAAATCCCTTATTTTTCGGATAGTTACGAGTCGAGCCGCTTTTGCGGATTCTGTTGCATCTGCGGGCAACAGTCCCAAAACGACCGCTGAAGCACGCGTGCCCGCTCTCCTGGTCACGAAAGGTGCCCTGAAATCAGATAATTGTGATTGATGGCATGTCGGTCTTCTGCGTTCCAGCGCCTCCTTTCAGCTCCAAATTCCCTCGATGCAACAGAACCCTTGCAATTGCGCTTGTCTGACGATCTCATAGGACGTGGGGAGTTACACAGGGAGCAGGAATGGAAGGCGAGGAGGGCACCAATAAAATCGCATCCCTGCTGCCGCGGAATCTAACGGACGGCGTCTGTTTGCTGTCCTCGATAATGATCATTGCACTGGTCGCTCTCGGCCTCTCGAAGGCGATGGACGCCATCGGGTTCGTCGACGGCGAGATTCGCAAATTTTTACTCGGGTTGGTATTTGCCAGCCTAGGACCCCTGACCGCAGCGTTGCGGGGGATTGCGAAGAAAAAGTTTCCCGAACTCCGGTCCCCATCCCACGGGATCTTCCCGTGGTATGCGACAGGCCTTAGTTGTGCTGGGCTGCTTCTTGGCTGGAATCAATTTGTCTCGTTTCTTGGGTCGGCCGCAATTGCGAACGCGATTGCGCATCTCAGCCTCAGTCCTGAAGCGGCCACCGGATTCGTTGCGAGTTCGGCATTCGCATCTAGCGTGTCGATGGTTTCCTTCCCGCTTACCGCTCTCGCGGCGTTGTCGATCGGATTTGTCATCGACCGCCATGTGCGCAGCTGTGTCTTCTGCGCCGCAGTGCTGGCCGGAATCGCGTACCCCGTCCTTAACATGGCGCTCAATTGGCTATTCGATCATTCTGCAGCAGGTGGCGTTTCCTCAGCTTCCAGCGCAAACCTGGTAGGCTTCTGGGCGGGCGCAGTTTCTTTCGCTTTGGCTATTGGCCTGTGTGTCACGTTGGGAGCCGCGGTTTCAAAGGTGAGAGGAAGTCACTTGCATTTCACTTAAACGGACGCCATTTAATGACTCTAGGGATGGAAAAAATGCTGGACAATTCCCGTGACAATTGGCTCACCGGATCGACGCGCGTCCGGTGTGGAGTTTCTGGTTTAATTTGCACCCGAACACTCTTGCTGGCGATCATTACTAATCTTTCCGCCTGTTACTATGAAACGCGAATTACCGGGCAAGACCCCGCGGATCTTGTCGATTGGCCGGAGGCGATTGGTGATGCAGCCAAAGCAGGACAGGCCGATCAAGCGGCGGTAGAAGCCCAGCTTCATTCGGGAACCGCGACCCCGTATCGTATTGAGCCAGACAGCGATGTTGCAGTTGAGATTCAGAAGGCTTTTCATGAGACAACCAAGGCGCGGCAGCTGTTGTTGCTTCGACGGCAGAACAATAATGTTTCTTCAGGTTCCTTATTTGAACGGGTACGTTCGGAGATAGTGGTGGAGGGGGTGTTCCATCGTCTGAGCCCGTCAATTTTACCGGTTGCTACCGATGAACCTTTCGCCGCTACCTTTTCTGACGGCACGATCCTTCTTTCGACTCGGTTTGCCAACGGGTTGATCGCCGACGGGATTCCGGCTAACTATTGGGCGTTGCGGGTTGTGACGGCTCATGAGCTCGTCCATTTCTATGACGGACACATTTTATTTGCGTGGATCGCTTCGGAGGGGCGTCATAAGTATGTGCCTCGAGCTTTCCTGACAGCGTTATCTCAGGTTACAAGCCGCCTGCCTCTGTCGTTTAGCTACCAATATGCGCCCTCCGAATCCTATAGCAGCCTGTCCAAGTTACCATCGCTCTTTGAGTTTCTCGCCGACTACTGGTCCTATTACATCGTTAGAGAAATGGGCGCACCTACAGGCGTTGTGAGCCAAACTCTGTTTGCAATGAGGGACGCCAACGTTTATACCAAGGTCCCCGGCCAGCCGGTGAAACGCATCGAATTACTGGATGCTCGCGCAAAATGCATGACGCTCCTGGATTCTGCGACACCGCTCGATGCCAGGTTACGCTTGATACCGCTTGGCTCGATTCAATACGTCGGTACTCCTGAAAACCTCAATACTCTCTTACACCAAGCCGTTCACGATGAATATCCAAGAAAGTCACTCAGTGACGCTCAGGTCGATGAATTGGTTGGACAGATGATCTACGTGCTACGCGCCTCGTCGGATGGCCCCTCCGACATCCGCGAAGCTAATTTGGACGACGCCTATTGGGCGTGCGCAGTTCAGGCGTTGGTTCCTGATAACGATCAGATATCGGGGAAAACACCCAGCCTGTTTCGACTGAATGATGCTACCCAAATTCGAGAGCTCTTTAACCGTATGGCACTCGGGCCCGGCGGCGCCGTCCATGCGAATCGACCTCTCGTATATGTTGACGAAGTCGAAGGACTGGCACTGACAGAAGCAGGTGACACGTATCGCACTCCGCGCCCGGATATGCGACCTCATTTGCTGTTGACGTATGCAACGTACGAGGGCTTTGCCGACGGATTCCACAAAATTAGAATTAGGATCGAAAATCGCGGGCACACGGCGAGTACTCGCCCGATCCTCATAACTTCGCAGCGAGAGGGATCTTCGGTTTTTCTTGGACATTGCGGTGAGAGGCGTACTAATACCGATACCTGCACTCGCGTAGTGCTCACAAAATCCATCGGTCCGGAAGGGCGCGGCGAGTATTTTGATATCTACGTCCCGGGACCGGCAGCACCAAGGCGATCGCAACGTCTCATCAAGTTCACCGTAAACGGATGTACGACGCCTGCGGGAGAGGCCGCTGATCCAAGCGATGTGTCGTGTCCACTTCGTGGATCGATTTCTGACGGGGAATCCAAATTCATCAAGATCGGCATTTTCCCCAGGGTGTCAATCGGTAACCTGGGAATGCCGTACGGCACCGACGACGGATCCAAATTTGCATTTAGCGTCTCAAATTCGGGAACGATTTCGCCGACGGTGCCCTTCGAAATCACCGCGGCCCTTGACGGAGCGCCGGTTGCGATATCGTTGTGCGATCCGAAGAAGGTCGCCGTGCTCGGATCAGCGGAGTGTGACGGGGTGTGGATTCAGGAACCCTTTCAACCCACGGCATGGAAATCATTTGCAGTATTTTTGAGGAACCCTAAGGCGATTGGCCCCGGAAATCATCGTATCGTATTCTCGGTAGGTGGATGTTTGCCGCAACCCGATGTCGATGATGCATCTCCGGATAGCTGTGGCGAGGATGAGACGGCCGACCGCTATGTCGCCCGAGCCGCTGAGAGTTTCACAATTCAATGAGGTCGCAATTGACGGAGGACCGTTCCAATGGGCGAAGGTATCTCAGAGCCCGAAGACACTCGTCTTGCGCACGAGTAAATGGCCATTTCACCTTTGCCGTCGCATTCTTAATTGCGTCAGTTGCAGGATGTGCGTCCGTGAAGCCGGCTCAGGTGAATGCTGCCTTAGCCAATGTAACGGTAATGACCGATGTTCCGCGCGGATATGACACCTACACGCTCTTTGTATCGACCTCATACGATTACTCAAGGCTGGATGGCGTCGATAAAATAACCCAAACTCTTTCTGACCGATTTCGAGCCTTCGGAGATTCAATAGGGCCGCGCAATCTCGCCGTTTTTGTGAGCGACGTCCAAACCCGGCGACTCGAGGTGAGTGCAGGACAAGCGGTACTTCAGCGTGTTGACCGTTCGTATGGACTGACAGACGCGTTTGAGAAGGGTCCATATATCATCGTTTTACAGCAGCATCCCGCCGACCAACCCCTGCCCGGCCAGACAGTGGCCGTCATAAGCCTTCAGGGTCATTCCCCCGATCAGATACGCTCGATCCTGGATGAGCTTTCACTTGAGATCCAACGCGCGCACCGCAATGAGACACCCGCGCCGACGAGGCCTGCTTTCCGGGGGTTTTGGGAATCGTTCCGAGATGGCTGGAACGCTGGTAGTACGGTCGCAGGTCCCAATCGGACGTTGGCGACGATAATCATATCTCGCGCGACCTAGATACTGGCGAAGGCATATTGGCACCGGCGCGGCGGGAGCAGATCCGACGGACTGTCCACCGACGCCAGAAGTGGTCGTGAAAGATTTGCCTCGAGCCAGCAACCTCATCGGGAAAATATCTGTAGGATGATCAGCCATGTTCGACGCAGCACGCAGTCATGCGCTGCCTCTGACTGCGGTGGAAAATTCAGCGTGGAGTGGATCATTCAGTGCTTGGAGGGAATTGAAACCGTTCGACACCAGAATGTCGGCGATGTTCTTGTCGCATATAAAAATGATCGGATGCCGATCACTGCGTACCTCTTCATAGGCTTGGCGTGCAACCACTGAGTCGTAACTAAGACGCCAAACTCCCTATGCTTGATTCGCGAGATCAGTCGGGAAACTTCTTTGACTCCAACTGCATTGGGCGGCGAGCTGTGGAGGCCGGGCGAGTAGCACTTTGTCTGCGTAAACAGGGTCGTCGCAAGTCCGGGTCGGTAACGCCCGATAGCATCACGACCACCGTCTGCCGTCGGACGACTCAATTCATCGACGATTACTCGAGATCATGCGTCTGAACGGAGAGTTTTAAAGTGCAACCAAACACTTTCCAGAATCTCCATTTCATTTGAAGTGTCGGGCAGTTGAGCCGAAGCACTTCGGATCGTTGTGTCAGGGAGCACGCCGATGCTCCTCCTTACCGTGCCGGCCGGCATTATATTGTGCAGTGCCGCGGCCGGCATAGGCGAAGCACTGGACCGCGGCCTGCGTGAGCAACTACAGCATTTGCTGGCCAAGAAAAAGCATGCCAAGCCCTAAATCTTGCACCCCATTCGTTTCATTCCAGGTGATACCGGAAGACTCACCCATTTTCAAAGTGAGTCATTAATGCTGGTTAGGAACAAGTTACCGGGAGTCTGCCGCTCTGCGAAAAGGGAGCTGGCGCCATCGAAATCTTTGACACATCACGCGCTATTATATATATCATCGAATTTGTATGAGATTGTCGCCTCGAACAAATCGGGGGCGCCCGGAATAGTTCACGCTGAACGGGACGGTGACAGTGACGACGCAAGGACGCCCATTACGTTTTCTCCTGTACGTCGGCATTATGTTTGCGGGCGCGCTAATTTGGACGGTCTTCATTCCAGGATTGATCGCGTGGCGTGGCGGTGTCTTCTATTCAGAGGATATTGAAAAGAGGCTTCCGCCAAAGGCCAGGCAGTCGCTTGATGACAATCTTCGCGATCAGCAGTTGTTAATTGATTCTACGAGACAAGCGGAATCTCGTGCGATAGCGCTTATAGGTTCAGTTGCCTCTACCGAAAAAACTTCGATCAAGCCAAGCGAAGATGCATTGTCGTCCGCTAAGCTTCTGCTAGATATTCATACCCATCTCGAAACCGACCTCATACATCGCACACCTCCGATTGTTGTTGCTCCCTTCTTCCTAAATCCGCAACTGTGGCTTTGGCCAGCCATATACTTTTGCCTTGGTATAATCACTTTCCTATTGAAACCATCCGCCTCATTATTCGGAGCCACGAAGTCACTGTCCTTGCCACGCACGATTCTGTTGGCGTCGACAATTTACGTGTTATACGAATGGCCGCTCTGGGCTCGCAACTTCATATTCGGGTCACATGGGCGCACACTATTTGCATATACCAACTTCGACATCCATCCCCCTTCTTTTGTAATGCAGGAAGCGGTGATATTCGTATTTTGTTTTCTGCTCGCAAGAATCTGGCTGCAATGGTTCTTACTTCCGCTTGCGTCCCTAAAGAGGCGATCTCACACTGCGGTTGCGAAAGCACTCGATGAATGCACTCTCAATAATCTATCCGAAATGCTATTCTGCTGGCAGTACACATCGGTCGTTCTTGCGCTCGGTTTTGGTTTTTTCTCCAATTTTTTCTGGCGAATAGTCTTTCAGTTTCACGATCAGCGCTACGTAATCTCCGCCATTTCTGCTCATGTGTTGTGGGCCACCACTTGGATTGCAATATCGCTCCCCCTCGTGCTGCAGTGGCAGAATTGGGAATCCAATAGGTGGCAAGCAATAGTTGAGGTAGAGAGGGATGCGAGTAGATCCAATGATGAGAAAAAAAGGCTTACCCACGGGTTGAAAGAACTTCGACCAGGCGGGTTTGCAGCACTATTGGGTTCGGCAGTTATTGCGGCATTTTCCTTCGTGATGCCTATTATTAAGGAATTGCTGTAGTCACGCGGCTATCGATATCGCGATCGCTCCGCTGATCACAGCGTACGTATACAAACGTGCTGTAAGGCCTATGCCCATGATTGCCCCTGACTCGCCCGCGTGCTCGACACCCCTCACTCGACAATCCGATTGACGCGCGTTGCAATTCAGCCAGGTACGCACGACGACGGGCCAGTGTGGATCTGCTACTTCTATAAGTCCCTGCTCGCGAAGCCTTCCGTCTCATGCTGCAAATTGGCGCGTCGTTAGGCATCTTTGGCCGCGTATCAGGGCCAAAATGCGGTAGGGTGGATGACAGCGAGGCGACCAGCGGGAAGTGGCCGGCTACTGCCCGACGCGGACACGATGGCCCCCATCGACTCATGTCGAACTATTCTGTTAAAAAACTCGGTTCCTGCGAGCTGATGAGGCAGGGCTCCGAAAATCGCTGATAATGGCTGGTCCCATCATCTAGGTCTTGACGAAGCGTGCGTTTCAGCGTTAGCTATTGTGACGCGGACAAAGGCCGAACCCGCCATCACTTCAGGGATGAAATGATTACCTACCGCAAGATCCACCGTCATTCTCGCGGCTTCATGGGAGCTCGACGTTCCTTATTGCGGCGATTCTCGCCGGCTGTCCCAGCACCTTCAGCGTCAAGCTACCAACGCCACGGTGTACAAAAAACCTTATTGGGACCTCGGCGCGTGTGCGACGAACGAGTCCGTCTGCCTGCCCAAGGCAAATATTCTTCGCTGGAGAGCAACTATGCGCGCCTCACTAACGATCGTGCTGACCGCGATTCTGCTGTATGGCTGCAGTGCCAACATCGTCCATGGTCCCGCCGGCGCCGCCGATTCCGGCACGGGTATCCGATACTACCAGTCCTCCCCGTACCTCCTCGTCTATACCAACAGCAAGGGAGGGTTGAAGTGGCAGATTCTCTATCTCCCCGACCAGACCAAGAAAATGATTGCGCAACCCAAGGCGTTCGGCGGCCACTCGGAAATGACACTGTATTTTCAGAACGGGGTGCTGACGAGCAGTACCGAGCTCGGTGACAGCACTGCGCTACCGAAAGCCGTGCTTGCGGCCATTCAGTCCGCCGTCCCGCTGCTGGCCAGCGCAGCTTTGGCGGCAGAACCCGACAAGGTGCCCGCGCCGTCACTCTACAAGCTGTTGATCGAGCAAAACACAATCCACTTCTACGGGGGAGCCGGCGACTACTCCATCACAGTCCCGAAGCTCAAGACGGGAGGCTGAATCATGGGTCACACTAAACTGATGACACTCTGCCTGGTCTCTCTGCTCGAGGCCGGCTGCGCGACCGTCGAAGTAACGAAGGTCACTCCACAAAACCGCGACACCGTGGCCGGCGTGAGGTACTCGTTGCCAAAACCGTTCATTCAAGTGATCCCCCAGGCGGATGATACGTTGCTGGTGAACGTAATCATGCTGCCGGACAGTGACAATACCTATGCGATCAAAACGTCCTCTCGCTGGAGTACCTACTCGTTCCAGATTGCCCTGAACCCCAACAGCACGCTCAGTGCCGTGGAATTCAAGCAGGACAGCTCTGCGGTGGGACAACAGCTCGCTGCGACCGCCGGAACCGCCTCGACGCAGCTCTATAACATGAAAATCGCGAACGCCATCGCCACGCAGACGGCCGTCAACACTGCTCAGACCGCAGTGGATTCGGCGCAATCCGCGTACGATGCGGCTGCCGCGCAGTTGAATGCGGACAAGGCGAATGGTGCGTCGGCTTCGCAGTTGAACACCGACTCCGTTGCGGAACAGGTCAAACTCGCCGCGTTGAACGACGCAAAAGCCGTTCTATCCCGAGCACGATCCACGACGCAAGTTGGGAATTATACCGCAACCGCCGGTACGCCTGTGGCTACCACCGGCCCGACGCCCACGACGGGTAGCAATAGTGGCTTCGGTCCCCAGACGTGGAGCGCGCCCGTTGAATACGAGCTACCCGACGCGCACGGGGCGGTGCTCTACGCGGTCAACGAGACCCTAGATGCCAGTGGCAAGCCAGTGTTGTTGCTTCAAGCCGCGAAGCTCGATGGGGATCCTCAGCCTACGTTTAAGGTGTCGTCGGTTGCCTCGGGTCCACCGTTACTCACGCTGTCGAGCACGGTTGTACCAAAGGGAACCGGGAGCATAACGCTCAATTTCACTCAGGCGGTAACCTCCGTCGACCAGTGTGATCTTTTCTCGGCGGCGGGCACCAAGGTGACCGGCAACGCGAAGTGTGTTGCATCCAACGGAACCGCTAACAATGGCTACACCTCGCTCACCTTGTCTCTGCCGACGAGCCCTGCCTTGTCCACGGGCGCTTACAAGCTCATTGTCGGCTTTTCCTACAAGAACGCCGCAGACGGCTCGGCGAAATCTGCGCAGGCTTCGCCGGTCACGATCACCATCCAATAGTCGGAAAGCGCGGTATGCCAAAGGTCGTTTGCTACCCAGCAGAGGTCAACCTCTACAGCAGTCTGCCGGCCGTAGACCAGGCTTTGGAGATCCAGGGTGTTGCCAGCCAAGACTACTTTGCGAAGGCCTCCACCGACTCCAACGGCGCACCGACCATCGAACTTTCTTTCGACTGGAGTCGCCGTGACGTTATCCCCGCATCCGCGGACTACGGAATGGACGACTGGCACCTGCAGGACGCTTTGCAGCGGTTGCTCGGGTCGGCTCCCACCGCGGGAGCTGCGGCTATCGGGCTGATCTTCGCGAATTTCTATTCCTCGGCGACCGGTGTGTACGGCTATATGTTCGATGCAAATCTCCACAGCGCGACGCTCGGGCCTCGGCAAGGGTGCGCTGTTTTTCTCCATGAAATTTTCAACGCTACAGGGGCTGATCCGTCGGCGTTTCAGAATCGGGTCGTCTACACGGCGATCCACGAGATCGGGCATGTGTTCAATCTATGGCACATCGACAATCCGGCATCCTTCATGAAACCTCCTCCGAATGATGACTTTCTTGCCGCGTGCTCGTTCATCAATGATCATCAACACTATCTGGGGTGTGCCGGTAACCCGGAAGAGATGTCCTTCGTTCTGCCCGGGCCTCTCGCCAGCGACTTCGGCACTCGTGTAGCGGGATACTCGACCGACCAGAACGGCTTTTTCGCGGTATCGCCGGTCGCGCCTCTGACCTTGAACATCGCGCTCAGCCACGAGAAATTCTGGTCATTCGAGCCGCTGGAGCTCGAGGTCGAATTAGGCGTGACGGGTCCGGCGGGCACATCCGTCACGATCCCGAACGAGATCGATCCGGGGTATGCCCGATTCGAGGTCTGGATCACCCAGCCGGATGGCGAGCGTCGGCGCTATCGCCCTGAGCGTCGGTTCTGCTCGAATACCGGTACGTTGAAGATCTCGCTCGAGATGCCGTTCCGTCGCGATATGCCGATTGCCCTTCAATCCGGCGGCGGCTGGGCATTCACCATGGCGGGTCGCCACAAGGTGCAGGTGATTCTGCGGCTGAATGCGCGTAAACGCGTGGTCTCCAATATCGTAGAATGCGAAGTGCTCCGGTCGCAACCGGATCAGCCCGACTATCAGCTCGCCTACGATGCCCTGGCTCGTCGGGCGGGTGCATCGCTGGTGCACTATCGCAGCCGGCTGCCGGCCACAACGCAGCTTGTCAAGGTGAGGCAGTTCGCTGACGAGCAATTCAAGTCAGCGAGTGCCGCATCGGTGCATTACTCCTTGGGTGCCGTTTTCCTGAGGAGAGCCAGCGCCACGGGCGATATTGAACACGCTCGGTTTCTAACAGAACAGGGACTGGGTCACCTGCGGCGTCTCCAGGGGCATCCGGCGCTCAGCGCCCATCGCGCCAGCAAGATTGCCGGGATGTTGGCGGCAGAGACTTCCAGGAACCCGGTCACCCGAAACACTTGACCGCGCAGCGAGATGTCACCATGCGGGCACTATGCACATCCACTGGAACACGAATCTTGTTCGCTTGCTGGCTGATGGCCGCCCTGAGTGAGGGGTGCCTAGCGGCCGCGAAGTACACGATCGTCTGCGGCTCGAGTGCAGCGACGTGCACGACCGGTGACAATCTGAAGGTTACTTTGACATTGGACACGGCGGCTGCCGCGGAAGCGGCATGGGCCGACGGCAACACCCATGTGACCCTAGCTGAGCGAAATGATCCGAAACGCACGCTCCCCGAGGGGCTCATGCGCCTGCAAGAAACGGGGACCCTCGGTGCGCGTCAATTCAACCTGCAATCGGTGCTCGACCCCGCCAACGTTCGCAGCGAGCAGTTTCTGTCAGTACTGTATCGGAAATCGGCGCCGTCCTTGCAACTGCAGGTCCTGATTCAGCGGCCCGATCAGGCTGACACGAGCCTGCCGTTCACGCTGGATCTCTCATCTGCTTACAAGGATGGCACGCTGGACTTGCTCCTCGGCCAGCATGAGGGGCCGAAGTGTGTCACCGTGAATAACAAGGCCTCCGACTGCCGGATGGGGGCGGTCCTCCTCCTGCCCTTCGAGAACCTTGCACAATGGGAAGCGGCCACCGCCCATCTCTCGAGCAGATACATTCTGTATCTGAATGACGTTGCGATGACCGGACTGACACCGCTACCGGGCGGCGTCGGCGCTTTGAGCAGCGCACCGTACTCTCTGCGTTACGTTTTGAATCGGGATCTCGGAAACGCTGACAATGCGCATGCGTGGCAGACGCTCCTTTCCACGGCGGACGGATCTCCGCTGGTGACGACGATCGGGGTGGGGGTAGATTCCCGACGCTGGATTTATCCGCCCGGGCAAACTGTCAGTATTGTGTTGCCTCGTTATTCCCTCCTCCCCTGGGTAATCGGAGCGTTGGTTCTCGGGCTGATCTGGGTACTGGCGACGGTTACCCCGACTCTGCGGGCCTATCCAGGTGTGCCGTTTTCGAAAGCTGCGTTTGACGCGAGTCCACAAAAGGCCGGATTAGCGCAGCTGGGCATAGTTGGGGCCACCTTCAATCCACCCTATAGCCTCAGCATGCTGTTCATGGCTCTGTGGATCATGGTCGTATCTTTCAGCTTCTTCGCCTTCTTTGGCTTGACACAGAGTGGTGAGCTGATCAACCCGACGGCGCTGGCCCTGATGGGGATCGGGACGGCGTCGCTGGTGTTCTCGCGGGCCATCGACATACCGAGCGACAGCGACAAGGCCGCCGATCAGACGTTGGCGGCGGCGATTACGGCATATGCCCCAGCTCCACCCAATCTCGCGACGAATGTCATCAACGCAGCGCGAGCAGCGCTCGAAGCACGCCTGATCACTTCAGGCCACTGGATGCCCGATTTATTCTCCGAAAAAGGCTCTCCTAGGCTTGACCTTCACCGGTTGCAGGTCGCTGCCTTTACCGCGTTCTACTTTGTCGTGTTTCTATGGAGCCTGAATACGATCCTCGCATTACCCAACTTCTCGCCCAATACCCTCGCACTGTTGGGGATCAGTAACGCCGGTTACCTCGGGTTCAAGTTCGCCGCCCAATAATCCCGCAGCCCCTGACCCCTACCGAATGAAACGGTCCCATACGACACTCATTTGTGATCCGTGAGCAGGTTTCTTGTCGACAAGGCCCAAATCTTGCGAGGCACAATACTGCGCGGCCGCGCGGTGATGCAACAACTTAACGTAGCGTGTAACGGTTTCGGCTACTAACAACCCTCTATCTCACCGAAGACGACAAGTCATTAGGACTATGTGTCGGCGCCGTCATGGCTCTGGATTGGCCATCGCGGTTGGCACGAAGCCATGATCGTAAGTTACAATTACCATCGCTGGTACATTCCATGGAGGGTAGGCCAATGTCGGTACAGGAAACATCACACACCACCGATCTGGGTGCGCATAAGTTAAGAGACAGCGTGCGGCGGCTAATTTCTGCAAGTAAGCGCAGAAATACACTGGCACCCATCATTTTCGCTTTTGGCGCGATCGCTGTAACGCCGCTACTTTCCCCGGCAGTGGTGGCGGAGGAACTGACCCCTCAATACTGCAAATCGAAATGGCAACCTGGCACGCCCGAACTTTTCGAATGCCTGGCCCAGGCAAAGAAATGCAAGCTGAATCCGGACACAGATCCAACAGCGATGTACGGTGAGGAGCATGCCACGTGTCCAAAGAATTCGGACAAGCACAACGTTAAGCCGAAGAGTTGATGCCCGCTTACCCATTTTCCGCCTACGCGTGGTGGTCCCTCGCGTATCAAGTCGCATTTGCGCTGCTGAGTGCCATTGCACTGCTACCGCTTATCGCCCCCTCAAACCGGCTCAACGTTCTTCGTAATGCATTTGCGGTGGGGTTCGCCATGTCCCTGCTAGGGATGGTGACGGGATTCTTGACGGGAATCAGTCGCGCGCCCGCAATTGGCACAGTGCTGCCTGCGGTATTGAGTCTAATTGCAGGTCTACTACTATTCATCATAGGTAGAGAGAGTGATTCCGAGAAGCGTACTCTAGTTGCCTCTTGCGTGGCAGCCCTAACCCTCAACCTGTTAGTTGGCACGTTGTGGGGATCGGTCTCGCGAGAGAGTACTCGATCATTGACCGTAACCACCGAGAACGAGGAGACGCTGCGGCAATTGATTTGCGATGAACGTCTGGCGTATGAAATCCTGACCCGCAATGAACGATTGGACGGCGGACTGCCTGATGCAAATCCGCACTTGTTTGTCCCGGGTTGTACACCGCCATTCGAACATGACAAGCCCTCCGTAGGATCAAGTAAGGAAACTACTTCGACAGAATAAGAACGCGTCACTTTAAATCGCGGCGCTAATTAAGGAGCAGTGAAAGGGGGGATCCGGCATTTGCGGCCGCTTGGACAGCGGCAGCGCGCTCGTCCCGATATTTGACAAGAAAGGGTGAGACGATGGCAATCCCAGACGATGCGGAAGAAAAGCCAATTGAGCAGAGACCGATACGCGAGATTTGGAACGCACTGACGATTGCCCAAGCATGGGGCTTCCTAGGCGCTCTCTCGGCGATCATTGTCGGGAGTGCGGCAGTTGGCGCATGGAGTAGCCAAATTATCTCAACCGCGAGCCGCGGAAGAGAGTCCTATAATGAAACCACTACCAAGCCGGCGCAGTCTGCCCACTCGAGTGAGGCGAACCTTGTCGCGTGCAAGCAGGCAAGAGACTACCCACTTGGCGAATGGTATCTAAGCGGTGTTGCGAAAAATCGAAACAACACTAATGAGCACTACGTCCCTCTCGGTGGAGTTGTCAGATTCACCGGGGAAAGGGAGGGAACCTCCGTGACGAACGAGGATAAAGATCCTATCTTGTTCTTCACGTTGACAAGTGGATCATTGAAGCAAGATCCAACTGTACATCTCCGAGGCGAAACCAAAGAGGGATACTGGGCGGAAGGTGATTTTGTAGTTTCTGCGGACGGCTGTCGATTTGGCGGAGAGTTCAAAGATAGTGACGGCGACTTTGGAACGATTACATATATCTGGAGTGGCCGACAACGGTTCTGGGTGCAGAATGTCCCCTGATCTCAACTAGGTGTGTGGCACTGCCAGAAAGCAGACACTCCTCACTGGCGGGCCTGGGCCCGAACTCGGACATGACACGTCATCGAGTTCGATCTATGCAGATCAAGGCGGGTGCTCGCTAACCGGCGATGCATATTGACCGGAAATTATGAGCGTCATACACGTCATAACAACAAGTTAAGGCGCCGGTCGGCGTCCAATTAACCTGCCGATTCACAAAACAGACCCCTCAAATAGCCCGGTGGTGAAACGTTGTGGCGTCTTCGTTCACTATTTGATCAAGTTTGCGATCGAAAAACCCAGCCTGCGCGGCGGCGGGAATGTATTTCGAGACCGAATAAGGAGAGAACCATGTGCGCCCTACAGTACTTGCAGTGCATCAGACCAATCTCTGGGGGTCTGCTTTCACTGGGCTTGCTCGCCGCCTGCGGCGGATCGGGCCCACCGCTAACGCTGACGGCCTACCCGAATTTGAACAACAGAGATCGACAGGAAGTCCCGTTAGATGACGGCTGCGCACCGGCTAAGTCGCCGTTTGCATCCAAGATTGACTGGACGAACTGCGTGGGCGCAGCACTCGGCGCGCCGCAGAGCGGCTGGGCCAGTGATTCCTCTTCTTTCAAGGTCGCGTCGAGGACTAGGCCATAACATGATTTCTAAGTCCGCAAGAAAGTTGATGTTCAGTCGCAGATGAACGGAAGCATTAATCTACCTTGAGGAGGAGTAAGGCAAATGGCATATAACGTTCCAAATTGGGTGTTTATTTCTGCCGGCACATCGAACATGTGGATCGGTTTCGGATTCAACAATGGTACTTCTGATGAAGGAGCCCAGTACGCAATGGGCTCGCCCCAAGACAATGGGGGCAACTTGGTCACCAATGCCTTCAGCAAATCGTTGGATCTGGAGGGCAACGTCTGGTATGCGATCCAAGTCTCGAACTCTGGCGCGGATACATGGATGGAACTGGAAGGCGGAGGACTGTCCTAATAGCGATTAGGAAGTTGCTGACACCATCGACAACTCAATAGGACAAATCGATATGGCAAAACTTAGCGTAATTACAGACAAGCATGGCAAGCTGCTCGGTGCCGTACATAGTGGATCGATGAAGACCAAGGACGGAAGGACGCTTCAACACAGGCCGCATCCCGACCATAAGCACGTGGAAATAGAAGTGGCCGACCAGCTCTTGCGGGGGCCAGCCGCCGATCTGGGCCGATTCCTTCGTGAGAAGGTAAAATAGCCTGAAGGCAGGGCGAGCGAGGATCTGACTGTCCCCGCTTTCAACACTGGGGCGTGGGCGGAGGGCTCCGCCCCGGTTTGATAAACTCTTGAATGAGGGGTCGCCCCGCATATAAGACCCTGACCCAAATTATTTCCAAGGGCAGGCATCGGCGGCATCGCGCTGACCAGATCTCGCTAGCGGGTCCGGAGAAAGAGATGATTGATCAAGTCGCGGCGACCGCTGCTTCTGCAAAAACCGACGGCATCAATCACGTCGTACTTCTACTGCTCGAAAATCATTCCTTCGATCAAATGCTTGGAGCATTACAACAAGTAATTCCGGAGGTCGATGGGGTCACGCCGGCACTCGCAGCCACAAGATCCAACTTAACCTTGCAAGGAACGGCGATCTACCAACACGAAACGTCGGAACGGCAAATGGCGTTCGATCCCCATCATGAGCATGAAAATGCGATGGCGCAGATCAAGGATCACAACAGCGGATTTGTTAGTGATTTCCAGAATGCATACAAGAACCAATTGTCTCAAGCCGATTTGCAGGACGTGATGGGCTACTACCCACTCGACTTCCTGCCTGCGCTGCACCCGCTCGGTCGGGAGTTCACGATTTGTGACAGGTGGTTTGCGTCCTTGCCGGGGCCCACGTGGCCCAATCGTTTCTTTGCGCTGTCGGGGACCTGTGCGGGACAGCCGCTGATGCCATCGGGCGCCGCAATGCTCCAATTGCATTGGTATACAGAGCAAACTCAGCCGACCATTTTCAGCAGAATGACCGAGCGCGGAGTGCCGTGGCGGATTTATCACTATGACTTCCCCTGCTCCTTGGTGCTGACTCAGCAGCGGCAGCCGGGGAATTTGGCGCACTATTCTGCAATCGACGACTTCTTCAGTGACGCTGCGGACAAGGAGTCTAATTTCCCCGCTTTCACGTTTATCGAGCCACAGTATTTCGGCGTGGCTCAAAACGATGATCATCCCCCTCACAATGTGATGAAGGCAGAAAAGCTCATCGCCGATGTTTACAACGCGATCCGGTCTAACCCTGATCTTTGGGCCAGCACTTTAATGATAGTCGTCTACGACGAGCACGGCGGATTCTATGACCACGTGGACCCTCCGCCCACGATCGCGCCGGATGATAAGACCGCCAGCTGGTCCTTCAACCAACTTGGCGTTCGAGTCCCCGCGCTTCTCATATCGCCGAAATGCGAGCAGCGGGTCGAGCATACGCAATTCGACCATACGAGCGTTCTTAAGTACCTGCAGGACAAGTGGAGTCTCGATTCACTCGGACTGCGCGCACTGCAGGCCAATAGCATCGGCTGCGCGGTGAGTGCGAATGATCCACTACGGCAAGACACTACGCCGTTCATCAGGGTTTCGAATGCGGATCTGATTTCGGACGACGTGGAAGCTGAGAAAAATGCAACCAATGCCAATCAAGATGCGCTGCACAACTTCGCTGAATATCTGTATCAGGAGGCGGACGTTGGTATGGAGCGCGCCGTTGATTTGGCAGCGGACGCCGCTAAATTCGCAAACTGGTGGGTCTCCGGTACTCATTGGTGCGGACGCCAATTGACGAAGCTCGGTGCTTGGTTTAGTACTGGTATGCGCAAAGCCCAACATGATCGGCTGACTAGGACGATGAATGCCTTTGCTCATCTTAAAGAGGCGAGAGGGTTGAAGGTGCCTGACCTTCACGCCACAGACTCCAAAATAGGCTGACTCGCCCTTAAATCTGGCTAGGCGCCGAACTTTCCCGTTGGATTGTCGGGCGCCCTTACCCGGTCGCCCGGGCAGCCGCCGCGACAATGTGCCGCATTGCAACAGGTCGTCGCAGGAGAGGCGTCGACAGTGGCCGGGGGGTGCAGTCGTCCGCGACGCTCGGACACGCGCACACCTATTGACGGCAGAGGCCGGGGAGCGCTTTACTCTGCAATCGCGATAAGAGGCCTTTTCGGTCGATTCAGGGATGAAATGACTAATTGCCGCCCGCCCCATCAACGGTTCGAAGAGTCGAGGCTCATGGCGGTGCCCGGCGCGTCCTCGCGCTCTCCCATTTGTCGACGTGGTCGCAGGCTGATCGGGCAGCAGCTGCATGACTGAGTCTACGAGGCGACTGTTCGCCATGGGGTTCTAGTTGAAATAGATCGATTGCGGAGAACGCTGGGATGCACTCACGCCAAAAAGGAGCAGGATATCCGCGGCCGCCTGGTGCTTATGAGTACCCGACTAGCAACAAAAACTCGGGCCACGAATGGCCAAAGCGCATTCTCTCGCCCATCTCGTTCTTTCTGAAAACCGGAGATCCCACCGACACAGTCGATCGACTGTTCGATTCTCGGCACGTGAACGATCTCAGGCTCATCGCTGCCACCGCATTCTTCATAGTGATTGTGGTGTTTGCCATTGCTTCGATTTACGCTGTGAGCTTCTGCTTGGGGGATTGGGCAACGAAGCAGTTCGCCAACAACTACAAAGCAATAACGTATATCGCCGACAACGGTGGAACGCATTTCGTTGGTGTCTTTGCTCCCACCTTGGCGCTCTTCGGGGTCATCCTGAGTTGGGCGTATCAGAAAGGCAGCAATCGGCTGGGGATTGTTGATTTGTTCGCCTGCGAAATAGATACCCTCTGTCGAGTGATCACCGTCATCGAAATGGTCAAGAGCCTGACCAACAACTCGAAGGACTCTGCAATTCCTCAACATTTCACATCAGAGGAGAACTACTTTCCAATACTTGACGGTAATACGCACGACCTGCAGAGCCTAGAAGCCAATGTCGTCATCAACATTACCGCTTTCTACACTTTCATGAAAACGGTCCGCGACTCTTTTCGAAAGGGCGCCGACATACAAGATCCTGAGCAGCGCAAGGAATCGTTGAAAGCGCTCGTGTACATGCTATATCTCGCGTTGGAGAGCGGCCGGAAAGCCATGGACGACCTGGTCGAATTCGAGCCAACACACACGGAACGGACCATGGTCATCCTCATCAGTGAACTCAAAGCCTACGAATTTCTTCGCATGAGCTATCAGAATGAGGATGAAATGCACTATAACCGCCTCATACTGCGGGGACCGGGATACGTGCGGTTAGTCGGCGCCTTGGACAATCTCCTGGACGGCGACCACGAAGAGTCACTCGTTGCCGTCAAGCGCGGCAATTTCGACAACCCCACTTACGCTCAGAGCCAATGGTCGGCGGCGCTGCAATCGCGCGATGAACTGGACAAACGCTTCCAAGAGCTCAAAGACAAAGTGAGTCTCGAATGCAAAACTACGGGTAACCGCATCACCGCGGGCATCGCAGTGAAAAGCGCGCCGGATCGATCCGGTTGAGCGGTGATTAGTCATTTCCAGGTGGATTGACGGATTCAGGTGAGCAGGCATTGCAGCTTGCAGAAAGTATGCTCAGATATACGCCGACGCACCGGACTGCTCAGTCGCTCGAGCGGGACGTGATCGTCAAACGAGGCCGGATCACTAGGACATGCCGCGAGTTCGTGGTGGAGGCCTTCTTGAATTCTCAAGGGATTCTGGATCGACGATATTGACGTTGACACCGGCTGGGACGCCGAATATTTGCTCGAATTGTCTGTCTCCGAGCAATTTTGCCGCTTGCTTACAAAAATCGTTGTAGACCCCGTTCAATTCAGTTGCGGTAGGTGTTCGACCCTTCGTTTCATCGGCGAGCGCATGAAACTGCGAGATCCTTCGAGTCGCTTCTTCGCGGAGCGTGAGCAGCGCTTGCAGCCGTCGCGAATCGTCTCTCAAGACGGCTCGTGCGGTCTTCTCGAATTCATCGCCGCGAAGGTCCGGCGGCTCTGACGACGTGCTCATGATCTGGTTTCCTGAACCGCCACCGCCGACACCCGCAGCAGGACAGCTGGCCACGCGGTGACGCCATGCGGCGACTTGTCGGCCGTAGGTTCCAAAGAAGAATATGCTCGTACCATAACCGCGAGCCAATCGGACGGTCAATGGACTGGTACCAGTTCCCTTCGTCGCCCAAAGCACCTGATTCGCCAGCTGGTGACATACACCATCGATACCGTAGGAAAAAATGGTCCCCTGCGCGGGTGGATTTCCTCTGGAGTCCAGATTCGATTCGCAGATGCAGCGCGCCAGTGCGAGATCTCCGGGGCTTGATCCAATGTAGCCGTCCGGATGCGCCGGCGTCGCGCCGTTGGAATGAAAATCGCCCCAACAAAACCAATAATCCTCACCTTTTGCAATGACTTGACCGATCGACGTCGATGGTGCGACGCGATTGTCGTAGTTAGTTACCCAGGTGTGGTCCCACGCGAGGATCGGAAGCTTGTTTGCCCATGCCCAGAATGCGATAGCCATGACGCGAATCCTTGCCTTGACCCGCCGCTCGTTGCAGCGAGGCTAACACTGGTCGCGGCGGCGGTCATCCGCGGTAGAGGTCGATACTGGCACACAAGACCGAATTAGCAGCAGCGGAGTACACTTCAGCCTTCGGCTCACTATGCGGTGATGGATTTCGGGAGACTGCATGAGCGCAGGATGCTATTTGTGCGAGCTGAGCTTCGGCTTTATTCCTGATAAGACGCCGGGCGACGCGGTCGGTGCCTGCAAGCTCTGCGGAGTTCTTGCGTGTCTGGCCCATGGATATCGCAATAAGAGTAAGCCTGCCTATATTTGCGGTGTCTGCCTGCCGAACCTGCTCGCGGTCGCCGCCGTCAAAAGATTGCCGACGGGCGATCAGCTACCACACAACGGACCACCGGGCGGCGCACCGCTTTTCGACCCGAATGTGCCCCCTGATTTTGGTGCTTGGGCGAGCAATATCAACAACGTCGAGGATGTGATTGCTGATTTCAGCAGCGATCGTTGGCACTCAATCCGTCAGGACGTGGACTATCTGGTGGGATTTCTGGCTCGACCTCGGTCAACGCCGCTGCAGTCCTTCACCCGGGCAGGTTCCGATCAGGCGCGTGCGCTGATGGCCACGGCCATAGCGGTCGCCACCCTTATTCGTTTGCCGGCACACGAGATGATTCCCATGCTCCGAGAAGCCACTCTAGTGGCGGAAAGTCGCAATGCCTGAATCAAAAGTCATCGTCAAAGCTGAGGGATCTTCTCCCGTGGTTACGGTGCCCCAGAACGGATTCTATCCGGCGTTGAGATCTGCCAGTCACCTAAAAATCACGCTGGAAAAGTATCCGACCAGAAACGGTATCTTTGAAGTCAACACGACTCCCCGAGAGGGCGCGGAGGGTCTCGATATCTATGTGCAACCCGGTCAACTTGGGCTCGGCTATGGCGAAAGCCAGTCCGCATTGGCATCGCGAGCAACACGTTGGTCTTATAGGCTATCGCAGTTGCGTACCCCGAATGGGAATTTGCTGCTCGGAACGCTGGCTTCGGCACTCATCTCGGCTTCTATCGACGGCTCGCTGGCCATAGGCAAAATCGGCGTGCAGTGGTTTCTTATTGATGCCGTTACCTTAGACGTACTCACGGCAATTTCGATGTTCTGCAAGATTGTCACGGCGGTGTTGGCATTCTTGCTCGCCATTTGGTTCAAAAAGTAAGACGCTCGCTCGCGAGGCCTTAGACAGCCAGGGTTTCCTCGCGACCACCTTGCCGTTCTTCCAGTAGTAGAGCGGCACGTTGTGCATCCGTGCCAATTTTTGGGCGTCCTTGGCAGCGCGGCGCAAGGCGCGGCCGACGCCGACAGCGAAATGCTCGGGCTTTCGTTCGCGTCCTTTGGCCATTGCCCAATACTGCATGATTCTTGCGTGACTTTTCGTTCATCTCTGACGAATGAGTCTGTCGAGTCACCCAAACAACAATACGTAAGCGGCTGCCGAAGGCACCTGTTAGCCCGTCCAAGCAAATGTAAAAGTGCGCCTAGTCACAAGAGATAGGCATTCACGTGAATACTACCGCACAGG
>Ga0210393_10001293_pt1 | contig 21059 bp, 12 predicted proteins | sample IncBWC27OmetaG_FD_160068 | JGI IMG/M metagenome (GOLD analysis project Ga0210393, IMG submission 160068) | Forest soil microbial communities from Barre Woods Harvard Forest LTER site, Petersham, Massachusetts, United States - Inc-BW-C-27-O ... | reverse complement strand
CGCATTCCAGGAGGAACTAAAGAAGCAGCAGTCTGCAAATCAAAAATAGATGACAAGGAAGCATCCGAAGCCACCGGAAGCGCCGGCTTGTCCTGATGCAGGAAGGGCATCTTGCCGGCGATTTTTCACCGGGTCCTGGCAATAACTTCTCAGGCCGTCGCGATTTTCTTGCGTCGCCAAAGTGCAAGCCCGAGTAGGAGCCAGATGGCAAGTGCAACGTACTCGGCGACAGTGAAATGGCCCGGAGCAAACGGCAGGAACTTCATCGCGACTAACGCGAACGCGGCGATTGATCCGAAAATCGCGATGATGCGCAAACGAGTCGACGGCAATACATATTTGCGCAAAACGAGAACCATCGAAACGCAGGATGCCAGCCAGCCGAACGCTGACGCGGCCGAGCCCACCTCCGTGACAGGCACCAGCAGCGCGTCGCCGAGAAACAGAGCAACCAAAGTGCCGGCAGCGATGATCAGGACGGCGTTGCTCGGAGTCTGAAATCGCGGATGGACTCGCGAAAACATTTCCGGAATCGAGCCGTTGCGGCCGAATGCAAAAATCATACGCGTCGACGCGGCGAAGTTTCCGTTAAAGCACTGGAAGAGGCCGAACATCGCCATCGTAAAAATCAATTGCACCGGCCAGTGCGCGCCGAGACCGTGCTCAAACGCAATCGCGGTCGCGAATCGCTTGCCGAGCAAACTCTGCCACGGCGCAATGTACGACACGGCGAACAACGACAGGGCGTAAAACGAAACGCCGACGCCGAGCGCCATCGCGATGGCTGTCATGTAAGTCCTGCCGCGCAAATCGGGATTCGCTTCCTCCGCGTATTTTGGAACGGACTCGAAACCGGTCAGAAAATACGGCACGATTTGCAGCGTCAGCAAAATCGAAACCAGGGGCGCCCCGTGAAAAACAGGATGGAGATTCGCCGGCGTTCCGCGCGCCGTGCTGATTGCCACGAGCGCGATAAAAATTAAAAGCACGACGCTCGTCATCCCCTTCTGGAAATTCGCTGAGAGGCGAATGCCGCGATAGTTCAAGAGCGTGAGGAATAACGTCAGCGCAACACCGAGCACAAGCCGCCAGAAAAATACCGGCTGGCCTGAGACTCGATAAACCTCGATGGAATCGAGTTGAGGAAAAATGTAAGCCGCGATTTTGCCGAGCGCGATCGCCTCCCATGGGCACACGATGAAATAGGCAAGTAGCATGATCCAGCCCGTGAAGTAACTGACGACCGGTGGAAAAACTTGCGCCGTGTACGCCGCTTCTCCCGCAGCATCCGGCAAACGCAAAACCCACTGGCCGTACACGTAGCCAACAGGTAGAAGCACGATGCCGCCGAGAACGAAACCGAGAATCGCGCCGAGCGGGCCGCCGCGGCCGAGCCAGTCGTCCATCAGGACCAGCCAGCCGGTGCCGATCATCGTTCCGAATGCCAGCGCGAAGTAATCGTGCAGTCGCAGTTTTCTTGCGAGTGTCGGCGCCTTGCTGGAAGGCGCCATCACAAAACGCAGAGGAGCTCGTAGAGGAGATTGGCGGCGAGGAGGCTGGTGATTTCGCCGGTGTCGAATTGTGGAGAGACTTCGACGAGATCGGCGCCGATGATGTTGAGGCCACGGAGCGCGCGCACTAGCTGCAAAATTTGGTGGCTCGTGAAGCCGCCGACTTGCGGAGTGCCGGTGCCGGGCGCGTAGGCGGGGTCGACGCAGTCGATGTCGAGCGTCACGTAGACCGGCTTGTTTTTGAACGCGGCGAGATGGCGCTTCGCCGGCGTCATTCCTTTTTCGTGGAATTCTTCGGCGGTGACCATGCGGACTTTGTGTCCGCGCGCAAAATCGAAATCATCTTCGGCGTAGACCTGGCCGCGCAGACCGACCTGCAACACGCCACCGTCATTTAAAAGGCCTTCCTCGAACGCGCGGCGGAATGGTGTGCCGTGCGAATACTTGCTGCCGAAATATTCGTCCCAGAGATCGTTGTGCGCGTCGAACTGAATCAAGTTGACCGGGCCGCCGTGATATTTCGAGATGGCGCGAAGAATCGGAAGGCTGATGGAGTGATCGCCGCCAACGCACAGAGTGCGAGCGCCGCCGACAAGGATCGGCGTGATGCCGCGCTCGATGCGATGAAATGTGTCTTCGATCGAGAGCGGATTGACGGGGAGGTCGCCGAAATCGGCGACGCGATATTTCTCGAAGGGATTGACCTTGAGCACTGGATTCCACGGACGAATGATCGCGGACTGGACGCGAACATAGCGCGGGCCGAATCGCGGACCGGGACGATACGTCGTGCCGCCATCGAAGGGGATGCCGACGATGGCGATATCGAGTTCGTTGGGATCGGTGATGTTGGGCAGGCGGCAGAACGTCGGGATGCCAGTGAAGCGGGCGTATTCGAGTGCGTCGGTCGGCCGAGGATGCGGAAGGCGGAACTCGCGGACGCGCTTGAGTTTAGGCATGAAGCGGAGATGTTAGGTGCGCGGGTCGACCAAGTCAATTGCGAGACGGAAAGATGAAAGATAACGCAGAGGCGCAGAGATCGCAGAAGTTCGCGGAGAAAAGTGTGGATGGATGGCTCGGGCGTTCATGTTGCGTTCACTTGGGCGTAACAATGGGGCGCGATTCTGGATGGGTCCTCAGGGTAGCCGCAGGGTGGTTTGTACCGGGCCGGGACTTTTACAGACGTGCATTCTAAAAATTGGTCGAGCTGGATTTTGAGGCTTGTCGCGCTCGTGTGCTTGGCGTGCGCGTTGTCAACTTCGTTCGCCGGCGCCCAAACAAGCGACAAGAATCCCGGCGGTCGCGACGCGGCGCTCGTTCCGGCGCAGAAACAGGCGCCGGCTGCAACCGCGGCGAAAACCGCAGCCGCGCCGACCAAAGATACTGCGAGCAGCGACGGAGGATGTTTTCGTGCTGCGGTGGGCTCCGAAGTGCCGGAGCCGGAGGGTTTGCGCAGCGTTGATGGGGTTTTGAAGGTTGAGTTGGCGTTTCGAAGTTTTGTCGATTCCAAGGGAGAGGTGCGATTTTGCTACGTAACACCGAACGGGAAACAGTCACCTACGCTCCGCGTGAAGCCGGGCGATACGGTCATTCTAAATTTCAAGAACGAGGCGACGGCGACTCTGCCGCAAACGCGAACGGCGAAAGCCGCGCAACAGGCCGCAGCGGGCGCAGCGCCTCCCGCAGCGGGGGACGTTGCAGCGCACTCGGCGATGCAAATGAATTCCGGCAATACGCCAGCGGCGCCCTGCGCGACCGCGCCGATGAAGGCGACCTCGACTAATCTTCATTTTCATGGGCTGACGCTTCCGGCGACGTGTCATCAGGACGACGTGATGCACACGATGATCGAAACCGGAAGCGCGCCTTACGAATATAAGTTCCAGATTCCGGCGGACGAACCGCCGGGATTGTATTGGTATCACCCGCACATTCATGGATTCACAAAAGCGCAGGTGCTCGGCGGAGCGTCGGCGGCGCTGGTGGTGGAAGGGATCGAGCGGGCGATTCCAACGCTCGCGGGATTACCGGAGCGCATTCTCATTATTCGCGATCAAAATCTGGCGAATCCGGATGCGGCTCCCGCAGACGATGCAAAATTGCCACCGGTCAAGCTGGATGCCGACGGCGATGTGATGAATACGGGCACGGGAACCGGAAAACCGGCCGAAGATCTCACGATCAACTACGTGCCAGTTCCCTACCCGAATTATCCACCGGCGAAAATCACGATGAAGCCAGGCGAGCGGCAACTGTGGCGCGTGTTGAACGCGTCGGCGATCACGTATTTGAGCTTGCAGTTGCTTTACGACGGTGTGGCACAAGCGGTCGACGTTGTGGCGCTCGACGGCGTACCGATTCACAACAAGGACTTGCCGCAGAGCCATTCCATCCGGCTGAACCATCTGGGCGTTCCGCCGGGCGGGCGGATTGAGTTCGTGATCGAGGGACCTGCAGCGGGATCGAAAGCGTCGCTGGTGACGCGTGCCGTGAACACCGGGGCGATGGGCGAGAACGATCCGACGCGCGCGATTGCGGATATCGTGGCGAAAGCGGATGCGCGAGAGCCGCAATCGAGTCTGGTGAAGAATCCGACTCCTCTGCCTGAGCCTTCCACTACTTGGCTGCGCGACGTAAAACCTGTTCGTGTGCGGAAGTTGTTTTTTTCGGAGACGCCGCTCGATCCGAAGGATCCGAACAGTCCGACTACTTTTTATCTGACGGTGGATGGGGAGACGCCGAAGGCGTTCGATCCGTCGTCGGGCATTCCAAATATCGCGGCGCATCAAGGCGATGTCGAAGATTGGATTCTGGAGAATCGGAGCCAGGAGCTGCATGCGTTTCACATTCATCAGGTGCATTTTGCGCTGATGGAATTTTTTGGGCTGCCGGTGAATGAGCCGTTTTTGCGGGATACGGTGAATGTGCCGTATTGGGATGGGAAGAATCCTATTTATCCGCGCGTGCGATTGAGGGTGGATTTTCGGGATCCGAATGCGGTGGGGACGTATCCGTATCATTGCCATCTGTTGGAGCATGAGGATTCGGGGATGATGGGGTTGATTCGGGTGGAAGCGAAGTAAGGAGTTGGCAGGTTGCAGGTTTGAAGGTTTCAGGTTCGGATGTGGTCGGACTCCTCGGTGTATTTGTCGCGCAGGTTTTCTTCAAAGATTGTCGAGTTTCTCTCGCCTAAGATCGTCTGAATTTTTATCAACTGAAAATTGCGGTGACACATGGCGCGGAGATTTTGCTGCGATGTGCGACTGGAATTGTCCGGGATTTTGCTCTGATGCGATGTGTGCGGCGAAAGTTTTTTTGTGTGACTAGATTTTTACATTGAGTGAAGCAGAGTTCATCGCGTTGTCACGCGACACCAACATAAGAACTGTATTCATCTGACGCAATTTTATTTCAATGGACACGCGCGCGGTTGAACTCCCCTGTCCCGGTGAGACGGCGCGACGTGAGGGGTACGCTTCGCTTCAAAACTCGATAAGGAGAGTTCATGGTTCAAAAGAATTTACGCTGGATGGCGAGTCTGCTGCTTGCAGCAAACCTCGCAGCAGTGACACCGGGAACGACATTTGCGGCGCCGGGCAACAGCGGTGGGACGACGACGACACCGATCAAGCATGTGGTTGTGATTTTCCAGGAAAACATTTCCTTCGATCACTACTTTGGAACCTATCCGAACGCAACGAATCCGAAGGGTGAAGTGAAGTTCAAGGCCAAGGCGGGCACACCGACAGTGAATGGCCTGACCCAGGGATTGCTCGATCACAACCTGAACCAAGACAAGGCCGCCACGACGTATCAGCCAGTGCGTCTCGATCCGAGTCAGAACTACACCTGCGACCAGAACCACGATTACACGCCGGAACAGCAGGCATTTGACACCGGCTTGATGGACAAATTTCCAGAATTCACAGCGACTCCATGCTCGGCGGCGACGTGGTCGGATGTTTCGGGGCTTGGCGCGGGCATCGTGATGGGCTATTACGACGGAAACACGGTGCAGGGACTGTGGAACTACGCGCAGAACTTTGCGATGAGCGACAACTCGTTTGACACGAACTTCGGGCCGTCGACGCCGGGCGCGCTCAATGTGATCTCGGGCATGACGGGCGGCCTAGACCTTTCGACAGATAAGGGCGCGGTTGCCGCGGGCGACGCGGTGACCACGACGTTTAACGGCGTGACCGAAACCTCGATGGTCGGCGATTCGGACCCTGCCTTTGACGATTGCAGCGGTTCGGAAAGAATCGGCTTCTTGCCCAAAAACCAGAACATCGGCACTCTCCTGAGCGCGAAGGGCGTTTCGTGGGGCTGGTTCCAGGGCGGCTTTACGCCGACGACGGCTTTCGTACCGCCGGCGGCAGGTGCAGCGGCCGGAACTCCCGCGACCTGCACGGGCACGACGAACCGCATCGATGGCACACCTGAAACGGCCTACAGCCCGCACCACAACCCGTTCCAGTATTATCCAGGGACCTCGAACCCGCACCACTTGGCTCCGACGGGCGTTAGCGAAGTGGGACACGACGGTCGTGCGAACCACATCTATGACCTGAGCTGGTTCCAGAAGGCAGCGAAGGCCGGCGGTTTGCCGGCGGTCAGCTACCTGAAGGCGAACCGCGCGAACGACGGCCATCCGAGCAATTCGTCGCCGCTCGACGAGCAGGTGTTCCTAGTAAACGTGATCAACTTCCTGCAGACGCTGCCGGAGTGGGAGAGCACGGCGGTGATCATCGCCTGGGACGACTCGGACGGCTGGTATGACCACGTTATGCCGCCGATCGTGAACCAGTCGCAGAGCACGGCGGACGCGCTGACGGGCGTCGGACTGTGCGGCAACGGATCGGGCTCGCTCGCGGCGCAGCAAGCGCGTTGCGGCTATGGGCCACGGCTGCCGTTCCTCGTGATTTCACCCTATGCGAAGAAGAACTACGTGGATCACACGTTGACTGACCAGAGCTCGGTGGTGAAGTTCATCGAAGAGAACTGGGATCTTCCGCAGATCGGGAACGGCTCGTTTGATCAGATCGCGGGGCCGATCGACAACATGTTCAACTGGAACAACCAGCGGACGGAGAAGTTGGTGTTGGATCCGTCGACCGGGCAGGTCATCAGCGAATAGTTTCGGTTCGCTGAATCGGAGGGCTCGTTTCGCGATCAAGCGGAACGAGCCCTTTTTCTTTGTGCCTGGCTCAATATCAACTGCCCTTTCTACTCTTAGCCGACGTTAAGAACCTTCGCGCCTTGATAGACTCTGACGGGGGCCAAACGGTCGAGTTGCGCACGACTGGAGGAATAATCGATGGTGCCAAAGACATCGCGACGAAAATTTGTTGAGTGCGGAGCGGCGTTTGGCGTCGAGCGTTGAAGTCACAACGCGGACTTCACTGCGGGAACTCGCAGCCTTTTTCCTGCGACTGGGAACGACTGCGTTTGGCGGGCCAGCAGCGCACATCGCGATCATGGAGGACGAACTTGTCCGACGAAGACGCTGGCTTTCGCGGGAGACGTTTCTTGATTTACTCGGCGCGAGCAGTCTGATTCCGGGGCCGAGTTCGAGCGAACTGGCAATTCACATCGGGTATCTGCGAGCGGGATGGATCGGACTGGTCGTCGCTGGATGCTGCTTTATTTTGCCCGCCGCCCTGATCGTGGGAGCGCTCGCGTGGCTTTATGTCCGTTTCGGCACGCTTGCCGTTGTTTCCGCCGTGCTCTACGCAGTGAAGCCAGTAGTGATCGCGATTGTTCTCCAAGCACTTTGGGGGCTAGGACGTACAGCAATCAAGAACAAGTTTCTGGCAATCGTCGGCATGTGTGGGGTTGTTGCGGCGTTCCTGGGTGTGCATCCGTTGTTGTTGCTTTTGATTGCAGGTGCAGTTGCTTGCTTAGTGGAGCCGGGTGGGCGGCGGATCGTTGCTTGGAGTTGGCCACTCCCGACGGCTTCGATTGTGACTGGGACGGCTAGTGCGGCGACGTTCGGTCTCGTTTCACTTTTTCTTGTGTTTTTGAAGATCGGAGCGGTCGTTTTTGGAAGCGGGTATGTTCTACTTGCGTTTCTTCGCTCTGACCTTGTTGTGCATCGCGGCTGGCTGACAGATTCGCAGTTGATCGATGCCGTGGCGGTCGGACAGTTGACACCAGGTCCGGTGTTTACCACCGGGACTTTTATTGGTTACCTCCTCGCTGGACTGCCCGGTTCCATCGTCGCCACTGTTGGAATCTTCCTCCCTGCATTTCTGCTTGTGGCCGCAAGCGGACCGCTTGTGCCAAAAATCCGAAAGTCGCGAGTGGCCGCTTCTTTTCTGGACGGGGTGAACGTGGGTTCACTGGCCTTGATGGCTTTTGTTGCGTGGCAGCTCGGACGGACATCGATCGTAGACGGCTTCACCATTGCGCTGGCCACTGTATCTGCGATCGCGCTGTTTCGGTTGAAGGTGAATTCCGTGTGGCTCATTCTGGGCGGAGCCGTGGCCGGAACGCTTGCATTCGTTCTCCGACATGGGTTCTGAGTTCCGCGGAACCGCACCCGTCGAAAGGGCACACGGGCGTATGCCCTCTTCTGTTGTTAACTGGGTCCGTTTGTTTTTAGAGCTAGGTCAGCGGGTCGCCGGTTTTATGCTCGGTGATTTGAAAGCGCAGAAAACTGTGAATTGCTTCAAGAGCGGCCTGGTCTTTCGTCTGAATCAGAACTCTCCCGCCATTCGCCGTGTCTTCGGTTGAATAATGAATATTCTTGGCGTGACTCTTCATCGCGGGAACGCCCGGAGGCGTGGTGTCGTGAACGAACATCGGAATATTGAAGTCGCCGGACTGGAAAGCGTGCTGAATGTGGTGGAGATGCATGCGGACGTTGTCGCGACTGCTCTTGTCGTTCGGATCGTTCGCTTCCACCTGAATCGCACCACCCGTGGGTAGCAGTAAGAAATGGTGCGTTGTGGAGGTTTGAGAGAAGCCCATTCCCTTTTCGCCGCGCTCGTTCATGCCCGAGTGCATGTCATGGGGTGGAGGGGGCGCGGTGTCTTGCTGGACGGTCAGGGCCAGATAAAAGGCAGCGACGAGTAGCATCTGTCACCTCTCGTAAATGGATGGTAACAAGGTTGTAAGGGGATTCATACGAAGCAAACGGGTTGCTCGGGGCGCTTCGTAACCTTGGATTGTTGGAGTGGGCTTGGCGGGATTACACTGCGGATTATGAAGACTAAAAAGCTGTTGGATGAGGCGAAGAGGCTGGCGGCACCATTTTGCGTTAGGAATGGGAAGAAATTTCGGCTGAAGGATTTCGATCCGAAGGATACGCAGGGGGTGAAGTCGAAATCGCACGCGGAGAAATTGTTGGAGGAGAGCAGTGCGGCGGCGAGCGAGATGCAGGAGCGGCTGTATGCGCAGGATCGGTGGTCGCTGCTGCTGATTTTTCAGGGGATGGATGCGGCGGGGAAGGATGGGGCGATCAAACATGTGATGTCGGGCGTGAACCCGCAGGGGTGCGATGTGTTTTCGTTCAAGACGCCGACGAGCGAGGAGTTGGATCACGATTTTTTGTGGCGATGCCATCGTGTGGTGCCGGAGCGGGGGAAGATCGGGATTTTTAACCGGTCGTACTACGAGGAAGTTTTGATTGTGAGGGTGCATCCGACGGTGCTGGACGGGGAAAAGTTACCGGGGAAATTGATTACGAAACATATCTGGGATGAGCGGTTTGAGGACATCAATGCGTTCGAGCGGTATTTGACGCGGAACGGCGTGGTGGTCCGGAAATTCTTTTTGCATATTTCGAAAGAGGAGCAGAGGCAGAGATTTTTGGCGCGGCTGGATGATTCGAAGAAGAATTGGAAATTTTCGATGAGCGATATCAAGGAGCGCGGGTTCTGGAAGGATTACAAAGAGGCATTTGAGGAGATGGTGCAGAGGACGGCGACGGAGCATGCGCCGTGGTATGTGGTGCCGGCGGATAACAAGTGGTTTGCGAGGTTGATTGTGGGGGCGGCGGTTGTGGAGGCGTTGTCGGGGTTGGATTTGACGTTTCCGGATGTGGATAGGAAGAAGAAGAAGGAGTTGGAGGGGATTCGGGAGGCGTTGGAGGAGGAGAAGAAGTAGGGGAGCGGTCGGCGTTTTTGGCGGGGCGATGTTGAATCTAAACCCGCACCCTCTAACATCTGAGGGTGCGGCACCCAAAGGCCGTCTGATTATTTGGGGGGGTAGGTGTAGCGGAGGGTGGAGGGCATTTGGTCACTGCGTGAGCGGGTGTTGTAGTCGAGTTGGTATTGCTGGTGCGTGGGGTCGGTCGGGTACGCGCCGTTGTCGGGGTAGGGATAGGAGATTGGGCCGTGGTGGGGCAGGGGTTCCACGGTGAAGGCGTGGGCGGCGTAGAAGTCGAGGTCTTTTTCGAAGCCGTCGGCGTAGAAGAAGTAGTCGCGAGTCCAGCCTGCGGGTAGCGGCGGGAGCTTGGCGGGGTCGAAGTCGAGGGACATACCTTCGCCGGAGCTGAAGACGACGAAGCGGTCGTCGGATTTTTTCAGCAGGTCGAAGACGTCGCCGTAGCGAGTGTAATTCCCTGCTGCGTGGGCGTAGGGGCCGGTCATGCTGCGCTGGGACCAGGAATATTTTGTGTCGCTGGCGGGCGTGAGGCGGATTTCGCGCGGGTAGCCGAGGTAAGCGAGCGTCGCATCGGCGAGAGGGACTTCTGCGACGCGTGCGTCTGTCGCATCTGGCGTTTGGTCGATCAGGATGGAATCCCAATAAATTTTGAGATTGTTGACGATGCGGATGCGGCGCGTGCCCGGCGGGAGTTTGCCGGTGAGATCGGCGACCATGGTGCGCGCGAGGCCTGCGGGGAAGCCCATGTCGTCGATGACTTTTTTCCAGTTGCCAGCGGCGTCCTGCGCTTCGACGTAGGGGGCGATGACTTTTATGCCGGCTTGATCGGCGGAGTACATCGACGTGGCGGTGAAATAGTCGGTGTAGCCGTCGAGGATGAGGCGGAGAGGTTTTTTCTCGTCGAGGGGGCCGAGATCGAGTTCGACGTAGTGGAGCTTGGCGAATCCGGCGAAGGGGAGCTCGTCGAATTGCGTAACGTATTTGCGATCGTGTTTGGCGAGGAGCGGGAGAACGTCGCGGCCTTTGTCGTCCCAGGCGCCGAGCGGTGCGTGGCTGGTGTTGGCGCTGGTGGCGATGACTCTGAATTCGGGGAACGGTGGATTGCTGGCGAAGCGTTCGTTGGGGAAGACGTCGTAGTTCGAAGGATGATCGATCGCGACAAGGCGAACTTGATCGAGGTAGACGGTTTCTTCCATCGGCTCCATGAAACGGAAGCTGAGGAGTCCGTTTTTCGCTGGTTTGAGGCTGCTCGCTGCGATTTTTAGATATTCGTCGGGGTCGGGGACGTCGCGTTCGTTGGGCGCGACCCAGTGGCCGACGACGCCGGGGCCGATCATGTCGGCGATGAATTCGAATTCGTGGCCGTTCCAGGCGAAGAGGACCGGGCAGGAGCTGCCGCGGCGATCGAGTTCGGCGATCGATTGATCTTTTTTGGCGGGGAGATTTATTTCGTCCTGAGGGACGCCGGTGGGCCAAAGGAGGCGGACGACTTCGGCGTTCTTTTCGTTTTCGAGACCGGCGAGAATCGACGGGGCGTTTTGGCCGAGGTAACCGGAGGCGCCGGGGACTTCCCACTTTTGATAAAGGGCGCCGGCGTAGAGTTCGACTTTTGTGCCGATGGCGGATTTGTTGTCGTTGAGGCCTTTGAGATCGATGCGCATCCAGGAGTGTTGATTCGCGCCGTCGGAGTGGACCTTGATCGGTCCGGCGCCGAGGTCCGAGATGATCAGATCGGGATTGCCGTTGCCCTCGAAGTCAGAGACGACGATAGCGCGGGGTTGAGTGAGCTTGATTTTGTCGAGCTGCGTGTCGTGCGAAACGTCGGACCAGGCGCTAGCGCCTGTCGCGTCGAAGCCGAGATTTCGGAGCAGACGCACTTCTCCTCCGCCCGATGCATTTTCGCCAACTGCGATGAGATCGACCCAGCCGTCGTTGTCATAGTCGATCGGCGAAATTCCCCAGCCGCGTTGCCAATTCAGATCGGGGAGTTTGACGCGTTCGAGGCGCTTGCCGTCGACGTTGCGCCAGAGGCTGATGCCGGGCGCGCCAGCGTGGGTGAAGGCGAGATCCATCCAGCCGTCTTTGTTGAAGTCGAGAGCGACGACGCCGACGGCGGGCGGGAGATTTTCTTTTTTGAAGTCGATGGCGGTTGCGAGCGAAGTGAATTTGCCTTCACGCGGATTGAGCAGGATGGAAGCACCGGCTTGGCCGCCCGCGATTACGAAATCGACAGCGCGATCGTTGTTGAAGTCGGTGGTGACGACGCCGGCGCCGGTTGCGTCGAAGCCGAGCGCGGTTTCGGCGGAAACGTCGGTGAAGGTGCTGTTGCCGTTGTTGCGCCACATGACATTGTGGGCGGCTTCCTGGGCGGTGCGCGCGGCGGTGGGCTGCATCGTGACGTAGAGGTCGAGGTCGCCGTCGTGATCGTAGTCGACGAAAGTGAGGCCGACGCAGCCGGGTTCGCGGCGGATGCCGACGGCTTGCGTTACGTCTTCGAAGGACTTGCCGTCTTTGTTGTGGAAGAGATGGATGCCGTCGGCGAGGCAGACAGCGAGATCGGGGCGCGTGTCGTTGTCGAAGTCGCCGACGGCGCAGCCAAGGCCGGGGCCTTTGAGATTGTCGAGGCCTGCGCTTTTCGTCGCGCTCTCCCAAACTCCCTTGCCGAGATTGCGCTCCAGAAAGCTGTTGCCGTCGGCACTGGCGCTTACGTAGAACAGGTCGGGCTTTCCGTCGCCGTCGTAGTCGATCACGCATATGCCGGCGCTGCGTGGAGGGAGCGCATACTCGCCGAGCGTGGCGCCAATGGATCCAGAAGACGCTGAGAACGTTACTTTGATTGGCGAGGGGGCGGAGGTGAGTGTGTTACGCGGGAGTTCGGCGAGGGAATAGCGGCCTTGATCGCCGTAGCCGGCGCCGAAGGGCGAGCCGAGATGCTCGGTGGTGAGTTTGGTGAAGCGGGCGAGATGTTCGCGCGCGGTGGCGGCGTCACCTTTGCGTTGATAGGCGCGGGCGATGCCGAATTCGGCGGAGGCGTGGAACGGGAAAGCTTCGAGCGCTTTCCGGAAGGCGGCGATGGCTTCTTCGTAGTGCTGCGCCTGGGATTGGAGATAGCCGACGAAATAGTAGGCATCGGCTTCGGGAGTGATTTGGGTGACGTGGGTGAAGGCGGCGATTCCCTTTTCGATCTCGCTGGAATCTTTGTAGACGAGACCGAGGTTGTACCAGGCGTAGGGATCGTTGGGGAGTTCTTTGGCGGCTTGTTCGAGAGCGGCGCGGGCGGGGTCGAGCTTTTGCTGGCTGAGGAGAGAGACGCCGAGATTGACGCGGGCGATGGAAAATTTTGGATCGGCGGCGAGGGATTTCTCGAAATATTTTTGGGCGTCGGCGAATTTTTGCTGGTTCATGTAGGCGACGCCGAGGGTGTTGAAGCGGAGGGCGTCGGAGGAGGCGGAGGGAGGGGCCGCTGTCTCATCGGAAACGTGGCTCGGCTCTGGCGGCGTTGACATCGATCGCACGGCGAACGCTGCGACGAAGAGAAGAGCGATTGCGAAGACAAACAGAGTCGGACGCGAAAGCAGTCTTGGCATCAGAAATGTTTTCCGGCGTTGCGGATTGAGATTCGTATTTCGATGGCTTTGTTGCCCCGCGACAGACGCTGGATTGATTGTCCGAGGTGCGTTGGACATCGTCAAATGGTTTGATGTCTGCTTTTGATTTTCAGAGACGGTGTGCCGCACCCGCAGCGATGGCGCACTCATTGTCGTGTACGATTTGCAGAGAGCTTTGGATGATTGAGCGCGTTGGAATCGGGGCTTCTACAAATCTATGAACGTTTCTCACTATTCGACGATTGCGGAAGTTACGGCGGCGGTGAAGGCGGGGAAGGTGTCGCCGGTAGAGTTGGTCGATGCGACTTTGGCGCGCATCGAGAGGCTGGAGCGGAAACTCACGGCGTTTATGAATCTGGATGCGGCGGGAGCGCGCAAGCAGGCCCGAGCGGCCGAGGATGCGGTCGCGCGAGGTGGGACGCTCGGGTCGCTGCACGGCGTGCCGGTGACGATCAAGTGCAACATCGATGTGGCGGGGTTGGCGTGTCCGGCGGGGTCGCCGCTGCGCGCGGATTATGTGCCGAGCGAAGATGCGCCGCTGGTGGCGCGATTGCGGGCGGCGGGCGCGATTATTCTGGGGAACACGAATACACCGGAATTTTTGATGGCGTGGGAAAGCAACAATCCGATTCGCGGCGGGACAAGCAATCCGTGGAATCTGGCACACTCGGCGGGAGGATCGAGCGGCGGCGAGGCTGCGGCGATTTCTTCGGGGTGTTCGTTTGGCGGGATTGGGAGCGATGGCGGCGGGTCAATTCGCGTGCCGGCGCACTTTTGCGGGATTTGCGGGCTGAAGCCGACGCCGGGGCGGGTGCCTTCGACGGGACACTATCCGCCGGGAGCGGGGGCGTTGTCGTGGCTGGGAGTTGTGGGGCCGATGGCGCGGAGGATTGCGGACGTGCGGGCGATGTTTGAGGTGGTCGCGGGGCCGGACGCGGGAGATGCGCTATCGGCGCCGGTGCCTATTGCCGATGCGGCGAGCGAGAGCGAACGGATAAAGGGATTGCGCGTTGGTGTGTTGGAGACAGACGCGTTGGGGAAGGCAACGCCGGAAACGGAAGCAGCGGTTCAGCGCGCTGCGAAAATATTGGAAGGCGCGGGTTTCTCGGTCGAGCCGTTTCCGCTTGATGGGCTTGATCGCGTGATCGATTGCTGGTGGTTCTTCTTCGGGCCGGTGGTGGCGCAGCTCTTTACTGACACGGTCAAGGGGCACGAAGCGACGCTCAGCCGGATTTTTAAAGAATATTATTCGGTGGCGCTGCCGCGAGAACCGTTGAGCGGCGAGGCGATTCTTACTGCGCGTACGGACCGTGACAACTTCCGCGCGGAGATTCTGAGGCAGATGCGCGATGTGCCGATTTTGCTTTCGCCGGTTTCGACGGAGCCGGCGTTTCGTCATGGTGAAGGAAATTATCAATTGGGTGCGCTGCATTGTTATCGCGACACGATGCGGTTCAGCCAGTGGACGAATCTGACGGGGTTTCCGGGAGCGACGGTGCCTTTGGGAATATCGGCGGAGGGATTGCCGATTGGAGTGCAGGTGATTGGGCGGCCGTATGAAGAAGAGTTGGTGCTGGCGGTGGCGGAGAAGATTGAGTCTGCGCGTGGGGCGTGGGTGGCACCGCCGATCGAGTGACCATCACGCGCTGTGATCGCGCCAGAGTTGAACAAAAAACGCCGGCGAGATGCCCTTCGGCTGCGCTCAGGACAAGCCGGCGCTACCGATTATTGCGGCGCGGAGCCGCTTAGCTCGGGGTTGCGGATGCGATCGTCGTCCATCGTCGCGGGCCCGATGGATTCCTTGGCCGCCTTGGTATCGAGCATATTTTTGGAAATCAGGAATTCTTTCTCGGCGTCTTCACGCCGTCCGAGCTTGAGCAAGATGCGCCCGCGCACGAAGTGGACGTTCTGGCTGCCGGGTGCAAGTTTCAGAGCTGCGTCGATTTCGTTGAGCGCCTGCTGATATTTCTCGCGCTGCATGTTGATTTTCGCCATTCCAAACAAAGACGCAGGCATCTTCGGATTCAAGCGCAACGCTTGCCGCAGTGTTTTTTCGGCTTCGTCGTACCGCTCCATCTTCAAATACAACTCCCCGAGTTGTTCGTAGGCGTCGGGCAAATTGGGATTGAGCGCGATTTCTTTTTTCAGCTCGGCCTCGGCGTGCTCGTTGTCTTCGCTCTTGGTATAGGCGACGCCGAGACCAAAATGAACGTATGGGAGATCGGGATTGGCGGCTTCCGCTTTCTTCAGCTCGTCGATGGCGCGATCCGATTCCCCGCGGTTCAGATAAGCTTTGCCCAAGATGAGATGGAACTCCGGAGTGTCGGAACCGATCTCGACCAGGCGCGACATGGCCTTATCGTCGAGATCTTTTTGGCCGACGCGATGAGCCGCAATGCCCAACGCGTACAGATACATGATGTCGCTGGATGAAGTCGGCCACATCGGTTCAAGCGTGGCGGCAGCGTCGGCGTAGCGCTCGGTGTAAAGCTGGCATAAACCCAGGAGGTAGCGCGCCTGCGTCGAGTTCGGCTGATCTCGCAAGACCGATTCGAGCGGCGGGATGGCACCGGCAAAGTCTTCGCGGCGATATTTCACGAGGCCGATGTTCAGCCGAATACCAGTCATCTTGGGATCGAGCTTCTCCGCTTTCTGGAGCAGCGTCAGCGCCTGATCCCATTGCTGTCGTCGCATGGCGATGACGCCAAGGTTGGCGTAGGCAGGGGCGGCCTGAGGATCGATCGTCAAAACCTTGCGGAACGAAGCGTCGGCGGTCGACAAGTCTCCTGTTTGCAATGCTTGTTGGCCTCGAGCAAATGCCGCAGCGGCCTCGACGCGGGGATTAGAAGCCGCCGGTTGTGAGTCCTGGAACTCGCCCGCCGAGGAAAGCGTCACGCAAACGGCCAGGAGCGAAACCAGGCCGCAAAATCGTTGTGCCCATCGCCAATTCATCATCGACGGTAGTGTCCGATGGGTTTCGTTGGAGTTCAAGCGTTCACCGGAGGTTCCCGAAACTCGGGAATCGCGAGGGATCGCTGTGGATTTGTCGTGATCGTTGCGATGCGCGACCAAGAGAATTACAAAATGCCGCTTGACAGCCCCGGCATATTGTCATATTAACTCGTTTTAATAAGGCGTTTTGGTGCTCATTCCCGTCGAGTGGTGAGGGAAGCACAATTGAATCGTTTCCAGGGTGGCCGTGACCGAGACACGGTAGCTGGAAACCAGTTGGCCCTCACGCAGAGATCAGAAAAAGAAAAACGGGAGGTTTCAAGTGAAGGGAAATTTGTCTCGCCACTTCTCTAGCTTTAAGTGTGTGCGGTTGGTCGCATGGATGCTTGCAATTGCGGTGCTGAGCCTGGTTGCGGCAACGCGAACATCGGCACAGGATACGGGCTCGATAAGCGGCACGGTCACGGATAAGAGCGGTGCGGCAATTGCGGGCGCCGAAGTCACGATCACGGCCAGCGCCGGCAGCCTTACTCGCAATACGACAACAAACGCAGATGGCGCCTACGTGGCGGCGGGTTTACCCGGCGCTACGTACAACTTGACAGTCACGGCGACCGGGTTCCAAAAGTACACCGCGAAGTCGGTCGTGTTGGACGTTGCGCAAAAGACGCGCATCGACGTTCAACTGACGGTCGGCTCGGTGACCGAAGAGGTGGTGGTCACCGGCGAAAGCGTCGCGCAGGTCGAAACGGCATCGTCGGAAATCGGCACGACGATCAGCGGAAAACAAGTCAACCAGCTCGAACTCAATGGGCGCAATTTCACCCAGCTGGTCACTCTGACGCCGGGCGTCGTAAGCCAAACGAACCAGGATGAAGGCACCGTCGGTGTGAACGGCAACGTCGCGTTCAGCATGAACGGGGGGCGCACCGAGTACAACAACTGGGAGCTGGATGGCGGCGACAACATGGATAACGGCAGCAACTCCACGCTGAACGTATATCCGAACATCGAAGCGGTTGCCGAATTCAAAGTGCTGACCTCGACTTACGGCGCACAGTACGGGCGCAACGGATCGGGCACGATCGAAGTGGAAACGAAGTCGGGCGGCAGCACATTCCACGGCAGCGCCTTCGAATATCTACGGAACGACATGTTCAACGCGCGGCCCTGGGAGTCTGGCGGCGAGCCTGGCACTCCGAACCCGCCATACAAGAAGCACGACTTCGGTTACACGGTCGGTGGACCGGTGTTCATCCCTCACCTCTACCATCCGGCAAAGCAAAAGACGTTCTTCTTCTGGTCCCAGGAGTGGAGGCGCGAAAAGAATCCGGATACGGTGAGCCAGAACGTTCCGTCCGTGGCGGAAAGAGGCGGCAACTTTTCGGATCTATGCCCGGGTGCTGACTGCCCCAATGTTCCAAATCCCGCGGCGGTTCCCATTACCGCAGTCGGACAGGCACTCGAAGGGCTGATCCCGATGCCGAACAGCATTAACGCCGGATTCCCATCGTTCACCCAAACCGTTTCACTTCCAACGACTTGGCGCGAAGAACTGGTTCGGGTCGACCACAACATCACCGACAATTACCGGCTAACCTTCCGCTACATCCACGATTCGTGGTCGACGATCAACCCGAATCCGCTGTGGGGCGTGGGAACGTCGAGTTTCAACAACATCAACACGAACTTCGTTGGTCCGGGCACGAGCTTTGTGGCCCGGCTGACGGCAAACGTCACACCGACGCTGTTGAATGAGTTCGTAGCCAGCTACACGGCCGACCATATTGACCTTTCCATCCTGAACGCCCCAGCGTTGCCGGCAGGCTTTGCGATGGGCTCGCTATTCGACAACAACTTTGGCGGGAAACTTCCCGGCATTCAGTTGCAATCGAACCAGGCGTATGGTGGCAGCTTTGGACAGGATACGGGCTACTTCCCCTGGACCAACTCCAACCCGACCTATACCTATCGCGACAACATAACCAAGATCGTTCGCACGCACACGCTGCAATTCGGAGCTTATTTCGCGGCAGCGCAAAAGAACGAAGACAATAGCGTCGATACGCAGGGAATCCTGACCTTCGACACGGCGTCTCCGATCAGCAGCGGCAACTCTTTCGCCGACTTGCTGATGGGCAACGTCGCCAGCTACAAACAGTCCAACTCGACCATCAAGTACTACAACCGGTACAAGATCCTGGAGCCGTATTTCCAGGACGACTGGCGCATCACCAAGAAGCTCACACTCAACCTTGGTGTGCGCGTGAGCCTGTTCGGAACCTACCGCGAGCGTTATGAGAACGCCTACAACTTCGAGCCAACGGCATTCGTTGCCGGCGCCTCGCCCGGAATCGACAATTCCGGCATTATCACTGGCAGCTCCGGCGCATTGGTGCCGGGCAGTGGCAACCCGTTCAACGGCATCATCCAATGCGGTGGGAAGGGCGGCACAACCCCAGCGTCGGGATTCCCCGGGGCTAGCGTCGGTCCTTCACAATACGCCGGATGCTTGAAGGGTCACCTATTCAACCCCGCGCCACGCATAGGCTTCGCTTGGGATCCGAAGGGCGACGGCAAGATGGCGATCCGAGGCGGCTACGGCGTCTTCTTCGAGCACACCAACGGCAACGAAGGCAACACCGAGTCTTTGGAAAACTCACCACCGCTCGCCCTGACCTCCACGCAAGCAAACGTGGTGGGATACGGCAATATCGGTGGCGGTGGATTGCTCTTCCCGCTCTCAGTCAACTCCATTCCGAACAAGGCGATTTGGCCTTACATGCAGCAATGGAACTTGAACGTTCAGAAAGAGCTACCGGAGCATGTCGTGCTGTCCGTCGCGTATGTAGGCAGCAAGGGCACGCACCTGGTGCTGCTGAGCGATGCCAACCAGCTTCAGCCTGTTTCCGCGGCGAACAATCCGTACGCGGCAGGAACGCCGATCGTGGCAGCCGATTGCAACAACTTCACGTTGAACGCGAACGGCCTCCCGACCGCCGCAACACTGGGCAATGGCACAGCCGTGCCGGGTGCTGCGTTGTCGAACCTGTGGATCGCATGCGGCAACAATGCGGATCCGCTGCGAACGAACTTCCCGGGCTTTAGCCAGATCACGCAGCTGGCAAACCAAGCCAACTCCATCTACAACGCGTTGCAGGTTTCGGCGCAACGCACGGTGGGCGACCTAACCATGAGCGTGGCCTATTCCTACAGCCATTCGATCGACGATTCGTCGGATCGCTCGGACACTGCCTTCGTGAACTCTTACGATCCAGCTGCCAACCGGGCGAGTTCAACCTTTGACCAACGCCACAGCTTGTCCGTCAGCTATGTGTACGCCCTACCCCTCTTCAAGAGGGCGGGGCTTTCGCACACGCTGCTTGGTGGATGGCAGGTTTCGGGCATCACCACCGCTCAGACCGGCCTGCCGTTTACGGTGACGAACGGCACCACTTTTGGCGACAACGCCGGTGTGGGCAATGGCGTGGGCACGGGTTCCCGTCCTGATTTGGTCGGCGATCCTCGCGCCAGCATCTCGCAGACGGAATTTCCCGACGTCCGCGGGCCGGTGATGTACAACGCGGCAGCATTCGCGCTGCCCACGGGCCTAACGTTCGGCAACGTCGGACGGAATACGTTGAACTATCCAGGCCGCTTGAATTTTGACTTCGGTACCTTTAAGCGATTCGCCATCAACGAACGAGCCGGATTCGAATTCAAGTGGGAAGTTTTCAACCTCTTCAACCACACGCAATTCGACCAAATCGACAACCAGGGACAAGGGACGAACGGCATCGCAATGGACACTGCCGATCCCGGAGCGAACCTCGACAGCTCGAACTTCTTGCATCTGACGGGTGCGCACGCGCCACGCCGCATGCAGTTCGGTCTGCGGTTCTACTTCTAGCCACGATTGCGGGTCGCTCACAGCGGCCTGATATCTAACCGGGCGGCGCTTTTTTCGGAAAGCGCCGCCCGATTTTTTTGTATACTCGCTGCGTTCTCGTTGGGCCAAAGGAGAGTGTAAACGCCATGAAGCGACGCACTTTTATCGAGACTTCTCTCGCCACTGCAGCTATCGCCGCCGCGCCACGTGTGCTGTTGGGCGGCGTTCCCGGAGTGCCACATCATATTCAGCCGATCGGGTTGCAGCTTTATACCGTGCGCAATCTGATGAAGACGGACTTCGACGGGACGATCGCCGGCGTGGCGAAAGTTGGCTATAAGGAAGTCGAGTTTGCAGGGTACGACGGCAAGACACCGAAAGAAGTGCGCGCCGTGCTCGATCAGAATGGGCTGACGGCGCCGTCGGCCCACATTCCTTTGGAACAGATCGAGAACAAATGGCCGGAGACGCTGGAAGCGGCGCACGTCGTAGGCCATAAGTATCTCGTTTGCCCGTGGTTCGAGGAGAACCAGCGCACCGCTGACGGCTACAAGAAAGCGGTTGAGGTTTTCAACAAAGCCGGCGAGGCAAGTCAGAAAGCCGGGATTCAATTTGCGTATCACAACCACGGATTCGAATTCGAGAAGACGGAAGGCCTGAACGGCGCGATTCCATTCGACTACTTTTTGACGAAGACCGATCCCAAGCTCGTGAAGTTTGAAATGGATTTGTGCTGGATTACGGTTGCAGGGCAAGATCCGGTGGCGTATTTCAACAAATATCCGGGGCGATTCCCGCTGGTGCACGTCAAGGATTGGTCGAAAGAAGGCACGGCGGATCCGGGATATAAAGTGGCGGTCGGGCATGCGGTGGCGAACGGACATCTCGCCAACGTCGGCGAGGGGTCGATCGACTTCAAGCGGATTTTCGAGCATTCGAGCAAGGCGGGGATCAAGCACTACTTCGTCGAGAACGATGAGGCGAAGGGGC
>Ga0210393_10001292_pt1 | contig 21072 bp, 22 predicted proteins | sample IncBWC27OmetaG_FD_160068 | JGI IMG/M metagenome (GOLD analysis project Ga0210393, IMG submission 160068) | Forest soil microbial communities from Barre Woods Harvard Forest LTER site, Petersham, Massachusetts, United States - Inc-BW-C-27-O ... | reverse complement strand
CCTAGGAAGAGGAGGTACCTATGCCAGGAATGAAGAAACGGGCCAAAAAGGCCACCAAGTCCAAACCGATGCGGAAGAGCAAAATGGCAAAAAAGAAGCCTGCCAAAAAGACCAAAAAGAAGTAACCACTTAACGAGTTTACCTTTGGGCTAATACCCCGAGGGCTGGCTAAGGCTGCCAGGATTGCTGCTGGAATAAGCCGAGGCTGAAAGGCCTCGCAACACGGGAGAGCCCCCTCGAAAGAGGGGGCTCTTTCCTTTTCCAGCAACGTGATAGAAGTCGTGCACCTATCATGTCCGAGCAGTCGAAAACTTTTGATGCGATAATTGTCGGCGCACGCGTCGCAGGCAGTGCTGCCGCTATTCTGCTCGCGCGCGACCAGCGCCGCGTTTTGCTGATCGACAAGGACGCCTTCCCGTCGGACCGCCTCTCGACGCATATCGTGCTCAGCGGCGGCACCAAGGTGCTCGGACGAATGGGGATGCTCGAAATGCTCGAGCGCGCGGGCGGCGTCCGCTTCGAGCGGATGCGCACTTTTGGTCCCGACTTCAGCTACGGCGGCGAACTCGTGCGCGACGGCGCCGATGACCGCGGACTGTGCCTCGGCCGCACCTTGATGGATGCGGCGATGATCGACGCGGCTCGCAGTTTCGAGAGCGTTGAGTTTCGCGAGCGCTTGCGGCTTACCGATCTAATCATCGAAGACGGCGCCGTGTTGGGAATTCGCGGCGAGGACGCTTCCGGGGTCCACGAATTTCGCGCGCCGCTGACGATTGGCGCCGACGGCATGCGCAGCTCTGTCGCGCAGATCGCGTCGGATCGTATCGACGCGTTCAGGCGCGTCGACGTGCCGTGTGCGCGCGCCTATTACTACGCCTACTTCGAAGGAGTTGCGCGCAAACATCTCGGCGACGAAGTAGTCACGGAATTCGAATCGGCACCCGGCGCCGGCAACCTCGTCTGTCGATGCGAGAACGGACTGACAGTCGCGGCGACCGCGTTCGACGCCGCCGAGATGCAAACCTTTCGCACCGACCTCGCATCCAACCTGCGCCGCTACCTGAACCGCTCGTACGAGGTCGGCAAGATGCTCGAAGGCGCGACGATTGCCGGCAAAGTCTTTTCTTCTGGCCTGCTCAACAACACCTACCGCGATCCAGTTACTGATGGCGCGCTGCTGCTCGGCGATGCGGGCATGCACGTCGATCCGCTGTTCGGCCAGGGCCATTCGATGGCATTGATGAGCGCATGGATCGTCGGCGAGCTTGCGCCCGAATGGTTTTCGACCGCGCGCGGCAACTCGATTTGGGCGGTGCCGATGGCCGCGTTCACCGAGCGGCGCGACGCGGAGCTGATGCCGTACTACAAGGCGAGCGTTCGCGCGTCGCAGGAGCTCGGCCTCGACCAGGGCAGCCATCTGGCGCATCGCGCGGCCAGCCGCGAGCAGTGGGCGGCCGATGAAATGATCAGATTCGCGCAGATGCTGACGCCGCGCGCCGCGTTTCCGTCGTTCCGCTTCGCGCGCCTGATGGCGACCGCATCGCGCGCCGCCTGAGTCGGCAGTCCCGTGGACGACCTCCAACTCGGCCGCATCCCCGCGCAACGCGAGTTGCCCGAGCCGGTCAAGTTCGCATGGCCGATAATGATTCTGCCCGACCTCTTCACCACGCCACGCCATCTCGCGCTCGTGCTCGGCTACCTCGCGTCGATCGGATGGGAAACATTCGTGCCGAATCTGCGCGCCGCATACGGCCAGGGCTCGACGCCGCCGCTGGAAAAACTTCGCTTCGACGATTTAGCCGCGATTGCCGGCGAAGCGCTCGACGCGATCGGCCGCGACGCCGTCGTGCTCGGTCACGGCGTCGGCGGATTGATCGCGCTCAAGCTCAGCGGGCATCGTCAAGCGAAGGCCGCCGTCGCATACGCGCCACTGGTGCCGGGCTTCCGTACGCCGCTCGTGGGCGGACTCGCGAATCGTATCGCGACGATGCTGGGCAGGCCGATCAAGCCGCCGACTGGCAGAATCCTGTTCGAGTTGATCGCCGATTCCGATCCGTTCACGCGCGACGGTTTGATAAAAGCGATGGTGCCCGACTCGAGCGTGCTGGCGGCTGACGTGATCAGCGGTGCGATCGAGTTTGCCGCCGCGGACAAATCGGCGCCCCGGCTGGTTGTGGCGGGCGACTCGGACATCTTCGCGCCGATCCCGAACACGACGGCGTTCGCCGACTCGATCGGCGCGAAGCTGGCGAGAATCGCAGGCCGCGGGCATTGGCTGATTGGCGGTCGCGCGCTCGAACGTGCGATCAATGAGACGCAACGATTCCTCGTGCGCGCGCTCGGCCAGGATTTGCTGCTGCTCTATCCCGAAGAATGGAAAAACTAAAAGTAGAATCGAAGGCAGGTAAAAGCGATGGCAGACAACATTGAAAAGAAAAATCTGATCGCCGAGGAAGAAGCCGGGCTCATCACGCTTACGATGAACCGTCCCGAAAAGCGCAACGCACTCTCGACCGCGATGATGACGGAGCTGAACGATGAGCTTCGCGCGATCGGCAAGCGCAGCGATGCGCGCGCCGTGATAATCGCGGGGAACGGCCCGGCGTACTCGGCAGGTCACGACTTGAGCGAACTGAAAGGGCGCGACCTTGCGTTCTACCGGTATGAATTCGACCTGTGCGCGCAATTGATGCTGACGATTCAAAGGATTCCGCAGCCGGTGATCGCGCGTGTTCATGCAATCGCGACCGCGGCCGGATGCCAGCTTGCAGCGACATGCGATCTCGTCGTTGCGGGCGAGAGCGCGAGTTTCGCCACACCGGGCGTAAGGATTGGCCTCTTCTGCTCAACGCCGATGGTCGCGCTGACGCGCGCCGTCGGAAGAAAGCATGCGATGGAAATGCTGCTGACAGGACAGCCGGTCAAAGCCCGCACGGCGGCCGAATGGGGCCTCGCGAACAGAGTAGTGGCAGATGCGGACCTCGTCGCCGAAACGCGCAAGCTCGCATCGCAAATCGTCGAGGCCAGCCCGCTAATCATAGGAATCGGCAAGCGCGCCTTTTACGAACAGATCGATCTGGACACCGAAAAAGCCTACGCCTACACAAAAGAAGTAATGAGCCAAAACGCAATGGCACTAGACGCGCAGGAAGGCATCGGCGCCTTCCTCGAAAAACGCAAACCAGTCTGGTGCGGCAAGTAAAAAGAAGCGGTGGAGAGATCGGCCATTGGCGGGGCTATGCTGTGAGGTGAAGGGTGAAGGTGCTTGGATGTCCGGGATTGTGGCTCACGTACTCGACCGGACCGAGATAGCGAAATCCTGAGTCTGCGTATTCTTTGGGTTCTTCTCGATAGAAGAGGAGCAGCTCCAAGTCGCGGGCCTTGTGCTCAATGATCATGAGATCGCTCTTGCCTGAGGTCTGTCCCTGCCATTGGAGTTTATTCCCAGTCATTAAGTCGACGTACTTGGGCTGATTCGCAGCCTTCTTGCTAGTGACGAAGAGCCACACTGAGGAGTGATTCTTCGGTTTGAAAACCCCTGTGTTCAAGGTGGCATCCGTGATGTGGAAAAGCTCAGCGAGCGATTTTCGATTGTAGATCTCGCCAATCTTCAGTTTTTCCGACGCGAACACGGGATTCATCAACCCTCCTCTTCCGGCGTTCTAAGGTTGCTGGTCGCCGTCTTCGATTCGACGGTAACAGTCGCAGCAGATGACGCCCTCGCCATTCCGAGTTTCCAAGTATGCATAGTCGAAAAGCAAGACGGGATTCCTCGCTTCGCTCTGAATGACACAAAGATGAGAGACACATTGGAAATGTGGCGGGCGCATCTCTCGGGCGTTTCGGAGTGGTGATCCTCACCCTCGTCGCCGTTGCTCTGAGTGGCGGGATGAGGACCCGTATTGATCGGGGTCTCGGGGTTTGTTAATTTCGGACATGGCGCATCTGACTAAACGGACTGCGTACAAAAACTGAAGGCCGACTTGAGCCCGCGGGAAACTGCGGGCTCTTTTTTTACCCAAGGAGGTTCAAATCATGGCGCATCAGGAGCTCCGCGAAGCACTTACCTTCGACGACGTTCTTCTGCTGCCTCAATCGTCCGACTTGCTGCCGGCGAATTGCGATGTCTCGACCGCGCTCACGCCCAAAATCCGCCTGCGTATCCCGCTCGTCTCGAGCCCGATGGATACCGTCACCGAATCGCGGACCGCGATCGCAATCGCGCAAATGGGCGGCATCGGCTTTGTGCATCGCAACCTTTCGATCGAGGAGCAGGCGGCCGAAGTCGAGACCGTCAAGAAATATGAAACTGGAATGATCGTCGATCCGATCACCGTGAGCCCCGAGCAGAAAATCGGCGAAGCGCTGGCCGTGATGGAACGTTTCCGAATCTCCGGGCTGCCGGTCGTCTCGGACGGCCGCCTCGTTGGAATTCTGACCAATCGCGATCTGCGCTTCGAGCGGCGCCTCGACAAGCAGGTGCGCGACGTGATGACCAGCAAGGTGATCACCGCCCGTCCCGGCATCGACCTCGAACACGCCAAAGAGCTTTTGCAGGCGCATCGGATTGAGAAGCTACCGCTGGTCGACGATCAGAACCGGCTGCGCGGCCTTATCACGGTCAAGGATATGGACAAGGCGATTCGGCATCCGCATGCGAGCAAGGATCAGCTGGGACGCTTGCGCGTCGGCGCTGCGGTCGGCGTAGGTCCCGAGCGCGAGGCGCGCGTCGCTGCGCTGCGGCGTGCGGGCGTCGACGTGATTTGCATCGACACCGCGCATGGGCATACGCGCAACGTGATCGACGCTATCAAAGCGACCAAGAGCGAATGGCCCGGCGTGGAAGTGGTGGCGGGAAACGTCGCGACCAGCGAGGGCGCGAAGGCGCTGTGCGACGCCGGTGCGGATGCGCTCCGGGTCGGGATGGGACCGGGGTCGATTTGCACGACGCGCGTGATCTCGGGCGTCGGGGTGCCGCAGATTACGGCGATCATGGATACCGTTGCGATTGCCGAGCCACGAAATATCCCGGTGATCGCGGACGGCGGAATCCGCTTCTCCGGCGATATCACCAAGGCGATCGCGGCCGGCGCCAACAGCATAATGATCGGATCGCTGTTCGCGGGCACCGAGGAAAGCCCCGGCGAGACGATTCTCTACCAGGGCCGCACCTACAAGCTTTACCGCGGGATGGGATCGCTCGGCGCGATGAACGAGCGCACGGGAGATCGTTACGGACAGCTGGGCGTCAGCGACGGCAAGCACGTGCCGGAGGGAATCGAGGGCCGCGTGCCGCATCGCGGGTCGCTCGCGTCGAATATCGAGCAACTCGTCGGCGGGTTGCAATCCGGGATGGGCTACCTCGGCGCGGCGAATCTGGCGGAACTGCGCAAGCGCGCGAAGTTCGTCAAGGTCAGCGACGCTGGGATGCGCGAGAGCCACGTCCACGATGTGTTCATCACAAAGGAAGCGCCGAATTACCGGCAGTAAGCGGCGGTCAGATGCGGGGCTCCTCGCCCCGCGCCCTCGGCAGGGGTGACCCCTGCACCCAGTTATAAGAGATTGTGCGGTGGCAGGGATGGCGGGAAAAAAAAGACTAAGAGTTGGGGTTTTGTTTGGAGGGCGATCGGGCGAGCATGAGATCTCGCTGCGGTCGGCGCTGACTGTCATGTCGGCGATAGATCCCGCGCGGTACGAGATTGTGCCGATTGGCATCGGCCGCGACGGGCGATGGTATCTCGAGCGTAACGCGCTGAAGATGCTCGCCGAGAAGACGCCCCATCTTGCAGCTCTCAGCGCGGGCGGCACGCAGGTGACGCTGCTGCCGCATCCGGAGGGACAAGCGCTGGTCGCGACGCCGGCGGACGGCGCGCGCACCGAATCCACCGGCGCGAATGATTCGATTCCCGGTGTCGACGTGGTTTTCCCGGTGTTGCACGGCACCTACGGCGAGGACGGCACCGTGCAGGGCCTGTTCGAGCTGGCGGGAATCGCGTACGTCGGCGCGGGCGTGCTCGGCTCGGCGCTCGGGATGGACAAGGATGCGCAGAAGCGGCTGCTGCGCGATGCGGGTGTGGCGGTCGTGAAGTATTTCGCGATCGATCGCGCCGATTATATCGAGACACCGGAGCTGGGCGCGCGGCTCGCACGCAAACTCGGCTATCCCGTGTTCGTAAAGCCCAATGCACTCGGCTCGTCGATCGGAATCAGCAGAGTCAAGCGCGCCGCCGATCTCAAGGCCGCGCTCGACGACGCTTTCCAATACGATCGCAAGGCTCTGATCGAGGCTTCGTGCGAAGGGCGCGAGTTCGAGTGCGCGGTGCTCGGCAACGATCGTCCCGAGGCGTCGATTCCCGGCGAAGTGCTGGTCAAGGGCGAGCACGAATTCTACGACTACGAATCGAAGTACGTCGATCCGGAAGGATCGGCGACTAAAATTCCCGCCGACATGCCGGCGGCCAAGGCGAAGAAGTTGCGCGCGATGGCGGTGGCGGCGTTCAAGGCGTTGTCGCTGCGCGGCATGGCTCGCGTCGATTTCCTCGCTAGCCGCGACTTGCGCGAGATCTACGTCAACGAGGTGAACACCATTCCCGGCTTCACCGCGATCAGCATGTATCCGAAACTGTGGGAGGCGTCCGGCATCCCGCTGCCCAAGCTTATCGAGCGTTTGATCGAGCTGGCGCTGGAGGAGCAACGCGAGCGCGCCGGGCTGAAGATCACGTATCAGCCAAAGTCTTCGCCGAAGCCGCGCGACTGAGCCAATGCGCCGGCTACTGATTGCGACTACCAACCGGGCGAAGCTGGCCGAGTATCGATTGATCCTGCGAGACATCGGCCTCGAGCTTGAACTAGTCTCGCTCGCCGATCTTCGAATTTCCGAAGCTCCGGAAGAGACTGGAGCGACCTTCACCGAGAACGCCTTGATCAAGGCGCGCTTCTATTTCCATCGCGCCGGGATTCCGACGCTGGCCGACGACGGCGGCCTCGAGATCGACGCGCTGGGCGGAGAGCCCGGCGTCCGGTCGCATCGGTGGCTCGGTTCCGGTCACGACGATTCCGACGAAGCGCTGGTCGCCGAAGTTATCCGGCGTATGAACGGAGTCGAGGCCGCGCGCCGCATCGCACGCCTCCGCGCGACTATCGCCGTGATACACCGGGACGGCGCCGCGATCCGCGAGCAGACGGCAGAGGCCGCAATCGAAGGCGTGATCGCCGAGCGCGCGTATCCCGAAATTCGGGCCGGATTTCCATATCGCGCCGTGCTCGTTATCCCCGGGCGCAATTGCTACCTGGGCGAGCTCGGCGACGAGGAAGAGGCCCAAATCAGCCAGCGGCGGATAGCGCTACTCAAGCTGCGCGACGAGCTGGAGCGGATAGCCGCAGGCCGCGTCGCGGGATAAGATCGGCACGCAAAACGTGAACGGCAAGCGCAAGGGTAAAGTCGTCGTGCTGCATCTCGCGGCGCGGTACCCGTTCGCGGGGGTCATCTGGCAGTTGCTTCATCACCTGCTCGGATTCCGGGAGCTCGGCCTCGACGTCTACTACATCGAGGATCACCGCGCCCACGTCTACGATCCGCCGGTCGAGAGCGGAACCCCGGACCCGTCGCGCAATCTCAAAGTTCTCGGCGGGATTCTTGAGCGCTACGGCTTTGGCGATCGCTGGGCCTTCCTCGATTCGGCTAAGGAGCAATACATCGGCATGTCGCGCGAGCGATGCATGGAACTGTTTCGCGACGCCGACGCCGTCATCAATCTCTGCGGCGCCACCGAGCCGCGCGAGGAGCACGAGCGCACACGCTGCCTCGTCTACCTCGAGACCGATCCTGGCGTGATGCAGCTCGAGCTTGCGCGCAAAATTCCCACCACAGTGGCATTTGCCAAATCGCACAAACTGTTCTTCACCTATTGCTACAATATCGGCGCGCCCGACTGCCTGCTGCCCACCGCCGGCCTCACATGGCATCCCACGCGTCCGCCGGTGAATCTCAACGAATGGCATCCGGGCGTTGGCCCCGCGGAGCCGCGATCGTTTACGACCGTCGGCACCTGGCAGAACAACGGCAGCGACATGGTGATCAAGGGCGAGACTTACTACTGGTCGAAGCATCTCAATTTCCGCAAGGTGCTCGACGTCGCGGCGCGTGCGAATCAGCCGATCGAGATTGCGACCAACCTCAGCGCAGGCCCCGACTACGATCTCGCTCTCGCCGGCGGTTTCAGCATCACCCCCGCGGTGCCGATGTCGCTCGACATCGATACCTATCGCGACTACATCAGCCGCTCGCGCGGCGAGTTCACCGCCACCAAGGACATCTACGTGAGGCCGCGCACAGGATGGTTCAGCGATCGCACGGTGTGCTACCTGGCGGCGGGTCGTCCGGTGGTGACGCAGCGCACGGGATTCGAAAAGTTCATTCCCACCGGCGCCGGCCTGCTTGGATTCGACACGCCGGACGAAGCCGTCGAGGCGATTCGTGAAATCAACGCGGACTATCCGCGCCATGCGCAAACGGCGCGCGATATAGCCGTCGAGTATTTCGACGCGGTCAAACTGCTCGACGAAGTCGCCGTCGCCGCGGGGATCTGAACGATGGTGCCGACACCGCTGCAGTCGTTGCTCGGATTGGACGCGCTCCACGGCGATCTGCGCACTATCGTCGAAAGCTTCCTGGTGCTGGGCGGCCTGCTGGGCGCCTTCGCCGTCCGTCGGCGCAAGCGCGCCGTCACTGCGACGACATTCCTGCTGCTCTCGGGCAGCGCTCTAATCGACGCCGGCTCGCGCTTCCTGCCCAACCCACAAGTGCGCGAGAAGGTCGCCGTCGCGGCGTTCGTGCTTTTCCTTTTCGGCGCTATCCGTCTGGTGATCGAGGTCGGCGACGCGCTGACTCGCCGCGGCAAGGTCCACTTTTCGAGCATCAGCAAAGACCTGCTGATGCTCACGTTGTGGTTCGCGGTGCTGATGACGGTGCTCTACACCGACTTCGGCGTGCAGCCGCTTTCGATCCTCACTACCACCACGGTCTTCGCCGCCGTGCTCGGCTTCGCGCTGCAGGAGACGCTCGGCAACGTCTTCAGCGGCCTCTCGCTCTCGATGGGCCGGCCGTTTGAGCCCGGCGACTGGATTCGCAGCGGCACGCACGTCGGACGGGTCAAGGGAATCTCATGGCGCGCGACGACGATCGTAACGCGTGACAACGAACGCCTCGAAATACCCAACTCCGTGATCGCCAAGGACGTGCTGTTCAACTACGCGACCGGCCACGTGCGCGATCAGATCGTCGTCGGCATCAGCTACGGCGTGCCGCCCAATCACGTGCGCGAAGTCGTGCTCACCCTTCTGCGTGACGTGCCGATGGTGCTGCGCGAGCCCGCGCCCGAAGTGCTGGCCTTCAGCTATTCCGATTTCGCGATCCAGTACCAGATAAAGTACTCGATCGCCGACTACGGCGCACAGGAACACGTGCGCGATCGCGTCGCGTCCAGCCTCTGGTACGCGCTGCGCCGCCATTCGATTGAGATTCCATTCCCGACCCGCACCGTCCATGTGCGCGACGCGGGCCGCGACGAAGACGAACGGGCCGACGAGGCATTCGAGCGCGAGCTGATGGCCGATCTGCGCCAGGTCGATTGGCTGCGCGGCCTCAGCGACGACGAGCTCAAATTGCTGGTGCCGACCGTCGCCGTGCGCCAGTTCGGCGCGGGCGAGATGCTGGTGCGCGCCGGCGAGCAGGGCGAGTCGATGTTCATCGTGCGCAGCGGCAAGGCCGAAGTCTTCGGTCATACCGCCGACGGCCAGATTCGCCACATCGCAAATTACGCGCGCGGCGACGTCACTGGCGAGATGGCGCTGATGACCGGCGAACCGCGCACCGCCAGCGTACGCGCACTCACCGACCTCGAAGTGATCGAGATGGACCGCGAGGGTTTCGCGCGCCTGTTCAAGGAGCATCCCGACGCAGCTGCCGGCATCGGCGACATCATCACCGCGCGCAACCGCGACCGCCTCGAGAAGCTCGCATCCGGCGACACCCTCGATGGCAGAGGCGGCCCGCATCGATGGCTCCTCAACAAGATGCGCGAACTGTTCGACTTCTAAAGCAGTCGGTCAGTGCTCTACCGAATCGCCGCCAGCGCCGCCTGCAGCTCGCGCAGATTCCGCGACGGCGCGACCGCCTTCACCTCGCGCGCATATTGCTTGATCGCACTGTCGCCCGTGCCCCAGCGCGCGGGATCTTCCGGATTCAGCCACACCACGCCGCGACAAACGCGAGCGATCTCGCGAATCACGTCGGCGCGCGCCGGCAGCCGGTTGTTGCGCGCGTCGCCCATTATCACGACCAGCGTGGCGCGCGTCAGCAAGCCGGTCCGACGCTCCCACAACTCGCCGAGCACGCGGCCGAAATCCGATCGCGCGTAAAGGTCCAGCGCCGGCGTCATCACCAGGTGGCCCTGCTCGAAATCCGCCTCCGCCAGATGGTCCACATAGACGAAACTGCTTACGCGGCGAAAACACTCGCGCGCGCCCGCCATCAATTCGAGCATCAGCTGCGCCGCGTAGCGGACCGATCCCGAAATGTCGGCGAGGATCACGAGATCGACATGACGGGGCCGCCGAGCGCGGAAATTTAGATCGATCAGCGCGCCGCCGTGCTGCATCGCCGCGCGAATCGTGCGCCGGAAATCGATTTTGCCTTTCTTCGCCAGACGCAGCCGCCGTCCGAGCCGAATCCGAAAACGGCGAATCAGCGGCGCGAGCGCCTCGCGCGCCTCGTCGTAGTCCAAAATGGAATACTGGTCGAACGGCCTCCGCTCGAGCGCGCGAAGTCGCGCCACGCGCGCAGCGTCGATTCCTGGCGCCTGCGATTCGTCGCGCGCATCCGCTTCGCCCCGCTCGCGCCCGTGCTCCTTGTCTGAATCACGCGCGCCGTCTTCATGCTCGGCGCCTTCACGTCGGGTCGCCGATCCTTTCTTCGCATGCTTCGCGTCCGGCGCCTGCGATTTCTCATCGCGACGACTCGCGCCCGCCCCTTCGCGCGGATCGTCCGGCTTGCGCACAGGCGCATCGTCGAGCGGCGACGGATCGTTACCGGGCTTGCCGCGCCCCGCACCGGCAGAAACCTGCTCTCCCCATTGATCCGGATGCGTTCCGCGCACAGCCCGAGGCATCGCGAAAAAGCGCTCGAACGATTCGTCGAAAACGGTGCGATCCGCCTCGTCCTTAATCAATGCCGCCGCCAGTCCTTCCCGCATCCGCTCGCGCTCGAGCCCGACAACTGCAACCGCATTCACTGCATCAATCGATTCCGCAACCGAGATCCTAACGCCGCCATCGCGCAGCGCCGCAATAAAAGTAACAATCTGATCGCGAAGCCCAGCCATTATCTTCTGCGCGGCGCGAGCGACGACGCCTTCGCTTCCACCTTCGCGCGATCGTCTTCATGTTTGAGCAGCACGCCCAGCGCCGTGCGCACCGCATCGGTATCCAGTTCGCGCACGCCGAGGCGCACCAGCGCGCGCGCCCAGTCCAGAGTCTCGGCGATCGACGGCGGCTTGCGCAGTCCGAGCTTGCGAATCGCGCCGACAAATCGCGCCGCCTCGGCCGCCAATTTCGCGTCGAGTTCAGGCACCTTGAGCTCGATAATTTTTCGCTCCTGCTCAGTGCCGGGAAAGTCGATAAACAGATGGAGACAGCGACGCCGCAGCGCCTCCGACAGTTCGCGCGCGCGATTCGACGTGAGAATCACGGCGGGCCGCTCATGCGCCTTCAAGGTTCCCAGCTCGGGAACGCTAATCTGGAAATCGGACAGCAGTTCGAGCAGAAAGGCCTCGAACTCCTCGTCAGCTTTGTCGATCTCGTCGATCAGGAGCACGACTCGACTCGCTGATGTGATCGCCCTGAGCAGCGGGCGTTCCAGCAAAAAATCGCGCGAGAAAATATGCTCGCTCAACTCTTCCCAGCGCAGCCCCTGATTCTCGCCGGCCTGCATGCGCAAAAGCTGCTTCTGATAATTCCATTCGTACAGCGCACGCGCCTCGTCGAGTCCCTCGTAACACTGCAGCCGGATAAGCTCGGTGTGTAGAATTTCGGCGACGACTTTGGCGACCTCGGTCTTGCCCGCGCCGGCCGGGCCTTCAATCAACAGCGGCTTCTCGAGCGCGAGCGCCAGAAAAATCGCCGTCTCAACCCGCTCATTGGTGACGTATTTGGCCCGCCTGAGCCCGTCAGAAATCTGCTCGTGCGTAATCTCCATCGTTCATACGCGGTTGATCTTTGGCGCCCGCCGCCGTTCCAAAAAAATCCGCGCGCGATGCTTCAATCCATCCCGCTCATCCCGCGGCGTGCCGCGCACCTCCTCCGTATACGCCGCCAGCTCGACGCACAGCCGCTCGACGTCGACGCCGCCGCGCGCAGGCTTCATGTCGTCGAGTACGATCATCGCTTGCGACATCAGGTTGATCGACGCCTGCCGTCCGCCGCGCTCGAACCGCAGATGGAACGCCGCCGCGATCTGATTGAACGCGATGAGCAGCCCCTTCAAATCATTTTCGTCGTCTTCGTTGTTGCCGGCTGCGCGCGCCGCCGCCTCGAACATCTCGGCCGCCTCGAAATATTCGCCGCGATTGAATGCCGCGATCGCATCGTCGATCGATGGCGGTGAGGGCTGGTCGCTCACGGAAAAACTACAGCGTCTCTTTTTCCTCGACCGCGCGATATTCGGCCTCGCCCAGCGCCTGCGCCTTGCGCGAGCCGTAACGCTCGTAGAGCTCGAACAGGCTCGACTTATGCGGCCGCACCTTGCCCAGCGGGCACTTCTGCCATTCGTCGAGCGACTCGTCGCAGTAGCCCATTCGATTCTCGCCGCATTTCGGCTGCAGGAAAACTGCGATCTCCGGCAGCACGTGCTTGATTTCCGCGCGCATCATCGCGACCATCCGCCGGATTTCCCACTGCGCGCGCACGCACAGCCGCAAATCGCAGATGTGGAGCATCTCGGCGAAATTCACCATCACGTGAAAGTTGGTTGGGGCCGCGTTGGGCAGCACGAAGCGCGCATCCTCGGCCGGGATTCCCGCCTTCAGCGCCTTGGCGTAGAGCTCCGAGGTCTTCGACAACAAATCCGAGAATTCATCCTCAAGCCCGGCGCGCGACCACGAATCCGGCAGCACGAAGGCGAGCTTGTCCTGCTTGAATTTCACGTAGCGCTGGCTCTGCTGCTCGAAGCTGATTCCGATCCGATGGCGCACGAACTGATGCGATAGAGAGCGGGAGACATTGGCGATCCCGAACCAGAAAACAATCTGCTCGAGCGGCGACGCGTGCCCGGTCTTCAGCCGCTCGGTGATGAACTCGCGAATCTTTTCGTGCGTGATCTTTTCGGACTTGATCTTTTCCCACACTTCGATCGGCGTGTCGGAGGAATAGCAGGTGCGAAACGCCGCGTAGAGTTTCTCCAGCGGCTGCTGCGCGTAGTCGATCAACTTGACTTGCATTTTCGCCTGATTTTCCACGCTCTGCTGAACCCCTCCCGCGAATAACCGGCCGCCCCAGCGACGACCGCCTGTAATCTTATTCCAAGCCGCGGTCCAACTGCATCAGGCGCCCTCTTCGTGAATCCACACGCGTTTCGATTGCACTGGCGGCCCGGCATTGCAAGATTGGCTGTCAGACCCGCGATGCCTGCTGTTTCCGTTATCGACGCCGCTTACCGGCAATTTATGAAGCGCTACCTGTTCGGCCTCGACGCCGAATATGCGCATCGCCTCACCCTGCGGATGCTCTCCATGATTCCGCCCTTTTCGCCGCCGCGCGCGCGGCCCGAGCTCGCAGTCAAGCTGTGGGGAACAGACTTCAAGAATCCGATCGGGCTGGCGGCCGGCATGGACAAGGACGCCGTGGCCATCCGCGCGTGGGAAATGCTGGGCTTCGGCTTCGCGGAGTTGGGCACGGTCACGCCGCGCGCGCAGGCGGGCAACGACGAGCCGCGGCTCTGGCGCGTGCTGGACCGCCGCGCGCTGATCAATCGCCTTGGATTTCCCAGCGAAGGGATGATCGCGGTCGGCCCGCGAATCGAGCGGATGCGCAAGGCCGGCATTTCGATTCGCCTGGGCCTGAACTTCGGCCCCAACAGCAACACTGCGCCGGAACAAGTTGCCGCCGACTACGCCACCTTGATGGAAGGCCTCGGCCCGTCGGCCGACTTCATCGTTATCAACGTGAGCTCACCGAACACGCCCGGCCTGCGCAACTGGCAGTCGCCGGAAAAGATGACCGAGCTGTTTGCTGCGATGCTGGGGAAGACCGGTGAGTCGCCGCGTCCCGTGCTCGTGAAAATCTCGCCCGACCTGGAACGCAACGAGCTGTTTCGAATCTGCGAGACCGCGCTCGAGTTGGGCGTCGACGGCATCGTCGCGTGCAACACCACCGTCCAGCGCGAGGCGATTGGCGTTTCGTCGCCGCATCCGGGCGGGCTCAGCGGCCGCCCGCTGACGATTCGCGCGCGCGAGTTGATTCGCGACATCCATACGCACACCCGTGGAAAAATCCCGATCATCGGCGTCGGCGGAGTCGCCACGGCCGAGGATGCGTGGCTGCATATCCGCGCCGGCGCGTCGCTGGTCGAGCTTTACACGGCGCTCATCTACGAAGGCCCGGCCGTAGTGGAAAAAATCAATTCAGGTCTGTCAGACTTGCTCCGCCGCAACGGCTTTCGTTCGATCGGCGAAGCAGTCGGAATAGATCGATAGGTCGAAGCAATGGAATCTGAAAAATTGACAGTCGACGCGCGATGGCTCCAGGAGCATCTGGGCGACGCTAGTGTGATCCTTATCGATACGCGCCCCGCCAAGGATTTCCACGCCGGTCATCTGACCGGAGCTCGCCACTTCGATCCCTTCCCGTTTCATCATACCGATACGTCCGAACGCGGCATCGCCGAGTTCGGCGCGCAGCTCCAGTGGATATTCTCTGCGCTCGGCATCACCGGCCGCGAGACCGTCGTGTTTTACGAGAACGAGTCCGGGATGCGCGCGGCACGCGGCCAATGGGCGCTCGAGTACGCGGGACATCCGGCGGCGCGAATGCTCGACGGCGGACTCAAGGCGATGGCGCGCGAAAAGTTAACCACGCAGATCGAAAAGTTTGCGTCGACGGATTTCCAACTCAATCCGCGCGCGGAGATTCTCGCGACCTATCCGCATCTGCTCGGGCGGCTCGGACGGCCCGAGGTGCAAATATTCGACGTGCGCAGCGACGCCGAGTATTTCAGCGAGCGCGTGCGCGCGAAACATGGCGGCGCGATTCCCGGCTCGTACCATCAGGACTGGACCGCCGCTCTAGACGCCGGCGGAATGCTGAAGTCGCCCGCCGAGTTGCGCGCGCAGTTCGAAGCGCTCGGCCTCGATCCTACCGCCGAGATTGTGCCGTATTGCAAGGGCGGCTACCGCGCCGCGCATGCGTACCTCGCGCTCAAAATCGCCGGCTATTCGAACGTTAGAAACTATCTCGGGTCGTGGGCGGAATGGGGCAACCATGACGACCTGCCGATCGAGCATCCGCGGCGGAAGTAGGCGATGCGTCGATGCCGCCGATCCTGATTCTGACCGGGTTCGAGCCGTTTCGCGGCGAGCGCATCAATCCGTCGTGGGAAGTCGCGCGCGGGTTCGATGGTGACGTGATTGGCGGCTTGCAGATAAAGTCGGTGCGCGTGCCCGTCGGATGCGCGAAGGCGGCGCGGCGCATTAACGGCGCGATCGTGCGCTATCGGCCGCGTGCCGTGATCGGACTCGGCGAAGCGGGCGGCAGGCCGGCCATCTCACTGGAGAGAATCGCGATCAATCTTGCCGACGAACGCGGCGCGCTCTCGAAAAGCGGCGACCCGGGATTCACGCCGATCGTTCGCGGAGGACCCGACGCGTACTTCTCGCGACTGCCGTTGAGCGCGATCATCCGCGAGCTCGATCGCAAGGAGATTCCGGCGAGCGTGTCGCTGAGCGCCGGCGCCTACGCGTGCAACGCGCTGATGTACGCCGCCCTGCACTACCTGCGGCGCAAACCTGCCATCCCGGTCGGCTTCATCCACCTGCCCTACGACGCGCGCCAGGCCGGCCGCCATCGCAGCCTGCCCAGCATGGCGCTGGCGATGATGGAGAAGGCAGTGCGAATCGCGATTGTCGAGACGGCGCGATCAGCGAAGTGAAGTTTCAGAATCTGCGCAACGCTACGATCAATGAACGACCTGCGCGTGTGAATCCTGATCGCGAAAACCCTGGATCGTTACGACCGCCGTGTTGCCCATCCTGAACGGAAATTTCGGGTCGCGGTCCTCTAGCACGATGCGCACGGGGAAGCGCTGCGCGAGGCGCACCCAGTTCAGCGTCGGATCGATCTGCGGCAGGCCCTCGACGGTCGCGCCGTTCTGCTGATAGAGCGCCCAACCCAGGCCTTGCACGCGGCCGCGAAAACGATGGCGCGGATAGGCGAGAATGAAAACCTCGGCCGTCATGCCGGGTTGGATGTGCGACAGAAATTCCTCGCGGAAATTCGCGATCACGTACCATTTGCGATCGTCGATCAGGCTGACCACGTACTGTCCTTGGTTGGCGTACTGGCCTTCCGCGATATTCAGGTTGGTGACCCAGCCGTTGTATGGCGCGCGGACGTAGCAATAGCCGACGTTGAGCTTCGCGTCGTAGACGGCGGCTTCCGACGCTTTGCGTAGCGCGTTGATGTCGCCGTACTGGCCCAGCTGATTTTTCGCCTTGCCGACGTCGGAGTGCGCGGCCTCGACCGCGGCCTCGGCGGCGCTGTAGCGCGAGCGCGCGTTGAAGACGTCGTTGGCCGTGACGAAGTGCTTGGACAGCAGCGGTTCAATTCGCCCCAGGTACTGCTTGGCGTACGCGGCGTCGGCTTCGAGCCGGACTTGATCCGACTGCGCGGTCCGGATTGCGTCTTCGAGCGCCCTGATATTCAGCTCCGTCAGTTGCAGCTTGGCGACTGCCGAATCGAGCGTCGCTTGATAAGGGCGAGGGTCAACAATGAACAGCAAATCGCCCTGCTTGACGTACTGATTGTCGACGATCGGCAATTCTGTAATTGGCCCGCTCACGTGCGGCGCAATGCCGACCGAGTTGGCGCGAACGTAAGCGTCGTCGGTGCGCGGATATAGATAGTAGAGGCGCACGACGATGAGACCGACGATGACCGTGGCGATTACGATCGCGGCGCTCAGCACTTTGCCGACGACGTGCATCGCGAGCGATGATCCAGTTGTCTCCCCGGTAGCCGCCACGTTCATCAGATTTTGTTAAAGAAGATCAGCCACACGCTGCATGCCATCAGGATCGCAAGACTTAGATACACGATCGGCAGCGGCCACAGGTAGGGCTCGACGCGCGTCACCACGAAGACCGGGCGAATAACTGCGGCCAGAATCGCGCCGCAGATTGCGCAAAAGAGCCAACTGGGGAAATTCGCACCCGCGATATTGATAATCGGATCGCATCCCGCGAGCAAAAATACCGCGGCAATCGGAAGCGCGAATCGGTTCACAGGGGTTGAGAGAGGTCGCATTGGCGGGAAGAATTCTACGCGTCCGATTGTGCAAACGCACGTTGCGCGATTCAATGGCCCGGACGCAGTCAATCGATAACGGGGATCGTACATGAAGATGAATCTTGAAACACGTCGCGCGAGATGGAAGCTCCTGGCCGCCGCACTCGGCCTCGCGATATGCGGGAGTGGATGCACTTACTTTGCCGAGCAACCGGAAGTGTATCCCGACAAATTCTCGCCGCAGGATTCGGATCGCGCCTGGATACCCAAATCGAACGAGTACGCCATCCCGACGCAGGCGCGGCCTGCAAGCACGCTTCCCGAGCCGCGCAACACACCCGTCGGCAACAAGTACGACCTGCCCGCGCTCATCGACATCGCGTTGAGCAACAATCCCGACACGCAAGTCACGTGGAACCAGGCTCGCGCCGCGGCCGCCGCCTATGGAGCGTCGCGCGCGCCGTACTATCCCCTCGTCGGCACGCAGATCCCGGGTGGCTATGAGCGCGAACTTTTCCAGCTACCCACGCAGAACGCAGTCCTCAAGCAGTGGCAGATAACGCCGATGATCGAGTTCACCTACACGCTGCTCGACTTCGGCCGCCGCGACGCCGGAGCAGCGGCCGCGCGCGCACAACTGGCGGCCGCGAACTTCTCCTTCAACCGCAAGCTGCAGGATGTCGTTTTTGCGACGCAGCGCGCGTTCTATTCGATCGGCGCGGCCAAGGCCGCCGTGCAGGCTGCCGAGGAAAACGTCGAGCTGGCCAAGACCGACGACGACGCCGTCAGCCGCCGCGTCGACCTGGGACTCGCGACCGAGCCCGAATTGCTGCTTTCGCGCGAGACCGTTGCGCAATCGCAGTACGATCTTGCCAGCGCACACCTGGCGGTGCGTGAGGCGCAGGCAAGCATGGCCGTTGCGCTGGGCGTGGCGGCCAACACGCCGCTCGACGTGCCGAGCCTCGACAGTCTGCCGGTTCCCGCAGGCCTCGGTAGCGAAGTGGATCAATTGATCGACGTGGCCGTGCGCAATCGTCCCGATCTCGCCGCCCAGGTCGCGACCCTCGACGCGCGCCGCGCCGCCGTCAAGCAGGCGAAGGCGCAGTTCTATCCGACGGTTGGAATCTCCGGCAACTACGGTGAGCAATCGTGGAACTACAAGTACGATGGCTTTACGAGTTTTACGGACAACCAGCCGCAGTACACCGCCCTGCTTACTTTTAACTGGGACCTTTTCACCGGATTCAAACGCCTCAATGATGTCCGGCAGGCCGAGGCTGATCGCGACGCCGCGAGCGACCAGCTGAAATCGCTCGAGGTCGATACCATCAGCTCAGTGTGGCGGGCGTACTACGAATTCCAGACCGCGCTCAGCCGCTATACCTATGCCAAGGCGCTGCTGGCTGCCTCGCAGGAGTCGTACGACGCCAACCTGGACACGTATAAGCAGGGGCTGAGCACTATCGTCGAATTGCTGACCGCCGATCGCGACCTCGCCAACGCGCGCTACACGATTGTGCAGAGCCGCGCCGATCTGCTGACGTCGTCCGCCGCCGTCGCGTACGCCGTGGGAGCCATCGAGACGCCGCCGCGTCCGTGATGCCGTAATGCGCTCGTAACAATCTGTCGCGATTCGCCGGCTCGAATCCGCTGCATGCAGTCGCACGGCTGCGCGACGCGAGACGTTGGCAAATAGCGGAGTTTTCGCGACTCGTGGCCACGTTTTGCGAATCGCAAATGATAAAGGCTGCACCGCTGGAAAATAGTTGAATAAAACAAAGGCCTCGGTCATTGGCACCGGCCTTGCTCTACCTGCTGTCAACGATCTTAGAACGGGAGGCAAGGAAAATGGCTGCTACCACAATCAATCAGAGACTCGCAGGCTTTCAGCAGGTAGAGGAGCAGACCGAGACTGTCGCCGCCGATCGCATCGCGCAGAACAGTCTGCTCAGCGAACTGCCAGGCGCGGCATTCGCGTTCCTGACCCTGGCGTACATCGTCCTCTCCTTCGTGAGCCTGTAACCCGACGCATCGCATACCACGCACGGGAAGGACCCGATTCCAGGCGAGTCAAATCGACTTTGGATCGGCTTCCCGCAGCGTTCCTGAACAACTTCTTGTCAGATGCGCGCGCCGAGCGAGCCGAAGAAAAATGGAGCTGAGATCGCGCGCCGTTTGATCGATTGCGAGGTCCGCACGCGCGGAAGTGAGTATTAGCATGATGATGGAAGGACTATCGTTGTTGGCGGGACTGGCTATTGCGATCGTGATAATCGCGGGGCCGGCCAAGCCGTTCTACAAAAGACCAAGGGCCGAGCGTTAACCGCAGGCGGCGAACACGCCGCAGGCCCATCACCCACCATTCCGCGGGGCGGAAGCGCGAATCGTCTTCGCGGCTCCGCCCCGCACTCGTTTTTTCTCGCGTCACAATCTAAACTTGGCACCTTCGACTGGGAGGTGCGGGATGAAGCGACTGACACTTGGCTTGATTGCGTTGGCATGCGCGATCGCGGCTCCGCACCTCGCATGCGCCCAGGCGACTTGTCCGCCCACACTCGCCGTCGCGCAAACGGCGTCAGCTCCGGCTCCTGACTGGACTGTCACTTACTCCGGCTATCCGACCGCGGTTGCTGGCGTCACTATCTTCGACGGGCCACCGTCGGAACAGGCCTCGCTGGTGCCCGACAACGAGAAAACAATGGAGGATACCGTCGTCCAAACCTGGAAGCTGGCAACCAGCGCTCGCGGTTACTGGCTGCAATGCGAGTATGCGAACACGACGGCGCAGATCTCGCGTAGGTTGCCCGCGGAGGTCACGCGATGCGACGTCACTTCCGAGCGTAACATGCGCTTCGGCGGCGAGGGCCGGCGCGTAATCAAGAGCGTAGAGTGCAAATAGTCAATCGCTAATCTATCTGACTATTCGCTTGGTAGTATGTCACGCTGTACTGAGTATTCCTAACTCACGACCTTTTGCAGCTACTGACTAATCGTTGCGTCGACAACTAGTATTTCGTCGGTAACTCACGAGAGTCAAGACGGAATTTTACGATGCCGCATCGGATTGATCGCGGCCGCGGGAACCATCCGCATCCACCATCTGTTGACCTCCAAGAGCCAGCTCAAATTTTTTCTCACGCTGGATTTTCGATATGGAGGAAACGCAAAATGCAAGGTAGTTCAGATCAGCAGGTAACCCGAAGCCGCTATCGGTTGATGGCGCTTTCGATTCTCACGTCTGCGGCGTTGATGCTGGCAGTACAGGTCCACAGCGCCGCCGCCGCATCAGTTTCGTCGTACAAGGTCGACAAGCTGGTTGGCAGCAAGCACAGCGGCGGGAAAACGAAGGACTCGCATATGATCAACGCATGGGGACTTACGTTTATCGCCGCCGACGGTGGAAGTCCCTTCTGGGTCAATGACGAGGCGACGGGAGTATCGGAACTGATCGACGGCAACGGCAAAATCTTCAAGGCGCTGCCGTTTGTAACGATCCCCGGGCCAACCGCCGGTTCTATG
>Ga0210393_10001291_pt1 | contig 21079 bp, 15 predicted proteins | sample IncBWC27OmetaG_FD_160068 | JGI IMG/M metagenome (GOLD analysis project Ga0210393, IMG submission 160068) | Forest soil microbial communities from Barre Woods Harvard Forest LTER site, Petersham, Massachusetts, United States - Inc-BW-C-27-O ... | reverse complement strand
AGATCGCCGGTCGGCGAATGGCAGGTCGCGCACCTCCCGGAGCCGTCAAAGTACTTCTTCCCGGCTTCGGCGTTTCCGGTTTGGAGATCGGAAACATCCACTCCTTTACGCCCACCCTTTCTCGTGGGCACAGCATTCTGTTGGGTGTGGATGAAGGCCGCCAGGCTGGAAATCTGCCGATCAGAAAGATCAAAGCGTGGCATACCCCTCTCCGGGCGTCCGTTACGCACGACAGCGCCAATCTTGTCTCCACGCACGTCCGCAGTCACCACTTTGGAGCGAGTCAGGTCCGGACCGCTTTCTCCGCCGCCAGCGTCGCGGCCATGACAAAAGGAACAATCTTGCCGAAACAGGGCGCTCCCGCTCTCGACCAATGCTGGCGGGTAGGATTTGGCAGCGCCCGTGGCGTTTTGCTTGACTCCGCCCGGAGCTTGCGCGCTATGAGTGGATGTTTGTGCAGCGGAACCGGCGAGGCTCAGAAGTAACCAAGCCGCCGGCAGTAAACTGCGATACAAGACCGAACGAAGAGAATTCATCCTGTAAAGTATTCCTCCGCAGTTCATCATCCGCACTCAGTGCTCGTCGCCGGACTTTTGCCACCGCGGATGAGAAGCCGTACTGCCTTCCGTCATGCCCAGCACCCACTTGATCGCTTCAAAATACATCTTGCGGATATCGGGATCATTCCAGGCTTCTTCGGTGTGTCCGAGGGTCGAATAAAAGACGCGCCCTTTGCCGTACATTTTGTCCCAGGCTACGGCGAAATCGTGATCCGTTCTGTGGACGCGCGGGTTGTTTGCATAGTTGAGTTTCGCAGGATCGAGACTGAGCAGGACGTTGACCTTATCGCGCGACCACTCCTTAGGCTGATAGATCTCGTCATACTTGACGAACGCTCTGGGAAAGTGATGAACCGCAGGAAAGCTCGGGTCTTCATTCACTAGCGGCGCGTTGAACGTTGACCACGGATGCTGGTCGAACCATCCGCCGATCATTTCGCCATATTCCGGCCATTGGTAATTGCTGTCGAGGGCGGCGTGAACGCCAACAAAGCCCTTGCCATCGTCCTTGATGAACGACATCATATCTTTTTTCTGGCTGTCGTCCAGGTCAAGCTCACCGGTAGTGCTCAGAAAGAGCAAAGCATCGAAGTAGTTCAGATTCTTGGTGTTTCTTCCTAAGTCCTTCTTCGTGATGAGCTCAGTGTCGGTGCGCAGCGTGGCGTCCCACAGACCGCTGTCGTGACCCAGGTTATAAATGGCGGCCATCCCATCTGAAATGGAATCGTGCTCAAATCCCTTGGTTTGACTGATCACCAGAACGTGTTTGAGATGGACTTGCTTGGCCTGGGGCGGGGGTGCAATGGAAGAATCGACGGCCGGCGGATTCTGGGCTGGCGTGAAGCCCGCGAAAATTAGCCAAGACAGTACGACGAATAAAGCGACTCGAGCGTGACGCAAGCGTTCTCCCTCAAAAGTATTGGTTCTCCCAACGCCGCCTCGCATGGACCATAAGAAGGTAACATAAGCGAATGCGGTTGATCGCTGCAATTTCCTCTCCGAGATAGTTTACTGTCCCTCGCCCAACTCACGAATCCAAATATTCCGGAAGCGCACAGGGTTGCCGTGATCCTGCAAACTCAGCGGCAGCTTGTCCGGCGCCGGCTTGTAGGGAGGCCTCTCGTGGTGGGCCGTGGGACCCGACAACTCCACGTTGTCCTGGACCAACACTCCATTGTGCAGCACAGTCACCCGCGCCGGACGGAGCACGGTGCCAGCTTTGTCAAAACGCGGACCGTGAAAGATGATGTCATACGTCTGCCACTGGCCCGGCGCCCTAGAGGCATTCACCTGCGGCGGAAATTGTCCATACACCGCCGAGGCCTGTCCGTCGGCGTAGGTTTTGCTCTGATACGAATCCAGCACCTGGATTTCGTAGAGGCCCATCACAAATACGCCGCTATTGCCGCGTCCCTGATCGGCACCCACCGGAGGCACCGGCTCCGCGAACTCCGCATGCAATTGGCAGTCCCCGAATGCCCGGCGCGTATGAATGAAGCCGCTGTGCGGGACTACTTCCATGTAGCCATTCGCTACTTTCCACTTCGCTGGCTGGCCATCTTCGCCCGCCCACTGGGAAAGATCCTTGTCCTTGCCACCGAACAGCACAATCGCATCTGACGGAGGACGCCCCGGTATATCCTGAGTACTCTCCGTTCCAGCCTCAACTATCGGAGGCAACGGACGATCCGGATCGTTTGGCTTCCAGCGCGGATCCACCTGTGCCAGCGAAAACGCGGCAGTGCAGAGGAGTAAGGCCAGTACGGAGAAAATTGCTCTCATCGCAGATACCTCAGCACCCACGATACACAAAGCGAGCGCTCACTGAAAAACGGAAGCGGGTAATGCCCGTCGAGTTGCTCCCCATGGCCGGGGCGGTGGCCTCCCCTGCGTATCGTTAGGATTAAGGAAGCCAGCCACGAAATTACGGTTGACAACGATCACCGCCGTCAAGGAATTAGAGAACGAGGCAAATAGCGTCCCTCAAGCTACTTTGGATTTGTCGTCAGCTTTCTCCAGGTGTCCACCAAATTGATAACGCATCGCAGATAAGATCTTGTTGGCGAAATCAGCCTCGCCCCGGGAACTGAATCGCTCGTAAAGCGCGGTGGTGAGAACTGGGGCTGGTACTGCTTCATCGATCGCCGCTTTAATCGTCCAACGTCCTTCACCCGAGTCGGATACATGTCCGGCAAACTTCGAAAGATTCTGATCCTGCACCAGGGCTCCGGCGGTCAGATCGAGCAGCCACGAGGCAATCACACTTCCGCGACGCCAAACCTCCGCGATGTCTCGCAGATTCATGTCGTACTGATAATGCTCGGGGTCGCGCAATGGCGTAGTTTCCGCATCAGCAGCGGCGTTTGCTTGTTTGCCGACATTAGCGCTGCGCAGAATAGAGAGACCCTCCGCGTATGCGGCCATGACGCCGTACTCGATTCCGTTGTGGACCATCTTGACGAAGTGGCCCGCGCCATTTGGTCCGCAATGCAGATAGCCTTGTTCGGCCGTACCGTTGATCTTGTCGCGGCCGACCGTGCGCGGAATATCGCCTGTTCCCGGAGCTAGGGCAGCGAAAATTGGATCAAGCCGCTGAATGACTTCGCTCTCTCCCCCGATCATCATGCAGTAACCTCGCTCCAGGCCCCACACCCCTCCGCTGGTTCCCACATCCACGTAGTGGACCTTTTGGGCAGCGAGTTGCTTGGCTCGCCGGAGATCATCGATGTAATAAGAGTTGCCTCCATCGATGAGGATGTCCCCCGCCTCAAGATGGGGCGAAAGACCGGCGATGGTGTCATCGACAACCGCCGCCGGCACCATCAGCCAGATGGCTCGGGGCTTCGCAAGTTTCTTCACGACCTCGGCAAGCGAAGTGGCGCCGATCGCTTTTTCCCTGATGAGTTCATTCACCGCCTGCGGTGATCTGTTGAACACGACGCAGCTGTGACCCTTGCGGATGAGTCGCCGCACCATGTTGGCCCCCATCCTCCCAAGACCGATCATGCCGATTTGCATAGTCATCTCCTTATGTGAAGACAGCTGCTCTTTCCTAGCTGGCACGCGCCATACGGCCCAGTTCCTGCCATTGGTTTCGGTCAATCTTCAACTCGGCGGCCGCCACATTTTCTTCGAGATGTTCGACCCTGGAAGTTCCGGGGATCGGCAGCATGGCGGGAGATCGAGCAAGCAACCACGCCAAAGCCAACTGTGACGGGGTAGCTTTCCATCGCGCTGCCATACGACTGATAGGGCCCTCAGGGCCGGAAACACGACCGGCCGCCAGCGGGAACCACGGAATAAAGCCCATTTTCTCTTTTTCGCAATACTCCAGAACATCTTCCGATCCGCGGTCGGTGACGCTGTAACGATTCTGAACGCTTACAATCGGAATTATCGTTCGCGCCTGCTGAATCTGTCGCACGCTCACTTCCGACAGCCCGATGTGTTTGATTTTTCCCTGCGCTTGCAGGTCTTTCAACGTGCCGAGCTGATCTTCAGCCGGAACCTTCGGATCGATGCGATGCAACTGATAAAGATCAATCCGATCCAGCCGCAACCGCCGCAAGCTACCCTCGCAGGCGGACTTCAGGTGTTCTGGCTTTCCGTTTTCAACCCATATGTCGGGACCAGGCCGGTCAAAGCCGCCCTTGGTGGCAATCACCAGGCCCTTTGAATATGGATAGAGAGCCTCGGCTATGATTTCTTCGCTCACCCCCGGACCATAGGAGTTCGCGGTGTCGATGAAATTGATTCCCAATTCGACAGCGCGACGCAGAACCCGGACGGCCTCAGCCCGATCTGCAGGCTCGCCCCAAATTCCATCTCCCGTAATTCGCATCGCGCCGAATCCCAGGCGCGTAACAGGAAGATCGCCTCCGATCAAGAATTCGCCGGACTTTTTGGCGGGTGCCTCGTTTCGTTGCACTGGGATCTTGTGATTCTGCATATGCTTTCCATTTCCGTCTGAAGCGATGAAAATTGACGTTCTTCTCCCTTGGAGTAATCCCACGCAACCGGCGTTGCAAAAAAAACGCATGTCCTGCCGCGTCTTCCCCGCGAATTAATTCGGGTAAGGTCGCAGGGCATCGTCTGTTTGTTAGAGTGGACCCACAGAAGCACATCGGCGCTGGCGTCTTTCAACCAGGTAGAAATCCAAAAAAGGCCGCGATTTGCGTCGCGGCCCTCCGGTTCGATTTCTAGATGGCTCACTGCACGTGAATCATCTTCCCGCTTGCATCGAGGGTTCCATGCACGCGAACCCGCTTGCCTTCGTATTGCTTAAGTTGCTCCTGATGGTCAATGTCGTACGTCTTTCCAGAGGCCTCGTCCTGCAGCACGTACTTATCACCAGCCTTCACAACGGTACCGCTGAAGGTCTGCGAGTCGGAGGCAGAAGCCGAGGACTGTCCCTGCGAATCGGGCGCCGCTTGTCCTCCCTGATCGGGCGTGCGGCTGGGCTGCGCCTGTGAATCGGATGGCTGCTGTCCGGACTGGTCAGCGGTCGGACTGGATTGCGACTGCTGCGGCGGCGTTGCCGGTTGCTGAGCCGTCGGGTCAGTCGGCTGAGTCGGTTGCGATTGTGGTGCAGCAGCGGCTGGGTCGGTCGACTTTGTCGGTGACGCAGTTTGCTGGGCGTTGAGGGAAACGCCAAGGGTTAGCAACGTAGCAAGCGTGCCAAGGGTCCACAGGGACTGAAATTGCCTTTTCATTAATTCCTCCGAGAGACGTTAAGACGTCACTTCTCTGTGCTAGCGCAGCAAACAGCTTGCCAAACGACCGCCCGTTTTTCGTCTTCTCGGTTCAAGCCGGACTCCTGTTCTATCTGAAAGCTTTATCAAGCTTTATCGGGCCGCCGCAACGCTGGAATACAGACTTGCTACAGCGCCGCTATGCAATGACTACGAGAAATGCTGTAGGGCCTGAACATCGTCCCCCTCCGGGTTTCACACGCAAGTGAGCAGATTTTTCTCTTACCTTTTCTGTTGTGCATATTGCTCCGCGCCCAAAAAATGCAGCGACACATAAGGCTCTTCGCCCACCACCCAACTGTCGTGTCCGGGCGCGATGTAGAACACGTCGCCAGCTTTCATCTCGATCACGCGGCCATCCCCCATCGCAGCCGTCGCTCGCCCCGACACAACCATCCCCACATGCTCAACCATGCAACTCGTAGCTCCCACATCCCTGCCCACATGCAACGACCACTTCCAGCCCGGTTCGTACGTCGCACGTCCAATCGTCATCCCACCCACATGAATTACTTCAAACCTCCCTTTTTCAAAACTTCGCACTTCATCGGGATTTTCAAACTGCTTCAGCACCACTTCGTACACAAGCCCTCCTCATTAGCTAGAATTCTTAAATCTCGATTTTAGTCAACAACGTACTCTCGTGCTGCAACACTCGACCGCGGGGCTTTGATCGTGTGGGACGGACACTCCGGCCCGTCGCCTTTGATCTGATTTGTCATCCTAGGGAAGCGGAGTCGCTCTCAATCGCGAGCGACTCCCGACGCAGAGACCACCCTGAGACTGCTGAAGGGACCGGTACTGAGTTTAGGACAGTACCGGCGGGTCTATGCAACCCGCTTGGGCCGAGGAAAGTGTAGAAGGGTTTGCTTTTCTGCGAGCAGGAAGTAGCGGAGTCTATTTCGTGCCGTGCCCTCTACGTAGTTATCCGCTGCCAGTCACACCGTGTTTGTCGCCGGGAATGGCAACTGCCGCCTTGCTGCGGGCACAGGTCGTGCCGCTCCAGGGTTCATTCTCCGAGCGGCAGTCCGTGAGCCCGTCCATGATTCCGAAGGAGCTATGCCAGGTCTGCTGATCGAAAAGATCGCTCCCGACTATCCTCCATTGGCGCTGCAAGCCCGCATCGAGGGCACCATAATCCTAAATGTTGAAATCTCAAAGTCGGGAGATGTGCTCAACTCCAGTCTTTTCAGCGTGCATCCGATGCTAGCGGCTGCCGCCGCAAGAGCCATTGGCGCTGTAACAAAAGGGCCACGACTCGCGCGCCGTGGCCCTACATGACTTTCGTCGTATCCGGGTGAATCCCGCCAAAGAAGTTCTAGTGCCTTCCCCCGCCCGGACCACCGCGTCCGCCACGATCGCGGCCCCCGCCGCCTCCGGGGCGTCCCCTGCGCCCGCCACGTCCACGATCCCGCCCGCCACCGCCCCCGGGACGTCCGCCGCGCCCGCCGCGGTCTCCGCCATGCGGACGATCACCTTGAGGAGGGCGATCGCTGCTACCGACGTGCGCCCCGCCTTCGCGATTAAAGTTCGGCTCGGAATCAGGCTCGTCGGGAAAATCCCCGCCGCCCTCAATCACCATGGTGCCGGTTAATGCAGGCGCGGGAACCGCTTCGCCTTCCGTATCCACGGCCTGCGCCGCTCCGCCGTCACCGCCGCCGGGTGTCATTTTTGCGCGCTGCTCTTTCAAAATCGCTTTGCGCGACAACCGGATGCGATTGCCCTCGACCGCCAGCACCTTCACCAGCACCTGATCGCCTTCCTTCAATTCGTCGCGCACATCGGCGATGCGATGCTCAGCCACTTCGCTGATGTGCAGCAATCCATCCGTCCCCGGAATGATTTCGACGAACGCCCCGAAATCCGCCAGCCGCGTCACCTTGCCCAGGTATGTCTTTCCAACTTCCGCAGTCGCCGTAAGGTCGCCGATAATCTGCAACGCCTTCGCCGCCGACGCCTGATCGCTCGATGCAACTTTGACCAAACCGGAATCCTCCACGTCGATTTTGACCCCGGTTTGCTCCACGATGCTGCGAATCATCTTCCCGCCCGGCCCAATCAGATCACGAATCTTGTCGACCGGAATCTGCACCGTATAGAAGCGTGGAGCAAAATCAGAAATCTTTTCGCGTCCGCTGGTGATTACTTCTTCCATCTTGCCGAGAATATGCAACCGTCCGCGTTTGGCTTGCGCCAACGCCTCGCGCATAATCTGCGAAGTAATGCCAGCGACTTTGATATCCATCTGCAGCGCGGTGATTCCATCCTTCGTGCCGGCAACTTTAAAATCCATATCGCCGTAGTGATCTTCCGCGCCCGCGATGTCGGTAAGAATGGCGTACTGCTCCCCTTCTTTCACCAATCCCATCGCAACTCCGGCGACCGGCGCCTTCAGCGGGACTCCGGCATCCATCAACGACAACGACGCACCGCAAACCGTCGCCATCGATGACGATCCGTTCGACTCCAGAATGTCCGAGACCACGCGCATTGCGTAAGGCCAAGACTCTTCCGACGGCAGCACGCCCGAAATCGCGCGCTCCGCCAGCGCCCCGTGCCCAATCTCTCTTCGCCCAGCCCCCCGCAAGAACGCTACCTCTCCTACGGAGAACGGAGGAAAGTTGTAGTGGAGGATGAAGCGTTTCTTGGCTTCGCCTTCGAAACCTTCAAGGCGCTGCATGTCGTCGCTGGTACCCAGCGTCGTGGTTACCAAGGCTTGGGTTTCGCCACGCGTGAAGATGGCGCTGCCGTGAGTGCGGGGCAGGATTCCGGCTTCGATCCAGATTTCGCGAACTTCATCGAAGCCGCGGGCATCGGGACGGCGCTTCTTTTCCAGAACTTCTTCGCGGAAGATGCGCTCGCGGAGAGTTTCGAAATATTGTTTGAGCTTGGCTTGGGCTTTTTCGTCGTCTTCGGGAATTTCCGCCTGCAACTTCTTCTTGAGTTCTTTGACCAGCGTGTGGCTTTCCGCTTTCGGATGTTTCTTTGTATCCAAGCGATCTGAAAGATCCGCGCCGACTTTCTTTTTCAGCGCGTCGTAGTAGGCTTGGTCGAATTCAGGCGGGGTGACTTCGCGTTTCTTCTTGCCCGCTTTCGAACGCAGGTCGTTGATGGCGGCGCAGATCTTCTTGATTTCGGTGTGGCCGAACTCAATTGCGTCGACAACGATTTCTTCGCTCACTTCTTTCGCGCCGGACTCGATCATCACGATGCCGTCTGCGGTGCCAACGACCATGATGTTCAGCGTAGTCTCGCGCATCTCATCGTATGTGGGATTGATAACGAACTGCCCATTGAGCTGACCGACGCGCACCGCGCCGATGGGTCCGAGAAAAGGAATATCGGAAAGCGTAAGAGCGCAGGATGCGCCATTGATTCCGAGAACGTCCGGATCGTTATTGGTGTCGGCGGAGAGGACAAAAGCGATGACTTGGGTTTCGCACTTGAAGCCTTCGGCAAACATGGGGCGCACCGGACGATCGATCTGGCGGCTGGTAAGCACTTCGCGTTCGCTCATGCGGCCTTCGCGCTTGATGAAGCCGCCGGGAAAACGTCCGCCGGCATAGGTGTATTCGCGGTAGTCGACGGTGAGGGGGAAGAAATCAATGCCTTCACGCGGGTCGGGGTTGGCGGTAGCGGTGGCGAGGACGACGTTGTCGCCCATGCGGACTACGGCTGCGCCGTGGGCCTGCTTGGCCAGTTTTCCAGTTTCAAATGTGAGTTGTTTTCCGCCGGCGAGGTCGACGGTGACGGTGCTAACTTCTGGTTTCATATTCATCCTTAATTATCTTGATCAGGAGCGCGGTTGCGCTTTCGGGTTGGCGCGGGGTGCGTGGCGATTTGCGTAGATCGAAAGGCGCGTGGGCCATGGGTAAGCGAGTTCCGATGAGCGGATGTCAATAGAGCTAGTCCGGTTCTCCTACGTACCCGAAATACTCCCCGAAATGCGCACAAGAGAGTTGGCTCATTGCTGTCCGGCTTCAAGAGGAAGGCGGTGTTCTCAGAGATGACATTCCCGGAGATCCCTGGGGAACGGCGTATCTTGGCGCCTCCAATCCTCTCGCAAAAACGCGCAAGGATGGCGCACCCAGGTCTTTCCCGCGATTACTTGCGGATGCCGAGTTTCCCAATGACAGTCTTGTAGCGCTCGGAATCGTATCTCTTGAGGTAGTCGAGCAAGCGACGCCGCTTGCTGACCAGCATGAGCAGGCCGCGGCGCGAGCCGTGGTCCTTCTGGTGCGTTTTGAAGTGATCCGTCAGTTGGCCAATGCGTTCACTGATGATGGCAATCTGAACCTCCGGACTCCCGGTGTCAGTTGCGTGCGTCTGATACTGGTCAATGACAGATTTCTTTTGCTCTCTGGCTAGCACTAACCTGGTGCACTCCTCTTCTAGTTTCGATTTATCCTGGTGACAGTGATGAGGTTATCATGGGGGAAGTGGGGGTGTAAAGGCGAGGGGACTTCGCTGCAAATAGCAAAACCTCAATGGCTCCCCCACGAATAGGCCAAAATGTGACTGCGGCGGAAAGTGCTCGTGGGCAGCCTTCGTTTGCAGAGCTTGACCGGTTCGTGCCGCCGGCGAAGAACAGCAGGTTCCTCACCGGCTTTCGGCCTGACTCGGAATGACGTCCCTTTTTTGTTCTTTGCTTTCTTGTTCTCTGCTTTTTTCTTGCCTCTGCCGATCAAGATTCCGAATTTGAAATTTTACACAGGTGGTTTGGGACATCACTACCGCAATCTCCAATCAATCCTTAAAAGTCTTGTCATTCCGGTACGGCTTCAGCCGTGAGGAACCTGCTGTCCTGTGGGGTGGCGATGGTGCGGGGGTACTACCTATGCATCATGGCGAGCAAGGGCCACGTGATCCATGTTGGGATGACGGGGCTTCTCATGGAGCGGGTGTTGCGGCACAAAGCCGGCACGAGCGGAGCTTTTACGCGGAAGTTCGCGTACACCGCCAGTCGCATCTGGAGAGTAATGCGAGTTGCGACCGGACATTCACTGCAGGTTTCGAATTCGCTGCGACTCGGGCTGGCAAACTCGTTAGGCTTCTCTCATCCTAAGGACCATAACAATACCTCCGATGAGAGCGTCGAGCTTGGGTGCGTTTTGAATTAGGCCAGACCTTCGGCGCTCGCGGGGATGACCCGGCCTTCGTTTCTTCCTAAAAGCCGTGCCCTTTCCGGCCAAACCAGAGTCAGGAGCAACGTCGACGGCAAGGTCAAAAAGCCACCAACAGGTGTGCCCGTCACACACAGGCAAAATCCCCACTTGGGGGCGGCCGCGGATTCGGTAGCACAAAAGGCTGGATCAGTGCCGAGGACTTCAGGGATTTTGGATGGGGACGCTGGGCAGCGCATTCTTGATGACCGTCGGCTTGTCACCTGACTTTACCAGTCCCGCCTTCTCTATCGAGTCCGTGGAGAACAACTGGTAGTGATCATAGCTGTGTCGCCGGTAATAATAATGCCGATTCATTTCCAGGAAAATGTCTACATTCTGGGGCAGCCATAAATCCAGATTTTTCTTCTGGAAATGGACTGGGCCATATTCGGCAATCTGGTGTTGGACCGCAAGTTGCGGCAGTGGCTTCACCAGTTCGGCATCGACGCGGACGATCTGCAGGTTATCCGTGGTTATCCATGCGCGTCCCTTCATATTCATCGGATAATGTTGGGAGCCCACGTAGTATTCCGCGAAGCGGTTGGGCTTGTCGTCGCGCTGCCGAAAATGCACGAGCCAGGCTGACTGCCCATGCCAGTCGCCCAGGCCTTCGCACGACATTTCGAAGTTGTCGCGCATATCTGGATGAAAGATGAGCGCCAAAGTCATGGAACCTGACGTAACGATGTGGTCGGGGAGATCCGTAATCCCGTAACGCAGGTTACGGTACTCGTCGGTCTGCAAAAAGCCTGGCTGCTCTTCGGTGATCGAAGCAACGTAGGTGAACTTGCGAGTTTCCTTGGTGAAGGGATTGCCGGTTTTATCGAGCTGCTCGTGCAGCATGTCTTCGACAGCGGCGAATTTGGTTATGTTATCCACAAACTGTTTTACGCGCTCACCTGAGCCTTCCATAACCTGTTGATAGGGGCAGGTGACACCGGGAGCAACCGGAGGCTTCAACTCATCGACTCCAGGCGGTCCCCATGCGCTCTCGGGCAGGGACGGTGCCGAGGCGGCGAGCGCCAGATCCGTATCTGCCTGCGTCCCCTCAGTTGACGTCAGACCGGCGGCGCGCTTTTCGATCTTGGTTATCAAAGCCTTCACTTGGGGTATCGCGGTGTTACTGGGGTTGGTCTGCACGAACATCTTCAGCGCTTGGATTCCCTCTTGGTCTCGCCCGACGTCGGCCAGCGCTTGCCCTAGAACCAGCTGCGCAATATTCCCCTCGCCTCTGCCCTTATCGATAGCAAGCTGGGCGTGCTCGCGCGCTTTCTCGTATTCCTTTTGCTTCAGGTAGGCGTCCCCGAGCAGATAGTGCGCCATCCAGTAACTGGAGTCGGTTGCCACCGCCTGCTCGAGTGTCTTTCGCGCAAGTTCATATTCCTGATGCTCGAGTTGCACTCGGCCCAGTAGCGTGAGTGGTTGCACTCTGTGTGGGTCGAGCGTAGCGGCACGGTTCAGGTACGCCTCTGCCTTATCGAAGTCCTTTTGTTGCAGGTACAGATACCCGTATAGGAAATTGATCTGCGCATTGGCTGGGGCGAGTTTGAAAGCCTTTTCAAGTTGTTTCTGCGCCTCCTTGAGATTTGCGGACCTTAGGGCAACAACGGCGCGTTTCGCTTCCTTGCGAGCACTAGCGGGGATGGCATTGTCTGGGGCACTCAATTCAACAGCCGTCGGGTCCTTGTGCATCACCAGTTGGAGTTGACGCTCCGGGACGCCGCCGATGACGCCAGAGATGTGCCATTCCTTGTGTTCGGCTAAGTATCCGACCGCGCTGGCATCAATCTCGTAGTCTCCAAAATCTATGCTGCAAAAAGTTACTTGGGAATCATTCGAGGTCGTATCCCAGGACTCGATGTCCTTCTTCTTATCGTGGATCTTTACGACCGCCTGACGGTCGAGATGAGCTCTATTTTCATCGACAACGGTTACCACAAACTTTTGCAGGTCGGGGCAGAAGCTCTGCTGAACCTCATGCATCCGGAGCTCGATGTTTCCCTGCGCCGCCGCTGCGCTAACCCACACAAACAATTGGCCCAAAGAAATCCCCGCAATTAGCAGCGAGGAGAGGGAGGGATACCACCTTTTGGTCTGGGCCATAATTCACCTAGGACTGCCCGTTCGTGATCCCGGAATGCGATCGCGTCTGGAACGGAGGCAATTGTACAGCAATCTGTTTTTGCTATGTCACGATATTGTTTCGTTCTTGGCCCCGTTTTCGGGCTTTTGGCCCACCTCTTCGGGGGTGAAGCGACGGCATGATGGCCGCAGTCCAAGCCCTCGCCCCGTCTCTCCGGCCGGACCAAAGTGAAAGTGTAGGTCCCACGCCTTCCGCGAGCGAGCAGCCCTCATAAGCCACTTTAAGAGAGAAAAAAAGTCAGTCGGCTGCCGTTACTTCGCGCGGCAAGTCACCGGTTTGAGGGCGGCGCGCGGCGCGATTGGAGGGCAGACCGGCGTCGCGGATTTTGTAAAGCAGCGCGCGATAGCTGATGTTCAAAGCGCGGGCAGCCTGCTTGCGATTCCAGTGGTGATGTTGCAGCACTTTCAGGATGATCTTACGTTCCAATTCATGGACAGCCTGCCGAGTAATTTTCTTCAGCGAGATTGGCCCGTCGACGTTTATGTCGGCGCTGAAGAAATCAGGCTGTCGTGGCTGTAGGTCGCCGGAGATGGCGTCTTCGACGCCGAGTATGACGAAGCGCTTGATCAGATTTTCCAGTTCGCGAACGTTTCCCGGCCAGTGGTATTTGCTCAGGGAATTCATCAATTCAGCAGACAGCGGTTTGGCTCGGGAATTAAATTTGCGGTTATAGCAGTCGAGGAAATAGGTGACGAGTTCCGGAAGATCGGAAATCCGTTCACGCAGCGGTGGCATGTGCAGATTGACGACATTGATGCGATAGAACAGGTCGGCACGGAAGGTTCCGTTGGCGATTTCTTCTTCCAGCTTACGATTAGTGGCGCAGACCACGCGCACTTCGACCTTCTTGTCTTCCTGGGCGCCGATGCGGCAGAACTGGCCGTCCTGGAGCAACTGCAGCAGCTTAGATTGCAAACTCATGTCGAGTTCGGAGATCTCATCGAGGAACAGCGTGCCCCGGTGCGCCATCTCAACTCGACCGGGCTTGGTGCCGAAGGCGCCGGTGAAGGCTCCTTTTTCATAGCCGAAAAGCTCACTCTCGAGCAAAGTCCCTGGAATGGCGGGACAATTCACCTTCACCCATGGACCGCTCTTCCAGGGCGAAGAAGCATGAATCATGCGGGCGATGATATCTTTGCCGGTACCACTCTCTCCCTGAATGAGGACGGGAACGTTTGCGCCGGCAATTTTGGCGAGCCGCTCACGCAGAGCTCGCATTGCCTCCGTACCCCCGAACACAACCGCCTCGGGAGGCATCTCCCCCAAGGGTTGGACTAGGGGACTGATTGTAGTTGAAGAACTCATAAGGCTTGATGGCCTCGGCCACAGTATTGCGTGCATCCGGAGAACCAAACGCGGGGGCGCGGATCAATACCTGGTAAGGCTAGTCTATCTTCTTGAGGAAAAGCAACTTACTAAAGATAGCGCAAGGCTGTGGCGGGTAATCCCGACCGTGGGGTTGTAGCGAAGGTCACACGGGGCACGAGAGAAAAGTTTTTCACACAACAGGAGAATGTTTCCTTTGTGGCGCTCTAAATCTGGGGCGGGATTCGACCAGTGGTCGAAGGAATTTCAGGCCAACCAAGTTGTAGGTGTCGGCGTGCTCGGTACGGAGCACCTTCGCACGAAGGGCGCGCGCGGCCTTGGGAAAGGTAGCCAAAGCGGCCAGGGGGGCGCTTGGGATCTCCAGGGACACCTCCGCTACATCCTGCAGGGAGCGGCGGACGGCCACGAGCATGCCTCCGGCTGAGACATTCAGGGCGGTGGCAAACTCCAGGAATTCCTTTTCCTGCTCGATCCGGCTTCTGACAAATACGGGGATGGCCAGGGGCAAGCGCGGCCACCGCCGACGCTCTTCCGCTGGAATTTTTGGGGGCACGCACACTCCTTCCTACGAGTTTTGATGCAGCAATCCAAGCACCACAGGTGCCAATCCTTCGTAAACGGTAAGATCCGCGCCCAAACGCATACCAAACCAGCAAAACTCGGGCCGACACCCACTCCGCAGCTTAAAAAACACGCCAAAGTGCCGTCTTTGCATGGTCTTCCACCGTGAGTCACCTTTGCTAGACTACAAGCTCTCGATTACGCACGAACGCAGCCCGCGAATGCAAGCTTTTGCTACACTTGGGTAATCGGGTCGCATTTGTCGTTGACAATGAAAAGTAACCTGGCATACGATTTTCTTATAGCATTCCTGCCGGTGACGGTCGAATGCCTCCTCCCTCTCTGTGCAGACCACCTTACTCCTTATGGCTACCGTGCAAAAGAATTTGTGTGTTCCACCGCCGGGTAGAGGAGCCGCGGTTGTTCCCGTGCCTCCGGGTTTGGGAGCGGGGATGCCCAGCCCTGCAGATCTTCCGCAGGCATACTCCGAATTGCAGCAGCGATTCCAGCGCACAACCAACGCGTTGGGCTCCGCAGCGCATGATTTGAAGACTCCATTGGCGATTTTGAACGGATACGTCGAACTTTTGCAGAGCGAGAAACTGGGTCCGATCAGCGATCGTCAGCGGGAAGTTCTCAGTGACATGCAGGCTAGTGGTAAACGGCTGCAGCAGTTCATTCAGGATTTCCTTACCTACAGCGCCCTCGAAACCGGCGGGCTAAAGATGCAATACGCGATGGGCAACATCAACGAGTGCCTGTCCGATGTTTGCCGCTTGTGGTCGACCCGTTTTCAGGAAAAAGGATTGGCTCTTTACTTTTTGGCGAATGACAGGCTGCCGGAGTTTCCAGTCGATTCCCCAAAACTTGAGCGTGTGATTTCCAACTTGCTGGAGAACTCTTTTAAATTTGTTCCAGCGGGCGGCACGGTATGGTTGCACGCGGAACCTTACATGTGGGAGCGCCGCGCCACGGCCCAACCCGCGGCATCTGGCGAAAGACGACGACAAACCAATTCACAACCCAATTCAGTCAAGGTCAGCGTGTCTGATACGGGTCCGGGCATTCCGGCCGAGTTTCATCAGGAAGTGTTCGACGATTTCTTCCGGATGCCGAGCAACGAGAATCAGGACGGAATGGGCTTAGGGCTCTCGATTGTACGCCGCCTGGTTCAAGGTATGGGTGGCAAAGTCTGGGTGGAAAGTGATCCCGGCTCGGGCTGCAAATTTTCATTTCTTGTTCCCTTCAAACCTAACTCTAGTTCTGTCGGCAAAGGAAAGAATCGGTGAGCGAAACCGCGAAGATTTTGTTAGTCGATGACGAGCCTGCAATGCTCCGCTACATCCGTACACTGCTCGAAGTCGACGATTATAAGGTAGAGACCGCGTCAACTGGCGAAGAAGCTCTCCAGCGCATTGACAAAGGCATGGAGCCGGACCTCGTGCTCCTGGATGTGCTCATGCCGGGAATCGATGGCCTGGAAACGCTGGAGCAGATCCGCCAGAAACGTCCCGGCACCAGGGTCGTAATGCTTTCCTGCGTGAACGATACGAAGAAGGTTGTGCAGGCCATGCGCCTGGGAGCGCAGGACTACCTGACGAAACCGTTTCAGAAAGCGGAATTGGATGCGGTGATCGACCAGTGTCTTGGTCAGGGCAAGACGCCGCCCGGAGGCGAAGTTGAGGAAGTTGCCGACGACTTGTTCTTCATCGCGGCGAGCCCGGCCATGCGCAAGATCCGCTCGCAAGCCGCGTTAGTGGCGCATGTGGATATTCCAGTTTTGTTGTTAGGCGAGAGTGGCACAGGGAAAGAGGTTTTAGCGCGCCTGATTCACAAACTCTCACGGCGCGCCCATCGTACGTTCCTGAAAGTGAATTGCGCGGCGGTTCCCGCAGATCTTCTGGAGAGTGAATTATTCGGCTATGAGCCGGGCGCCTTTACCGGTGCGACCCACGCCAAACCGGGCAAGTTCGAACTCTGCAACAAGGGCACGATCCTGCTCGATGAAATCGGCGAGATGCCACCGGCGCTGCAGGCCAAGCTGCTGCATGTCCTGCAAGACCAGCAATTCTCGCGACTGGGCAGCCGCTCTATTATCAAGGTGGACGTTCGCATTCTAGCGGCTACTAACATCGACATTCCTCAGGCCTTGGCTACCAAGCGGCTGCGCGAAGATCTTTACTACCGGCTGAACGCGTTCACTTTACAACTGCCGCCGCTTCGCGAACGCAAAGAAGAAATCCCTATTCTCCTCAAGCATTTTATGACCCGGATGGCGGAGCAATACGCGCGACCGCAGCTTCCCCTTTCACCATCGCTGCTGGAGGCCTGCCAACGCCATAGCTGGCCCGGTAACCTGCGGGAGTTGAATAACTTTTTGAAACGCTACTTGATCCTGGGGGACGAGAACCTAGCCGCGGCAGAACTGCAACCACGTCAGGATGGCGGTGGCGGCACTCACGCAGATTCCGGAAGCCGGGGTAACGAATCCAGCGGAGGATTGAAGTCGCTGGCTCGCAGCGCCAAGGACGAAGCCGAAGGGGAAGCCATCCGGCAGGCGCTCGAACAAACGAACTGGAATCGCAAGCAGGCAGCCGGTCTTCTGCAGATCAGCTACAAAGCCCTGCTGTACAAGATTCGACAATATGGGATTGCCGAATCCAAGAGCCATCACAAGCTTTCCGCCGGAGCCTAACCCCGCTCTCATTCCTTCGACGATCGGTTCTTTCGACGAGGTGGCAAGGGAAAGCTTGCCCTACGAAGATTTGCCCGTGCCGTCTTACTGAACCGTCAAGCTGAATGCCGCAGTTTGCGTGAACGATCCGGAAGTTGCCGTCACGGTGGGTTCGTAGGACCCCGCGGGTGTTCCAGTAACGGTCTGCTGCTGCTTGGAGGTGCTGCAGGCCGGCAGCAGGACGAGCAGTGAAAACAGCGTCCAGAGCAGGAAAAATCCCAGAATACGACCACGTCTGCGTTTCGCGCTACCCAACCCAAACAAGACCACTCCCGGGACCATCAGCCATAAAGCATAAAACGGGCCATGCCATCCCGCGGAACTGATCGTGACCACGGGACGCGCTGTGGTGGTCAGGCTCAGCGTACTCGATTGCGAACCAGGCCCGTTGAAAGTAAGCGTGGTGGGCGAAAATCCGCAACTCGCTCCCACCGGTAAAGACCCGCAGCTCAGGGAGACATTGGCTCCAAACGTCAATGATGGATTTACCAATACCGAATAGGTCGCCGGGTTACCCGCCACCACCGTCTGGCTGGACGGCGTGACGGAGATCGAATAAGCGGTTGCTGTGAATGACGCCGTCTGAGAGTTGCTGGGGTTCGTATTGTTGTTGTTTGTGACCGTGGCGAGTATCGAGCCCCCTCCTGCCAGACTCGGCGTCACAACCATGGCAACCTCCGAAGTCGAGCCCGATTGTAGCGCAGGGATGGTGCACACCACGCTATTGCCGCTGGGTACACTGCACGTGCCAGACCCCGCAGTGGCGCTATTAAAAGTGGCGTTCAGACCTGCCGTAAGCTGGCCAGTTACGGTGATGTTCGTGGCCAGGTCTGGTCCCTCGTTGGTTACGGTAAACGTTATAGTAACTTGGCTGCCGGCGCTCACCGCCCCTGAAGCGGGAGACATCACGGGTGCGACGCAGCGAATGCACAAATCAGTCGCGGATTGCAGCCGGACGGCGAAGGCATCGGTGTTCGGCCCTGTGCCGGTTCCGTTCAGTGAAGGTTGCACCGGGGCGAAGGTTTCGAAATTGGTGGAATTCGTGTCGCCGGCAAAATAGGTATTGAGGGAGGAATCGATGGTGATGCTGGTTCCGCGATCCGTACCATTGCCGCCGAAGTAAGTTGCGTAAGAACCCACCGCATTCTGCCCGGAAATTGTCGCGGTATCAATGTGGGCAAAGAAAGCATTCTGCGGACCGTTGAGCACGGACTGGAGTGCTCCGGCGGTAGCCGGAAAGTCAGTCAGCGGATTGTTCACACCGATAGTTCCTGAACTCGTCGCTCCGGTGACCAGCGCTCCGGCCGCCGTATCTACGGCTATAGCCAAACCACTGTCGTTGCCCGTTCCGCCAAGGTAGGAAAAATAACTCAGACCTACGCTGGTAGCGGCCGTCCCGGAAGCCTCGGTTGGATTCGTGAACTTCGCCACGTACGCATCGGTCGGCGCGGGTGCAGGAATTGGAGTACACGTTGCCGGATTCGGAGGTGGAGTATCCAGGCATTGCTGGAAGGCGCCGGTACCGGTGGGGACGACGAAATCGCCCGAATTGGTCGTCCCGGTTATGTAGATACTCGCCGCGCCCGTATCGATGGTGATGCCAGTGGACGAATCTGTTCCGCTACCACCCAGATAAGTCGAGAAGAGCACCTGAGAAGCACCTGTCTGGGCATTTATTGGATTCAGCTTGGCAACGAAAGCATCAGTTGGTACGGGACTCGCAGGCTGTGTACATTGAACCGGTGGAGTGACGGTCGTTAGGGGAGGCGTGTCAAGGCACGGTTCGTAGGCATTCAGAATGGGAAAGTCGCCAGGTGTCAGGCCACCGCTACCGTTCGGGCTTTCACCGCTGTTAAAGAAATTGGTCGTGCCGCTGAAGTAAATGTTTCCCGTTGTATCGACGGCGATGCCACCGCCGACGGCAATCGTCCCGTTACTGCCGCCGAAGTATGTGGAATATGGAACGCTACCTAATCCGCTGTTCTTGGTACTTACTTCGGTCACAAAAAACTGGATGCTGCCCAACGACTGCTTCTGAAACGGAGCTGGAAAGGAGCTTGAGGGGAAGCCGGTAGCCTGATCGGTAGAAGTCGTGGTACCCGTGACAAAGACATCGTCATTATTGTCGATCGCTAAACCGCTGGCGATATCGGTCCCATTGCCGGAGAGATAAGTAGAATATTTGAGTTCCGGTATCGCGCCCGCCGTATCGAGCCCGCTGACTGCACTCACGAACACGTGTGAAGTTCCGGTGCTGCCTGCTTCAGGCACAGCCTGGAATCCGCCCGCCGTGGGGAAATTCGGCGAAGTGGTGGTGCCCGCCACGTAGGCGATCCCGCTGGCGTCTACCCCTAGCCCGGCACTTGTATCTGTTCCGCTGCCGCCGAGATAGGTAAGATAGAGGACGCCGAGCGCGCCTGCCGTGGGGTCCAGTTTCAGGATGAAAATATTCTGTGCGCCATTCAGCGTGGACTGGACAGGAGCCAATGGCGATGGATGCGAGGTGAGAAGGTCTGTGGAGGTAGTAGACCCCGCCAAATAGATGAAGCCATCGCCGTTAACGGCAATCGAAGGGGAAGTCTCGTTTCCGGTGCCGCCGAAGTAAGTGGAGTAGCTGATGGTCGGGTCGATTACCAGTTCCCTGCTGCGATCATAGGCGCCGATCTCGAAGCCGACGCGATTGGCGGCACGAAGCACGAAGCGACCTTCGACAGGCTGCTCGCGGGCACCGCGTTTCTGGTAAATGTGCGGGGCATGCAGGCGCACGCCAGCGCTGGTTCCCGTGAGAATCAAGTCTCCGCCGCTCAGTTGCAGCTTAGCCGCGCCGTCAAACTGCAACTCGGCTTGCGCGGGATCGGCACCCGGGGCGACCTTGAAGTCGTACTCCAGATGACCTTGGCTGCCATAGAAAACCAGATCGATTCCCGGGTAAACATCTTGATAGTGAACGCCGGCATACTGCGGGATGCCGGTGTGCCACTTCTTAGGATCGTTGCCGATGAAGTAGTTGCTCATGCCGGGAAGCGGATCGCCTCCCACGACGGCCGCCGCAGGATTGGAGCCGACCAGCGTCATGCGTACGGATTCCATACTTCGGCTTCTGTTCTGACCTTGTGACGCCGATTGCGCGCGCGTGGCCAGCACTGCGCCGGTTGAATCCAGCAAGAGACTATATCCCCCACCATGCGAGATGAACTTCACCCTCGAATCGGTTTGGCCCTGATTGGGTTCGAAGATCATTGGGAGCTGGCCGAGAAGAGCGCGGGCGTCCGGCTTCGATTTCAATGCAGCCTTGGCGAAAGCGGTCGGAATCGGGAACCGGGAAGAGCTAGCCACTGCCTTCTGTCCGTAGCGGCGAGAGCCGAAGCCCAAGATCACGCAAGCCACCAGCGACAGGAAAACGGCTGCTCCCATGACGTGGAGCCATTTCAAACGCCTTTCCGAGCTTCTTCCCGATAACAATCCACGGCCATTTCCCATCACGCTTGTCCTCCGGTGTCTACCGATCATAAATGGAGAGAGTCGAACGACGCGCGAGTCTCTACCCGGCGCCGGCGAAGCCGCCCGCTGCTGACATGTCACTTAGGAACTGGCGGAAAATAAACAACTACTTAAACATCTGACGGATGGCCAAGTCAAGCGAGCCAAGTCAAGCGAGCGTCCGATACACGCGCGCTTCAAGACCTCAGATGCGCCGGTGGTCGTATAAAGATGCCGCACAAAGGGAGGAAAACCATGGCACAGGAATGGAGTAAGGCAACTCGCCGATGGCTGCGAAAGGAACGACTTCTGCAAAGCCTTGCATTCATCATCCGGCGGCCCCGGTCCGGCTGGTCAAA
>Ga0210393_10001290_pt1 | contig 21084 bp, 22 predicted proteins | sample IncBWC27OmetaG_FD_160068 | JGI IMG/M metagenome (GOLD analysis project Ga0210393, IMG submission 160068) | Forest soil microbial communities from Barre Woods Harvard Forest LTER site, Petersham, Massachusetts, United States - Inc-BW-C-27-O ... | reverse complement strand
GCACCAACTGGGCAACCGGCGCGCCGATCTACACGACGACCGAGAGCCTCTCGGCGCCGCAGCAGCAGATCCTCAACGAGCAGCAGGCCGGCCAGGTCACAAGCGGAGCGACCGCCGAGCAGCTCGCGAGTGAGTCGCAGCAGCAGCTCGAGTCCGGCGTCCCGCAAAACGCTGCACCGACTCCGGTGCAGATGGGGATCAACACCTCGGGGATCCCCGGCATCGCCGGCGCGAATGACCTCGCCGGATTCACCGGTGAGGCACAGCAGGCCGCATACAACCAGGGTGAGATGTACCTGCAGCCGCAGATCCAGCAGCAGCAGCAGCAGCTCGACGCGCAGCTGCGCAACCAGGGCGCGCAGCCGGGCTCCGAGGCCTATAACAACGCGATGGAGAATTTCAACCTGCAGACACAGCAGGAGCAGGAGGGCGTCGAAAACACGGCCGTCAACCAGGGCCTCACCGAGCAGCAGGCGGTGTACGGCGAGAGCGCCAACACGAATCAGCAGGAGTTCGGTGAGGCCGCGACCGCGCAGCAGGCGGCGAACCAGGCCGCGGCGCAGCAGTTCGGCCAGGAGGAGACCGGGCTCGGCTCCGAGATCCAGCTGCAGCAACTCCCGCTCGAGGAGTACAACCAGCTCGAGAGCGGCGTAAACCCGAGCCTGCCGTCGCTCGGCCTCACCGGTTCGGGCGGCGCGAGCACGAACGCACCGGATCTCGCGAGCGCGTTTGCTCAGCAGTACCAGGGCGAACTCGCCGGCTACAACGCGAACGTCGCCTCGAGCAATGCCGACATTGGTGCGGGCGCGAGCCTCGCTGCGGGGGCTATCAGCTACTTCTTCTGATGATCGACCTGGTCCCAAACCTGATCTTCGTCTGGCACTGCATTCGCGCGTCCGAGCACCTACTCGAGTGCGCGATCGCCAGGAGCTCGGGCGAGCTTGCTGACTACTTCCGAGGGCACCTCGAGGAGGAGCGCAATCACGCTGACTGGCTCGCCGAGGACCTGCGCAGCGTCGGCGTCGAGGTCTCGCGTACCAAGATCCCGCGCGAAGCGATGGAAATGGTCGGCTCGCTGTATTACCTGATCTTCCATGTCGATGCGTGCGCGCTCCTCGGTTACATGCGCGTGCTGGAGTCCTGCCCGATCAAGGACAAGCTCGAGCGCCTCGAGGCCGAGTACGGCCCCGAGCTCCTGCGCACGACGCGCTACCACGCCGAGCACGACCCGCATCACCTCCAAGGAATCACATTCCAGACCGAGCGCCTCACGTCGCAGCAGCGCTCGCTGGTCGATCAGACAAGCGGTATCACGATCGAGTACCTGCAGCGCGCCACCGAGAGCATGCGCGCGGCGGCCTCAAAAGGAGACCTTGATGGGCGTGAACAACACCGGGCAGCAGATGCCTCTGCAACAGCAGCGGGACCCGCGGCTGGCAATGCTTCAGAGCATCGCTTCGCAGCCGTATAGAGGCAACGCGCCCGGCGGCGCGGCCGCACAAGGCACCGCGCAGCTCGTGGCGGCGCTCCTGGCGAAGAAACGGCAGCAGGCATTGCTCGCGGGCAATCCGTCCGCTGCGCAGAATCCCCTGCCCGTGCAGCAGCAACCCCCGACCGGCGCGCAGCCCCCGGGAGCAACGCCGAGCGGCATGGGCAGCCTGCCGATGGCACAGCCCGGCTACCCGGCGCAGAACCCGCAGGCGCTTCCGCAGCCGGTCGGACTCCCGAACCCGTAAGGGGCGCACATGGCTGACTCAAAGGATCCGCCAGGTGCGCCCGCTCAATCCTCTCCCGAGGATCAGCCGTTCACGATCACGTTGCCGTGCTCTGCCTGGCTGACCGTCGCCCGGATTCTCGGACGAGCGCCGTTCTGTGAGGTCGCCGGGATACTCGATGCGATGAGCGCTCAGGTGGAACCACAGCGACGTGCGCGCGAGGCGGCCGCTCGGCCGCAATCCGAACACGCAGCTCAGACCGCAACCGAAGCGTCATCGTCCTCAACCACCCATTGAACAACCACCATGGCGAACGCATCTGACAGCACTAGCCTCGCACCATCGAGCCCCGCAGCCGGCTTGTATGACGACCTGGTGCCGGGCGCGCAGCCGGCGGCGCCCGCTCAGACGAGCTCCTCGAGCGCGCCGCAGCCGAGTCTGTACGCCGATCTCGTGCCGCGCGTGCCGGGAGTCGCCGCGAAGCAACCTGCGTCGGCTTACGATCCGTCGGCCGGCGGTGGCCGGTTTCAGGTGTACGTGCCGGGCCTGGGCGCTGTCGACACCGGCTTGAACACGCCGCAGTGGCTCGACCGCACGCTCGCCGGCGCCGGCCGCGGCATCACTCACACGCTGAGCTCGGCCGGCAACATGGTCGGCCTCGTGCCCGACCAGGCGCTCAAGGACGAGGCGGCGACCGACAAGCCGCTGCTCAACACGACCGCGGGCACCGTCGGCAACCTGGTCGGCGAGTCGGCGATCACGGCTCCAATCGGCGCTGGCGCGGTCGGTGCGGTCGGCCGAGCCGGCGCCCTGGGCGCGAAGGCTGCCGCAAGCCCGCTCGTCAGTGCGCTCATGCAGGGCGGCGTGCAGGGTGCTGTCACTTCAGACCCTGGCAGCCGCGCGAGCAACGCGACGATCGGCGCAGTCACCGGAGGCGCACTCGGCGCGGGGAGCACGGCGGTCTCGAAACTCGTCGGCGGCCTGACGCAGTCGCCGGCCGCCCAGGTGCTGCGCCGTTACGGCGTCAACAGCCTGACGCCAGGCCAGGCGAATCCCGCCGGCGTGGCAAACCAGTTTGAGCAGGTCGCTGAGCACATCCCTGTCCTCGGTGGGGTCGTGCAGACCGCGCGCGATGCCGCGCAGCAGGACTATCAGCGCGCGGTGATTCAGGCCGCGGCCGCGCCTGGGGCGAAGATCACCCCGAGCGAGAACGTGCACGACATGCTGCAGCAGGCTTACAACTCCTTCGAGCCGCTGTACTCGCAGGCCAAGGGCGCGCCGGTCGCGCCGGCGACGCTTGACACGATGACGGGACGCGTCGCGAACGCTGCCGCCACAACGCCGGGCACTTCGCAGGGCTCACAGCAGGCCGCGCAGAGTTTTCTCGATGACCAATGGACGCGGCTACCGGACAATCCGACGACGACCGACCTGCTGCAGCTGCGCTCGAATATCCGCCAGGCCGCGCGCAAGGCCAACCTCTCGACCGACACCGTCGCCCAGGACAAGGCCGCGATTTACGGCAATGCCGAGCAGCATGTCACGGGGGCGATCGAGAGCAGTCTCAACCCCGACCAGCTCGCGGCGCTGCAGTCGGCGGATTCTCAATATGGCAATTACAAGATCGTCGAGAACGCGGTCGCGGCGAGCAAGGACAACCTCGCGGGCCTCACGCCGCAGAAACTCTCGCAGGCGGTGTACAACGCGACGGCGGACCCGGCCTATGCTCGAGGTGCGGGCGGCACGTTGCGCGAGCTCGCACAGGCCGGTACGCAAACCTTTCAGACAGTGGTGCCCCCGACCGGCGCGTCGCTCATTCCGCTCGGTGCGGGAGCTGCGGCGGTCATGCACAACCCGGCGCTCGCAGTGCCGGCGGGGGCTGCGCTCCTCGGCGGTGCGGGGACTCAGGTCGGGCGCAATTTCGCAGCCGGGCTGACGGCGCCGCAGGTGGGCGCGCAGAAACTCGCAGCTGCGCTACGGGAGGCTGTGCCGGCGAACGCTCGAGCGCCGCTGGCAGCTATCGCCGGACGAGGGGCGACGGGGGCGGCGATGCCGTACACCCCGCAGACGCTTGCGACTGCGTACGGGCTCGCCGGGCTTCTGCCAGCTCCAGCCGCTGCCGACACTCGCTAGGGGAGTAGCCGAGCCGCTTGCGGTAGAGGAATTCCTTGACGCGGCCGGGCTTGATGACGCGCTCGAGGAGCTTTGAGATCGCCCAGGCCGGCAACGTGAATACCAGCGCGAAGGCGACAGGGTACAGGACGATGGAGAGTGCGGTGCTCATGGATCAGCGATCCCGCCCAACCACGAAACCATCCACCGGGAGGTCCCAGGTTGGGAACACAAAGTGGGTCTTCTGGTACGCCGGCACTTTGACCTGGAAGACTCCTGTGCCCCATGGGCTGAAGTCCTCGATGGTGAACCAACCTCGGCTCCTGAAGTCTTCGAAGAGCTGTATACCGAAGGCGATCCCCACGTTTATCCCCGCACTCTTCAGCTGATTATCAAGCTCGCGCCTTTTGTGCTCGATCGCGTCCATTTCGCTCTACCCCTGGCAGCTGACGATCAGCGATCGGTGCACGCCCTGGACCCACACCGCGCCGTTGCCTGACATGACTGCTGCGCCACCCGCAACGTTGCCGTCGCGATCGACGATCTGATACTTGCCGCCGCAGACCTCGGCAGCCTTGTTCATACAGTCGCTGATGTCTCTCGCAGCGCCGGGGCAGCGAATGGCGTAACCCTGCGTGCCGTTGGGAAGCGCGACAGGGCGCGAGGTGACGCAACCGGAAAGTAAACCGCCGGCCAGAGCGCATGCGATCAGGCGGAGAGCGTGCATAAGGTGATCCTCGAGCGCTGAAGCGTTACTGGTCCACGAGCCAGGGACTGGGGCGTGAAGGCTGTGGAGCTCGTATCCATGCCCCGATCGTACGCTCGCCCTGGTCGGCCGCTGACCCGCAATTCACTTAATGCCCGTGTCCCCTTCACGGTTCATGCGAAAAGATTGCATATACGCAATTATTGCGTAATGATGGGTGCATGGCAGACAAACCCGACTCCCCGAAGGAGGCCGCGATCCGGCAGCTGCGCGAGACATACGGGCTGTCCCAGACCCAGGCCGCTGAGCTCGTCTATTCGACGCTTCGCAGCTGGCAGAACTGGGAATCCGGCCAGGTGGGGATGCACCCGGCGATCTGGGCCTGGTTCCGGCACCGCGTCGAGACAGGCGAGGAAGCGCCACCCCCGCTCACGTCGCGGCCGGTGAAGTACGTCCGGCGCGTGATCTCGTTCTGGTGGAACGACAAGGACCACGCCATACACGTCACCACGCAGGGCACGCAGCAGCCGCTGCACACAACGTTCAGGGACGATCCAGGAAGCGATCGCGCGCATCGCTCCATGTTCACGTGGCTGAGGCGAGTGCTAGAGGCTGAGGACAAGCCGGCGCCGCCGGAATCGAGACACGAGTTTCAGACCAAAGTTACCTGAAGCGGCCCCCGCCGGTGCGCAAACACCGACGAAGGCCTGGCCAATCGCAATCCCAAGGAGATCGCAAATGGTTACGTTGATTCTATCCCCCAATCCCACCGCGAGCCCGGCTTCACCGCCTCGCCCGCGGCCCGTTCCGGCCGATGGCCCGGATCCCATCGAGCACTGCCGCAAGCTGCTCTTACTTCGGGCGCTGCGGGAGGAACTGCGTTCCGTACGGGTGGAGATCGGAAGCCACGAGGTCAGTTCTCATGGATAAACGCAAGGCCATGCGCCGGCCCAAGGCGCGCAAACCGAAGCTGCTGATCGAGGTCCAGGGTCGCCGACTGACGCCCGAGCAGTTCCGGGATTTCCAGCGAACCTTCGAGCATAGGCGTGGGTTGCATGCCGAGAGTGAAACCAAGAGCGAACGTGCAGCGCTCGAGGAGGTGCTCTGGAATGCTCGCCCATCCGTGCGGGCGTACAAGCAGCTCGAGACCCTGGCTCTATGGCGCCGTGCGAACGAGGCATTCATGACGCTCGGCGGCTTCAGTCAGGACCGATTGCTCAGGAGCAGCGATCCGAAGTTCGTCGCCCTCGCGAATGCGATCGTCGGGCACGTGGCGCGAGAGTTCGAGGCGGTCGCGCAGGAGCTCCGGGCGATGCACGAGGCAATCGCGGGCGAGACGCGGGAGGCGCAGTCATGAGCGCCGACAACGTGATACCGATCCGGCGTCACTGGGAGGTGCGCTCATGAGCGCCAAAGTCGTCGAGATCTGCAGCCCCTGGCAACAGGTCGCTGACGCCGCCGATCGCATCGCTGAGCTGATCAACGACATCCCCGCGGGACACACGGCGGACACATTCGAGGCATTCGAGCTCACCGAGGAGTCTCAGAAGGAACTGCGCCTGGCAGCTGCGCTATTGCAGCGGGTGATCCCCTTGTTGCAGCCGGCGGTCGACCGTGAAGAGCCGCGCTATTCGAAGCACATGGAGCGCTTGGAAGAAGCGCAGGCCGCGCGCGGCAAGCGACCACACTGATGCAATCCCGCTTTGAGATTCAGTGGTCGTGAGCCGCCGCCGAAACCCGGGCCGCTTTCCGAAGGCCTCCGCCTATCACGAAGCTGGCCACGCGGTCGCGCGGTTGCACGTCGGCGCGATCGCGACAACCGTCGAGATTCACCCCCGGGGAGGCGGCTACACCCACGGCACGCCCAACCGCTGGCCAGGGCGCGGGCAGCACCGCATGTGGACGTGGCTCCTGGTGCTCTTCGCCGGATCCTATGCGCAGGCCTTCGTCTCAGGCCGCTCGCTCGAGCGCGTACTGATCACTTCGGGGCGCCTTGACCTCAAGGAAGCCAAGCCAGCGATTGACTGGCTGGTAACTCGCGGCTATGCAGGCAGCTCCCTCGACGTCCTGGGCCGAACCCATCTCGCGACCTGTGCGTTTCTGGCGCTGCGGTGGGAGGCGATCGAGCGCGTCGCTGTTGCACTACTGCGATCGCACCGGTTGACCGCGCGCCAAGTGCGCGCCCTGACGAGGACCTGATGAGAAACCTGTTCGCGGTCGACGATCCGAACGCGGACGCCGCCTACAAAGACATCCGCGCACCAAAGGGTGAGGGCGCGGCGGTGGCCCGGGCCAACTGCGATGATCTCTGGCGCGACTTCGCGCCCTACGCGAGCGAGCACTTCCGGGTCGAATTCCGTCGCCACTTCCATCAGCGCTGGTTCGAGATGTATCTGGCGGTCGCACTGCTCCGCGCTGGTCTGACCATCGAGTGTCCCCCGAAAGGTGCCCCGGACGTGCGCGTGCAGCACCGCGATGGCCGCGTGCTTTGGCTCGAGGGGATCGCGCCGACGGGCGGCGATGAGTCGACCTCTGACCGCGTCGTGCAGCCGAGAGCCACTCCCGGTGAATCCTCGGTAGCCTACTACGTGCCGAGGGACCAGATCGCGATCCGCATTTGCGGAGCTCTTCGCGAGAAAGCTGCCCGCTTGATGGCCTACCGGCAGCGGGGCGTCATCGGCCCCGAGCACCAGGCGGTGGTTGCGATCAACGTGCGCGGAATTCCCGACGCAGCTTTGCGAGGCCGAACATTTAGGGCCTGCTGCAATCTACGGACTGGGGCCACAGTTCATGACGCTTGATCGCGCAACGTTGGACGTGGTCGACTCCGGCTTTCAGCATAGACCTGAGCTTCTGCGCGGCTCGGGCAGCCCTGTGGACGCCGAGCCCTTCCTGCACCCTGGGTGGGAGCACGTCGCTGGCGCGCTGATCTCTGGCGCCGACGTGGCGAACCATCCGCACCCTCCGGGCCACGACTTCATGCTGTTCCCCAATCCGAATGCGGCGCCGCCCTACACAGAGCGACAGTTGCCCGTCGGCCGTGAGTGGCGACTCGCCCCGCTCGTTGAAGGCGGCTATCAGATCGTCGAAGTAATCGAGCACTCCAAGCGCATCGCTATCGCGAGGCTCTTCCACGCGACCACGCAGGAGAACGCACGCAAGATCCTGGCGACTGGATTCGTCGACTGCAGTCGGGAGTTGCACCAGGGCCGCTGGTACTCAGGTGTGTGGTTGGCCGAGGTGTCGCTGTTCGAGCTCGAGCCATTGATCCTCCTGGTGTCGATGCCGGAGGACCTGGTGCGACAGTACGAGCTGCCCGGTGATCAGGGTTATCGCCGTTGGCTCGTCCCCGCTGAGGTCATCAATCGGCACGCGACCATCGTCGAGTTTCCTCGACGCGCGAAGCCACATCCCGGGTCGTCGGGCAATCCCCAAGTGGGATCAGAGACACGATCGTGACAGTAATGACTGACGGCAGGCTGCGCATCATGCACGATAGCCACCCAGGAGACGGTCAGCGATGATAACGCGCACTGCCACTCAGGGACCCGAGCTGGACGTTGTCCGCGCCTTTCTCGAGCGCGGCATCGGCAAGGGCCCTCCGGACGCTCAGGTCCTGGTGTTCTGTGAGCCGCTGCTGGAGACGGGCTACCCGGATGTTGTCGTGGTGCATTGGCAGCGGTCCCGAGCCGAGGCGTGGCCCGCGGCGCGCGCCGAGATCACTCCGGACGACGTCAAGCTGCTGCACTTCCTGATGGGTGCCCGGTGCGTGTCGCGCGACGAGCTCGGACAGGGGATCAGCCCAGGGCGGCGCGCTCGCTCACTGGACCGACTCGCCGCGGCCGACGTAGTGACGATTTCGCGCCGGTGGATCCGCTGCCGGCCGCTGCGCGAGATATTCGCCGTCAGTCGCATCATTGCGCTCGAGGCGAAGATCTCGGACTGGCGCAGGGGGCTGCACCAGGCGTTCCTCAACACCTGGTTCGCGTCCGAGTCCTTCCTGCTGCTGCCGCATCTGCCCGAGCGCAGCCAGGTCATGGCGGAAGCGCAGCGCATCGGCGTGGGCGTCGTCGTTGCGACGGAGCGCCTGGCCGCGCCGCATGTTGCCTCCCGCAAAGATCGGCTGCCGCAATCGTACGCGTCTTGGCTCTTCAACGAGTGGGCCTGGCGGGGCTTCGGCACACAGATCGCCTGACAATGGCCGCCGCCCACGCGCTCGCTCCTGCGCTGCTCGCCGCGCAGATACCTGCCCTGAGCAATATCACCTTCGTCACCGGTGGCGGTCAGAAGTTCGTATATCGGGCCGACCACGCGACACACGGACCCGTCGCCCTGAAGGTCTTCAGCGACTTTGCCGACCCGCAGCGCACGCAGCGCGAGATCGAAGCAGTCAAGAGCATTGCCTGCGCGCACGTTCCGACGATCTACGAGACCGGTGTGATCACCGGTGGCCCGAAACCGTACCTCTGGCTCGTTGAGGAGTGGCTAGCCGGCGACACGCTGCGATCGCGCCTCGACGCGGGCGGCGCGCAAAGCGATGCAGTCATTCACCTCGTGGCCCGCGACGTGCTCTTCGTGTTGAGTGAGGCGGAGAAGAGGCGCATCGTGCACCGGGACGTGAAGCCCGAGAACATCTTCCTGGCGACCAACAACTCAAAGTGCTGGCTGCTCGACTTCGGGATCGCGCGGCACCTCGACTTGACCACGATCACCGCTGCCGGTGCAGGCCTTGGGCCGCTCTCGCCGGGCTATGCGCCGCCCGAGCAGATCCAGAACTACAAGGACAAGCTCGACTGTCGGGCGGACTTGTTCGCGCTCGGCGTGACGCTCTACGAGTGCCTGATGGGCGTCAACCCGTATACCGACGGCACGGTCGACCCGGGCGAGCGCATGCGGCGCACCTTGGCCCGCGACTTGCCGCGACCGACGAGAGAGATCGACGCCGGCGGCCAGTTCGGCGACCTCGTCCACACGATGTCGTGGCGACGGCCAAGTCTGCGGCCTCGGACTGCCGCCAAGGCCTACGAGTGGCTGCGCTCCATCGGCCCGTAGGCGACGCTCGGCACAGGGCCGCGAGGAGAGGTTGATGCAATTCGCGCTGCAATTCGGCCACGGGATGATGAAGCACAGCCGCGTCCTGGTCCGCGAGTGGGGAGGCGGCTCCGTGATCCTCAGTCCTCGAGACCTCAGCGCCGAGCAGATGGTCAAACTCTCCGCCGACATCACCGACCTCGGCGGCTTCGCACTACTCGATCCGCAGCTGTACGTGCCGGATTGCGATCACGCGCGGCTGACCGCGCACAGCTTCTGGCCGCAGATACCGGAGTACTGGCGCGATCCGGCGGAGCTGGCGCGCGTCATGGGCGAGCTTGTTCGTCTGAACAGTGACGTGGGAACGTCCCAGTTCATTGCCCCCGCGCCCTTGATCTCAGCGATCACCGAAGATCTCCTGCAGGCGGCCAATGCCTCCGTGGAGGAGCTCGCGCGGCTCGGGGTGCGGGGTGACAAAGTCCTCGCGACAGTCGCGTTGGCGAGTGATGCGGTACGCAACGAGGACCACGCGGAGCTGCTGAGCGATGCCATCGAGAGTTGGGACGTCGCAGGCATCTACCTCGTCGCCGAGCATCCGAGCTCGGAGTACCTGGTCACCGACCCCATGTGGCTCGCGCGGATCCTCGACATCGTTGCCGGTGCCAGGCTCACAGGGAAGCAGGTTGTGATCGGCTACTGCACGCACCAGATGCTGATCGCGGCGGCCGCGGGCGCCAACACCATCGCCTCGGGCACATGGATGAACGTGCGAAGCTTCCCGCCGAAGAAATTCGCCGAGCGCGACGAGGAAGAGATCAGCCGGCGCGCGACCTGGTACTACGCTCCCCATCTGTTGAGCGAGTACAAGAAGGGCTACCTCGATATCGCACGGAACCACTCGAAGCTGTCGGCGCTTCAGACGCCGGCGCCCCTTGATGGGAGGTTCGCGGCCGTCCTGTTCTCGGGGGCTCAGCCCACCACCGTTGATTTCGGCGAGAGCGATGCTTTCCGCCACTATCTGCATTGCCTATGGCAGCAGACCGCCACCGCGAGGCAGAACACCTTCCGGGAGACGGTGCAGCAGCACGAGCAGCTCCTGAACGCCGCGGAGGCCACGCTGCGCGACCTGCACAAGCTGTACATCGTCGGCCAGGGCCGCGATTTCCTGGACTCGTTGGACGCGAACCGAGCAGCGCTCGCATTGCTGACCTCGACGCGCGGCCCCATCTTGGAACGCGAGTGGTCCAGCCTCTAGGGTCGATGACACGGCCGACCGCGCCGGCGTAGAGTCGGCCGCCGTGCCGACCTCCAAGCCCTACCAGCCGTGTCGTCTCGAGGACAGCCGCGCGATGCTCGAGCCGTCGCCCTGCGATGGCTGCGCACGCGCCCCGCGGTGTGCAGCCGAGCGCCTCTGCTGCAGCGCGTTCGCTGCCTTCCTGCAGGGCGCGGACTGGCGGTTTCGGCCTCGAGTCGATGCGACACGGGCCCGTTACGAGGCTCTCCTGGGCGATGCCGCGTGACGAGCGGACGCTACGCTGAGCTCGACAGCCAGTTCACCAGCACGAGACGTACGAGCTGCCACAACCCCTGCTGGTTGTTGAAGTCGGCCACGTACGCCGGTGTCATGCCGGCCCAGCTGAACCGGTCGGTGTGCAGCAGCCGCCCGCCGTGGGAGAGTGCTGACCGCAGGGAATAAAGCTCTCGGCGCTGCTTCGCCGTGACGGCCGGCCCCGGAGCGTGCCGCTCGACAAACTCAACGAAGCGCTTTGTAGATCCAGCACCCATAGGCCGCCGGCAACAGTCGCAGTAGGAGTCCGGCACAGCGTCGGGCATCAGCGCCTCAACCGCACTGACCAATGCGTTATAGGACCCAGAGTGCGAATAGCTGCTCGTGCGCTGCGCGTACTGGTACCAGTGACTTGCTCGCATGAACTTCTCGCGATCTTCGGGGGTGCGGGCAAAGTAAGCACCTAACAGCTCCTCGAAGGCGTCGGGCAATCTGAGCTGCTGGCCGACCGAGATGCCAAGTTGTGCGTAGTAGGACTGCGCTGGCATTCGTTCAACGGCCTGCAGGCCCTCGAGGCTCGAATACGCCGCCGGGAGCCCGTTCGCGCCCGGCCACGTGTAGCCTTCCGAGCAGTATTCGCTACGCCAGGTCGCGGGGTTCTCGGCTCCGACCAAGCTCCAGTGATGTCGGACCACGTTGCCCATGCCGCCCTGGATGTTGAACGTGAGCGCCGTGCACAGGAGCTCGAGCTCGCGCCCGACACGCGCGCTGCGCAGCATTTTGATCATCACGTCCGGACTGCCAGGAAAGCGGTACTGCAGCAGCAGCGGATGCTGCGCGAGTGCGAACCGCGGCCGCGGCGCATCGGGTGGAACAGGGATGAGTTGGAAGAGATCCTGGTAGCGGAAGTACCCCGACATCGGCAGCCTCGCAAACAGTACGATCTGCCCGATCGCGACATCGGCTGGATCCACGAGCAACCGCTGGATCTTGTCGACGATCTGCGGGACGTCATCGGGGCGCAAGCCAGGTCCTGGCTCAATGCGAGCGGGTTTGCCGTCGTCGCCGTAGCGCACGATCAACGCCGCAGCTTGCTGCGGTCGCGCGTATTGGATTTCCTCGCTCGTCTGCGACGACGCGCTCCCGAAATGCATCTGCAGCAGCTGCTCGAGCTCGGATTGGTCGACCTGGTCGCCCAGAAAAGTACTTCGAAGATCGTTCTCCGCCGCTGGCTCGGAGATTTCGAGTGCTGGCGTTAGCGGCGGCCGTAGCGGCTGCATGAGCAGCTCGATAGCGGACCTGAGCTTGCGATTGTTGTCGCGCAGCCGTTCGGCGGTGAGGGGATCGTCGGAAGTGCTCATTGTGCCGTCGGCCAGTAACGCCAGGCACTGATCGTTGCGGCGTATCTGCTCGATCTGGCGCAACGCCAGGAACACCACCGGAGGCACTGGTTGCTTCCCGGCGCAGTAGTAACGCATCGAGCGGTCGTCGATATCGAGCTGCCGCGCGGCCTGGCGCTGAGAGAGGCCTAAGGCTTCGAGCTGTTGACGGATGAGATCGGCATCAGTCGGAGCGCCGGGGGCGCCCTCTGGGGGGGTAGTCATAGGTCGCTTGCCTCGTCATGGCTACGGGTACACGCCTCAGTCCGGTGGACCGGGCAACGGCGAAAAGCATACACGAGGAGGTGCGGTGTGCCCACTGCACCCTCCCGTTACTTCCGCCCCCATCGCGCGCTCAGAGGGACGCTCGCGTGACGCTCTGGCGCGCCACGCTGCGAGCAGTCAACGGTCAACGCCGTGAGGGCGGGTCGGCGCCGCGCCGCTCCTGCGGCCCCGTAAGCAGTCCAGAGCGAGGGGGCTGGCCGGGAACGGCCGCCAGGGGTTCGAAATCGTGCCGGCTGGTGACTCAGTGGTGACTCAGCGATTAGCTGAGATGCTGAAAAAGCTGCGCGCCCGGAGAGATTCGAACTCCCGACCCTCAGGTTCGAAGCCTGATGCTCTATCCAACTGAGCTACGGGCGCGGCGCGGCGATTCTACTATGCGCCCGCCGGCGGCGTTTCCTTCGCGACGCGGCGCGCGCGTGGTGATCTCGAACCGTTGCTGTGAGCGCGGCGAACGCTCAGGAGGCGGCGCGCGCGGCGGCCGGCGGACGCCGCTTCAGCCATAGGTAGCCGACGGCGAGCAGCCCGAACCAGCAGGGGGCGACATACAGCGCCACGCGCGTGTCGTCATCGAGCCACAGCAGCGCGCTGACGATCACCAGGAAGGCGACCACCGCCCAGTTGGCGAACGGCGCACCGGGCATGCGAAACGGCGCCGCCGCCACTTTGCCGGCCGCCACCGCGCGCCGGTAGTTCGCGTGCGCCACCATGATGATGCCCCAGGTCCACAGCGTGCCGATGAGGGTAATGCTCGTCACCCAGGTGAACACCTCCTTGGGCACCAGGTAATTCAGCACCACCGTTAGCAGCATCACGGCGGCGGACAGGTGAATGCCCGTGGCCGGCACCTGGCGGGCACTCAGCACCGCGAAGCGGCGCGGCGCCTGGCCGCGCTCGGCGAGCGACCACAACATGCGCCCGGTGCTGAACAGGCCGCTGTTGCACGAGGAGGACGCAGCCGTGATCACCACCAGCGTGATGAGGCTGGCTGCGCCGGGCACGCCCAGCTTGGCGAATACGAACACGAACGGACTCACGCTCGGGCTCAGCTCGTTCCACGGCACCACCGCCATGATCACGGTCAGCGCACCGAGGTAGAAGATGAGAATGCGCAGGATGACGCCGTTGGTGGCGCGCGGCAGCGCGCGCTGCGGATCCTGCGCCTCGCCGGCCGTCACGCCGATCAGCTCCACTCCCGAATACGCGAACATCACGATCTGCATGGTGAGCAGTACGCCCACCAGGCCGAAGGGCAGGAAGCCGCCGTGGCTCCAGAGGTTGCTGAAGGAGGCGCCCGCCGCAATCGGGCCGCCGACGTGCAGCAGGATCACCGCGAGCCCCGCCACGATGAGCGCCACGATGGTCGCCACCTTGATGAGGGCGAACCAGAATTCCAGCTCGCCGAACACCCGCACTGCCAGCAGGTTGCAGCCGTAGAGCACCACCAGCGCGATCAGCGCCGGCAGCCATTGCGGTATGTCGGGATACCAGTAGCGCACGTAGATGCCGATCGCGGTCAGCTCCGCCATCGCCATCACCACCCACATGAACCAGTAAGACCAGCCGGTGACGAAGCCGGCGAACGGACCGCAGAACTCTTCGGCATAGCTCGCAAACGAGCCGGCCACCGGGCGGTAGGTCAGCAGCTCCCCGAGCGCCCGCATGATGAAGAATATCGCCACACCGCCGACTGCGTAGGCGAGCAGTAACCCGGGGCCGGCGTTGTGAATCGCGCGGGCGGAGCCGAGGAACAAGCCGACACCGATCGTGCCGCCGATCGCGATGAGCTGGATGTGGCGGCTGCGCAGGTTGCGCGCCAGGTGCTGGGCAGGCGGGGATAGGGAGGTCATTTCATAAGCCTTTCATGGCAGGCGGTGCGCCCGCGGGCGGCGCGAGCAGGGCGTAACGGCGCCCCTCCGGCAGCTCGTAGCGCCCGGCGAGCTGCGCTGCTGCGGATGCGAGCAATTCCCCGGCTGCGCCGTCGCCGGCGGGGCGGAAATGGTGGAAGCGCTCGAGCCAGTGTGTCACGCGGCCGCTCGCGTGACCTGGCAGGAGCACCAGCACGCGCGCCTGCGCTCCCTGCGCCGTGAACCAGCGCTGCACGAGCTGCGCCGGCAGCGCGTCGCTGCCGCTCACCAGGGAGGTGAAACGCGTGTTGAGTCCGTGGTCGAGCATGGCGATCGTGGTCTCGTCGGGGTCGAGGAGCGCGAGCGGCTGGTGCGCGGTGTCGGCGTGGATGCGCCGCGCCAGCGCCGGCAGATCCTGCCAGCGATCGACGATCGGCAGCGCCGCGAGCGCCGTCACGCACACCACGAGCGCGTAGCCGGCGTAGGCCCACCCGCAGCCCGCGAGCAGGCGGCCGCGCCGCTGGGCCCGGCGGCCGAGCAGCGTCGTGACTGCGCCGATGCCGGTGACCGCGACGGCCGCCGCCAGGCAGCCCGGCCGCGAGCCCGCGCCGGCTGCGGCGAGCACCGCGAGCGCCGCGGCGAGCAGTAAAGCGAAGGCGAGCACCAGCCAGTGCGTCAGGCGCAGCAGCAGCGCATCGAGCGCGCTCGGGGCGGCGCGCGCTTCGTGCGCCCACAGGCCGGTCAACACCCCGAACCCCAGCAGTGCGGGCGCCGCGTAGATGTCGCGCGCGGTGGCGGCCAGGGACAGCAGCACGAGGAAGGGCAGGCTCGCGGCGAGCGCGAAGCGCCAGGGGCTGCCCTCGGCACCGCTCGCACCCGCGCGGCGGACGGCCCGCACCAGCGCCGCCGCCACCAGCAGCGTCCAGGGCAGCAGGTAGACGGGCAGCTCGAACAGGTATTTGCCCGGGATGTTGCGGTGCCCGGTGGTGTAGTCGAGTGCGCCCGGGGCTGCCACGCGGGTAAAACGGCCCACGACGTTGTGCCAGAAGAGCGTGCGCAGCGTCTCCATGCCCGCGGCGGTATGCGCAACCGCCAGCAGCCACGGACCGATGAGCAGCGCCTGCAGCACGAGCCCGGCATACAGCTCCCAGCAGCGCAGCTCCACCCAGCGCCGCTCCCACGCGATGAGCGTCAGCAGTGCCAGTGCCGGAACCAGCCAGCCGGGGGCGCTCTTTGCCATGAACCCCAAGGCCGCTCCGGCATGCATCACGGTGTAGCCGAGCGCCTTCGGCCAGCCGCGCGGCGCGCGGTAGCCGCGCCAGGCGCCGAGCAGTGCGAGTGCGCAGCCGGCCAGCAAGCCGGCGTCGGGCGCCAGCCAGATGCTGACGCGGTATGCCGTGAGCGCACTCAAGGCAACGAGTGCACCGAGCACGGCGGCGCCGCCGTCAACCTGCAGGCTGAGCGCGAGCGCGCCGACGGCGAGCGCAGCAATCAGTGCGTAGAGGAGATTCGGAGCACGGGCGGCGGCGGGCGAATCGCCCGCGAGCGACACGGCGGCGCCCGACATCCAGTACGACAGCGGCGGCTTCTCCAGGAACGGCACGCCGGCGAGCTGCGGCAGCGTACGGTCGTTCTGCAGGCTCATGCGCCAGGCGATGTCGGCTTCACGCGGCTCGTCCGGCGTCCACAAGCCACGGCCGAACATGCCGATGAGCCACAGCGGCGCGAGTGCCAGCACGAGCAGCACGGCTGCTGAGCGCGCGGACGCGGACGGACGCGATGTTGAAATCAACAGGCTCCCCCTTCGGCTCGATGCCGGCAGGGGGCAATTATGCGCAGCTCACACCTGCAGAGAGTAGCGCACGACGACGCGCACCGCGCGGGCGTGATCCGACCAGTGCGCAAATCCCTGGCATACCTGGCGGCCGCCCGCCTCGGGGGCGCTTTCGGTGTACTTCTCCGCGAAACGCGCCTGCCCGGACTCCTGCCCGGGCAGCGCGCGGCTCGCGCTCCAGGCGGCGTCGGACTCGGCGGGACGGCTGAACAGCGCCACCTCGGTCACCGTGGCGTTGCCCGGGATCATCGCGCACAGCGTCACCGCGTTCGCCTCGGATTCGCTGCACCCGCCCGCGGGCGGCACAGCTTCGCCAGCGGCCCCCGACACCGTGGTGGCGCCCGCGGTAGTGCTCAGCAGTGCCGGCCGACACGCGGCCACGGTCGCCATCACGGCGACACCGTCCGCGCCGATCCTGCGCAGTACGCCGTTCTCGATCTCGGTACGCGCGCTGCCGCGCGTGAGCTCGAGCTCTCCGGCGGTGCGGCTGAGCTCGGCAACGCGTGCCTGCAGCTCACGCTGCATCACGCTCTGCGCCGCCCGCTCGCCGTTGGTGAGCCATTGCGAGAGCGCAAAGCCCGACACCGCCGCCGCTCCGACGACGACGGCGAGGATGATCAGCTGCAGGCGCTTCTTGCGGCGTGAGCCGCCGGCACCGCTGCGGCTCGCGGCCTCGCGCAACAATGCGGAACGAAGCTGCAGCAGCGACGCAGAGAGCGTCGCGGTGCCAGCGATGATGGCGGCCAGGATGGAGTCGGACATCGGCACGGTGCGTCGGCGGCAAGCTCCGGCGGTCACGCTAGCACGGCGCGGCGCGCAGTTGCCGCCGCTGCGCGGACCTCAACCGAAAAACGCGATACCGGTCACACGCCCGGTGTCGGCACTTCGCGACGCGGGTGCGAGTTGCCGTGGTTTGCGGCCAGCCAGCGCTCGAGCGGACTGACGTCCGTGTCCGGCAGGTGCAGTCCGAGCTTGGAGCGACGCCACAGGATGTCGTGTGCGGTGCGCGCGAACTCCTCGCGGCACAGGTACGCCACCTCGCACTCGTACAGCTGCGGCAGCAGCTGCGTGCCGAGCTCGGGTGTACTGGCGGCCCCGCCGAGCATCCGCTCGATGCGCGTGCCGTACGCGTGCGCGTAGCGCATCCGCAGCGCCGGCGGCAACCACGGGTAGCGCCGCTCGAGCGCGCGCAGGAACACCGCGAAGCTGCCTTGCGGCAGATCCCCGCCGGGCAGGCAGGCGCGCGCCGTCCAGGCAGCGGCGCGCACCGCGAGCGTGCCGGCCAGCAGCGCCAGGGCATCCTCGGCGAGGCGCCGATAGGTCGTGATCTTGCCGCCGAACACCGACAGCAGCGGCGCCGGATCCGTGTCGAGCTCGAGCGCGTAGTCGCGCGTGACGCGCATCGGATCACGCGCTTCGTCGGCGAGCAACGGCCGCACACCGGAGTAGCTCCACACCACCTCGTGCGCGGCGATCTGCCGGCGGAAGTAGCGGTTGGCGAGCGTGCACAGGTACGCCACCTCGTCCGGATCGATGGCGACCTGGCGCAGGTCGCCAGCGTAGTCGACGTCGGTGGTACCGAGCAGGGTGAAGTCGTGCTCATACGGAATGGCGAACACGATGCGCCGGTCGTCGTTCTGGAAGATGTAGGCGTAGTCGTGGGTGAACAGCCGCGGCACCACGATGTGACTGCCCTTCACCAGCCGCACGTGGTAGCGCGCGCGCACCGGTGTCGCGTCGGCGACGAAGCGGCTTACCCACGGGCCGGCGGCGTTGACCACCGCGCGCGCCTGGAGCGTGAACTGGCCGCCGGCATCTGCGAGCGTCGCGCTCCACCCGGGCGGCTGCGCGGTCAGGCGCTCGCAGCGCGTGCGAGTGAGTATGGTCGCGCCGCGCTGCTGCGCATCGAGCGCGTTGAGCACCACCAGTCGCGCATCGTCCACCCAGCCGTCGGAATATACGAAGCCGCGCCGGTAGCCCGCTTGCAGCGGCGCACCGGCGATGTGCTGGCGCAGGTCGATGCTCGAGGAGCCCGCCAGGCGCGCGCGCGCCGCGAGGTGGTCGTAGAGGAACAGTCCGGCGCGGATCATCCACGCCGGACGCAGGTGCGCGGCGTGCGGCATCACGAACTGCAGCGGGCGCATGATGTGCGGTGCCGCCGCCAGCAGCACCTCGCGCTCCTGCAGCGCCTTGCGCACCAGCGCGAAGTGGAACTCTTCGAGGTAGCGCAGGCCGCCGTGGATCAGCTTGGTGCTCGCCGAGGAGGTATGCGCGGCGAGGTCGTCCTGCTCGCACAGCAGCACCGACAGCCCGCGCCCGGCGGCGTCGCGCGCGATGCCGGTGCCGTTGACGCCGCCGCCAACGACCAGCAGATCGACGCGTGCCGGTGCGGTCACGCCCGCCGCGGCGCCCGCCGGGCGTAGTAGTCCGGATAGTCCTCGGACAGTCCCTTGAAACGGCGGTGAATCCACAGGTACTGCTCGGGGACCAGCCGCACCTGCGCCTCGATCATGTGGTTGAAGCGTTCGGCGTCCGCCACTGCGCTGTCGCTCGGGAAGTTCTCGAGCGGCGGGTGGATCACGGCGCGATAGCCCTGCGTACCCGGCAGGCGATGAAAGAAATACGGCAGCACGGGTGCGCCGGTTATGCCCGCCAGGCGCGAGGTGAGAGTGTTGGTGGCGGCCGGGATACCGAACATGGGAACCATCTGCGCACCCTTCTTGCGGTAGCTCTGGTCGGGCGCGTACCAGACGCACTCATTGTGCTTGAGCGCCGAGATGAATGCGCGGATGTCGTCCCTGGGGATGGGATGTCCGCCGTAGCCGGTGCGGAAGCGCCTCAGCGCGTACGCCAGCACCTCGTTGTTCGTCTTGCGGTAGAGAAAACCGACCGGGGTGACGAACAGCAGCGCGCGGCCGGCCATCTCCATCGAGGTGAAGTGCGCGGTGAGCAGGATGACGCCGCGGTTACGCGCCTGCGCGGCGCGCAGGTGCTCGATGCCCTCGAAATGCAGCAGCTTCGCCGCGCGCTTGGGCGAGCTCCACCAGGTGAACGGAATCTCCAGCAGCGCTACCCCTAAGCTTGCGAAGTGCTCATGCAGCAGCCGCGCGCGCTGCGGCGCCGAGAGCTCCGGCAGACACAGCTCAATATTGCGGCGCGCGGTGCGCACGAACCTGCTCGGCAACAGCCTCAGGCCCACCCCGAGCATGCGTCCGAGATGCACGATGGCGGGATACGGCAGCAGGGCGACGAGACGCAACACACCGAGCGCAGCCCACGTCGGCCAGTAACGTGGCGCGAGCAGGCGCAATGGCATGTGACCCTGCGAGGTCTGCGTGCTGAGCGGCATTTTGCGATGAGAATAACCTATCCGAATCGGGCAGCTGTGATCCAATGCCGCGGATGAGCCGCGCCGCGCGACGCTATCTCGAAGTGCGCCTGCAGGCCGCCGCCGTACGGCGCGGCGGGCGCGCGATCCTGCACGATGTCAGCTGGACCATCCGCCCGGGTGAGCGCTGGGTGCTGGCGGGTGGCAACGGCGCCGGCAAGACGCAGCTGCTGAAACTGCTGGCGGGGCTGGTGTGGCCCGCGCCCGCCGCGCGCCCGGTATTGCAGTATCGGCTCGGGCGGCAGCACGGCGTGACGCCCTTCGGCTTCAAGGACGAGATCGCCTACCTCGGCGCCGAGCGTCAGGACAAGTACCAGCGCTATGCGTGGAACGTGAGCGCGGCGCGTATCGTCGGCACCGGGATCCACCACAGCGACATCCCGCTCGATGCGCTCAGCGCCGCGGATCTGCGCCGGGTGCGCGCGGTGCTCGTCGCGCTCGGCAGCGCGCGTCTGGCATCGCGCCCGCTGCTGTCGCTCTCCTACGGCGAGCGGCGCATCGTGCTGCTGGCGCGGGCGCTCGTGTCGCGGCCGCGGCTGCTGCTGCTCGATGAGGTGCTTAACGGGCTGGACGCGGCGAGCCGCGGCCACATCCTGCGCTGGCTGGCACGCCCGCGCGCGCTGCCCTGGGTGCTCGCCACGCACCGCGCCGAGGACGTGCCGGCCGGCGCGACACATGCGCTGCTGCTCGATCGCGGGCGCGTCTGCTTTTCGGGACCTATGCGCCGCGCACCGCTCGCGCGCTGGCTGGGCGCGCCCGCCGGAAGCGATCCCGTACGGCTCACCGCCGCACCGCGCCGGCGGCGCCGCGCGTCGGCCCGCGGCCGCGTGCTGGTGCGGCTGCGCAGCGCGGACGTGTACGTCGAGCAGCGCCGCGTGCTGGCCGGCATTACTCTGAGCGTGCGCCGCGGGGACTGGTGGCTCGTGCACGGACCCAATGGCGCGGGCAAGACGACGTTGCTGCGCACGCTGTACGGCGACCATGCGGTCGCTGCCGGGGGAATGATCGAGCGCGCCGGGGTCGTGCCCGGAGTTCCGCTCGAGAACTTCAGGAAGCGCGTCGGGCTCGTCGCGCCGCACCTGCAGGCCGACTACCCGCGGGAGCTGACGGTCGCCACCGTCGTGCAGTCGGGCAGGCACGCGAGCATCGGGCTGCAGGAGGCACCAACGGCTGCCGACCGGGAGGCGGCGCGCGCGGCACTGGCGAACTTCGGGCTGACGCGCTTCGCGACACGTACCCTGGCGCAGCTGTCCTACGGGCAGTCGCGCCGCGTGCTGTTCGCG
>Ga0210393_10001289_pt1 | contig 21111 bp, 15 predicted proteins | sample IncBWC27OmetaG_FD_160068 | JGI IMG/M metagenome (GOLD analysis project Ga0210393, IMG submission 160068) | Forest soil microbial communities from Barre Woods Harvard Forest LTER site, Petersham, Massachusetts, United States - Inc-BW-C-27-O ... | reverse complement strand
GCGCTTCAACTGGAATACGCCGATTCACATGAGCCCCAACGAAAAGGGAACGATTTATATTGGAGCGCAATTTCTGTTCCGGTCGCGGGATCATGGTCAGTCGTGGGATCGCATCTCTCCCGATCTGTCGACAAACGATCCGGATAAGCAGAAGCAGGAGGAATCCGGCGGCGTGACTGTCGATAATTCTTCGGCGGAGATGAACACGACAATCTACTCGATTTCGGAGTCGCCGAAGAATGGCCAGATCATCTGGGTCGGCACCGACGATGGCAACGTTCAGATTACCCGCGATGGAGCGAAGACATGGACGAACGTGGTGGGGAATGTTGCCGGGTTAGGAAAGAATTCATGGGTCTCGACCATTGAGGCGAGCCGCTTCGATGAAGCGACCGCATACGCCACATTCGATCGGCACACGTTTGGCGATATGAAGCCGTACGTGTACAAGACTACGGATTACGGGCAGACTTGGACCGCGCTTCCCGCGCAGGATAGCGGAGTGCGCGGATATGCTCACGTGATTAAGGAGGATACGGTCAACCGCAACGTACTTTTCCTGGGGACCGAATTTGGGCTTTATATTTCCGTCGACGACGGCGGGCGCTGGGCGCAGTACAAGGGAACGGACTTCCCTTCTGTTCCCGTGGACGACATTGTGGTGCAAGCGCGGGAATCCGATCTGGTGTTGGCGACACATGGCCGCGGCATCTGGATTGTGGATGATATTTCTCCCTTGCGCGCGCTTACGCCGCAGGTAATGACGAAGGACGCGACACTGCTTCCGGGAAGGCCCTCGATACAGTATTTCGATGTGTTCGGAGGCTGGTCCGAGGGAGACGAAACTTTCCATGGGAGGAACCGGCCGGCGGATGCACAGATCACGTATTACCAAAAGGGCCGGCACATCTTCGGAGATTTGAAGGTTGAGATTTTCGATCAGAACGGCAAACTGGTGGACACGGTATCCGGCAGCAAACACCGGGGATTGAATCGTGCCAGTTGGGGTATGCGAGTGAAACCGCCGGCGGTTGCTCCAGCAGCGTCGGCGCTGTTTGAAGCAGCGCAGGGGCCGCGAGTTCTGCCGGGCACGTACACGGTGAAACTCACGAAAGGCGACCAGACCTATACCGAGCAATTGGATGTCGCAATTGATCCGCGAGCGAAATATTCGCTGGACGAGCGCAAAGCGGAGTTCGAACTGTCGATGAAGGTTTACAAGGAACTGGAGCACATGACTTATGGGGTGGCGGCAATCGAGGGAGTGAGGGATGCGGCCAACGCACGCGCAGCCAAGCTCCCGGAGAAAGATCCGCTGCGCCAGCAGCTGCAGCAGCTTGCCACCGATTGCGATGCGCTGCGCTCGAAGATCGTGGCCACTAAAGAAGGTGGCATGATTACGGGTGAAGAGCGAATCCGAGAACATCTGGGACAACTCTACGGTGCGGTGACGGGATACGACGGGAAACCGACCGACTATCAAGTAGCGCGGACAGAGTCCCTGGGTCATGAGCTGCAAGATGTGATCGATGACTTCCAGAAACTTACGCAGAAAGATCTGCCGGGCATCAACGCGGGGCTCAAGAAAAAGAAAATGGAGGCCATCACGGTGCTGGCCGAGAGCGACTGGGAGAAAAAGAAGGAAGAATCCTCGGCGGCTGCCGGCGCGGGAATGCGGGCGGCTGAAGGACAGATGCGAGAGATGGATTAAGCACGGCGGGCCTGTTCCCGGGCACTACTGCGGGATCCTAATGCCCCTGCTGCTGCGCGATCAACTGGGCCACTTTGGAGTTCGGGCCGACTGGCTGAACTCCCAGGATTTGGGTGGGGTTTAGATAGATGCGGTCAGGCTCGTTCAGCTCAATTTTCCCGAGCTTAACCAGGACCTTGCTGGCTTGCTTTGTGTCGGGATTGTTCTCGGTAACAATGTAGTAGACCTCGGTAAGAACGGGCCGAGGGGTGCCGTAGCCTTCGAGTTTGCCGAAGTAGGCCGAGCCGTTGGTCAGCATGACTGCCTGATAAGGAGTCGTAAATACGACGGGAGTGCCGGGGCGGCTATCCTTTAAGACTAGGAGTGCGGCAGCGATTACCGCGATACCTGCCAGAACCCACACCACCTGAACTGCCGCGCTGCCTTGCTGATTCCTGATCATAGAAAATCATTCCTTATGTGTTTAGAAATTGCGGCCAAGCGGTGACGACAGATCGAGATCCGCCCTGCGATTCGCAGACAGCATACCATTTCTCGAACAGGCGGTCGCGAACGTCCATCTAACTTCGGGTCCGGATCACGCCAGATCCAATTCAATTTTCTTGGCAGCGGGATCCAGCTTGGCGATGCGAAAGTTGCGAATCTGTCCGATACGGACCGGCTCCGGTTTAGCTTTGGCTCCGGGCGCATTGCCCTTCCAGCGCGCCTGCAGCATGGAGCCCAGCGAAGACAAATCGGGTTTTGAGGATGGCCGGTCCGCTAAGGACGAATCTTTTTCTGGCGCGGGGGGTGAAGTGTCCATGCGGCACGTGGCTCGAATTCCTTCTCCGAGTTCCACACTGGCATGGCCGCCTAAGACTTCCATCATGCGGCCCGTCACAATGTCGCCTTCCTTGTGCTCGGCGATGTATTCGTCCAGGCCACTGGGAACCAGTTGCTTGATGCCCAGTCGCAACTGCCGTTTATCGGTATCGACAGCGAGGATTTGCGCTTTGATTAACTGTCCGACTTTCACTACTTCCTGCGGGTGATTGATGCGCTTCTCGGCGCTCATGTCGCTGATGTGAATCATGCCCTCGACGCCTTCGGCGAGTTGCACGAAGGCACCGAATTTGGTGATGCTGATCACCGGTCCTTCAATCACTGTGCCTGCGGCGAACTTTTGGGCGACGTCGGCCCAGGGATCTCCAAGTGCCTGCTTCAATCCCAACGACATGCGCCGTTCGGCGGGATTTATTCCAAGGATTACGGCGTCCACGATTTCGCCGGGCTTTACCAGCGTGCTGGCGCTTCGCAACTTCTTTCCCCAGGACATTTCGGAAACATGGATCAGGCCTTCAATTCCGGGCTCGAGTTCGACGAATGCCCCGAACTCGGCGACGCGGGTTATGGTGCCGCGCACGCGTTCACCCACGTTATACTTTCCGGCGACGGCGTCCCAGGGATGCGGCAGTAACTGTTTCATCCCGATGGAAATGCGGCGCTTGTCAGCGTCAGTAGAAATCTTCAGCACTCGGGCTTCGATCTGCTGGCCAACGGAAAGCACGTCGGCCGCTTTGTTCACGCGGGTCCAGGCGATGTCGCTGACGTGCAGCAGAGCATCGACTCCACCGAGATCCACGAATGCGCCGTAGTCGGTAAGGCTGCGAACCGTGCCGCTGACCTGGTCGCCTTCCTTCATCTCGGAGTAGCGACGTTCCTTGGTCGAACGCTCTTCCTCTTCGAGGACGACGCGGCGATCCACGACGACATCTTCTTCCGCCACGTCGAGCTTAATGATGCGGCAGAGGATTTCCTGCTCTACCAGCTTCTCCATTTCGGAGGCGTCGCGGACTCCGCTGCGCGAGGCGGGCATGAAGGCGCGAACACCGACGTCAACGCTAAGGCCACCTTTAATAACACCGGTTACCGTGCCGACGATTGTCGCCTTGTCGGCGAAGGCCTTTTCCAAAGCTGACCAATCTTTCGGGTGTTCAACTTTCGCGCGCGTGAGTTCGTAATATCCTTCGGGATTGCGGCCTTTCACCGAGACCAGCAACTTATTGCCGGGCTTCACAGTCTCGCCGGCGCTCTCGAATGCGGCGAGCGGGAGAATGCCTTCGCTCTTGAAGCCGATGTCGAGAATTACGGAATCGACGGTGAGGGCGATCACAGTGGCTTCGAGCTGTTTACCGTTGTCATCGCGCTTGCGCGCGTGACTTTTCTCGTACTGCGAGAACAGTTCGCTGAACGATTCGGTGGTTTCGGTCGTGGATGGGGATTCAGGAACGCTCTGGTTTGAAAGAGTTGGATTGGACATGAAAGGTTACAGCCTCGTTGGGTATGAATCCTAACTAGGATAACATCCTGCGCCACCAGGTTTGGGAGGGGACGCGATCTGGGAATGGTAAGTAAGCGAGTTGTCTCAGGCCGACGTAAGAATCCCCGTCCTGTCCCTGCAACGAACGCGGGGACAAGGACGGGGCAGGCGATTCGACAAGGCTTTTCGCTTAGGGGACGCGTTCGCCGGTGCTGGGGTTGAGGAAGAGGACGTTGTTCGCGCGCATCTTCGTGAAATTGAACATCTGGGTGATGGAGTTGGCGATTGCGTCAAAGGAGCCTTGGCCGATGCGTTGTCCAGCGAGCCAGTTGTCTTCGACGAAGTGAATGATGGAGGACTGGTCGGTGATGCTGTGGTCGACGAAATTCTGTTTTGCCCACGGTGAAATCACCAACAGGGGCAGTCTGGGGCCGTATCCGCAACGACCGAGGGCGTGGGGATTGGCGCTGGGATTGTAACCTGGGAGCGAAGTGGCCGCGGTTCCGCAGGCATTGGGACCGGTGAGAGCGTCGTCAGGACCGGTGGAGGTGTTCACGATGGGACCCATCTGGTGGTCATACCATCCGTCGGAGTCGTCATACATGATGATCACCGCCGTGCTGCTCCATGTGGGTAAAGTTTGCAGGAAGTTGATGGTGTTGACCAGGAAGGTTTGCTCGTCGAGAGGATCGGAGTAACCGGCATGACCATCCTGATAGGCGGGAGCCTTCAGGAAGCTGACCGCGGGCATGTTGTTCTGGGCGGCGGCGGTATAGAAGTCGTTGATATCGTACTGATGATTGGCGGGACCGGCATTGCCGATCTCGGCGTCGGAGGCGGGACGGGTGTGGGCGTAGTTCGAGGTCGAAGAAAAGTAGTTAAAGAAGGAGTGATGCGGAATGTAATCGTTGGTCGCGACGCCGTCGACGGCGTTCACGGAGGTGCGATTGCATCCGGTGGTGCCGTTGGGATTGACGATAGAGAGATTGAATCCTCCCATGAAGGATCCCCAGGTGATTCCAGCGGCGCTGAGCAGATTGCCGATGTTCTGGCTGCCCATGCCGCCTTGCGCGCGGGTAGCGGAGGAACAGACATCGCCGAGGGGATCGGCATCGTTGATCATGGTGAGAGAGCCGTCGGGACCACCGTTCACTTCATCGCCGGTTCCGTTGAGGGTTGCGATTACGCCATTGGTCTGGCCGCTGACCAGATTGAGAACGCCGGGAGTTGATGGGCCGAAGGTGGTGCCGAAAGAGTTGTCGCTCATGGCGAAGAACTGAGCATAGTTCCACATGCCAGTGACGGTATTGCCGTCGAAGTATCCCATGACGGTGCTCGCGCTCGAACCAGTATCGACGGGGAACAAGTCCATCAGGCCGGCGTCAAAGGCTTGCTGTTCGGCGAGGTAGTTGTGGTCCTGGTCCGTGGTGACTGCCTGGGAGCGATCAAGACGGAAGGGATTGGAAGCGGCGGCGCCGTTGGCGGGATTGAGGTTGGGATTAAAAGTGAGAAGGGCGGTGGTGAGGCCGTTCACAACGGGAGTGTTGGGCGCGGCAGTGAACTTAGGTTCGCCGGCGGGATTGGTGGCGTTGGGATAAGTTCCAAAATAGTGGTCGAAGGAAACATTCTCCTGGAAAATGACGACCAGGTGCTGGATGGGGGTTGCGGTGACCGGCGTCTTCCTGTTTTGCTTCGCGGTTGTTTTGTCGCCAGCGAAGGCGGGCGTGGCCGTGGGTCCAAGGACAGTGGTCAAGGCCAGAAGCAGAGCGATGGTTCTTCTGGGGGCATTTGAGGTCTTCAGTTTGTCGAAGCCGAGTTTGTTGAAGCTTAGGTTTTCGAACATTATTTTTCCTCCGCCCGGGGAACGCAGCCCACCCTCCTCACAGCAATCGAGGTCGCGGGACTGTCTCTTGAACCGGGGCGGAGTGAAATATAGCGGCGGCATGTTTCAGAGAGATTGCACACTTGTTAAATGAAGGTGAATCGGCAAGCTGCACGGAGGCGATGAGACGGATGTTTTATTTAAGCAACCGGGTGGGACACGAATTCATCCAAGATCGCGCTTCGGAGATTTGCGCGCCATGACGTCTCGCGGTTCCTGGTTTACGGCATTGTCCGCCTCGGTGATCTTGTTTGTAGGACGAAAGTTGAATGCGGTAGGTGAAATTATCGCTCAGGAGCTAGAACGTTCTTATGCTGGAACAACTGCCCGTGAGGCCTCTTTAGGGAAAAAGGGTTGGAGGGTCAAGGCGGGCCTTCGCAGGCTGAGCGGGCGGCATTGGAACGGAAGTCAGTGAAGCGTGGGAGGGCCGCACTGCAAAAAACTGCACCCCGCGTGCAAAAACACCGACCTACCGCTTCCCTGGCTTAGTAACACCATCCTTGCTTTCGTAGCTCGCTTGGGCGTACATAGTTGCCTCTTCCAGGAACCCCCAACCAACCGCTAGGGCGGGAAGCTCATCCAAGTCCCAGTCTTGAGGGAGTCGTGCGCCATGAAGGCTTGGTATTTGCGCGGTTCAATAGCGTTGTGTGTGGTACCAGCTCTGATTCTTGCCGGATGCCAGGGACTCAAGAATGGGCCGACGTCCGCAACCTCTTTTCAGCTCACGGTCACAGCTCCAACTTCGGGCACAGGAACAGTAACCAGCACACCGGCGGGAATTAGTTGTCCGGGGACATGTAGTGCGAGTTTTCCAGCAAACTCTCAAGTGGCGCTGACGGCAACCCCAATCGGCAGCTATTCTTTTAGCGGCTGGAGCGGCAGTTGCACGGGAACAAGCGCATGCAGCGTGACCATGGCGGCGAATGAAAGCGTCACAGCCAGCTTTACGGCAGCCTTAGGATTGACTGTAGCGTTGACGGGCTCAGGAACGGTGATGAGCACTCCGGCGGGAATTAATTGTCCTGGCACATGTAATGCTAATTTTCCAGCAAACTCCCAGGTTTCGCTGACGGCAACCGCAACCGGCACTAACTCTTTTGTCGGCTGGAGTGGCAGTTGCACAGGCACGAGTGCATGCAGCCTGACTATGACAGCGAATGAAAGTGTTACAGCCAGCTTCGCGGCAGGCTTAGGATTGACTGTAGCGTTGGCGGGAGCGGGCACGGGAACCGTGGTGAGCACTCCGGCGGGGATTAATTGTTCGAATTCCACGACCGCGGTCTGCACTTTTACTTTTGCCCAAAATACCCCGGTCACGCTTACCGCAACGCCGATCACGAACGACACTTTTGCGGGATGGTCTGGCGGATGCACTGGAACCACCAGCTGCAGCATAACTTTGAGCGCTGCGAGCAACGTGACCGCAAGCTTCGGCGGCTCACTGCAAAACAACATCAATCACATTATTCTGTTCGCGCAAGAGAACCGATCCCTCGATCATTATTTTGGGTACATGCGGCAATATTGGGCGGATAACGGCATTCCGGATCAACAATTCGATGGTCTGCCGCAATTTAATCCAACCAGCGGAATTCCTCCTCTGTTCGGACCGGCACCGTCGGTTCCGGGTTGTGATCCCACGCAGCCGCCGCCAGCCGGTTGCACTGTGGATCCCAGCGTCCAGATTCAGTCCTTCCATTTCGCCTCCGTATGCCAGGAGAACCAGAGTCCGTTCTGGAATGAAGCTCACAATGATTGGGACTATAAAGATCCTGCGGATCAGCCCGCGGAGACTAATCCGCCGCTGAATGGATTTGCTTTTACCGCGGCGTACGATGCCCGATCCCTTGGCTACCTGGATGTGAACGGGGTTCGATCCATGGGGTATTTCAACGGCACCGATCTGAATTACTACTACTATATGGCATCGACTTTCGGAACTTCGGACCGGTGGTTTTCACCCCTCATGGATCGCACCCAGGTCAATCGCATGTACCTGCTGGCGGCCACATCGCAGGGCTATGCCTACCCGATCGGCCAGGGGGTTAACGACGACCAGGTGCTTACCGCGACAACTATTTTCCAGGCGCTGCAGAATGCTGGAATCACGTGGAAGATCTATGTGAACCCGGTGGGGGTTTACGACAGCAATGGCGTCCAATGTAACAACGATATTTCGGATGCCAATTCTCTTTGTCTCATTCCGGCTTCCTACATCAACATGTTTGCTTACGAAAAAACGATCATCAACAGCGCTGGACAGAATCCAGATTTGCTGCTGAATATTGTGCCGGTATCGCAGTTCGCGATTGATGCGGCCGCGGGCACATTGCCGCAATTCGCCCTGGTGGAACCGGCTTCGAATGCCGGACTGGACGAGCATGCCGCGGATTCCGACGGATATCCTGTGAACGTCCAAGAAGGGGCGCAGTACGCAGCGCAGACCATTATCAACCCGTTGATGCAAAGCCCGAGTTGGAAGGATTCGGCGCTGATTTTGACTTACGATGAAGCCGGTGGTTTCTACGATCATGTGGCTCCGCAACCGACCGCAGCGCCTGGGAATTCAACCGCAGACCCCTATTCGCCCACCGACTTGAACCCTGCCATTAACGACATTTGCACCAAGACGGGAGAGTTGCTCGGAACAGGAACCTGCGATTTCGCATGGACGGGATATCGCGTGCCGGTGATCGTGATTTCGCCGTATTCGTTGAAGAACTTTGTTTCTCACACCACGCGGGATAACACTGCGGTGCTTGCGATGGTTGAGAGCCGATTCGGTTTGTCCCCGCTCACGGGCCGCGATGCCGCTGAGCCCAACATGAACGAGTTCTTCGATTTTGTGAACGAGCCATGGGCTACGCCTCCGACACCGCCCGCGCAAACTATCTATCAACCGCAGGCGGGAAGCCCGCCTCCGTGCGATCTGACCCCGCCCGCAAGCTGGAACGAACCGCCGCCACCACCACCGACGTTGACGGTCAGCGTTTCCGGCGACGGTTCCGTATCAAGCGCGCCCGCCGGCATCGATGCCTGCACCACCAACGGAGGAACGTGTACCGCATCGTTTACCTCCGGTACCGTCGTCACCCTCACGGCCACAGCGGGGGCCGGTGACACGTTTACGGGATGGAGCGGAGGAAACTGCACCGGCAGCGGGACTTGTTCCATTACGATGACTGAGGCCACAGCGGTTACAGCTACGTTCACGGGGACCGGGCCAGCTTCGGCCAGTGCTCCCGGGAAGGCGCAGCAATAGTCGGTGATGGACAGCTAGGAGCGCAGAAGTCAGGACTGATGCGCGCTGAGCGACTGGGCGGAGAAGCAGATTTGCAAGGCAGATTCGCAAAGCAGGTTCGCAATGGGATAATGTTCCCGTGAGAATCCAGCGAGCCTTTGGCCTATGTTTGCTCCTGTTGTGCACATCGACCTGCGTGGCGGCGACCCGGCGTTACTACATCGCCGCTGAAGATGTAACCTGGAATTACGCTCCGAGCGGTCACAATCTGCTGAACGCCCAGCCCATCCGGCAGCCTTGGTCACAGAAGCTGCAGTGGCCGAAGGTCCGGTTCATTGAATTCACTGACGACACTTTTACCATCAAGAAGCCGCAACCAGAATGGCTTGGAATCCTTGGTCCGATCATTCGAGCGGAAGTTGGGGATGAAGTTGTCGTTGAATTCCTGAATCGGGGACACGCTCCCTACAACATGCATCCCCACGGGCTGCGCTACGACAAGAACAGCGAAGGTTCGTTTTATATTCCATTTGGAAAAGGGGACCGGGTTGCGCCCGGAAGACGATTCACGTACCACTGGTTTGCCAACGCAACGAGCGGCCCGGGGCCTGGCCAGCCGAGTTCGATCGTGTGGTGGTATCACTCCCACGTCGATCCAGGGATTGAGATCAACGCAGGCCTGTTGGGGCCGATCATCGTTACCGCTAAAGGTAAAGCGAATCCTGATGGATCTCCGAAGGACGTGGACCGCGAGTTTGTCACTTCATTCATGATCTTCGATCAGATGGGAGGCAAACCGGAAGGCCTTTTCTATGCCATCAACGGCTTGATCTTTGGCAATCTTCCTGGCTTGACGATGAAGCAGGGAGACAGAGTCCGCTGGTATCTGCTGGGGATGGGAAACGAGATCGACCTGCACACTCCTCATTGGCATGGCGAAACCGTGACCGAAGGAAGCAACAATACGGACGTGATTGAACTTCTTCCCGGAAGCATGAAGACGGTCGACATGCTGGCGGACAATCCCGGCACATGGATGTTTCATTGTCACGTTGAGGATCATATGGAGGCGGGGATGATGGCGGTGTACACCGTCTACGTGCCGCCGCGGCGGGCCTGTCCACTGGCCGTACTAAAGGGAGACTTCTGGAAAAATCCGGAGAGCTCTAGCTTGACCATCAAGAACACGGGGAGCAAGACCATCTCCAGCTTGACGTTGACCTCTGAAATATTTCTGGCGGCGCAGGACTTACGTCGGCCGTTCAAGGGCGAGTGGTCCTCGGCAAAGCCTATTTTGCCGGGACAGGAGCAAACGCTGGAGAAGCCGGGAGTGGGCTCCGCCAGCGCCGACAAGGTGCTGGGCTGGGTTTTCCTCCCCACATTCGTGAAATACGAGGATGGCACAGGCTGGCAATCTCAAAGCGAGGGCGAGTGTTTTGGCGTGATATGGCGAGATCCACAACATCCGGAAATGCCGGTGTTGCCGCCGCGGCAGAACGAAATAAATCCGGACTAGCGGAAGGGTCGCCGAGCAATCTGTATAATTATTGTGAGGTTTCGTGAGGAACGTGGAAATGACAACTGTGGGGGTCGGTCCGGTGCCGTGGTGGCGCTGGACGCTGATCAGCATTGTCATGTTTTCACTGGTCATCACCGTAGCCACACGAACCTTCCACGTTACAATTTCGCACTCTACCACCGTTCAATCCGATTCGCCGCAGGCGATACGGCAGCACATGGATCGCGATGCGGTTCGTTGGGCTGCTCCGGTGCTGCAAATGACGGTGCTGATGGCTCCGACCTTCTATCCGCGGATGTCGCTGGCAGCCCCTCCTCTCCCAACTTTTCTTATCGAAGAAAATCTCTACACTCGACCACCTCCCTCCTGCTGATTTTTTTCTTCCTTCGTTATCGAAGCTAGTGACCCAGTCACTGCAACTGAACTCTAACTGGTCCAAGATTGAGGCCACGTGGCCCTGCCACGACTGACCCCAAGCCCGAGTGAGTTCGAAGAGCAGCGGGCTGGTGGAAGCGTAATATGGCTCCGTAATAGGGCTCCTTGCGCGGGCCTCGCATGAAGCGAAGGGGATGGTTCTTGCGTCGTTCCGCTGACCTTTGCTGTAGCGTGTGCGATTCTCACTTCCGCGACGCCTTTGTGTGGCGAGCAGTTTTCGCCACTCGCAGGCGCGAAGACTTGGAATAAAAAATGCCGCTGCAACGCAGACACATAGTGATTGGAGCAGTAATAGCGCTTGCTGTAGTGATCGCGACCGCGCTGCTCATGCATTCCTTTGGTGACGAGAGTAAGGCCGCTGAACCGTCGCGACGGGTCGCTCCCGTCGTCTACGCAACTCGCGGTCCACTGGAAAACTCGATTACTCTCACCGGTGAATTTCGTCCATTCCAGCAGGTCGATGTTCACGCCAAGGTAGCTGGCTACATCCGCCATATCTTTGTGGATGTGGGGGACAAGGTCAAGGAGGGGCAGGAGCTCGCGATTTTGGAGGTTCCGGAGCTGAACGCCCAGGTGATGGGTGCACAAGCGGACATCCGGCGTAGTAAAGATGCGATTCGCCGCGCCCAGAGCGACATTGAGCGGGCGGAGTCTACGCACCAGGCGTACCACTCAGCTTATACACGGCTCAAACAAGCATCGGAGGAGCGTCCCGGCTTGGTCGCCGAGCAGGAATTGGACGATTCGTTGGCGAAAGATAAAGCGAGCGAGGCACAGATCAACAGCGCTCGCGCCGCGTTGGCTGAAGCGCAAAACCAGCTTGGGATGGCGGAAGCCACTCTCGACCGGCTGTCGGCCTTGCAGGCTTATTCGCACATCACGGCTCCCTTCACGGGTGTGGTCACCAAACGGTATGCCGATACCGGGGCTCTGATTCAGGCTGGAACCGCATCTGACACGCAATCGATGCCCGTGGTGCAACTGGCGGAGTGGTCGCTCTTGCGGCTGGTGATCCCGGTTCCGGAGTCTGAGGTATCGCAATTGCGGTTGGGAAGCCTGGTGCAGGTTCATGTTTCAGCTTTAAAGCAGGATTTCCAGGGGCGCGTGGCCCGCTTCGCCGACGCTCTCAACGATGAGACGCGGACCATGCACACCGAGATTGACGTGGAAAATAAACAGGGCACTCTGACCCAGGGCATGTATGCCGAGGTAAAGCTTGCGTTGCAGCAGAAAACGAACGCGCTCAATCTTCCCGTTCAAGCCGTAGTCCAGGAAGGCAGCGAGCATTACGTGCTGGTTCTGGACAACGAGGATCGGGTGCAGAAGCGGGACGTTGAAACGGGAGAGCAAACCTCCAGCACTGTGGAGATCCTCCACGGCCTGTCGGAAAAAGACAGGGTGATCAGCGCCGGTCAATCCAACTACCAGATCGCCGAGGTGGTGAAGGCCAAAGTGGAGCCCGCGTCGGCAGGCGCAAACGAAGGTCAGACGGGAGAGCGAAAGTAATGCCACGATTCGCTTTGAAGTACCCGTTCTTCGTGATCATGCTTTGCCTGGTGATCGCCGTGGTGGGGATGACCAGCGTCGCCCGGATGCCGGTGGATCTGTTTCCGCAGATCAAGATTCCCGTGGTAGTGGTCGCGACATTTTACGCGGGCATGCCGCCAGAGCAGGTCGAAGCCGACATTACCGACACCTTTGAGCGTTTTTTCACGTTGGGCAGCAACATCGACCATATTGAGTCCCGCTCGCTGACGGGCGTAAGCCTGATCAAAATCTATTTCAAGCCGGGCAGCGATGCGAACTCCGCGCTCAGCAATATTGCGAACCTCGCGATGGCTGACCTTCGGCGCCTGCCTCCAGGGACTTTACCACCGGTCGTGCTCAAGTTCGATGCCTCGAGCCTTCCAGTTTGTCTGGTAACGCTGAAAGGCGAAGGCCTGGATGAGACACGGCTCAAAGACTTGGCTCAATTTCAGGTTCGTAACCAGATCGCGAACGTCTCCGGCGCTTCAGTGCCGCAGCCCTTCGGCGGACGCTATCGCCAGATTATGGTTTATGTGGACCCGGTCAAACTGGAGGCACACCAGTTGAGCCTGATGGACGTGGTTCACGCGGTAAACGATTCCAATCTTATCCTTCCCGCCGGCGATGTTCGCATTGGCCCCAGAGACTACAACATCTATGCCAATGCGCAGTTGCCCAACATTGAGGAACTGAACCGTATACCACTGAAGACTGTCGGGAACGCTTCGGTGATGGTTGCTGATGTGGGAGAGGCCAAGGATTCGGGCACGCTTCAAACCAACATTGTCCGTATCGACGGACAGCAATCCGTCTACATCCCCGTGCTGAAGCAGGGCGGGGACAGCAACACCATTACGATTGTGAACGGAATCAAGGAGGCGATCCGCAATCTATTGGACATTCCCGAATCGCTGAAGACGGCGGTTGTCTTTGATCAGTCCATCTTCGTGAAGAGCGCCATCAAGAACGTAATGAAGGAAGGCGGAATCGGACTGTTGCTGACGGCAATCATGATTCTTATTTTCCTGGGTAGCCCGCGAGCCACGTTCGCCGTGCTGCTGTCGATTCCACTTTCCGCTTTGGTCTGCTTCCTGATCATGAGTGCCACTGGCGGTTCGATCAACGTGATGCTGCTGAGCGGTTTGGCGCTCGCCTTTTCCCGTCTGATCGACGATTCGGTGGTGGTACTGGAGAACATTTTTCGCTACATAGAGATCGGCGAGAGCCCACGAGTGGCCGCGGAAAAGGGAGGGATGGAAGTCTCGCTGGCGGTTCTGGCCGCGACTTCCACAACGTCCATAGTATTTTTCCCTGTGACTTTGTTCTACGGCGTGAGCCGCTATCTTTTCATCGATCTCGCGCTGGGTGTAGTCCTGTCGATCTTTGCCTCGTACATTTTCGCCATGACGGTGGTTCCGCTTTATTGCGCGCGCTTCCTCCATCTCGGGGACGTGGGGGAGGAGATTGAACACCACTCCCAGAACAACTCTGCTCCCCGCTCGTTGTTCAAAAGATTTCTTGGACGGTTCAATGAGCTTTTCCAGAAGCTTCTGGATGCCTACGAACGTTGGGTAACTCGCGCTCTGCTTCGGCCGGGAAGAACCGTCGCCTGGATCGCCGGCGGCATCGCCCTGGTCCTGGCGGGAATCTTTCCCTTCGTGGGAACGGCTTACTTTCCACGCACTGATCCCGGCCAGTTCGTCATCAACGTCAAGGCGCCCAGCGGTTCTCGGCTTGAGGTCACGAACCAATACATCGCGCGGGTTGAAAACGATATTCACCAGGTGATTCCCGCCCACGATCTGGGGATGATCGTTTCCAATATTGGAATTACTCCCGATCTCTCCGCCATCTACACCAGCAACTCATCCATGGACACGGCTTTTGTCCAAGTGGCTCTGAAGGAGGATCATGAGCTCGGCAGCTATGAATACATGCGGCGCCTGCGGCTCAAACTTTCGGAAGATTTGCCGGAACTGGAGACCTATTTCCAGGCGGGCGGGCTTGTCGATTCCGTAATCAATCTGGGATTGCCGGCACCCGTCGATGTGCAGGTCAGAGGCAACGATCTCGACGGAGCCTACAAAGTGGCTAGCGATATCGCCAGCCAGATCAGAAACCGCCCTGGCGTGAGTGGCCTGCTGATCCCGCAAAATCTTCGTTATCCGGGGTTGCAGCTGAATATCGATCGCGAACGCGCCAGCCTGATTGGGCTCTCACCCAAACAGGTGATGGACAACGTCATCACTGCCTTGACCTCGGACGGAATGATTGAGCCAAGCTATTGGATCGACCCTAAGACCGGCAACAACTACATGCTTACGGTGCAATACTTCGATAAGCAAATCCAGAACATGAGCATGGAGGATTTCAAGCAAATCCCGTTGCGCGCTCCTAATATTAAGAGTTACACGACTCTGCAATCCGTCGCCGACATAACTCCGATCAATACCCCCACAGAAGTCGACCACTACCAACTGCAACGGGTCGTCGATGTTTACGTGAGGCCCTCGGGCGAAGCTCTGGGTAAGATTAATGGCGAAGTAAACGACATCGTCAGTCATCTGTCGTTGCCGAAAAACATCCGGGTCGAAGTGCTGGGATCCGTGGTCGGCATGCAGGAATCGTTCAAACGCTTTTCCATCGGTCTTTTGCTGGCCATCGTGCTGGTCTACCTGATTCTGATGGCGCAGTTCACTTCTTTCATCGATCCGTTGATCATCCTGGTTGCAATTCCGCCTGGATTAGCGGGTGTGGTGCTGATTCTCTGGCTGACGGGCAGCACCTTTAACATCATGTCGCTCATGGGCGTGATTATGATGACCGGAATCGTTGTTTCCAACAGCATTCTGATCGTCGAGTTTGCGCGCCAGTTGCGCAAAGAGGATTTTTCCCTCCAGGAAGCTCTGGTGCGGGCCTGCAAGATCAGGCTACGCCCGATTCTGATGACCTCGCTGGCAACGCTGTTGGGCATGCTGCCGATGGCGCTGGGGCTGGAGACGGGCAGCGAGCAATACGCGCCTCTGGCTCGGGCCGTAATTGGCGGCCTCGCGGTTTCGGTGGTGGTCACAGTTTTCCTGGTACCGGCGGTCTACCTGATGGTCCACAGGAACGATAAGGAAAATAAGGACAAGGAGGAACAGACGGCATGACGTGGAGACTCGCGCTTTTATTGAGCGCTCTGGCGCTCCCAACGCAAGGTCGGGGGCAGTCAGCCCCCGCTACCCCGAACGCACCCGTAACGAGGCTTAGCGTGAAAGACGCTGAGGCGCTCGCGCTCAAAAATAATCCGGCAATTTCGGTGGCGCGATTGAACGCGCTGGCTTCGGAGCAGGTGACACGGGAAGTACGATCGAGTCTCTGGCCGCAAGCCTATGGCAACCTGACGGCGGTCGATTCCCGAAATAACAGCCGCATCACGGCAGGGGCGTTGAACAATCCGATTGTGTACACGCGAGCCGCCGGTGGGGTCATGGTAAGCCAGCTCATCACTGACTTTGGACACACGACGAACCTGGTTGCCGGGGCTCGGCTCCAGGCAAGAGCCGACGAACAGAACGCAGCTGCTACGAAACAAGACATTTTGGTCGCCGTGGACCAAGCTTTTTACAACGCCCTGCAAACCCACGCCGTGTTGCAGGTGGCGGAGCAGACCGTAGCTTCGCGGCAGTTGTTGTCCGATCAGGTTTCTGCCCTCACTAAGAGCAAATTGAAGTCGGATCTGGATTTGAGCTTTGCCAACGTGAATCTGGCGCAGGCGAAACTTCTGTACCTGGATGCGCTAAATAACGACAAGGCCTCTATGGCAGCCCTCTCCGCGATTCTTGGATCTCCTACTCTCGAAGCCTTCGAACTGGTGAACGATACGGAACCGTTGGCCCCACCCCCGGCCGATGTGGATCCACTGATCGCCGACGCCTTTGCCAAGCGTCCCGAGATTCTGGCTCTGGAATTCCAGTCGGAGTCCGCCGGGAAGCTGCACCAGGCGGCGCACGACGAGTTGTATCCAACGATCAGCGCGCTCGGAGCCTTCGGAGATTCGCCGGTCCGGGACGATCGCGTCTATGGACCCTATGCTGCCGCCGGAGTGAACGTGGAGATTCCGGTCTTCAATGGATTCCTTTACACCGCGAAGTCACGCGAAGCGGATCTGCGAGCCCAAGCCACCCGGCAACGTCTGACGGACCTTCGAAACCAGATCTCGCGGGATGTTCGCACGAGCTGGCTGGCTGCAAGCACGGCATTCGACCGCGTGAATGTGAGCGAGCAGTTGCTGGCCCAGGCCAACCACGCACTCGAGCTTGCCCAGACCCGATACAAGCTAGGCCTCAGTTCGATCGTAGAACTCAGCCAGGCACAGCTCCAGCAGACCCAAGCCGATATCGGAAACGCGCAGGCGGGGTATCAATACCGCTTGGCTCTGTCGGTTCTGCGCTACCAGACTTCGGGACTGTAGTCGGCTGGCGGGGCGAGATGATAGATACGGGCGAAGACAGATAAAAAGCCGACCGGATTTTCTGCGCTGAATTAGGCATCCGGCAAGGCAGATCAAAGCAACTGAAAGAAGAGAAAAAGGAATTGGAGGCGCGTGCCGGAATCGAACCGAAGGCGGTCTTTTATAGAACGTGTAAGTTACTGATTCTTACATATCGAAATCCCAGAAATCCAGGAGTTACAGGTTGGTAGGACGAATTAGGACAAAAATAGGGGTCTGCGGATCCTGCTACGAGTCAAAACGCGCTATCGCCTGATTACGCCAGTTGCTCTACCGTCAACCAACGCAGTGTCGCTTTCAAGCTTTCGTATCGTGCTTCGACGAGGCCCAACTTCGGATGATACCGAAGTCCAGAATGCGTTAGCCCACTGAAATGGAGGGCCTTTGCTGCATAGTCTTTAGCAGCCTGATGCTCACCACGAGCGTCGGTAATCAGAGCGTAGATTCCGTACCAAAGAAATTGGTCAACAGGAAGCAGCAGCCCCGTCTTATGCTCTTGCAGCACTTTAAGTGCATCATCGAAAAGCTCCGACATCTTCTCGGTCGCAACCAGCAATCCATACTCGCTCCACACCGCTGTGATTACATTAGGAAATTCGCGCTGTCGTTGGAGAGCCTTCTGGAATGATTCAATCGCCTTTTGCTTAGCCCCCAGCGACAGATGCGCATCTGCCTGATGGAGAAATGCTTCAGCTCTAAAAATTGAGTCGCCGTCCAATGCGAAGAACTTCTCCAGCAACGCTAACGCCACTTGGGGATGTTTCTTACAGAGGCATCCTGCCTGAATCTTGAGGTACTGAGTCTTATCTCTGGCGCGACGGAGCTTTTCGAAAAAGTGCTCCTCTATGCTGGGATTCCATTCCTCGTTGCAGAACCATCTCTCCGGGGCCATAAGCAAACACGCGATCATGCAGATTGTAAGACTTAAAGAGACATAGACCAAGGTCGAATGGCGTTAAATCGCGATTTCACTCACTGACCCAGGTCAAAACGTGCTACGGCCTGTTCTCGACAGTTACTCTTGTAACGGTACCGCAGCCATGCTGCGGTGTTTTAATAAAACCATGAAGTACAGCAGCGTTGCCTGTGCAGACGGAGATAGAATCATGCCTGCATACATTGACATCGGGAACTCTTGGTGCTCGTGGCGGCATGACTTAAGCGACAGCGACCTGCGTAACATCGGTGAGTTCACAACAGAGAACATTCTAAAATGGCTCAAGACTTCCAAGCAGCCCTTCGACCACTTCGGCCACGATCCACTAAGGGACTCTTCGCTAACGCTAATCGAGTTTCACGCCGTTTGTGGCGACAAAGACCTTCATTGGGAAACTACAGAGCCTTGGACGCCATATGATGGCGTCCCGGTTGTTTACGGCAAGAACTCTCCGGTTACTTACGAAACGACATATCCTAAAGCGAGTGAAAAGCTGATGGACAATCCTGATAGCGCTCAAAGTCCCCGTCAATGAGCGCTATGGCCTGTTCTCAACAGTCTCGCCAGTAGCAACCTCACATGTTGCCCGAATACGAAGCGAGTCTGCCCTGGGAAGACACGCCAGGATGGTCCCTATGTCGCACCCAAAGGCGCCGGTGTCTCGCTAGTTTCGGCGCAATGCAGGCCAGCCGACCGCCAGCATCCCGAGCGTCGCCGGCTCGAAGATTTCCGAGCCCGAAGGAAGTGGTCTGCCCGCCGATTCATCGTTGCTGCCTGACTCGTTGCCTGCACGAATTGGCTTATTAGGCTCGGTTTCGTAGGCAAAGCCCGTGAGAGCAGTCAACTTCAAGTTATGGGTCACAGTCATCCGCGCCCACCCGTAGTGGAGTTCCCCGTTGACGAAGAATTTCAATCCCAGGTACTTGTTAGTCTGGTCTTTCCATGGACCTTTGAAAAATGTTTGCGAAGCAGACAATCCCGCAAAGGCCATGAAGAACCCGCCGTACGCATACGAGGTTCTCGAAGCGAATTTCTGGTTCGGGCCAATGGCTGCGCCTACCATCAGGGCAGCCGCCGAGTCACTACGACCGCCAGTCGCCTGCACAACCTCGTTGCCCACATCGCCGGGCACCGCTAACAAAATAGAATTGCCGACGACAATCTGATGCCGGTACAGGCCAAAATCGTTCATACCGTCGTGGTTAAGGTCGATCCAATAGGTAGCGCCCGAGGCAACTAGAATATGGACGGGCGTGTAGCGAATTTCGGCTGCTGCGTCAGGCGCCGCAAGCATGGCCACTCCTGCCGCGGTGGCCGCTGTCACATAAGCAGCCAGCTTCTTATCAAGAACTTTGCCAAGATGCTTTTCTTTCCGTGCAAGCAAAATCTGGTGAGACTTTCGTGACATGAGGGATATCCTCTCTCGCAGAACATTCGGGGGACTGGATTATGGTTCACTTACACCAGCAAGTCAATCAGAAAAACGGGACTTGAGTTCCTTAAGCGGCCTCCATCTTCCGGCTGAATCCGTTCGATAGGCAAGTGTGGCGCATCGTGGAGAGTCAACTGGCGAGAAATCGCGGTTACACTCATCATGGCGTCAAAACGTGCTATCGCCTGATTACAACGATCTGTCGCCCAAACGGGGTCATCAGTGACACAATACCGACTGTGACAGCGATTCGCCGTACCCTCGATTTTCTCCTGCTACCACTTTGGCTAGTTCTAGCGGCGGTGGTGAACGTTCAGGCACAGAGCCTCCCGTCAGGCTGGACACCATACCCAACTCCTAAGAGCGGTAGTGAAACGCTCCGCTGTGCCAACTATTCAATTCGGAGGGAATGGCGCGTCTCTGTTTCAAACGGGACGCTCGAAATCGCAGTTATTCCGTTTGAGCGAGGAGGAGCACAGTCGCAGGTGTTCAACAAACAGGAGCTTCCAGCCGGTATCCAACGAGTCAAAGGGATGGTCGGTCTTCAGAGTACGCTCAAATTGCAAAATGGATGGCTTCTCGGTTTTGATGGTGGTGAGTTTGGCGGCGGTTTATGGTTCGCCAGTGATGACGGTACAACCCAGATACTTAACCGCGAGAATGTACATGGCTTTGTCACGACTCCTCAGGGTGTACTCGTTCTCGCTGGGTTAGCCCACCTCACACTTGATTCGGGCAAGGTATTCATCGCTCCGTATGTGGTCAAGTCATCCTCCGACGTCAAGCTCCTAGTGGATTTGGACGGCGCTCCTCAAGCATTCACCAAGGTCTCCGACGACGTGATGCTCGTCGTGACGACTCGGGGAGTGTCGCGCATTCGTTCTTCTGGCGGCAGTGAGCTTCTGCTACGACGCGACCTCGGTCTGTTGTATCCCAATTCCGTGGCGGCTACGCCAGACGGCGTGATTTATGTTGGAGCGCGCCTCTTTGTCGTTCGTCTCTCCCCTCACGACGGGGACTACATCGAACAATGGATGCTGCCTGACAGTTGTACCCACTTTGAAATCCAAGGGCTGGACTGCGTGTGCGAGAAATGAACAAAATAGTCTCGTGAACTGCTCGTTCCGCGCCTAGTACGGTCGATTCCTGTTGATAAATCGCCATAGCGCTCATTGACCGGGCCTGCCCCGGTCCGGGCCGTCAAAACGTGCTATGGCCTGATTTCAATACCTATCGGGTCCGATATAATCACGCCGATGGCCAGCGACGTCTTTCTCTCGTGGGCGAACCGGACCGTGCTTCGCCCGGCCCGCGAAGAGCCCTACCTGTCGATCCAGGACATCGTTGTTTTTGTCAGCGATCTGGACGTGAGTAAGCGGTTCTACTTGCAACAATTGGGCTTCGAACTCATCACAGAACAACGCCTTCCCACTGGCGAACGCTGGATCGAGGTAGCGCCTCCCGACGGTAGCGCAAATCTCGCGCTGGTTGAACCAAAGTCCGACGCGCCGGAATACAAACTGATCGGCGGCTACCGCTGGGTTCTTTTCATGACCGAAGATGTTCAGGCCAAGTACAAAGAATGGAGCGAACGCGGGGTTCGTTTCACAACTGCCCCGGAGACGCCGGGGTG
>Ga0210393_10001288_pt1 | contig 21133 bp, 20 predicted proteins | sample IncBWC27OmetaG_FD_160068 | JGI IMG/M metagenome (GOLD analysis project Ga0210393, IMG submission 160068) | Forest soil microbial communities from Barre Woods Harvard Forest LTER site, Petersham, Massachusetts, United States - Inc-BW-C-27-O ... | reverse complement strand
TGCTTGCCGATCAGATCGATCGTCTGCATGACCTTTTCGTGCGGGACGGCGCCGACTTGCACCAGCATCAGGAGCAGATCGACTCCTGCCGATTCGTAAATCTTTGCGACCTTCAGACAGTCCTCCGGATCGCCAACCATCACAGCGCCCGCCTCGATCCGCTTGTCGAGGTCCGCGAGCGATAGGCGGTAGTCGCCGAGTGAGACCGCGGCCTCCGCCATCTTCTTGTAGTACTCGTAGCCCTTCACTTCCTGCTTGGCGAACGGCGTGAACAATTCTCCCGCTTTGCGCGTGGTGAAATCGATCGCGTCCTTCGCGATAATCTTGGCCTCTTCGCGCGTCGGCGCGCACACGCAAACCGTCGCCGCCGCCGTGCGATCGTTCACGAATGCGCCAACCGGCTCGCAGGTGCTGATCGCTTTCTTGTAAATCGCGATCAGCTTGTCGAGCATCCCCGGCTCGGAAATTCCAAACCCCAGCGCGCCGATTCCCTTCTGCCCTGCAATTTCCCAGGTCGACGGCTGGGTGGCAGCCACCCACATCGGCGGATGCGGTTTCTGAATCGGCTTGGGAAGCACTTCGCGCTCCGGCATCTTAAAAAATTTGCCGTCGTGGCTGAACGTCTCTTGCGTCCACATCTTCGGAATCGCCGCGACCGCCTCTTCCCACATCGCGCGCGAGTCTTCCGGATTGACCTGGAAGCCGCCCAGCTCCTGCTCGGTGATCGAACGTCCCGATCCGAATTCCACTCGCCCATTCGACATGATGTCGAGCACGGCGATTCGCTCCGCCACGCGCACCGGATGGTTGAACGGAATCGGCAGCAGGCAGATGCCGTGGCCCAGCCGAATCCGGCTCGTCACCTGGCTGAGCGCGCCGTACCAGACCTCAGGCGCTGACGAATACGACCACTCGCTCAAAAAGTGATGCTCGACGGTCCACACCGAGTGGTACCCGAGCCGGTCGGCAAACTTCACCTGCTCGGTCGCCTGATGGTAGATGTCGTACATGAAGCCGGGGTAATGCGGCCGGCTGCGTTGAAGTTCGTACTGCAGCGCAAATTCCATCGACTCGGTCCTCCGTCAGTTTCAGACGTGAGCCGCGTCCGGGCGCGCGGCGGGTTGTGCGGCCGTTATACCGCCCGGCGTTTTCCACGAATGAATCTCGCCGAGCGCGTGACGCCCGATAAGCTCGATCGACTTCATCACTCGCTCATGCGGGATGCCGCCGTATTGCAGAAAAAACAAGACCTGATCCGCGCCCAGCTCGCGATAGCGCCGCGCGACGCGGATCGCCTCGTCAGCCTCGCCTACCGCGATAAGATCGTTCTCTTTCAGAAAGTCGTAGTAGTCATCGGTAAACTTCGCCGGATCGAATTTCGCGGCCGTCTTCAGATACTGGTACGATTCGTCGGTCTTGCTCGCGGCCGCCACGCTCGATACCAGCTCGAAACCCTTGCGCACGTACCACAGCACCGCCTCGCGCGCGAGATGCTCGGCCTCGTACGGGTCCTCGCCGAACAGTCCCATGATGTTCATCGAGACCTGGTTGTTTATCGTCTGCCCGACCGGCCGCGCATTCTTGATCGTCGCGCGATAAAGATTGATTCGCTCCGCCACCTGCGCCAGCTCGACCCCGAGCGTGAAACACAACACGCCGAGCCCACGATCGGCAGCCAGCTGGAAGGTTGTGGGATTGGTCGCTGCGACCCAAATCGGCGGATGCGGTTTCTGAATCGGTTTTGGAATCACCGACACCGGCGGCTCGACCGTCCAGTACTCGCCATGCATCGAGAACGGATCCTCGCGCCACATTCTCGGAATCGCCTCGACCGCCTCGGCCCATCGCGGCCGCGTCTCCTCGGGAGTCACACCGAAGCCGAGCAGCTCATCCATCGTGGTCGCGCGCCCGGTGCCGAACTCGACGCGCCCCTTCGACATGATGTCGAGCACGGCGATCCGTTCCGCCACATGGATCGGATGACTGAACGGCAGTACGACGACGCCGTGCCCGATCCGAATCTGCCGGGTGCGCTGCGCAACACTCGCCAGGAAAACTTCCGGCGCCGAGCAGTACGAAAATTCGTTCAGGAAATGATGCTCTACGGTCCAGACCGAATCGAAGCCGAGCTTGTCGGCCAGCTCGATCTGCTCCATCGTTTCCCAGAACACGCGATATTCGTGATCGGCCGCGTGCGGCTTGACCGATTCGATTTCGTAGATGAGCCCCGCTTTCATTTCGCGACGCTCCAATTGCGCATGAACTCGCGCGCCTGCCGCCGCAGCGAGCGGCGGAGGTCGAACCGCGGTCCATGCAGGTACCACAGCATCGCGAGACCCAGGTAGCTGGAAAAAATCTGCGTCGCCGCCCAGTCGGGCTCGAGCTCGGCGTCAAAAACTCCCAGCTGCTTGCCGCGCTCGACCAGATCTCGAAAGCTTGCGATGCCGTGCAGGTTCGCCTTGCGCATCGAGCGCAGCACCCGCGGCCCAATCTTGTGAGACTCGAGCGCGATGATTAGCAGCAGCCGGCTCACCCACGGATTTTTTTGGTTGAGCTCCGCCATCGTGTCGAACATCCGCCCGAACTCAGCGCGGAACTCGACCGCATTCGCAGCGTGGGCGGATTTTTCGAAGACCAGTTCCCACTCGCCCAGCACCTTGGCGACGACCGCGATGAAAAATTCTTCCTTATCGGCGAAATGCCAATACAGCGCGCCCTTGGTCACTCCCGCCGCGCGCGCGATTCGCGCCAGCGAGGTGCCGCGATATCCGTAGGACGCGAACAAATCCATCGCCGCGTCGATCAACACCTGATCGAGCGAGCCGCGCCGGCGCACCTGCTGCGGAGCCGGCGCCGCGTTCTTGCGCGCTGGAGAAATCATCTGAACGATCGGTATGGTGAGGCAGCGCGGGTGCCCAGGTCAAGCGCGCGATGCTTTGCCGCGGAACAACAAACGCGGAGATGCGCGCCTCGATTGAAGCGCGCAACTCTCCGCTACGAAGCTACTCGTTGTTGGGCATCTGGACGCGCGCTGTCCGATGCGACTAGATAATCGAGCGCGTCAGTTGTTGCTGGTGGTGCTGCCGTCGGGCGCTTTCATGTTGCGCTCGAGGCACCATCGGTCGATCACCTCGGCGTTGAAACGCCAGTCGGTGCCGATCCGAAAGCCCGGCAGCTCTCCGCGCCGGAGCAGCTTGTAGATCGTTGATGGATGCACGCGCAAATATTCGGACAATTCCTTGACCGTCATCACACGCGGCAAGTTATACTTTGTTTCATTCGCCATGTTATCTCCCGGTAACGTAAGTCCCGTCTGCCGCCTACTGCCTGGGTTTGATGCTTTCTTTCGCATCGTTCAATTGATGGTTCATCCGCCCCTTACGCCCACCATGAGTCTCTTTGAGAGTCTCAAAAACATCGATGGGGGTCAAGAGCAGCCTAAGTGGATTTCTGATAATTTTCGCTGTTTTTGCTCGCCGCAATACGTGAAGTCACCAACCTTTGCAGAGTTTCTGATAATAAATGCACGCTGAAGCTCCATACGGCACCTGCGAGCCTTCAAGCGATCTTAAGTATGCTTAACCTTCATCATACTTTAGTTCTACTAATCAGTACTCTAATTGTCTTTCCAGATCCAGCGCTGGCGCAAACGCAACTAACGCTTACTAGCCCCACTATCGCTCAAGGATCTGCTATTGGCAACGACTATGCGTGTACCGGCGCCGATCGATCCCCCGCGCTCGCATGGAGCAACGCGCCACAAGCGACCAAATCATTTTCTTTGATCGTCGAGGATCCGGACGCTCCCGGCGGAACTTTTATTCACTGGATAGCGTTCAATATTCCGGCTCGCATAACTTCGCTGCCCGCAGGCGTGCCGCGAACCGCAAAAATTCTAGACGGCGCCAGTAACGGAATCAACGGTTTCCAGCGCATCGGATATAACGGCCCGTGTCCGCCGCCTGGAAAATTACATCACTATCATTTTCGTCTCTTCGCGCTCGACTCGAATTTAAATGCCGGTGACAATGCCGACGCGGCCGCAGTTGAATCCGCGATGAAAGGTCACGTTCTCGCAACTTCGGAATTGGTCGGGACGTTCGAACGTTAACTGGCGAACGTAAACCGTCTCGCGGAGAAAGAGTCGCTTGCTAATCAGTCCGCTTTTCAGCAGCCTGTTAGAGGTGAAATTGTCTCAATCATGAAGACTACATTTAAAATCCTGGGCGGTGTGATTGTTCTCGCGATCGTCGCGATCGTCGGATGGCACTACTTTCAACTACGGCGCGCGCGCCAGGCTGGCCTGCTCACCGAAAACATCACTCACGACGGCGACCTGTGGAAGGCCGATTTCACCGCGCGCATTCCCGCCCCCGAGCAGACTGTCTTCGACGCCATCAAAAATGTCGAAAATACTCACAGCGATTCGGTCAAGGCGGTGCGCGTCGTATCGCAGAGCGGCAATAAAAAAACCGTCGACATGGATATCGCCGGACCCGGCGGCCAGGTCATCACCACTGAGCTCGCCTTCGAGTACCTGCCCGACGAGAAAAAAATCGTCTACAGCACCGTCAACAATCCGGTGCTCGAGACGCAGGCCGTCTACCAGCTCACCGACGAAGGCGCGAGCACCTTTATCGACTATCACCAGGATACTCACATGCTGCAGTCGCTGCCCGTGCCCGACGGCGTTATCAAGCAGGTAATTCGCGGCATCTTCGTCTCGCAGCTCGAAACCTTGAAACGCCAGCTCAACATCACGACGCCCGACGACTCCGACAACGACGAAGATCCCTGAGCGGCAAGCAGCCCGGGGCATACGATGGACGAAATCGACGCGCAGCTCGCACTCGGCGTCGAGCTGTTCAATCGCGGCGAATTTTTCGAAGCGCATGAAGCGATGGAAGACGCGATGAACCTGCTCGACGACGACACCGCCGACTGGGAATTCTACCTCGGCCTGCTGCGCGCGTCGGTCGCCAATCACAAGCTCGCCGACGGCGAGGTGTCGAGCGCACAGCTGCATCTGCGCGCCGCGCTGAAATTACTCGCGCCGTATCCCGATCGCCATCGCGGCATCAAGCTGCGTGAGTTCCGGAGCGCACTCACCGCCGAACTCGCGCGCCTCGACTCGCAAGCAACCACGGTCACACCGCCCCGGATCGAGACCGAACTCGACAGCCGATGATTCGTTTCTCGGCAGAATTCGTCACGTCGGCCTTCGCGCTCGACGGATGCCCGCGATGGAACCGCGCGGAGGTCGCACTCGCCGGCCGCTCCAACGTCGGCAAGAGCTCGCTCCTCAACGCGCTCACGGGCGTCAAGGGACTCGCGCGCACCAGCAAGACTCCGGGCCGCACACGATGCCTCAACTTCTTCTCCGTGAACGATACGCTCGCGCTGTGCGACCTGCCCGGCTTCGGCTACGCGAAGATGAGCCACGAGGACGCCGCGAAAATCGCGTCGATGATGCAGGAATACATCCACGAGCGCGCCAATCTCGCCGCCATCGCTATCTTGATCGATTGCCGCCGCGGCCCGCAGCAAGACGAACTCGATCTCGCCGCGATGGCCGCAGAGCGGGGAATCGAGGTGATTCCGGTCGCGACAAAATCCGACAAATTGCGCCGTTCCGAGCGCGCCGCCGCTCTCAAACGCTTCGACGCGATGCGCGTCGCGCCAATCTTCTGTTCGACAACTTCAGGCGACGGCCTCGAAGACCTCCGCCGCCGTCTACTCGCCGTTCCCCAGTCTGCCACCGCAAGGCGCGCCGAAGGCCTATGACGCCAGAAGTCTCGGTCATCATCCCGACCTTCAATCGGCGCGCGATGCTACTCGAAGCGATCGATTCCGTGCTGGCACAATCGGTTCGCGAGTTCGAGTTGATTGTTATCGACGACGGCTCGACTGACGGAACTGCGGAAAATCTGAAGCGACTTGCCGAAACGATCCGATTCGAACGCATCGAGCATAGCGGTCCCGCCGCGGCGCGAAACCGCGGCGTCGCGCTGGCGCGTGCTCCGCTGATCGCATTTCTCGACTCCGACGATCTCTGGTCGCCAACCAAGCTCGAACGCCACCTCGCCTTCATGCGCGCAAATCCAGACTGCGCGATCTCGCAAACCAACGAAGTCTGGATTCGTAATGGCCGCCGCGTGAATCCCGGCGTCCGCCATCGCAAACGCGGCGGGGACATCTTCGTCGATTCGCTCCGCACCTGTCTCATCAGCATGTCCGCATCGATGATGCGCACCGACCTCTTCCGCGCTCTCGGCGGTTTCGACGATCTGATGACGGCGGCCGAAGACTACGACCTGTGGCTCCGAATTCTAATCGACCATGAGGCCGGCCTGCTCGACGAGCCGCTGGTGACGCGTCGCGGCGGCCATCCCGATCAAGCCTCGGCCACGACTCCCGCCCTCGATCGCTTCCGCATTCTAGCGCTGACGAAGTTGCTCGCCGATGATCGGCTTTCAGAGGCGAGGCGAGCAGCGGTAGTCGAAGTACTCGTCGAGAAATGCCGCATCTACGCCGGCGGCCTCGCGCGACGGGGTAGAGTTAACGACGCTCGCATGTACGAAGCGGTCGCCGACTGCGCGCCGGAATGGAGAAAAGGGTCCACCCCTGAAATCGGATGCACGGTTCATTCGATGCGGTCCGCGATTCGCGATATTCAACATGAACGCTGACGAGATCGACGCGCAGATTCGCGAACTCGCGGCCGAGCGACGGTTGCCGCCGAGCCATCTCGCGCGATGGCTCGCGCTCGATCCTGTTTCACGTGCGGCGATGCTTGAGCTCGCGCGAGCTCTGCGCCTGCGCACCAGCCAGCTCGTGAATGCGCTCGAGACGCTCGAGGAAATCGCCGTGCGCGAGCATCTGACCGTCGCGGCTATTCTCGACCGCCCCGAAATCCGGCGCGTTGCAAATGGCGCCGGCTCTGCGCCGTCGCGCGCCAGCGAGTTTATGGATGCGTTGCGAACTCTTCGGTACCCTTTGCTGAAAAAAATGCAGGATGAGCTGCGCGCTGAAGTCTCGGCGCTGAAGTTGCCGCGCGGCATTTCGATAGACTTGCCCAAAGAACTTGGCTCTGATGAGCTGTCGGTTTCGCTTCGGATGCGGAGCGCCGCCGAACTGGCGCATCTGCTCGAAGCGCTCGATCAAAGGCGACCGGCAATTGCGCGAATCATCGAAATGCTCGGCGGCAAGAAATGAAGTTTGAACTCGACGCTGTGTTTATCGGGCACGGATGCGAAGGCTCCGCGCTCGCGACTCGCGTGCTGCGCTCGCTTCCGCAGGGGGTGCCGGTGACGATTGTTGCCGATGCGCGCGAGGCGACCCTGCCCGTCACGAGCGCGCCCGATCCGTTCGGCGCCGGCAAGCGCCGCCTGGTTATCGCGCGTCGCAAGACTCCCTTCCTGATGCCGTGTCCGGCGGGTTCGTCGAAGTTCGCGTGCTGCGGATACCTCGTGCTGACGCTCGCGTCGAACTGTCCGATGGATTGCTCGTACTGCTTCCTGCAGGAATATCTCGCCGACAATCCCGCCTTCCAGGTCTATGCGAACTTCGCCGATTCATTCGACGAGCTCGACCGGCTTAGCACCAACGCGCGCGGGCGCAGCTTCCGCGTCGGCACAGGCGAGCTGGCTGATTCGCTGGCGTTCGATTCGCTCACGGCTATTAGCCGCGACCTGATCAATTTCTTTTCGACCCGCGAGAATCTGGCGCTGGAACTCAAAACCAAGACCGACGAAATCGAAAATCTGCTCGAGGTCGATCCGCGCGGCCGCGTGCTGGTCTCCTGGACCTTGTCGCCCGAGGCTGTCTATCGAAGCTCGGAGCATCTGACCGCGTCGCCCGCCAAACGAATCGCGGCAGCGCGCGCCGTGCTCGACGCCGGCTACCGCGTCGCGTTTCATTTCGATCCGCTCATTGCTTATCCCGAGGCTGAGCGCGACTACCTGTTGTTGATCGACGAGTTGCTCGACGTCGTGCCGCCCAAACAAATCTCCTTTGTCAGTATGGGCGGTTTGCGGATGACGCCGCGATTGCGCGGCGCCGCTCGCGGCAGGTTTCCCGCCGATCCGATGTTGTGCGGCGAGGACGTGCTCGCCGCGGACGGCCGCTTTCGCGCCTTCACGCCGCTGCGCCTGAGTCTCTACCGCGCGCTCGCCGAACGCTTCCGCCAAGCTGGCGCGGAAATCCCCGCATATCTCTGCATGGAACCGGCCAGCGTCCACGAACACGTCTTTGGCGCACAGCCCATGCGACCGGCTACAATCGGCGAGCGCCTCGCGCGCAGTTAGACCCTCAAAATATGCCGACGCGAAAAAAATCTCCCGCACGCCCGAATTCGATCGCTGAATCGAACGGGAATCTTCGGGGCGCGCGCACGGCGATCGACCGGCCCATCGGCGTGTTCGATTCAGGCATCGGCGGACTCACCGTGCTGAAAGAGTTGACCGCGGCGCTGCCGAACGAGGACTTCATCTACCTCGGCGATACGGCGCGCCTTCCTTACGGCACGAAATCCAACGAGGTCATCGTCCGCTACTCCAAAGAGAACACCGGCTTCCTGCTGGCGAAGGGAATCAAAATGCTGGTGGTCGCGTGCAACACTTCGAGCGCGGTCGCGCTGGACACGATCGCGTCGGAGACGATGGTGCCTGTAATCGGAGTGATCGAGCCGGGCGCGCGCGCGGCGGCCATGGCCTCGCGCATCGGCAAAATAGGCGTGATCGGCACCGAGGCGACGATTGCGTCCGGCGCGTACACGCGGGCGATTCAGCGGCTCAGCCCGCGCGCCGAAATCTACACGCGCGCATGCCCGCTACTGGTGCCGTTGGCGGAGGAAGGATGGACCGACAACGCCGTCGCGGAACTGACCGTCGCGCACTACCTGGAAAGTCTCAAGCAGAGCGGCATCGACACGCTGTTGCTGGGATGCACGCATTACCCGCTGCTGCGCGAAATGTTCGCGAAGATTCTCGGGTCCCGCGTGAAGATCGTCGACTCCGCGACTGCCACTGCCTCCGACGTCCGCGACCGGCTACGGACGCTCAAGTTGGCGCGGCGCGGCGGCGACGGCAGCCAAAGTTTCTTCGTGACCGAGACCCCTGACCGCTTCGTCCGGGTGGGCCGCAGATTTCTCGGCCCGCAGGTCGAGTCCGCTGTCCGCCTCGAGCGTTGACCGCGCCCCTCTCCTAAACCGCGATTTCAGGATAAGATGATTTCCAGTTAAACTTGGAGCCGAGTCACCGGCTCGCCCGGAATCTAACTTCAAACTTGCCGCATAAATCACTCATATAAGATGGCTTCAGCTTTTTCCCTTGTAGCGCGAAAAATCTTCGGCTCGAAGAACGAACGCGAAATCAAACGGCTCCGTCCCGACGTCGAGGAGATCAACCGGCTTGAGCCCGAGGTCTCCGCGCTGAGCGACGACGAACTGCGCGCCAAGATCGCCGAATGGAAGGCGAAGATCAGCGCAATCGAAGAACGCGAGGAGCGCGAAGAGGCGATGCTCGAGATTCTTCCGCCGGTCTTCGCCGTCGTGCGCGAGGCCTCGAAGCGCACCATCGGCCAGCGCCACTTTGACGTGCAACTGATCGGCGGCATGATTCTGCACCAGGGGCGAATCGCCGAAATGAAGACCGGCGAGGGCAAGACTCTCGTCGCGACTCTGCCTGCAGTGCTCAATGCGCTGTCGGGCCGCGGCGTGCACGTCGTGACCGTCAACGATTACCTGGCCCGGCGCGACTCTGAATGGATGGGCCGCATCTACAATTTCCTGGGTCTGACGGTCGGCGTCGTCGTCCACGGCGTGCCCGACCAAGAGCGCAAGGTCGCCTACCGCGCCGACATCACCTACGGCCAGAACAACGAGTTCGGCTTCGACTACCTGCGCGACAACATGAAGTTCAACATCGAGGACTACGTTCAGCGCGAGCACAACTTCGCGATCGTGGACGAAGTCGATTCGATTCTGATCGACGAGGCGCGTACGCCGCTGATTATTTCAGGCGCGTCGGAAGAGTCGACCGATACATATTACGTCGTCGACCGCGTCATCCCTCGCCTCAAGGCCGAAGAGCACTACACCATCGACGAGAAGATGCGCACCGTCTCGCTCACCGAAGACGGCGTGACGCGGGTCGAGCAACTGCTCGGCGTCGAGAACCTGTACGACCCGCGTAACATTGTGCTGCTGCATCACGCGAACCAGGGGCTGCGCGCGCACACACTGTTCAAGCGCGACGTCGATTACGTCGTCAAAGACGGCGAAGTGATCATCGTCGATGAATTCACCGGGCGGCTGATGCCGGGCCGGCGATGGAGCGACGGGCTGCATCAGGCGGTCGAGGCGAAAGAGAACGTCAAGATCGAATCCGAGAACCAGACGCTCGCGACCATCACGTTCCAGAACTACTTCCGCATGTACAAGAAGCTGTCGGGCATGACCGGCACGGCCGACACGGAATCGGTCGAGTTCAAGGAAATCTACCACCTCGACGTGGTCGTGATTCCGACCAATCAGCCGATGATCCGCATCGACAATCACGACGTCGTTTACAAAACCGAAGACGAGAAGTTCGACGCCGTGATCGAGGAAATCCGCGAGTGCAACGAGCGCGGGCAGCCGGTGCTGGTCGGCACGGTTTCGATCGAGAAGTCCGAGCGTGTCGCCGACAAGCTCAAAAAGACTGGCGTCAAGCATTTCGTGCTGAACGCGAAGAACCACGAGCGCGAAGCGGAAATCGTTGCGCAGGCCGGCCGCTTCGGCGCCGTGACCATCTCGACCAACATGGCCGGCCGCGGCACGGATATCGTGCTTGGCGGAAATCCCGAGTTTATGGCGGCGGACGAAGTCGGCACCAAGGAGCCCACCGATCCGAATTTCCAGGCAGCACTCGCGAAGTACGTCGAGCAATGCAAGGGCGAGCGCGAAAAAGTGCTCGAGGCTGGCGGCCTGCACATCCTCGGCACCGAGCGTCACGAGTCGCGGCGCATCGACAACCAGCTGCGCGGCCGGTCGGGACGCCAGGGCGACCCCGGTTCGTCACGATTTTACATGTCGCTCGAGGACGACCTGCTGCGCATCTTCGGCGCCGATCGGCTCAAGGGCCTGATGAGCAGGATCGGGATGGAAGACAACGAACCGATCGAGCATCGGTGGATTTCGAAAGCGATCGAAAACGCGCAGAAGAAAGTCGAATCGCACAACTTCGACATCCGCAAACATCTGCTCGAATACGACGACGTCATGAACAAGCAGCGCGAGGTGGTGTACCATCGCCGGCGCGAGCTGCTGAGCGGCGCGTCGCTGAAGGCTGACGTGCTCGATATGTGCGACGCGCTGATCGAAGAAATCGCCGGTGCGCACGGCAATAATGAAATCGATCCCGCTGAATGGGACTGGAAGGCGATCGACGACGCGTTCTTCAAGCAATTCAAGTTCCGCCCCAGCCTCAACGCGCAGACCGAGTTCGACGGCAAGCCGATTCACGGCTCCGACGATCTGAGCGATGTCGGCACCGAGCGCGTGCATCAGCTTTACGATCAGCGCGAGACGGAATTCACCGAGCCGGTGATGCGGCAGATCGAAAAGATCGTGATGCTGCAGACGCTCGACATGCTTTGGAAAGACCATCTGCTCGCGATGGACCATCTGAAGGAAGGAATCGGGCTGCGCGGCTATGCACAGGTGAATCCGCTGGTCGAGTACCAGAAAGAAGGGTTCACGATGTTCGAGGCGCTGATGGCCGTGATGCAACAGGACGTCGTCGAGAAAGTTTTTTCGGTCCAGGTGCAGCGCCAGCAGGACGTCGAGCAGATTCAGCAGGCCAAGCCGCAGCGCGTCGTGATGAGCCATGGAGACGAGACCGAGACGCAGGCAGCGGCGCCGGCCAAGCGCGAAGCCGATAAGGTGGGACGCAACGATCCATGCCCATGCGGCTCGGGCAAGAAATACAAACGCTGCCACGGCAAGTGACACGCGGCCCGCGTCGCAAGCAACAGGATTCCGTTTGATGAAAATAGACCTCGAGCCCGCCGCCGTGCGCGGATTTCGATTCGCCGGCGTCAGCGCGGGTTTGAAATCCAAAGCGGGCGCGCTGGACCTGGGAATCATCGCCGCCGATCGTCCCGCCGCGGCCGCAGCGGTCTTCAGCGCGAACCGCGTGAAGGCGGCACCAGTCTATGTGACGGCGGATCGCGTCAAGTCGGGACGCCTACAGGCGGTCGTCGCGAACTCGGGATGCGCCAACAGCTTCACCGGCGAGGCGGGGATGCGGCTCGCGCGAGTGTCATGCGCCGAAGTCGCGCGACTGCTCGGATGCGCGCAGGAACTCGTAATACCGTCTTCGACCGGCGTGATCGGACATCTGTACGATTTTGCGAAATTTAAAAACGGCGCCGCCGACGCCGTGCGATCGCTGCGTGAAGACGGGCTCGCCGACTTTGCGCACGCGATCATGACGACCGACACGCGCGCCAAGATGGCGTCAACGAGCTTCAAGGCGGGAGGCGCGACGATCACGCTCGCGGGCGCGGTAAAAGGCGTCGGGATGATTTCGCCGAAGATGGCGACGATGCTCGGCTACCTGGTGACGGACGCAGCGATCGCTCCCGCAGCGTTGAAGCGATCGCTCAAAGCCGCGCTGCCCAACAGCTTCAATGCGATCACCGTCGACGGCGATATGTCGACCAACGACACGGTGATTATCATGGCGAGCGGCACGGCGGCGAATCGCGCATTCAGCGCGCGCGAGCAGGCCGCCTTCGATCGCGCGGTCGAGGAAACCTCGGCGGCGCTCGCGCGCGAGTTGGTGCGCGACGGCGAGGGCGCGACCAAGCTGGTCACGGTCGAGGTGCGCGGCGCTCGCAGCGGCGCCGACGCCGAGCGCGCGGCACGGCAAATCGCGAACTCGCCGCTGGTCAAGACTGCGTTCTTCGGAAACGATCCGAATGTCGGCCGAATTCTGATGGCCGCTGGATCGTCGGGCGCGTACGTAGAGTCCGACAAGCTGGTGCTGTGGATCGGTGGAGTGAAAGTCGCCGCGCAGGGACGCCTGTTGACCGAGGCGTTGGCTGACGCTGGCACTGCGATGAAAGCGCGAGAGTTCGAAGTGCGGCTCGATCTGCGACTCGGAAAATCGACCGCCACGATTCTGACTTGTGACCTGAGCTACGACTACGTGCGGATCAACGCGGAGTACACGACCTAAGCGGGGAGGCAAATCCGGATGGCAAGTTTCACCAAAGTTGCGAAAGTGGCGGACCTGCCCGAAGGCACCGGTAAGTTGGTCGAGGCTGGCGGCAAACAGATCGCGCTGTTCAACGCGGGCGGGAAATTCTTCGCGATCGACAACGCCTGCAAGCATCGCGGCGGCCCGCTGGCGGAGGGCGAACTCGACGGCACTACGATCGTCTGCCCGTGGCACGGCTGGGAATACGACATCACGACCGGCGCGAATCTCGACGACGCGAGCGTCAAGCTGGGATGCTACGCGGTGAAGGCTGAGGGTGACGACATTCTCGTCGAAGCGTGATCCGAGATCAGCGTGCGGCGAACAAGCGGCCCGCGACGTAAGTTGCGCCCGCGGCTGCGATTCCCACCAACATACTTTCGAATCCGCTGCGCCACCACGAGCGGCTGGTGATGATCGTCTTGAGCGCGCCGACGGCGAACAGCACGGCGACGGTCGAGACGGCTGATACTTCAAGCGCGCGGCCGGGCTCGAAGAAAATGTACGCCCATACAGGGACGGCAGCGCCGCTGAGGTACGACAGGCCGACGGCGAACGCCGAACGGCGCGGGCTGTCGAAGGAATCCGCATTGAAGCCCAACTCCTCACGCATCATCACGTTGCTCCATCGCTCGGGGTCCGACGTGATGTGCGCGACAATCTGATCGAGCAATGGTCCCGCGAATCCCTTGTCGCGATAGATGGCGCTGATCTCTTCGCGCTCGCGGTCGGGCCATCGGCGAATTTCTTCGCGCTCGCGTTCCACTTCGCTTTGATAAAACTCAATCTGCGAGCGCGCCGAGATAAACGCCGCGAGGCCCATCGCGACCGCGCCGCCGAGCATCTCCGACAAACCCGCCATCATCGCCGCGTTGCCGGTGACGAATGCGCCGGCGACGCCCGAGGTAACGGCGAACGAGGCGACCAATCCGTCGTTCAGCCCGAGCATCACGTCGCGCACCCAGCTTCCACCGGCGGCATGGACCTGCTCGGTGTGATGGTCGTATTCGCGGCCGAGAATCGAAAAGGCCACTACTCAGTTCCCCTCGCGAGCGGGGCGACAACGCGCTCAGGAGAGGGCGTGCCGCGTCGCTTGCGGCGATCGATCGCGTCGCGAGCCGCTTTGACTTCGGAAACCATCTTGCGCACGGATGCGTGGTCCGGGCGATAGCCGAGGTAGGAATAAAGAAAGTCGAGCCGCGCCGCGCGACAGAGAAAACGCCCGATGCTGCGATCGAGATGGACCAGGTTCAGGATCCTCCGATCCCACGAGACCTTCGCGGCGCGGCGGAAATCTTCGAGGTCGATAAAATACACGTTGAAGCCGCCCGAATCGTTTTGCTCGACCATGATGTTGGTCTCCTGCAAGTCGCGCGTGTAGAGCCCGGACTCGTGCAGGCGGCGGATTTGCGCGGCGACGGTGTCGGAGATTTGTTTGCGGCGATGCACGTCGCGTCCCTTGATTTCGCCGGGGCCGAGCATAAAGCGGCTGAGCGAGTCGGCGTTCACGAGCGCGCGGCTGACGAGGTAGGAAGCTCGAATCGCGCCGGCCTGATACAAGTCCATGGCGGCGAGCGGCTCGGGATGCGCGAGGCCATACTCCTGGAGCATCGCGGCGCCGGCGAGAGATCGCCTGGCGCGAGAGCCGCGGATTCTCGCGTAGATGCCGCGGCTCCACGAAGAAACTTCGACGCGCTTGATGAACGCAGTCCCCGCACCGGGGACATCAACGAATCCTGCGCGGGTCCGGGCTTCAGCCTTGAGCACTCGAAAATCCGGCGACGCCATCAACTCGTCGGCGCGCTCGACCACCGCACGCCATTCGGAAGAGCGCGCATAGAGGACTACTGTGCGCATGCGCGATCAAGCCTAGCCCTTTCGCGCGCCGCTGGCATCGGGGCTCTGCGACGCCCGCTACTTCTTGGGTTCGACGATCAGCGAGCCTCCGACGTGCGCGGCATGCAACTGACAAAAGAACGGGAAGACGCCGGGCTTGTCGGCCACGAAGGTGATCGTCTTGGGTACGCCGCGGGTCACGACTTCGGTGATGTTGTACGCGGGAATCGTAAAGCCGTGCTGATTCTCCGCGCCCGGCACCAGGTTCTTGAGCGTGAGTGTTACTTTGTCGCCCTGGTCGACCGCGATCACGCTGGGCAGCCAGATCTTCGCACCATCGTCCTCGATCGAAACCATATTGAAGCTGCGCGTGCCGGGCTCGTCCGCCGCAGGGGCAGCGGCCGGAGCAGCAGCAGGAGCCTGCGCCATCGCGATTCGGCTCGCGCCGGGAAGCATGATAGCCGCCACGGCCACGATCGCAGCCATCGTTTTCAACATTGCCTTGCTCATCTGAAGTTTTCTCCTTGTTCGGCAGATCAATGTATCACGACAATGGCGGAACTCATCCATTGAATCGCTTCGCCAGTTTGGCCCATTCGGCGTCGTCGGTTCCGGCGCGGTAGGGAATGTAAAACGCGACGCGGTCGAGGAGCCCATCGTAACGCTCCTTCACCTTGTCGGCGATGTCGTCGAAGGAGCCCGAGACAGTGTACACGTCGAGCATTTCGTCGGTGATTTCTTTCGCCATCGCGACCCATTCGCCCTTGGCCGCCTTCTCGTTGAGGCGCTGCGCAACGTCGCCCCATCCGTGGGTGTCGAGCACGATCTTGTAGGTCCGCGTCGAGGCATAGAAGGAGATCTGCTGACGAACCGCTTCGCGCGTTTTTTTGATTTCGTCCTGGTTTTTGCCGACGATCACAAACGCCATCGACTGAATTTCGAAATCCTTGCGCGAGCGGCCGGCCTTCTGCAGACCCTTCTCGACGTTCGGCAGCACGTACTCGCGCAGATACTTCGGCGAGTTGAACGGATGCGCGTGCAGGCCTTCGCACAGTTCGCCGGCGAGCCGGATGATGTGCTCGTTCACGCCCGCGATGTGAATCGGCACGTTCGAGAAGTTGTGTCGCGCCGGCGTGAAGAACGGCGTCATCAAGGAGAAGTTGTAGTACTTGCCCTGGAACGAGAGCTTCGCTCCGCCTTCCGACCAGCATTTGAAAATCGCGCGCAGCGACTGCAGGTACTCGCGCAGGCGCGGCACCGGCGCCTCCCACTTGGTGCTGTAGCGGCGCTCGATGTGGCCCTTCACCTGAGTGCCCAGTCCGAGGATGAAGCGGCCCTCGGACAGTCCGGCAAGATCCCACGCGGTCGCGGCGGTTATCATCGGACTGCGCGGGAACGCAATCGCAACCGAGGTGCCCATCTTGACTCGTTTCGTGTGCTCGGCGATCAGCGTTGCGGGAAGGAAACCGTCGTTGCCGGCCTCGGGAATCCAGATCGCATCGAAGCCGGCGGCTTCAGCGGCGCGGGCCGCGGCGGGTACATCGCGCAAGTTGCGCGTCGAGAGACCAGTGTCGAGCTTCATGATCTTTCGCTCCTGCGTCAGAGTTGCGACGAGTTACTGAGTTCCGGGATATGGACCGATTGCAATGCCGCTGGGCCCGGACAGCTTGGCGCTGGGTCCCACGATGACGGCGCGGGGGACCACTTCGCCATCGCTGCCGGCCGCGAAAACGACGATCCTGCTGACGGGGTTATGGCGGGTGGCCGGTATCGTGACATAGATATTCCTGCGCGAATCTATCGCGATCCCTGAAATTAAAGCCACCGGGTCATCCATCAGGCCAGTCTTCAGACCCTTGATATTAGCAACGAGCGTCGGCGCGCTGGAATCGGACCGCGCCTCTCTGAAGACTGAGATGCTGGCGCCGTCCATCGTATGACCTTCGCCGTTCGCCACGTAAATGATCCCGCCCGAGTCCACCGCGATCGCGGTGGGAGTAATGAGCCGGTCGTCGTTGCCTTCCAACACGAATCGGGGCTTTGCCTCGCCTTGCGTCCCGGCCGGAAAGACAAGCAGTCTACCCTTCTTGTCCGTCGCTGCTTCCGCGACAAGGATATCGCCCTGTAAATCGATCGCGATGCCCCAGGGGTTTTGAATTTCGCTATCGACGCCGCCGATGGTGGCGCTCGGGATCACGTTGCCGTTGCTGCCCGGCGGATAAATCAGGATGCCGGCTGGTTGGGAATCGACGTCCACTACCTCGATCGCCACATAAATCTGTCCGGCTGAGTCGACCGCGATCCTGTTGACGGAGAGCAGCCGGGTGGCGGGACCGGCGATGCGGGCGATGGGGGCGACATTGCGTCGGCTGCCGGGTGCAAAAACTTCGACGGACGCGGAATTGCCGGCCGTGCCGTTGTTCAGCACATAGATTTTGCCGCTCGAATCGAGCGCGATGCTCACGGGATCGTCGAGGCCGGTTGCCGGCCCTTTGATGGTTGCGACGGGACCCGAGTCGCCGCGGCTGCCGATGGGGTAGATGTTCACCGAGTTGTCGACGGCATTGGTGACGAAGATCACTTCGCGAGAGCCGAATTGATCGCTTGGGTGGGAGGCAGACTGCGTGCTGCACGCTGACAACAGCATCGCCAGAGAAGCGGCGATCGCCAGCGTTAGTGGCCATGCGATGAAGCGTGCTTCACGCGGGCGTTTAATGGGACGAAGACTCTGGGATTCTTCGCCGCAGCGGCTCTGAATGACACAAAGAAATATCGAGGTCATTTGCGAAAGATTTTCTCACCTATATCCTGTCTGACGGACCAGGCAAGAGCGGAATCTTGAATCGCGCAGGGCGCTGTGATCGGACCCTCACCTTAATCCTCTCCATAAAAAGCGAGAGGAGACGGCAATCATGAGGCTCAAGCTGGATTGGGACTGGAGTGGTGACGTTCGGGTCAGAGGGCGCCGTCAGGGGTATCGCTGACGGGGGAGATTCTCGCACCTCGCAGATGCACGGTCTTTCTGATGCTCTGGCCGAGGGTGCGGTCGAGCGTCACATGGTACATGTCGGCGAACTTGGAGATGGCGGGCTTGCGCTCGGCGGTCGCGATGAAGTGACTGCCGAGGTCGGGCAGTTCGGCCAGCGCCGTTTGGTACTGATCCTTGATGTCGTCGAAGATTGCTTTCATCCGCGGCGAAACCTGGTGATTCTCGCCAAGCTTCTCGGTCAGAGGATTGACCCACGCGCCGTCTTTTTCCATCGCGAAGTGGAGATGAGGCCCGGTCGAGAGGCCGGTCGAACCGACATTGCCGATCAACTGTCCCATATGAACGAAGCTGCCCGCTTTCACGTCGGGACTGATCTTCGACAGGTGACCGTAGATGCTGACCATCTCATGCTGGTGCTGGATGCGGATGCAATTGCCGAGCTCGCCACCCCATCCGGCGCTGATGACTTTGCCGTCTGCCACCGCTTTAACCGGCTCGCCGTACTTGGCAACCAGGTCCACGCCGACGTGGGGACGGTACTCATGCAGGATCGGATGATAGCGATGGAAGGTGAAGCCGGACGAGATGTATTGGAAATTCAGCGGGAACTTCAGTGACTGCGGACCGAGCGCGTGGCCCTGCTCATCATATAGATGTGGGCGGCCCTGCTCGTCGGCGAACGAGATCGCGGTCAGTGTGCGGGTTCCAAAGCGGATTTGGGCTGCCTGCACGTCACCGACCAGCGTGTACGAGCCGTCGCGGCTGACCTTCTCCTGGTAAATCAACTTTACGGCCGAACCTGGCGCGAGACGGTTAAGATCGTGACGGTCCGAGAACGCGTCCTGCAGCGAATCGACGATTGGCTTCGGGATACCCTGTTCGGCGGCCGCGTGCTGGAAGTTGTCCTTGACCTCGAAGGTCATCTTGATCGGGCGGATGTAGTACTCGATTGGCCGCAGACCGGCTTTCAGCACGCCGGCGCCGAGGCTCGCGGCAGTCATCGTCGTGTTCTGATCGACATCGTACTTGATGCCGCGCATCGCTCCGGTTTCGGGATCCTTATATAGCGTCAGCGGATGGCCGCTCTGAAAATAGCGATTCGCGATGATGCGCTCGATGTACGACGCCCACTGATGCGCGTCGCTCGGCTCCATGCCAGCGTCGCGCAGGTAGCTCTCGATAGGCGCGGTTCGATCGAGCATCGTGCTGATCGTGATTGAAGGGGGAGCGGGATCGGTGGATTCGGGCTGCTCGACGATGTCGGGGGCATCCTTGCCGGCGTCGAGTTGGGTGCTGAGAGTGTCGAGCGGCGATGAAAAAGTCTGCGTTTTTGCTTGGAAAAATAGGAACAGAGCTGCGGAAGTCGCGATCAGCGCGACGAGCACGCCAACCAGCGCGCGTGGATATCCAAGGAAGTGTCTCCCCCGAGCCAGCATCGTCTGCGAAATTAGGCGATTCGATTAGCCAACGCAACCCCAGCGTGTCAGTAGTTCGCACAACTTGTTACGGAGGCGACGTGAATCGTTACAATTGGGACCGATAAATCTGAGCATCGGGAACATATACGAGCGATAATTTTGATCAGGGACAGTTTCGCGCGGCGCGATAGCCCTGCTGCTCGGCGGCTTCGCGGGTTGGGAAGACTACGCGATTGTCGGGGGCCATCTTGTCGTAAGTGCCACATCCGGGCCATGCGTAAATCTTGCTTCGCCGATTGCCAACGATCTCGCCGGTAGCGGCGTTCGATGCCGCAATTGGAGCCGGGGCGGGATCGGACGCATGCGGCGTGTCGCTCGGAGAGATGGGCTGGGTCCAGACCTCGTTGAGAAGGCTCGCCAGCCTGAATCCCGCTTTGGCAAGTTGATGACCCGCGATGGCGTCGGCCTGATCGAGGTATGCGGCGTCCAGCTCGACGGGGCGTCCTGCCGGATTGATGCATGCATCGAGGGCAGGCTGGCATGGTTCGACGGGAATGTGGAGGGCGGCGTAGATGTCGGTGCGCGCGACTTGATTCGACTCCCACGCGATATCGTCGGCGGGGATCCATGAGTCAGCGGTTTGCTCGGACGCGTAGGTTTTTTCCAGCTTGTGAGCAGTGGTCTCGGGGCGCCCCGAATCGATGCTGTATTCGAGGCGGCGCACGATCGGCGTGTCCCACGCCTCGTGAAGGTTCTTGGCACGAATGGTCGAATCTACAGGTATGCAGTTGCCGCCGCGGTCGGCGTCGCTCGCGGCGTGCAGCGGCTGATGGATGTCGCCAACGAAGTGGATCACGAAGGCCAGATCGCCGAACGCGCGCCAGCGGTCGTAGTTCCCGTCTTTCAGACGCTTGGAGTACTCGTCGATTTTGGCGGTGACGCAGTTGCCGCCGGGGCATCGCGCGGCGAGGTCGGCGCGCCGGTCCTGGAGGCAGAGGTCGATGAAGTGCCAGGCAGCGGTTGCATGGTCTTCGTCGCGGAATTCCGTATCCGGCAGAATCGATGCGGCCTCCATCGCCATGGCGAGGCCTCGTTTGCCGGGCGGTGCGCCGAGGATACTTGCGACGTGACTCGCGGCGGCGGGAGTGAGATTGTCCGCGGCAATGACCGCAACGATTTTGTGACCGTCGAGGCCCCAGGCCAACGCCGACACGGGGCAGAGCAGGAGTGCGACTGACAAGACGAGCAGCAGGTTTTGCCGGGTGATATTCAAATCGCCACGACTTAACCAGAAACGGCGCTCCGCGGCCACTATCGTTCTATAATGAAGATCGATGAATCAGAGTTTCTATTTAGACGAGACGGCCGATGGCGATTGCGGCGCTTGACCTTGGGCGGCGGCGGATTGGGGTGGCCGTGACGGACGCGGCCGCGATGGGGTCGCATCCGGTGGGAATCGTCGAGCGGCGCGCGCTCAAGGCGGACCTCGGGGCGATCGCGGCGATGCTGCGCGACCGAGGCGTCGAAGTGATCGTCGTCGGCCTGCCGCTCAACATGGATGGCAGCGAAGGACCTGCAGCGCGCGGAGCGCGAAAGTTCGCGGAGAGCGTGGCCGAAGCGCTCGGGATCAGCGTCGAGATGTTTGA